>OGOQ01000011.1_pt1 | contig 183513 bp, 158 predicted proteins | sample 1552691 | NCBI WGS metagenome assembly OGOQ01 (sample SAMEA2580209, study PRJEB22360) | human gut metagenome | biome: human gut; feature: human-associated habitat; material: faeces | place: Denmark | collected 2008/2010
CAGGCACGAATCAGCGATTTGTAAAAAACGCTCTCAAAAATGCGGAGTTGCCACCGGATTCTTTTAAATATTGGTTGTTCTTTTATTTCTGTCACATTCATGAAAGACTAAAAATATACTTGCTATTTCCCCACACGGGTGTTATAGTTAACATCTGGATGGTATTCTTGAAAGAAATCATACCGGCAAATCAATTTAACTTAGAACATCACCCGCAGGAAAGCAGGTGATATATGTATGAAAGTAGGATTTATCGGAGCGGGGAAAGTAGGCTGCTCTCTTTATGATTACTTTGTACACAACAATATACCCGTCACAGGGTGTTACACCCGTACACAAGCAAAGGTAAGTGGAACGGAAAAACAGACTCAGAAGATATTTACAACCTCAATTGATAAAATATTAACAAAGAGTGATGTTCTATTTTTAACAGTACCAGACGATGCAATAGCCGCAGTCTGGGAACTAGTCAAAACTTATCCGATACAAGGAAAGTTTATTTGTCATTGCAGCGGATCATTAGGATCAGCTGTTCTTTCTGGAATTGAAGAAACCGGAGCGTACGGTTACTCTATTCATCCAATGTTTCCATTTAAGAGTAAAAAAACTGCATACGAAGATTTATCACAGGCTCTATTCAGTGTGGAAGGAAATGAAGAACACATAGAAGAGATCATGGATCTGTTATCTGCGTGTCCAAATCACATCGTGAGATTAAAAAGCGAAGATAAACCAAAATATCATGCAGCAGCTGTGTTTGCATCGAATCTTGCGGTCGGACTGATCAATCAGGCCAAAAGACTGCTTATGGAGTGTGGATTTGATGAAGATGCAGCACTGAAAGCATTGAAACCGCTGACAGTTACGAACATGAACAATATATTTGATGTTGGAACATGTGATGCACTGACAGGCCCAGTGGAACGCCATGATATCAAAACAGTGCAGAAACATCTGAATGCCTTGGATCAGGAGACAAAGGAAACTTATAGTGCCCTGACAAAAGAGATCATAAAACTTGCGCAGATGCGACATCCTGATATTTCTTATGCAGACATGAAACATGTATTGGAGGAAGAAAAATGAAAACAACAGTAAGCACAGTACAGAAGATGAAGGATAATGGAGAAAAGATCACAATGCTGACAGCATATGATTATTCCACTGCAAAATTATTTGACGAAGCTGGAATTGACACGATGTTGGTTGGAGATTCTCTTGGAATGGTTATGCTTGGATACGATTCAACGATTCCTGTAACTGTTGATGATATGATCCATCATGGAGCAGCCGTTGTAAGAGGGGCAAAAAACGCTATGATCGTTGTCGATATGCCATTTTTATCTTATCACACATCTGTATATGATGCGGTAGCAAATGCTGGACGAATCATGAAAGAAACAGGTTGTACAGCAGTAAAATTAGAAGGTGGAAAAAATGTATGTCCACAGATCGAAGCAATCGTGAATGCACAGATTCCAGTATGTGCCCACATTGGACTGACACCACAGTCATCTAATATGTTTGGTGGATTCAGAGTGCAGGGAAAAAGCGAGGAGGCAGCAAAAGAACTGATCGAAGCAGCACAGGCAGTTGAGAAAGCGGGAGCATTTATGCTCGTTTTAGAAGGAATTCCTGAGAAATTAGCAGCGATCATCACAAAGAAAGTACATATTCCAACGATCGGAATCGGAGCAAGTGCTGAATGTGATGGACAGGTATTAGTTTATCAGGACATGTTAGCAATGTATGGAAACTTCGTACCAAAATTTGTAAAACAGTTTGCACAAGTTGGAGAAGTGATGCAGGGAGCAGTCAAAGATTATATCAATGCAGTCAAAGAAGGAACTTTCCCTGGACCAGAAAATACATATGCGATCAGTGATGATGTCATTGAAAAATTATATTAAGATCAAAAATAGACAATAAAAAGGACATAATTTATATAAATAGATTCCCACGTATAATGGGAAGAAGGAGTTTTAGTAATGAAAATCGTAGGAACAGTCAAAGAAGTCAGAGAACAGGTAAAAGAGTGGAAGAAACAAGGACTAAGCGTAGGTTTCGTGCCAACGATGGGATATCTTCATGAAGGACACAAAAGTCTGATGGATGCAGCAAGAAAAGGTAACGATAAAGTCGTTGTAAGTATTTTCGTAAATCCAATGCAGTTTGGACCAACAGAGGACCTTGCAACATATCCAAGAGATTTAGACCATGATGCAGCATTATGTGAAAGTGCAGGAGTAGACCTGATCTTCCATCCAGAAGCAGAAGAAATGTATGAAAAAGATTTCTGTTCTTTTGTGGATATGACAGGACTTACAGAAGGACTTTGTGGAAAAACTCGTCCAATTCATTTCAGAGGCGTATGTACGGTTGTAAATAAATTATTTAATATCGTAACACCAGACCACGCATATTTTGGACAGAAAGACGGACAGCAGTTAGCAGTGATCAAACGTATGGTACGTGACTTAAATATGGATATCGAGATCGTTGGATGTCCGATCGTTCGTGAAGAAGACGGACTTGCAAAGAGTTCAAGAAATACATATCTTTCTTCTGAAGAAAGAAAAGCAGCACTGATCCTTTCTAAGACGGTAGCATTAGGAAAAGAACTTGCCAAGACAGAAAAAGATGCAAACAAAGTCGTAGAAGCAATGAAGAAAAACATTGAGACAGAACCACTTGCCAAGATTGATTATGTAGAAGCAGTTGATGCTTTATCTATGGCACCAGTTGAGAAACTGGAAGGAACATGTATGTTAGCTATGGCAGTTTACATTGGAAAGACAAGACTCATTGACAATACACTGATTAACGAATAGACTTAAGGAGAAAGAAAAATGAACATCAGCATGTTAAAAGGAAAAATTCATAGAGCAACAGTAAAACAGGCAGAATTAGATTATGTAGGAAGTATCACAGTCGATCCTGTATTATTAGAAGCAGCAGGAATCTTAGAATATGAACACGTACATATCGTAGATGTGAACAACGGAAGCCGTTTCGAGACATATACAATTCCAGGAGAGCCAGGAAGTGGGATGATCTGCTTAAACGGACCTGCAGCACGTTGCGTGGCAACAGGAGATAAGATCATCATTATCGCATATGCAGATATGACACCAGAAGAAGCAAAAACATTTGAACCAAAAGTTGTATTTGTAGATGATGAGAATCAGATTTCCCGTTGCACAAACTATGAAAGACATGGACGTTTAGAAGATATGTAGGAGAAAGATCATGTTAAAAGGAAAAACGATAGTATTGGGTGTGACAGGAAGTATTGCAGCTTATAAGATGGCAAATGTAGCGAGTATGTTAGTGAAACGTGGATGCGAAGTTCACGTAGTCATGACTAAGAATGCAACAAATTTCATCAACCCGATCGCATTTGAAAGTTTGACCAATACAAAATGTCTTGTAGAAACATTTGACCGTAATTTTCAGTTTCATGTAGCACATGTATCACTGACAGACAAAGCAGATGCGATGCTGATCGCACCAGCTTCAGCGAATATCATTGGTAAGATCGCAAATGGAATCGCAGATGATATGTTATCAACAACCGTAATGGCATGTAACAAACCAGTGATCATCTCACCAGCGATGAATACAAAGATGTATAATAATCCGATCTTGCAGGATAATCTTGATAAACTAAGAAGATTTGGATATGAGATCGTAGAACCTGCGAATGGACATCTGGCATGTGGAACAAGTGGTGCAGGAAAGATGCCTTCAGAAGAAGTGCTGGTTGCACATCTTGAGAGAGTGATCGCTAAAGAAAAAGACTTAAAAGGCAAGAAAGTCCTTGTGACAGCAGGGCCAACGATCGAAGCAATCGATCCAGTACGTTATATTTCCAATCATTCCTCAGGGAAGATGGGATATGCGATCGCTAAGATGGCGATGCTTCGTGGAGCGGATGTTACGTTAGTCACAGGAAAGACAGCGATCGAACCCCCGATGTTTGTAGATGTTGTTCCAATCGTGAGTGCACAGGATATGTACGATGCAGTGATAAGCAGAAGCGATGAACAAGATATCATCATCAAATCTGCAGCTGTTGCAGATTATACACCAGCGAATGTCAGCGATCAGAAAGTCAAGAAAAAAGACGGAGATATGGCGATTGAACTGGTAAGGACAAAAGATATTTTAAAGACACTTGGAGAGAATAAAAAAGAAGGTCAGTTCTTATGTGGTTTTTCCATGGAAACACAGAACATGTTAGAAAACTCTAGAGCTAAACTAGAGAAGAAAAAGATCGACATGATCGCAGCCAATAACTTAAAGGAACAGGGAGCTGGATTCAACACAGATACAAACGTGATCACACTGATCACAAAGGATGAAGAAAAGCAGCTTCCAAAGATGACAAAAGAAGAAGTTGCAGATGCACTTCTTGATTTTATCGTTTCTAAAAATTAAATAAAATAATCGATCAAATTCTGGTTTCTTCGTATGACTATGGTATAATAATAGATATTAATACCAAAGGAGAGTTAATGGGATGAAAGCAGTAAATAAAGTTCGGTTGATCTATTTACCAGCGATCGTGCTACCAATCTTTGTGATGATAGTATCGATCGCTGGTTTGAGTATAGGGTATTCAAGAATCAACAAGGCAGACCTCTCAGCAGGGTCCTTTGAACGATTTGTGAATCCATTAAAGACGATGAATACCGAGACACAGGAAATTTTCTTTGAATTAGAAGATCACGTAAAGAAAGATCCACAAATCTTTGACAATGAACAGTATTTAAATGATCTCAATGAACGTTTAAAAGCGAAGGATTCCTATCTGATCGTCCGTAAAAATGGTCAGATCCAATATATAGGGAAGAAAAAAGTATCTGATAAATTAATTCATAAACTTCCATCCTATGGGAATAAAGACAGTGATGCAGACCGTGGTTTTTTTGTCAGCAGACCAGGAAACTATCTTGTAAAACAGCAGGACTTTAAATACAATGATGGCGGACAAGGATCTGTTTTTATCATGACAGATCTTGGAACAGTACTTCCACATTATCGCAATATTATTATTCAGGTATCCTGCGCTGTGATAGGGGTACTGATCTTAACAAGTACCTTTTTATCATGGTTTATGTATCGTGAATTCGTTGGCCCGATCCGTGAATTAAAAGCAGGTGCAGAACGTATCAAGGAAGGAAATCTTGACAACGATGTAGTGATCAACAGTGGTGGAGAAGAGATCAGGGAATTGTGCAATGCATTTAATGAGATGAGGGCAGAATTGAAAGATTCGATCGATGCAAGAATTGTTTATGAGAAGCAAAACAGAGATTTGATCAGTAACATTTCCCATGACCTGAAGACGCCGATCACAGCAATCAAAGGATATGTAGAAGGGATCATGGATGGTGTAGCCGATACACCTGAGAAGATGGATCGTTACATTAAGACGGTCTATAACAAGGCAAATGATATGAATGTATTGATCAATGAATTATCATTATACTCTAAGATCGATTCGAATATCATTCCGTATAATTTTGAGAAGATCAACATCAATTCGTATTTTAAAGACTGTGTCGATGAGATCGGAGCAGACCTTGAGCAAAGAGGCATGATGTTCTCTTATCGCAATTACTGTGCAGCCAATGTCATGGTAACAGCAGATCCGGAACAGCTTAAGAGAGTGATAAACAATATTATCAATAATGCATGCAAATACAATAACAAAGCAAAAGGAAAAGTAGGAATTACGTTAACAGAATATGACCGAAAGGTACAGGTAGCGATCAAGGACAATGGAATCGGAATTTCCAAAGAAGATCTTCCACATATTTTTAGAAGAACCTATCGTGCAGATATGTCGAGAAATTCAGCAGGTGGAAGTGGTCTTGGATTATCTATTTGTAAGAAGATCATCGAAGAACATGGCGGTGAGATCTGGGCAGAGAGTAAGCTGCGTGCTGGAACGACAATATTCTTTACACTAAATAAAGTAATCGATCAGTCAAAGGAGAAATAACATGAGCAAAGTATTAATCGTAGAAGACGAACTTTCAATTGCAGAATTAGAGAAAGATTATCTGGAATTAAGTTCTTTTGAAGTAGAAATCGAAACAGATGGACAGCAGGGACTTGAGAAGGCTTTAAAAAATGATTTTGATATGATCATTTTAGATATCATGTTACCTGGAGTTGATGGATTTGAAATCTGTAAGCAGATTCGAGAAGCAAAAGAAATTCCGATCCTTATGGTATCTGCAAGAAAAGAAGATATCGATAAGATCCGAGGGTTAGGACTTGGTGCAGATGATTATATCACAAAGCCATTTAGTCCAAGTGAACTTGTAGCAAGAGTGAAGGCACATCTGAATCGTTATCAGCGCCTTGTAAATAATCAGATGGAAGTCAATGATATCATTGAGATCCGTGGATTGAAGATTGATAAGACTGCAAGACGTGTATACTTAAATGGAGAGGAAAAAGTCTTTACAACGAAAGAATTTGATCTTTTAACATTCCTTGCAGGACATCCAAACAGAGTCTTTACCAAGGAAGAATTATTTAATAAGATCTGGGATATGGAATCTTTAGGAGATATCGCAACCGTTACGGTTCATATCAAGAAGATCAGGGAGAAGATCGAAGTTAACACAGCAAAACCTCAATATATCGAGACAATATGGGGTGTTGGATATCGTTTCAAGATGTAGGAGATTTTTATGAGAAAGAATAAAAAGATAAATATCATATATAAAGATGACCAAATCGTTGTCTGTGAGAAGCCAAAAGGAATCCCCGTTTCCAGTGACAAGACGGGGGACATGGATCTTTTGCATCAGCTTAAAAATCAACTGTTTTTTGAGGAAAATACAGATGGGGAGCCACAGCTTTATTTAGTTCACCGCTTAGACCGTCCAGTTGGCGGGGTAATGGTATTTGCAAGAACCAAGAAGGCAGCTGCATCTCTGACAGAACAGATCAAAGAGCATACTTTTGAGAAAGACTATCAGGCAGTATTGACCGGATGGCTGCCTGACGACGAAGGGACATTCAGGGATTATTTATTAAAAGATCCGAAGAATAATGTATCCAAAATTGTCAAAGAAGGAACGCCAGGAGCCAAAGAAGCGATCCTTGACTATGAAGTTATTGATATGATGGAAGATTCCAAGATGAAATACACGTATTGTCTGATCCATTTAGAGACAGGCCGTCACCATCAGATCCGTGTTCAGACATCAAGCAGAGGATTTGGAATCTGGGGAGATACAAAGTATAATCCGATCTATCAAAAGACAAAGAAGAAATACAAAGAGATCGGTTTATTTGCAGCACGGATCGCATTTGAACATCCAACAACAGGTGAGAGAATGGTATTTAAAGCAGATCCAAGTGGAGAAGCATTTGACTTATTAGAGATGACAGAATAAACAGGAGATGATAAGAAAAGATGAGATTTAGACCATGCATTGACATTCACAATGGCAAGATCAAACAGATTGTAGGAGGAAGTCTTCTTGATCAGGGAGATTTTGCAACAGAGAATTTTGTATCCGAAAAAGATGGTACATTTTATGGAAAATTATATAAAGAGAATCATTTGAATGGTGGACATATCATCATGCTGAATGCCAGAGATTCGAAGTACTACGAAGAAGATAAGGTACAGGCATTAAAGGCGTTGAAAGCATTTGAAGGGGGTCTTCAGATCGGTGGAGGGATCACAGATGAGAATGCGAAAGAATTCATTGAATCTGGCGCATCACATGTGATCGTAACATCTTTTGTATTTGCAGGTGGAAAGGTTCATTATGACAGACTGGATGCTCTAAAAGAACAGGTAGGAAGAGAACATCTGGTACTTGACCTTAGTTGTCGAAAGAGAGATGACAAATACTATATCACAACAGACCGCTGGCAGAAGTTTACGGAAGAAGAATTAACCATAGAACTTCTGCACAAACTGGAATCATGGTGTGATGAATATCTGATTCATGGAGTTGATGTAGAAGGAAAAGCACAGGGGATCGATCAGGAACTCGTGCAATTATTAGCTCGATATAATGGCAATAAAGTCACATATGCAGGTGGAGTTAAGAATTTTGACGATCTGGAATTGCTGAAAAACTATGGAAATGATAAGATTGATGTGACGATCGGAAGTGCCTTAGACTTATTTGGTGGAGATATGGAATTTTCGAAAGTCTTAGAATATTGCGATGCAACGATAACAAATCTGAATTAAGTAATACTTTCACATGGAGTAGAAAGAGTATGGAAGGGAGGCTTGAATATATGAAACTATTATATGAAGCCAGCAATTTTACGATACAAGCAAGATGGGTCATTCCATTTGCTATTTTAGGAATTATAGGAGTATTACTGCTCTTATGTTCACGGAAACCATTTTTTAAGTTGTTAGCTGCAGTGTGTCTTGTAATCTGTGCGATCGCAGCACTTAGATTCTGTTTTGGATATGTGCAGGTGATCCAAGCATATAAGCAAGGAAATTACAAGAGTGTTGAAGGATATGTAGAGAATTTTGTACCAGCATCCAGCGGTGGAGAAGATCAGGAAGATATGGAAGAAGAAAGCTTTGATATCAAGGGTGTTCATTTTTCCTATGGTGATAAATTTATTAAGAAGTTTGGTTACCACAGACCATCGACACAGGGTGGATATATCAAGAAAGACGGTCAGTATCTCAAGATCGGTTATATTTCAACGGAAAAAGGATATGTCATCGTTAAGATTCAGGAAAGAAAATAAAAGAATATTTTACAACAAAAAATACCGGAAACTTTCAAATGATAAGTTTCCGGTATTTTGCATTTTAGATTCTTATGCAATAATAAGAAATTAATTCTTACGCATAAATTCAGCACTCTTCTTAGTAAGTTTTGCACGCAGACCACGTTTTTCAGGTTCAGGTGGTGCAACATTACGAAGATTCTTGATGGATGTGATATAAATACCACTGACAACAGCTTTGATCTCAGCCTTTACAGGAACGTCATCGAAGATTGCCTCATCACACAATAATGGAGTGATCTTTGGTCCAATCTTTGCTTTAACAACTGGTACCTTAGACATCTTAGCACGTTTCGGAATGTTATCAGTTACCATCTTAGGAAATCCAGCTTCCATGATCTTCATTCGCTTCTTATCTATGACAAGCATATTCACTGTCTGTGCCATCTGATCTAACTGCGCACGCTGCTCTTCCTGTTTTGCCTGCATCTTTCTACCAACAAAATACAGAACACCAAGAATGATCGCAGCAATTACCGCAATAATAAGGATAACTGTCCATACACTCATATTATCTTCTCCTCCTAATATATACATTTGAATATCTTAACTATTATAGCATTTTTTCCTTAACTTGTCTTATGTTTTTTTCGCATTTCGATAATTTCTTCACGAATTGTAGCACCGAGATGCTTTTTCTCAGCTCTTTCAAGCTGATCAGGATAGATTGGCTGTCCAAAAGTAATATGAACAGTTGTTGGTTTTACCTGAAAACGTCTGTTATTCTCTAAGATATCAGAAGTACCTGAAATTGCCATCGGAATTACAGGTACACCAGCTTTCAGAGCAGGACGTAAACTTCCTTCTTTGAACTCATGAGGATCTTCATCCTGACTTCTGGTACCTTCTGGGAAGATCGCAATGGAAAAACCATCTTTCAAAAGTTTTGTACCTTCATTCATGGTAGCAAGTCCAGCTTTGATATTCTTACGATCTAAAAACAGGCAGTTGATAAAACGCATCCAGTGGGATAGACAAGGAATCTTTTCCATTTCTTTCTTGGCAAAAAATCCCATTCCACGTTCAGTAGCAACGTAGCTGCATAAAATATCATAATAACTGCTATGATTTCCAACATATAAAACAGCACCATCTTCTGGTATGTTTTCCTGACCATCAACAATTAATTTTGTACCAGCCATAGCAAGACAGATCTTAAAAGATCGTAAGATCATGCGTTGTGCTATGGATGAACGTTTATGAGCTTTTCCAGTTTTGTTCCAATGATCAAACAATGGATAAAGCGGTGCGGTTAATGTCAGGAAAAAGAACAGATAAATAATATCTGCAAAAAAACGAATCATGATCGTTCTCCCTTCTATAAATGATTTTATTTTTTGTGATTTGCATCAAGCAATTCATTCTTTAATTTGTAAAGAGGCATGGAAAGATCGACATAGACTTCCTGTGGATTCACAAGACGTCTGCTCTCATCCCATAACGTGTTCAATTCATCCTTACAATAGGAACGGATGTCCATAACAGAAGGACTCTTGTAAACACATTGACCTTTGATAAAGATTGGAACTAAAAGTTCACGCATTGTATAAGTACCACCAGCAAGTGTAGACTTCTTCCAAGTAGCCTGAGGATCAAAGATTGTCAGATCGTCAGATTCATCATAATGTTCCCCGTCAAGACAGATCAGATCACCACGGATCTTTCCATCTTCCTTTCCGTAGATACGATAAATCGTTTTATCTCCAGGATTTGTGATCTTTGCAGGATTCTCAGAAATCTTGATTTTAGCAGTAAATTCATCAGCACCTTTTGGTTTAGAGGCAGCAAGTTTATAGACACCTCCAAATGCAGGACAATCTGCAGAAGTGATCAGTTTTGTACCAACACCCCATGAAGTGATCGGTGCACCCTGAGATTTTAAGCTTGTGATCAGATTCTCATCAAGGTCTCCAGAAGCAGCGATCACTGCATCAGGAAAACCTGCTTCATCAAGCATGATACGAGCTTTCTTTGTAAGATAAGCAAGATCCCCGCTGTCTAAACGGATTCCATAATGCTTTGGCATATGACCTTCTGCTCTTAATTCTTCAAATACACGGATCGCATTTGGAACACCAGAACGAAGAGTGTCATAAGTGTCAACAAGTAAAGTGCAGGAATCTGGATAAAGATCTGCATAAGCACGGAAAGCATGATATTCGTCATCAAAACTCATGATCCAGCTGTGTGCATGAGTTCCAAGGATCGGAATATCAAAACACTTACCAGCAAGTACATTCGAAGTACCATCACAACCACCGATCACGGCAGCACGGGCACCATAAGTACCAGCGTCAGGTCCCTGAGCACGTCGAAGTCCGAATTCCATAACACCACTTCCACCAGCAGCATAAACTACACGAGAAGCCTTCGTAGCGATCAGACTTTGATGATTGATGATATTAAGGAGCGCAGTTTCTACAAGCTGTGCCTCCATGATAGGTGCTTTCACTTTCAGAAGCGGTTCTCTTGGGAATACAACAGTTCCTTCCGCGATCGCATAAATATCTCCTGTAAAATGATATCCAGCAAGATATTCCAGAAAATCTTCATCAAAAATCCCTTGATTACGAAGATAATCAATATCATCATATGAAAAAGATAAGTTTTTGATATAATCAATGACCTGATCGAGTCCGCAAGTGATCGCATAGCCACTTCCAGAAGGATTATCACGGTAAAAAACATCAAAAACTACAGTTTCATCATTCCCTGTTTTAAAATATCCTTGCATCATGGTTAATTCATAAAGATCTGTGAGCAAGGTAAGATGATTTATATCCATTGAATACTCCTTTTCAACATAAAAATAGAAGGGTCAGGATAAGCTGCCCTATAACAACTTCAGTATAACATAATCTGATAAAAACGAACAGTATTCTTATAAAAGTTGTGAAGTGACGATTTCCTTTAATTTCTCCATTGTTTCATCTTCGTCAGATCCAGAAACGATCAGACTTACTTTATCATTGTAGGAGATACAAGCAGACATTAGACAGATTGCATTGGATACATCGATTTCTCCTCTATCATATTCTAGTGTAACACAAGAAGCACTTTTACATGCGATACTTGCAAGAGCAGCTACAGGCTGTGCGTGAAGTCCACGGTCAGATGTAATTGTAAAATCATATCTTTTCATAAAATATAAGAGTCCTTTCATATTTTTTTCTATTGTAACATAAAATAGTAAGACGGACAAAAGGAGGATTGGAATGAGGTACAAAATGACATATATATTATTTTTATTTTTTTTGTTAACAACGATTCCATATATTATTACGATATATATCAATAAAGAAAACAAGAAAAATATTTCGTTTGAAAACTATGACAGTGGATATAAAATACAAGACAAGGACCAAGATATTGATTTGGAAAGTTACCTTTTAAAAATCCTCCCAGGACAGATTTCCATGGATCAAGAAGAAGAAACAATCAAATGCCAGGCTGTGATCTTAAGGACAGATCTGATCCGGAAAATGGGCAGATCAAAGAAGATAAAGATGGAAAGCATACCATATCAGCTGTACAAAGACGAACAATATAAAAGTAAACTGGGCGATCGTGCCTATGAGATCATGGATCAGAAACGAAAAAAAGCAGTCAAAGAAACGATCGGAAAGGTGATCACATACAAAGGAACATTGATCGAACCATATTTTCATGCAGTGAGTGTGGGGATGACATTAGATGCAAGTGAATGGTTCGGAAAAAAGATTCCTTATCTAAGACAGAAAGAAAGTTTAAGTGATATCGAATCCAAAGATTATATGTCAATTAAGACAATTTCATATCAAAGGATGCAGATTATACTAGAAGAACACATGAAAAAGAAAATCACCATACAACAATTACAAAAAAATCTGAGACTTTTAACGGTAACAAAGAATGGATATGTCAAACAGATCAAGGCCGGATCATATATCATTTCCGGAGAAGATTTTGCAAGATGGCTGCAACTGGCATCCAATAATTTTTATTTTGAACAATATAAAGGAAATTTAAGGATCATCTGTCTCGGAAAGGGAAATGGATTAGGACTAAGCCAGTATGGTGCAGATCAGATGGCAAAGCAAGGAAAAACCTATCAAAAAATATTAAAATATTACTATCCAAAAACAATGATTCAAAAACTATATGAATAAACAGATGGAAATGGGCAAAACTATGTTTGAGGTGATGAAAATGAGAAAAAATAACAAACAAAACCCATTTCCGCTACGCAAATATTATGGGGCAATGATCATAGGATTCGTATTCTTTCTTGGAATCATGGCGTACTACAGTGCGACATTCCGCCAGAGGAGAGATCAGGCAAAACAGGAAGTCAGCCTGGAAGAAGAATCGATCGGAGCTAATAACAGCGCAACACAGGAAAAAACAAAAACAACAACGCAAGACAAGAAAGAAACAGAGACAACGGCACAAATGAAACGTACCATGAGTGAAAGTGTTACGTATAATGGTACATCCAAACTGACATGGCCGATCAAAGGCAATATCATTCTTCCATACAGTGTAAATTCAACCATCTATTTTGAATCTCTTGACCAGTACCGTATCAACAAAGGAATCCTGATCGAAGCAAAAGAAGGAGACGAAGTGAAGGCAGTCCGTAAGGCAAAGGTAAGAGAAATTAAAAAATCAGCAGAATATGGACAAACGGTATTGATGGATCTTGGAAATGAATATACCGTATTATACGGACAGCTTAAAGATATCAGAGTAAAAGAAGGAACAATGGTCAATGCAGGAGAAGTTATTGCAAAAGTCGCAGAGCCGACAAGTTATTACACATTAGAAGGAACCAATCTCTATTTTCAGATGGAAAAAGATAAAAAAAGTGTAGACCCTTTAAAATATCTGGAATAAAATAAAGTGAGAAAATAACAGCCATAACATATCTGGTTGATGTAGAGGAAAGGCGGTCAGAGAACATCTGACAGCCTTTCTTCAAAGAAAATGAAGATCAGGGCTGGATCAATATACAGATAGACAGAGGATAAGACAGATGAAGAATGTAACGTACATATTAAAATGCAGTGATAATAGTTTATACACAGGATGGACTAACGATATCAAACATCGCCTGAAGATGCATAATGAAGGAAAAGGTGCAAAATATACAAGAGGACGAGGACCAGTAGAACTTGTGTATCTTGAAGAATTTGATACAAAGCAGGAAGCAATGAGTAAAGAAGCAAAGATCAAACGTCTTACCAGAAAGGAAAAACTCCTGTTAATAGAAAACTACCAACAGGAGCAAAAATTAAATCTGGAACATTAGGATCATATGGCATAAACTTCCACCCATAACAAACAGATGAAAGATCTCATGCAGACCAAAATTCTTCCAGTGATTTTCGAACCAAGGAATCTTTAGTGCATAGATCACACCACCAACTGTATAAATGATACCGCCAGCAAGCAGCCATCCAAAAGATGTCTTGGATAAACTATGGATGATCGGTGCGATCGCAACGATACAAAGCCATCCCATTGCGATATACATGACAGAAGATACCCACTTCGGACAAGTTACCCAGAACATCTTAAATACGATACCAAGAATCGCGATGATCCAGATCACGGATAAAAGTCCATATCCAAGCGTGCCGCCAAGAACGATCGTACAGATCGGTGTGTAAGAACCAGCGATCAGAACAAAGATCATTGCATGATCAAGTTTCTTTAACTTCTTATTGATCATTGGTGAAATATTAAAAGAGTGATAAGCAGTACTTGCACCATAAAGACCGATCATACTTATAGTAAATATGATCAAAGAGATAATGCGTACATAATCACCGCTTAAAAAACTCTTGATGATCAATGGAATGGAAACGATCGCGGCAAGGATCATTCCGATCAAATGGGTAATTGCACTTCCTGGATCTTTTAATTTATGTTTCATGGTAAAACCTCCAATCATTCTAGTGTTATAAAATTCAATATGTAGTATTAAAAACCACATCTAACTTTCTTACATACTACAACTATTCAAAGGATATTGCAAGGGGTTTTCAAAAAAAAGTGAATCTGGTATAATGTTACCTATTATGTGATTAAGAAAAAAAGTAATAGACAGAATGGGATATTAATATGGAAAAAACAAAGAAAGCCTATGAGATCGTCATAGATAGTATCAAAGAACAGATCATGAATCAGGAACTTGTTCTTGGACAAGGCCTTCCACCAGAGAGAGAAATCTCAGAGAAGCTTGGAGTCAGCAGGAATTCCGTTCGTGAAGCGTTGAAGATCTTAACCGTCATGGGAGTGGTCTCAAGTAGACAAGGAGCAGGAAATTATATATCAGGAAATTTTAAGGGATATATGGTAGATGCCCTTTCTATGATGTTTATGCTTGATAAGCTTGATTATGACCAGATCAACCAGATCCGTATCGGACTGGAGATGCAGGCATATGCACTTGCAGTGAAGAATGCAGAGACAAAAGACATCATAGAATTACAAGAATATGTGAATGCATTAGATCAGAGTACAGATAACGATGAGAAGACAATGTACGATAAGAAGATCCATTATGCGATCGCGAAAGCATCAGGCAATGTTCTGATCGTGAATATCTTAGATGCATTATCTGAAGTGATGGATATCTTCATTTTTGAAATGCGTCGAGAAATCTTAAGAACTGAGAAGCGAAAAGGAATGTTACAGGAAGCACATAAGCAGATCGTCGAATGTTTATTAAAGAGAGATGTGGTCAATGGACAGAAAGCATTGATGAAACATTTTGATATGATTGATAACATTATTCACAAAGAACTTTAAGGAAAGAGCCATTTTGGCTCTTCTTTTTTATGCAAGATTAACAAAAAAAAGAAAAATGTCAAATAGTACTTTACAAAAGTAGACAATGTATATATAATAAAAACATAAATTGGTAGTACCAATAAGACAAAAACAGATAAAAACAATGGATGCGAAAAACATCCAAATTTTTTTCAAACAAAATTGGTAGTACCAATATAGAGCGGAAGAGCTTAAGATAAAGGATAGAAAGTCTTAGGAATGAGGAGGAATAGCAATGGACATTTTAGTATGTATCAAACAGGTACCGGCATCTAATAAAGTGGAAGTTGATCCAGTAACCGGTGTGCTGTTAAGAAACGGAGCCGATTCAAAGATGAATCCATATGATCTGTATGCGTTAGAGACAGCGCTTAAGATCAGAGAAGAAGTAGGTGGAACGATCAGTGTCATCAGTATGGGACCACCACAGGCAATGACAGTGATCAGAGAAGCATTTGCCATGGGAGTTGACCGTGGAGCATTATTATCAGACCGAAGATTTGGTGGAGCCGATGTACTGGCAACAAGTTATACGATCGCACAGGGAATCAAGAAGATGGGAGATTTTGACCTGATCCTATGTGGAAAACAGACAACTGATGGTGACACAGCACAGGTTGGTTCCGAAGTATCTGAATGGTTAAATATCCCAAGCGTATCAAATGTAAAGAAGATATCTAAAGTAGAATCCGATGCGATCACGATCGAGATGGATCTGCCGGAAGAACTGGAGATTGCTAAAGTCCAGTATCCATGTTTGTTATCCGTAGATAAAGACATTTTCCAGCCAAGACTTCCATCCTATGTAAAGAAGATGGATACCGCAGACCGTGAAATTGAAGTATATTCCTTAGATGATATGGAAGACAAAGACGAAACACATTATGGATTAAATGGTTCACCAACACAGGTAAAACGAATTTTCCCTCCAACAGCGAATGACCATCATGAAGTATGGGACGGAGACGGAAGTGAAGTCGCAGACAAATTATTCCATATGATCACAGATATGAAATTTATCTAAAAGGGGGAAATGAGAATGCCAAAATTAGTAATACATCAGGAAAAAGTAGAAGATCCACAGGTTCTGGTTGATATTTGTCCATTCGGTGCGATGGAAGAAAAAGACGGAAAACTTTCTATCAATGCCGCATGTAAGATGTGTAAATTATGTGTGAAGAAAGGACCAGCTGGAGCAGTAGAATATGTAGAAGATGAGAAAAAAGAAGAAATTGATAAGAGTCAGTGGAACGGAATCGCTGTTTATGTCGATCATGTTGATGGAGAAATTCATCCAGTAACATACGAATTGATCGGAAAAGCACGAGAGCTGGCAAGTAAGATCAATCATCCAGTCTATGCTTTATTTATGGGAAATAACATTTCAGATAAGGCAGAAGAATTATTACACTACGGAGTTGATAAGGTATTTGTTTACGACTTCCCAGAGTTAGCAAGATTCAAAATAGAATCTTATACATCTGTATTTGAAGATTTCATCAAGAAACATCAGCCATGTGCGATTCTGACAGGAGCAACAACAGTCGGAAGACAGTTGGCACCAAGGGTAGCTGCAAGAATGAAGACAGGATTAACAGCAGACTGTACGATTCTTGAGATGGATGAGAACACAGACCTTTCTCAGATCAGGCCAGCATTTGGTGGAAACATCATGGCACATATCTTAACACCAAATAACCGTCCACAGATGGCAACGGTAAGATACAAAGTCATGAATGCACCAGAAAGAACAGAAGAAACACATGGAGAGATCATTTCATGTGCGATCGATAAAGAAAAGATCAAAGCACATGTGGATGTATTAGATATTGTAAAGAAAGAGCCAGAGAAGTTTATCGAATCTGCCGATGTTTTAGTCGTTGCAGGACGAGGAATCAAGAAAGAAGAAGACCTTGCAATGATCAGAGAATTAGCAGAACTGTTAGACGGACAGGTAGCCTGCACAAGACCACTTGCAGAAGCAGGATGGGTAGAAGCAAAATGTCAGGTAGGATTAAGTGGAAGAACCGTACGCCCGAAACTGATCATTACCTGTGGTGTATCAGGAGCCATTCAGTTTGTAGCTGGAATGGATCACTCTGACTGCATCGTATCCATTAATTCCGATGAAAAAGCACCGATCTTTAAGACAGCACATTATTGTCTGGTAGGAGATGTCTACGATATCGTACCAAAACTGATCGAGAAGATTAAAGCTGCGAAAGGGGCGTAAGAGATATGAGTTATAAGAAATTTGATCAAGCTGATTTAGAAGTTATCAAAAATATCATAAAAGACGATGAAAGAATTTTATATGCAGAAAATATCAACGAAGAATACAGTCATGATGAATTAGGAGGAGCACAAAGCTACCCAGATGTTGTAGTAAAAGCGACTTCTGCAGAAGAAATCTCTGAGATCATGAAATATGCATATGAAAATAATATTCCGGTCACACCAAGAGGAGCTGGAACCGGTCTGGTAGGATCTTCCGTAGCGATCGAACACGGGATCATGATCGATTCAAGCCTCATGAATCATATATTAGAACTTGATGAAGAAAACTTAACGATCACCGTAGAACCAGGAGTTTTATTAATGGAACTTGCTGCCTATGTGGAAGATCATGATTTCTTCTACCCACCAGATCCAGGAGAGAAATCCGCAACGATCGGTGGAAATATCAGTACAAATGCCGGTGGTATGCGTGCTGTAAAATATGGCGTGACCAGAGATTATGTCAGAGGTCTTGAAGTTGTCCTTCCAAATGGAAAGATCGTGGAATTTGGAGGAAAGGTTGTAAAAAACAGTTCCGGATATTCCTTAAAAGACCTGATAATCGGTTCCGAAGGAACCTTAGGCTTTATCACAAAAGCCACATTAAAATTACTCCCTCTGCCTAAAAAGGCAATTAGTTTACTGATACCATTTAAAACCTTAAAAGAAGCAATTGACACAGTACCTCTCATTATCAAGTCCAAAGCAATCCCAACTGCCATTGAGTTTATGCAGAGGGAGGTCATCATTGATGCAGAAGAGTACCTAGGTAAAAAATTCCCAGATTCCCAATCCGATGCGTACCTTCTGCTCAAATTTGACGGCAATTCAACAGAAGAGATTGAAGCAGATTATGATAAAGTTGCAAAACTTTGTTTAGAGGCAGGAGCACTTGACGTACTGATCTCAGATACAGAAGAAAGAGAAGAATCTATCTGGAAAGCTAGAGGAGCCTTCCTTGAAGCGATCAAAGGATCTACAACTGATATGGATGAAGTAGACATGGTCGTACCAAGAAATAAAGTCAATGAAATGGTAGAATACCTTCATAACTTACATAATGAAGTAGATATACGTATCAAGAGTTTCGGACATGCTGGAGATGGAAACCTTCATTCTTATATCTTAAAAGATGACTTAAGCCAGGAAGAATTTGAAAAACGAATGGCAGCAGCAATGGAGAAGATCTACGAGAAAGCTGCACAGTTAGGTGGAAAAGTATCCGGAGAACATGGAATCGGATTTGCGAAGAAACCATATTTGAGAGAATCTCTTGATCCAGAAACAATTGAGTTAATGAGTGGAATTAAGAAAGCATTTGATCCAAAGAATATCTTGAATCCACATAAAGTATTCCAGAGCTAAAACTGACACTTTGGTTATACTCCCTAAGTTTTAAAAATGCACAAAGCAGACAGGAAATCAAATACCTGTCTGCTTTGTGTATATAAATTTATACAATTTTCTTCGAAATGGTTGACATAATGTATAAAAATATATATACTAAAAACAGTAACAGTTATTACTTGAATTAAAGAGAAAAGGAAGAGGTTATGCAGCCAGCAACGAAAAAAAGCAAGCAAAGAGATGCCATCATAAAGTTTTTAATGACTCGCAAAGACCATCCAACTGCCGATATGGTATATATGAACATCAAAGAAGAGTTTCCGAAGATCAGTCTTGGAACAGTCTATCGAAATCTTGCATTATTAAGCGAACGCGGGGAAATACTAAAGCTATCTTACGAAGGAGGAGCAGATCATTACGATGCATGCACCGATCCACACTATCATTTTGTGTGTCAGGAATGTGGAGCAGTCATCGATTTGGAGATGGCACCGATCGATGAGAAGTTAAATGAGATCGCAAGTGAGAACTTTCCTGGAAAGATTACACAGAATATTGTTTATTTTAAAGGAATCTGCAAAAATTGTTTAAAAAATCATTGACAAAAGTAAAATGTGATGGTAATATAAAGACAAGTTAAAAATAGTAATCATTACTGTTTTAAACAAAAGACACTAAGCCGAAAGGCAAAGCAACATAAATGATCATATAAAGTATAAAGGAGAACAAGAATTATGAAGAAATGGATTTGTACAGTATGCGGATATGTACACGAAGGAGAACAGCCACCAGAGAAATGTCCACAGTGTGGAGTACCAGCAGATAAATTCAAAGAGCAGGTAGAAGGAGAAAAAGAATGGGCAGCAGAACACGTAGTAGGTGTTGCCAAAGGTGTCAGCGAAGATATCTTAGCTGATCTAAGAGCAAACTTCGAAGGAGAATGTTCTGAAGTAGGAATGTACCTTGCAATGGCAAGAGTAGCTCACAGAGAAGGATATCCAGAGATCGGATTATACTGGGAGAAAGCAGCATACGAAGAAGCAGAACATGCAGCAAAATTTGCTGAGTTATTAGGTGAAGTTGTAACAGACAGCACAAAGAAGAACTTAGAGATGCGTGTAGATGCAGAACATGGAGCAACAGAAGGTAAATTTGACCTTGCAAAACGTGCGAAAGCAGCAAACTTAGATGCAATCCATGATACAGTTCATGAGATGGCAAGAGACGAAGCACGTCATGGTAAAGCATTTGAAGGATTATTAAAGAGATACTTCGGATAAGAAGAATTGATTTAGGAGGTATGAGTTTTCATACCTCCTTTTTTTTTGCTATATTCCATGCTATAATAAAAATAAGACTGAAAAAGCAGGTGAAAGCATATGATTTCAGAAGAGAAAGTAAAGATTATGGCTGAGATGGCCAAGTATGAGAAGAATTATGGAAAAGGTGATTTCCGTATTTACAAATATACCAAGAAAGATTATATCAGATCGGAGAAGATCAAGACAAGCATTGCCTTGTTGATCTCATTTCTGATCATGACAGGATTGTTGTGTATCATGCAGTTAGATATTGTGATCATGAAGCTGAGAGAAGGTAAAGTTATAGTATCTGCGGCTGTGATCATAGGAATTTATGTTGCGGTATTTTTTGTCTACCTGCATTTTACGAAGATGCGAGCATCCAGGCAGTATGATGAGGTAAGGGCAAGGGTACTGATCTATGACAAGCATTTAGAAGAACTAGAAACATTATATAAAGAAAAAGAGAATGAAGACATTAGTCCAACGATAGTCGAGGAGGAAGACGAAGATGGAAAAATTATTGATATATAGAGAACGATTTTTGAAATTCCTCACGGCGAGAGGAAGATATATTCAATCAGGGATGAGATTCCTTGGAGGAACTGTTTTATTTTATGTATTAGGGGAATTGTTTGGATATACAGAGACCTTTTCACAGCCATTTTTTATCTTTATGATGGGAGTGATCAGTGTCTTTATTCCAATATCAGCATTATCGCTGATCTTTTATGTCGTTATATTCTTAGAGTTACTTCATGTATCGTTAGAAGTGACATTATTTTTTGCACTGGTAGTTGTATTATATTTTCTTGTATATCAGAGAGTTTTTCCAGAGACAAGGATTTATCTGATGATGGTGCCAATCTTCTTTTATTTTCAACTGCCTGCATGTTTACCGATCTTTGCTGGGATGTTTTGTGGAATTGCAGGACTTCCAGCGATCTTAATGGGAACAGTGATCTATTATCTGTCCAATATCCTTCAGCAGACAATGAACCAGCTGGCATCAGGATCAGCACATGGGAAGGTCTACAGTCTGATCGCGGCAAGAGCGATCGACAATAAGGATCTGCTTTTATATTTTGTGGTATTCTGTCTGGTGACAGCACTCGTAACAGCAATTCGCAAGCGGGGAGCAGCGCATGGATGGAATATTTCAATCCTTGCAGGAGGAGTTGTATATCTGATCTGCATGTTCATAGGAGGATATCTGGTTAACAATGAGATCAATATCACATCACAGATCGGAACGATCATAGGAAGCATTGCGATCGCCCTGATCATACAGTTTTTATACAATGTGATCGACTATACCAGAGAAGAAACATTTGAATTTGAAGATGAAGAATACTATTATTATGTAAGAGCGATACCGAAAGTGACTGTGGAAGAAGAAGAATTTAATGTTACACAGATCACGGTACCATCACATAGATTTAGTTTAAAAAGAAAAGAACATAAACAAGAACATAAAGAACAGGACAAAGAAAAGGGAGAGGAAATTTGAGTAAATTTTTTGATGGACTTGAAAAATATATATATTGGACATCGATTCCGAAGATCGGTCTGAATGACATTGTAGATATTCTGATCGTCAGTGTTATGATCTATCTGATCGTCAAATGGATCAAAACAACAAGAGCCTGGGTATTATTAAAAGGGATCATTATCTTGCTTTGTATTGCATTTGCGGCATATTTACTGCAATTACATACAGTTTCATGGATTCTTTCCAATACAATGAGTGTGGGAATCACAGCGATTTTGATCGTTTTCCAGCCAGAACTCCGAAGCGCATTGGAACAGCTTGGAAGAAAGAACTGGGTGACTGATATTTTCTCTACAGATAGCCGTCAGGAAGAACTGGAATATACAGCAAGAACTCTGCAAGAGATATCAAGAGCAGCGATTGAGATGGGAAAGGTAAAGACAGGAGCACTGATCGTACTGCAAAGAGAAGTAGCACTTGGAGAGTATGAGCGTACAGGAATTCCAATTGATGCGAAGGTCAGCAGCCAGCTTCTGATCAATATCTTTGAACACAATACACCACTCCATGATGGCGCGGTGATCATTCACAACAACAGGATCGTGTCAGCAACCTGCTATCTTCCATTAAGCGATAGTGTAGAGATTGGAAAGGAAATGGGTACCAGACACAGAGCAGCAGTGGGGATCAGTGAAGTTTCAGACAGTATCACTGTGATCGTATCCGAAGAAACTGGTGGTATTTCTATCGCAAGGGATGGAAAGATCATCAGACATCTGGATCCACAGAGATTGAGAGATGAACTGGCTGTCCTGAGAGAAGAAAAAGGACAGAATAAGAAATTCAAACTATGGAAGGGGCGGAATCGAAATGAAAAAAAGAATGGAAAGTGATCTGCTTTTAAAAATAATTTCTGTTGTTTTTGCCTTTCTACTTTGGATGTTTGTTATCAACATCGATAACCCGGTCATCAAGAAGACTTTCAGCGATGTACCGGTTGATATGCTGAATGAACAGGTTTTAGACGATCTTAATCAGACTTATAAGATTGAATCTGGAGATACCGTAAGCTTTACTGTGAAGGGAAAGAAAGATGTTGTAGATCGTTTGACGAAGTCAGATTTCCGTGCAACGGCAGATGTATCTTCTATGTCAGATGTTCATGCGATCCAGATCGAAGTTGAAGCTTTACGTTATAAGAGTCAGTTAGATATCGATACAGGTGGTGCAACGGTCAAAGTCGTATTGGAAGATGTAAAGAGTGACCAGATACCAGTCAATGTTGTGGTGAAAGGAACACCAGCGAGTGGATATACGGTAAGCACGCAGACAGCAACGCCGAATCTGATCTCTGTATCTGGGCCAAAGAGTGTGGTAAGCAGGATCAAACAGATCGTAGCGAAAGTAGATGTATCCGGATTGAAGAAAGATGTAACAATGGCTCAGAATGTCAAGTGTTATGATGAAGACGGAGATGAAGTAAGTCAGGACCGCATCAAACTTGATACGACCAAGATTAAAGTAAAGATTGGATTATCAAGAACGAAGACAATACCATTTACCGTGGAAACAAAAGGAACGCCGGGCAAGGGATATGTACTTGGAAGCATTGATTATGAACCAAAACATATAGAAATTACTGGAGCTGAAGATGATCTGGAGAAGATCAGCAGTATCAAACTGGCGAATTTAGATATTAGTGATAGTACAAAGAGTATTGAAAAAACGATCAAAGCGTCCGATATTAAACTGCCAGATGGTATTACATTTGTAAAATCTGTAGATAAGATCAAGAATATCGTGATCCGTGCGAACATCGAGAAAAAGACGAAACGTACATTGATGATTCCGACAGAACAGATCGCATTGATCAATAATACGAAGAATTATGATGTCAAATTTGATGACTCAGAGTTAAAGGTGAAGATCAGCGGATTGCGCTCTGTAGTAGATAAAGTTGTAGTGAAGGATTTAAATCCAAAGATTGACATGCAGCTGTACGAACCAGGAACGCATACGGTACAGGTTCAGCTGACAAAGATCAAGAATATGTCGATTGAGAAGAACGTCAGTGCAAAGATCACGGTAGAATAAAATATAAGGAGAGATATTTACAATGGATAAGATGTTATCGGTTGTTCTTCCAGCTTATAACGAAGAACAGATGATCAAGAAAACATCACAGGTGGTAGGAGACCTGCTTGAGAAAGAACAGATTCCATATGAATTAGTATTCGTAAATGACGGATCTAAAGATCATACATGGGAGAAGATTTTAGAACTCAAGGAAGAAAGAGCACATATCAAAGGAGTCTGCTTTTCAAGAAATTTTGGAAAAGAAGGAGCCGTTTTTGCAGGAATCGCACAGGCAGAAGGAGACTGTATTGCAGTAATGGACTGTGATCTTCAGCATCCGCCAGAAACACTTATAAAGATGTATCGTTTATGGGAAGACGGATATCAGGTGATCGAGGGAGTGAAAGCATCTAGAGGAAGGGAAAGTTTCATTCACAAGATGTTTGCAAAAACATTTTACAGTATTATCAGTGATGCAACAGGAATTGATATGTCCAGAGCATCCGATTTCAAGTTGATGGATCGACAAGCAGCAGAAGAATTTCTGAAACTTCCAGAACGTAATGTATTTTTCCGTGCATTGTCATCCTGGGTAGGATTCAAGACAACATACGTAGAATTTGATGTGCAGGAACGAGAAGCAGGAGAATCCAAATGGTCATTCAAATCATTAGTACGATATGCAGTGAATAATATCACATCATTTAGCGCCGCACCAATGCAGATCGTCACATTTTTTGGCGTTGTATTCTTTGCATTTGCAGTACTACTTGGAATACAATCGCTTTATATGTATTTTTCTGGACATGCAGTTGCAGGATTTACAACAGTGATCTTGTTGTTACTGTTGGTTGGAAGCATTTTGATGTTCAGCTTAGGTGTGATCGGATATTATATCGCGAAGATTTACGATGAAGTGAAGATGCGTCCGAGATACATTATCTCAGAAGTGATCAAATCCAAAGAATAACAATACAAATCCCTGAGATCGGATGAGATGAATATCTGATCTCAGGGATTTTATATGATACAAGGAATCATTTTTTTTGAGATTTAAAAACAAGAAATTTACTGATAAAATAATTGACGATCGTAACAATAACTTGTGTTTCTAACTTGGCGATCATCTGTGGCTGATGAAGGATCTCAACACAGAAAGGGACTCCGCCCACTTCGACAGCCATGGTTACAAGACGACCGAGAACAAACTTGATGAATTCATGAATCGTATCTGCGAAGGATTCAGATTTAGACTGAAATACATATAGCTTATTTACAACAAATGCAAAACAGATCGCGATCGCAACAGAGAAAAAGTTGCTGATCTTATAATCAATTCCACATGGTCCTTTTAATAAAGCAAACATTCCAAGATTAACGAGGGTTGTCAATCCACCAAAAAACAAATAACGAATTCGCGAATCATTATATAATTTCTTTATCAAATTTAACATATCATATTACCTCCGATAGATATAAAATATTCTAAAATGTACATACATCCAATATCTTAAGACATTTTTCAGGAATTTTCAATCCAAAATGTGGTATACTAAGCGTGATAATGAACAAAAAAGGGTAAAGGATAAAGGAAAAGTATAATGATAAAAGAACAAAGAAAGTATTGCTATGGAGTCTATACACTGATGTTTTTACTGATGTGTATCGTGGCATTTCTGCCATTTTTTACCGAAGGAAAAAGCTTTGTATGGGGAGCAGGAGTAGAAGACGGATTAAGCCAGCATTTTTCAGCATTGGCATATTATGGGGAAGCACTAAGAGAATTTTTCCGTAATCTTCTGGCGGGACACCCAAAACTTGTGATGTGGGATATGAGTCTTGGGTATGGTGCAGATATCCTCTCAACATTGAATTACTATGCGATCGGTGATCCGTTAAACCTCCTCTACGGATTTGTTTCGCCAAAGAATACAGAAACTATGTATGATTTCATGATCTTGTTACGAATGTATCTGGCAGGGATCACGTTTATTATGTATGCAAGAAAAATGAAAAAACGAAGTTATGGAACAGTGATCGGGGCACTGGTCTATGTATTCAGCGGATTTTGCTTCCGACTAGGATTGCGCCATCCATTCTTCATCAATCCGATGATCTATTTTCCGCTGTTATGTCTTGGGATTGAGAAGATCTATCAGAGAGAAAGACCGTATGTATTTATTTTCGCAGTCTGCGTATCAGCAATGAGCAATTATTATTTCTTATATATGCTGACGATATTTGCGGTGATCTATGCGTGGATCCGTTTTTATAAATACACCGAAGAAAACAAGATAAAAAACTTTTTTCTGACAATCTTAAAGTTTGGAATATATTATACACTTGGAATTGCAATGGCAGCAGTGATTTTACTGCCATCCGTCATAGGATTCCTAGGAAATGGCCGTTACGGCAAGGGGGTTGACTGGAAATCATTGATCGTATACCCAGGGAAATATTATCTGCTGTTTATTGAAAACTTTATTGGATACGGAAATATGGGCAGCAATACGAACGCAGGATATCTGCCGATCGTTGGGATCGTTGTATTATTTACACTGTTTTCACAGCGAATGAAACACAAAAAATACAGAGTAGCATTTATAGCAAGTATCATTGCTTTGATTCTTCCAATCTTTGGATACGCATTTAATGGGTTTTCCTATGCAAACAACCGGTGGGCATTTGCACTGAGCTTTATTGTGGCATTGTTGACAGCAGAAATGTATCCACGTCTGTTTGTGATGTCAAAACGACAGCAGATCGGGATCGGAGCAGGAATCATCATATATACTGTATTTTGTATCATCGTAAATGCATCAGGAGAAGAAATCCTGAAGAATAAAGGAATCATGGCAGCCTGTGGATTAATTGCAGTATTTTATATTCTATTGTTGATCTTTCAAAGACTTGGCTATGATACACAGAAGAGAATTGTGCGAGTGAGCATGGCAATCTTGCTCCTGATATCAGTAGGAGTGCATGGATATTACAGATTCGATCCAAAAGAATATGCTTATACACAGGAATTTATGGATCAGGGACAAGCATATCGAACATTGAAGGAAGATAATATCCGTATGCTGAGTAAGGTAAATGATCCATCTGTTTATCGAGTACATGCAGAGGGATATCGATATAAAAATTATGGACTGATCAACCATTTGAATACGATCAGCGGATATTACAGTATCACAGCAAAATGTGTGACAGATACGATCAAAGGATATGATACGTTGGGAATGCAGTATGCAGATAAATATAAAGGAGTCGATCAAAGACTGGGACTCCTGTCATTAGCTGGCGTAAAATACATAACAGTAGCACATAACAGTCAGGTTGCAAAAGATGTAAGTTCCAAGGGGGATGTACCATACGGAGTTGAGAAACAAAGTAAAAAAGGAAATATCACATTATATAAGAATAAATATGCACTGCCATTTGCATATGCATATGATTCTTATATGACAGAGCAGCAATACGAGCAGTTAAATGGAATCGGCAAGGAACAGGCAATGCTTGCACAGATCATATTGAATCAGTATCCGGCAGACAAAGAGATTCAACACAACGAACAAAGAAACGATCCTGATATACAGACGATCTCATTGCCAGAGACAAGGATCTCATCTCCAAAAGGGAAGAAATATGCGGATATTACGGTGCCAGTAGAGAAAGACAAGGAAACTTATCTGTATTTTAAAAATCTCGTTTACCATGGAAAGAAAAATGGAGACGATAACTTCATACTGACTGGAAGAAAGGGAACAAAAGGAATCCTTGTGACACAAAACGATGTACAACAGAAAATTCATATTCAAAGCACCTTCAATCCATACTATTTTGGAAGAAAAGATTACATTGTAAAGATCAATCATCAGACAAGCAAGGCAAAAGAAAAAGTAAGATTAAATTTCTTGTCTCCAGGTGAATATGAATTTGATGATATCAGTTTGATCACAGTTCCTAAAAAAGATGTTCTTGCCAGATTAAAGGAACGCAAGGAGAACTCAATGAAACAGATCCAATACGAAGGAAATCATTTCAGAGGAGTCTATCATGCGAAAAAAGACCAGATTCTGTGTGTAACGATTCCATACTCCAAAGGATGGAAAGCAACAGTCAATGGAAATCGCACAAAGATTTATAAGGCAAACGGGATGTTTATGGGGATCATAATGAAAAAAGGAACACAAAGTGTCAAATTAGATTATGAAACACCAGGATTAAAAATAGGGGCATGGATCAGTCTGGCGGCATGGATCGGACTGGGAATATATGGATTGTACTTTGAAAAGTACAGAAAAAAGCTATTAAATCAACGTTAAAATAAGAAGAGATACTGGTAAAAATACAAAAAACATGATAAAATAGCCCTTAGACAAATGTTACAAAAATGTTAAATGAGTGGGAGGAACTATGAAAAACGTAAAAAAAATGATACAGGCAGGATTAAAGAAATTCACAGTGATCACTATCTTAGGTGTATTTCTTATGACAAGCTTGATTCCAGTATCCGCAGCAACGAAAGTATCAAAGATCAAATGGTCAGCATATAGAAAGACAATGTATGTTGGAAATGCACAGAGATTTGCAGTGAAGATCACACCAGCCAAAGCATCCAAAGCGAAGCTTGGATGGAAAACAAGTAATAAGAAGATTGTCAAAGTCAGTGCAAAAGGAGTTGTCACACCTGTCAAAGCAGGAAAAGCAACGATCACATGTTACGTGAAATCACAAAAATCAAAGAAAGTAACATGCAAAGTCACAGTAAAGAAACAGAAAGTGACAGCGATCACATTTGCAAAAGCAAGCGTAGCCGTACAGAAAGGGAAAAAGGTCAGCAATCCAGCGATCGTAACACCAACTTACGCAGCAAATAAAAAGGTAACATACAAATCTTCTAGCACAAGCGTGGCAACAGTCAGCACAAGTGGAGTTGTAACAGGAAAGAAAGTCGGAACAGCAACGATTACAGCAACAGCAGCCGATGGATCAAAGAAGAAAAACAGTTACAAAGTAACTGTTGTAGCACCAATCACAAAAAACAGTGCCAAGTTTATCGCACACCGCGGATTAAGTGCCGAAGCACCAGAGAATACGATCAAAGCCTATGAATTAGCGGGTGGAGCAGGATTCTGGGGAGCAGAAACAGATGTCCGTATGACAAAAGACAAGAAATTCATTCTGCAGCACGACCTGACATTCAAGAGATTATGCGGAGTTGATAAGAAACCAGAAGATATGACATTATCAGAGATTCAGAAACTGACGATCAAATCTGGAAATAAAATTTCAAAATATAAGAATGTAAAATCAGCAACAACCGTTGCAACTTTAGAAGATTATTTAACAACATGCAAGAAGTACAACATGGTACCAGTTATCGAGATTAAGATGGAATTCGTAGAATACGGAAATGAAACAACCAATGATTCTCGAATGCAGGCAGTGACAAAGAACAACATGGAAGATCTGTATGCATTAACAAATCAGATCATGGGGAATAAAGAATATATGTTTATTGCCTATGACTTTGAAACAATGGTACAGATGAGAAAAGTCTTAGACGATAACGCAACAACATCCACAAATGTAAAATTACAGCATGTAACAAACAATCCAGATCAGGGAATGATCAATTATTACAAGAAACGTAAGATTGAATTGGATGCAAATTGTGATAAGATTTCACTCTCAGACATTAAGGCATTCAAAGATGGTGGAGTGAATGTAGGACTTTGGACTGTGGATGACACAGGAAGAGTCGCAGATTATATTTCACAGAAAGTGGATTATATTACAACGAATACGAAGTTCTGGTAAGAATAGAAAACACAAGAAAAGAGACAGCAGATGAAGATGTTTGTTGTCTCTTTTTTTGGTGTTATGGTTTGTGGTATAATTAAAACGATCACCATCTATCACAACATCAAGAAGAGATAAATTAGTTACAGGGCTAGGAGAATGAATCAGAATGCTCTGCGAAAGCAAAATGGACACAGAAAGAGTCTTTCAGATTGTGAAGACAGCAAAAGAATACCAGAGAAGAAAGTAAGATGAAAAGAAAAATTACAGAAATGTAGTAATTATGTTATATATATGTTAAAATAAAGGATATATGCCAAGGAGACAGGCAGAAAATACAGAGAAAAAGAATCAAAAGGAGAGAAGGGTTATGAGCCAGAAGGAAAGAGTCGATTTGATTGAGGTAGATTTATTGGATATGTGTAAATATATTCTGTCAAAGTGGGTGTTTATTTTGATAGGAATGGTAGTATTCGCTGGAGCTGGATTTGGGTATGCGAAGGTGAAGAGTGTGACAGAGTATAGCTCTAAGATGCAGGTATATGTTACTGTGCCTAAGACATCAGATAAGGTGTTGATCAGGGATAATGCTGGGGATCTGGCGTATGATTATCAGAAATTAATTAAAACTGATTTGATTGTGAATGAGATTGCCAAGAAAACGAAAATTGAGAAAGATGATGTGAAAGACGCAATTTCAGCAGAAGTTGTGGATGGAACAAGATTGCTTGAGATTAAGGTAAAATCAGATGATAAAGATGATGTGAAGAAGATTTCAAAAGAAGTTTTACCAGTATTTCAGAAAGTAGTACAGAAAGATTTGGGAAGAAATAAACTTGTAATCGCAGACCAGCCATCTAAGATAAAGGCAGAACAGACAGTTAGCACAAAGAAATTTTTAGCTGTAGGTGCAGTTGGTGGATTTGTAGTTGTAGCAGGAGTATTTTTTGTGCTCTATCTTGTAGATTTAACAAAGAAAGCAAAAAGAAATTAGGATTAATAAAACAAAGGAACAAAGAGTATGGGAGTAAAACGTTCACAGATACAAAATCTGATCATATATATAGGTGATGTGTTTGGAATTACAATTGGATATTTTTTAATGTCACATATTAGGTTTTATTCGGATATCTATGGGGTATGGGCGCAGGATAATCGAGTGATTTATCGTTGGTTAGTTGCTATTTTTGTATTAACGATCGTGTATTTGGTAATTGATCCAAATCAGAATTTTTTTAAAAGGAAATTTTGGAAAGAATTTTGGGCAAATTTCAAAACAAACTTGATCACAGCTGCATTGATGGCGACGGTTGCATATTTGATTGATGATGCAAGAGATTATTCGAGATTTATTTATCTTACAACGATGATATTTAGTTTTTGGTGGATGCAGATATCACATATGATTTATCGGTGGTATATTTTAAAGTATCGACCATATAATTCAATCACAAGAAAGATGTTGATTGTAACAACGTCAGATCGAATGGATGAAGTGGTAAGAAGTATCATTAAGGAAAAGACATGGAATCTATGGGTGACAGGTATTATCATTACAGACAAAGATTTGACAGGACAGCAAGTTATGGATATTCCAATTGTCGCAAACAGGAATACAATGCTTCAATATGCAATCAGAGAAGTAGTAGACGAAGTGTTTATTCTGATTCCAGAAGAGCCAGATGAACAGATTCAAAAATTAGTGCAACGATTTGAGGAGATGGGAATTACAGTTGATTTAAATATCAATTTATACGAATTAGATGTAGAAAGTGGAAGCAAGTATCTTAATCGAATCGGTAAGTATCCAACAATCACATTTGCACAAAGAGAGATTCCATTACATATGATTGTACTGAAACGTTTGATGGATATTCTAGGAGGAATTGTTGGATTACTGATTACAGCAGTTGTAACGATTGTTCTGGGACCAATGATTAAATTAGAATCGCCGGGACCACTATTTTTTTCACAGAAGAGAGTTGGGCGAAATGGACGTATTTTTAAAATTTATAAATTTCGGTCTATGTATGCAGATGCAGAGGAACGAAAAAAAGAGCTGATGGAACAAAATGAGATGGATGGTCTGATGTTTAAGATGACAGATGATCCAAGAATTACAAAGATAGGGAAGTTTATTCGTAAGACAAGCTTGGATGAATTGCCGCAGTTTTGGAATGTATTAAAAGGTGATATGAGCCTTGTTGGGACAAGACCGCCAACGGTGGATGAATTTGAGCAGTATGAAGGATATCACAAACGTCGATTAAGTATGACTCCTGGATTAACTGGAGTATGGCAGGTAAGTGGACGTAGTGATATTACGGACTTTGAAGAAATTGTTTCTATGGATGTAGAATATATTAAGAACTGGTCTTTGAAGAGAGATATTGAGATTATTTTGAAGACAGTTCAAGTTGTGTTGCATAGTGATGGAGCAAGATAGTAAACGAGGTAGAAATATGAAGGTATGTTTAGTTGGGTCTAGTGGAGGACATTTAACACATTTATATATGTTAAAGCCTTTCTGGGAAAATAAAAAACGATTCTGGGTTACATTCGATAAAGAAGATGCGAAGAGTATGTTAAAAGGGGAAAAAGTATATCCATGTTATTTTCCGACAAACAGGAATATTAAAAATTTAATAAAAAATACGTTTGTAGCACTAAGAGTTTTGAGAAAAGAAAAACCAGATCTTGTGATATCATCAGGGGCAGCAGTTGCAGTGCCATTTTTCTATATTGCAAAATTAATGGGAAAGAAATTGATTTATATTGAAGTGTTTGATCGAATTGACAAACCAACATTAACAGGTAAACTGGTTTATCCAATTGTTGATGAATTTATTGTACAGTGGGATGAGATGAAAAAAGTTTATCCAAAAGCAATTAATTTAGGAAGTATATTCTAGGAGGTATTCTTTTGATATTTGTAACAGTAGGAACACACGAACAACAATTTAACCGTCTAATCGAAGAAATTGACAGATTAAAGGAAAATGGAATCATCAAAGATGAAGTTATTATGCAGACTGGCTACTGCACTTATGAACCAAAATACTGCACATGGTCAGAATTGCTTCCGTATGATCAAATGTTAGAAAATGTAGAAAAGGCAGATATTGTGATTACACATGGAGGACCTTCTAGTTTTATTATGCCACTGCAGATAGGAAAAATTCCGATTGTTGTGCCACGACAGAAAAAATATGATGAACATGTAAATAATCATCAAGTAGAATTTTCTACAGCGGTGAAGCAGAGATATGGGAATATTATTGTTGTAAAGAATATTAAAAACTTGGAAAAAGCAATTTTAAGATATGATAAGATTGTAAGAACTATGACAACTGAGCTTGATAATAATAATGCAAAATTTAATGAAAAATTAGAAACTATTGTAGAGGATATGTTTCAGTAGAAATTAAGTAGAGGAAAATAATGAGAAAAAATAGGAGAATTTTGATAATTAGTACAGTTGGGCTCATATATGATGGAATAACAAGTGTGATTGTTTCATACTTAAAGGCAATGAATCGAGAAGGATTGGATATATATGTTGCAGGAACAATTGATGTAAAAGATTCAATACGTGATCAGATAGAAGCAATGGGATGCAAAATAATAGATTTACCTAATAGACGTAGTAATACAATGAAATATCTTTTACAATTAAGTAAATTTGTTCGCAAAAAGAAAATCGATGTTGTTCATGCACATGGAAACAGTGGGACATTAGCGATAGAAATGGTTGCATCTTGGCTAGGCGGCTGCAAAAAAAGAATTGCACACTCGCATAATACAAAATGTGATCAGGTAAAAGCGGACAAATTGTTAAGACCAATATTTAATATATTTTACACAGATGCACTTGCTTGTGGAGTAGAAGCTGGAAGATGGCTTTTTGGAAGAAAAAAATTTAAAGTATTGCAGAATGGACGAGATATAGAGGTATTTTCTTTTAATCAAGAAATAAGAAAGCAAATGAGAACACAATTAAATTTGCAAGATGAAATTGCAATTGGACATGTAGGTGGTTTTTTTGAACAAAAGAATCACAGATTTTTATTGCAGATCTTTAAAGAGATAGTGAAAATTGAACCAACAGCAAAATTATATTTAATTGGCGATGGTCCATTAAAAGAAACAATGGAAAAACGAGCAAAAGGAATAACGAAGAATATTATTTTTGTTGGAACAACTGATTGTGTATCTGATTATTTACAGGCAATGGATGGAATGCTGTTACCATCCTTATTCGAAGGACTTCCATTAGTAGCAGTAGAATGGCAATTAAATGGATTACCTTGTGTTTTTTCAGATGTGATCACAAAAGGTTGTCGTTTTACAGATAATGTAGAGTTCTTATCATTAGAAAAAGATCCTAGTGTATGGGCAAAAGAAATTGTATTAATGATTAAGAAAAATAATAATAGAGAAATGCTGTCAAAAGAAGCAGTATTAAATGCTAATAAAGCAGGATTTAATATTAAAAATAATGCAAGAATATTGCGAAAAATTTATTTGAAAAGAAATTAAGAAAAACAACAGTAAATAATAGATGTTGGATTAATCAGGGAGGAGTTATGAGAATTGCAATTCTAATGTCGACATATAACGGAGAAAAGTATCTCGATGAACAATTAGAAAGTATATTTAAGCAAAATATAAATGCAAAAATTACATTATATGTTAGAGATGATGGAAGTACAGACTCCACAATAGCTATTATTCAGCAATGGAAACAAAAATTAGATATTGTTTTATACAAAGAAAAAAATCTAGGCCCTGCAGGAAGTTTTTGGAGACTATTTACTTTAAATGAAATAAGAGCTGATTATTATGCATTTTGTGATCAGGATGATATATGGGACTCAAATAAACTTCAAGCTGGAGTAGAAGTGTTGAAGGATCAAGAAGAAGCAGCATTGTGGTGCTCTAACTGTAGGATTATTGATCAAAATGGAAGTATTGTGGATGAAAAAATGAATGAAAACCATCCAGAGTTTACAATTATTTCTCAGTTTGTATGTGGTACAACACAAGGATGTGCTATGCTCTTAAATAATAAGTTGAGAAATTATATTTTGAGAAATGAAATACATAAGATGCCGATGCATGATTTTGTAATTATGACTTATGCGATTGCTAAGGGCAAGGTAATTTATGATGATACTCCATATTTTGGATATCGTGTGCATGATAATAATGTGGTAGCAAAGGAGGGCAAAAATTTTATAAGGCATGTAAAAGGATCCTTAGATAAATGGTTCTCATCTAATCATAAAAATGAGTTAAGTGATTTTGCAATGGATTTTTTAAGAGATAACTCAGATTATTTGGATACAACCACATATAACTATATTAATACACTAATTAGAAGTAGAAGAAATTTTATTGATAGATTTAAACTTATTTTTGATGAAAGAACAAAAGCGCAAAATAAAAAAGCAGAACGTTCCTTTAAAATAAGAGTTTTATTAGGAATTATCTAGTTAAACAAATGACGATATGTATAAAAGGTGTTAGGAAAGAGAGTATGCAAAGAGAATATGGAATAAAATTTAAATTAATAAGTATTCATAATGTAATGTTATTTTTTTATATTATAGTTATGGTCATAGGGGAAAGTAACTTTATGCAGTATGGTTTTATGAATTCATTTATATCATGCTGCAAGTTAGCATTGCTTTTTTCATCAATGATGTATTTACTTTTTTTAAAGAGAAATATTAAAATGCCAAAAGATATTTGGTTTATTTTATTGATAGGAATAAATGTTATTACAATGATACAAAACGGGCTTGAAATAAATTTTATTTTACTTTTTATGATGATAATAACATCTTCAAAATGTTCTATGGAATCAATTTTTAAAACGTTTTTAATTGCTTTTTGTGTTGGATGTGCAATCGTTTTTTTATCGTCTGCATTTAATATTATATCTGATGAAATTAATATTAGATATTCAGCTGATTTTTTAAGTAATTTATTTCTACACAGTAATCGTTATGAGAGGCATTCATTTGGATTTCAATTCAGTAATCAGGTACCATTTGTTATAATGACTATTTATTTTGTTTGGATAGCATGGAAGCAGGAATATGTGAAATTCTATCAGCATCTTATATTTGAAATATTAAACATATATACTTTTGTTTGCTGTGGTTCAAGATTCGTATTTATAATAATAGTAGGAACAAATATATTATATTATTGGGTTAAAATCAGATATAACAAAGTGAAAAATGGGGAGTTAGCTAAAATAGAAATATTTTTGATTGATAGTATATTTGGAATTGGAACAATAATAAGTTTTTTGTGTGTGCTTTTTTATCAGTGGATTCCTAAATTTATGGATATATTTTTTAATTTTAGATTGACAAATGCATTTCAGGCAGTGAAGTATTATGGATTTCATTTATTAGGATCTGGTTTTGATGCTGGAACTTTTAATGGAGAGATGGAAATCATAGTAGATAATGGTTATATTATGTTATTTATGCAAAGAGGAATTATATTGGGTTGTGCAATAATATTATTTTGGACATATATTACTAGAACGGTTGCAAAAAATAAGAATCCATACATATTAATACCAATTTTTATGTTTGCTATTGAAAATTTTGTGGATTATCAAGTTATGTCATTTCATTTTATAGCTTTTATGTGCATAGTTTGTCATACAGATGATGAGTTGGTAAAATTTACAGTACATGATAAAACAAATGTAAAATACTTAATAGCAAAAGAAGGGACGAATTCATGATATTTAAAATAATTGAAATGTATAGAAGATATGAAGAAATAAAGAAAACAAAAGCTGAAGTATTTGATCTCATGAATGAGTTCGAGTTTACAAAAGCGGAGAATGAAAAGCTTCAAAAAATAGAAAATGTAGTAATGTTAGTTCCTGTTGTATATCCTAATTTAGGAGGAGTGACATCAGCTTTAAGAATTCTGACTTCATTACAAAATAAAGGTTGCAAACTTACATTAGCCGTTTGCTCAGAAGAAATGACAATGGAAGAAGCAAAAAAGAATATTAAAGCTTGCATGCCATCATATGAGGGAGAAGTCAAGGAATTAAAGGAATGTTTGTCAGAAGAATATGACGTATGTATCGCTACAAGTTGGCAGACAGCTTATTATGCTCAGAAAATATCAGGATATAAAGTATATTTCGTTCAAGACTATGAACCAGAATTTTATGAAACAAATGATTTCTCAGTACTTGCGAAAAACACTTATTCATTTGATTACCACATTATTTCTTTGGGAGAGTGGAATGCAGAAAAGATTAAGACGAATTGTTTAAATTATAGTTCAAAAATTGATGTTGTGGATTTCCCATATGATCCTAAAGAATATAATTTTGATAAAAGAAATTATGATGATTATCGAAATAAAAAAGAAATTACAGTTGCATGTTATATTCGATTTATAGGTAGAAGAATTCCTTATATTTGTGAATATTTGCTTTCAAATGCAAAAAGTTATATGGGAAAAAAAGGATATAAACTGAATGTTTTATTCTTTGGAATTGATAAGAAAAATAGATTTGATGGTGCAACAAATTTAGGAAAATTATCACGAGAAGAGTTATTTGAACTTTACAAAAAATGTGATTTTGGAATGACGGCTTCTATGTCTAATATTTCTTTAGTTCCATATGAAATGCTGGCTACAGGATTGCCGTTGGTAGAATTTAGAAATGGATCTTATAAATTTTTCTTAGGAGATGATACAGCTCTATTAATTGATTTTGACTATAAGGAGTTAGCAGATAAAATTATAGAGGCGGTAAATTCACCTGAAATTCTAGAAAAAATGCATGAAAATGTAGAAAAGAAATTAAAAAAACTATCTTGGGATAATACCTGTGAGCAATTTTGGAATATTTTAAATAGTGTGAAGGAGTAAAAAGAATGAATGAGGAGATAAAAGTTTCTGTATTATGCCTTACGTATAATCATGAAAATTATATTGCAGATGCTTTAAGCAGTTTTATTCAACAAAAAACAAATTTTAAATATGAAATATTAGTGAATGATGATTGTTCTACAGATAGAACAACAGAGATAGTGAAGGAATATGCATTAAAATATCCAGATATTATTAAACCTATTTTTCATGAGGAAAATCAATATTCAAAAGGCGTAAGTCCGATACGCGATATTTTAATTCCAGGAGCAAAAGGAAAATATATTGCTATTTGTGAAGGGGATGATTATTGGATTGATGATCACAAGTTACAGATTCAATATGATTATATGGAAAATCATTCGGAATGTAGTCTTTGTGTGCATAATGCTTATTTGGTAGATGAAGATAAGCAAAATATTGGAATAGTGAAAACAAGTGATGGGAATGAAAAGATTTCTATAAAGGATGTTTTGGTACAAGGTGGAGATTTTATAGCTACAAGCAGTATTTTTGCTAGATTGCCACAAGATAAAAAGATTCCTTCGTATTTTGATATATTATGTTTAGATTATACATGGCAGATATTTTTTGCAAGTTGTGGAAAGTATACATATTGTTTTGAAAAACCGATGTCAGTATATAGAATAGGTATTGCAGGTTCGTGGTCATCTTTGCATGATAGTAATTTTAATGCATATAAAATAAGAGAAAAAGAATTGTATCAACAAAAATGTGAAGTACGTGAGAAATTCAATCAATATAATGATTTGAAATTTACAGATTTTATAAAAGAAGCAGATTTATATGATTATATAAAATGTGCGGTGTGTGTAAAAGAATATAGCAAATTAAAAGATAAGAGATGTATAAAATACATTAAGACACTAAAAATGAAAGAAAGATTTAAATATTATTTGCTTATGACTTGTCCTAGTGCATTTGATAAATATAAAGAAATTAAAAATAAACTAAAAAAATAGTGTGAAGAATATTTGTGACAAAATATGGAGTAGAAAAATGGCTGATATTACTAAGAAAAGTGTAATAGGAAATTTTATATGGAGATTCGCAGAACGATGTGGTGCACAACTTGTGACCTTTATAGTTTCAATCGTTTTGGCACGTATACTTGATCCTAAAGATTATGGTACAATTGCTTTAGTAACAGTTTTTACAACTATTCTTCAGGTGTTTGTTGATAGTGGATTAGGAACTGCATTAATTCAAAAAAAAAATGCAGATGATTTGGATTTTTCGTCTGTATTTTATTTCAATTTTATAGTATGCATAATTCTTTATGTAGGAATGTTTATAGCTGCACCATATATTGCGTTGTTTTATAAGGATACTACTTTAACTCCTGTTATTCGTGTTATTAGTTTGACAATTGTAATATCTGGAGTAAAGGGAATACAGCAGGCGTACGTATCTAAAAATATGTTGTTTAAGAGATTCTTTTTTTCAACGATTGGTGGAACGATTTTCTCAGCAGTTTTAGGTATAGCGATGGCATATATGGGATATGGTGTATGGGCATTGGTTGCACAGCAACTTTCTAATACAGCAATCGACACGTTAATACTTTGGTTAACTGTAAAATGGAGACCGAAAAAAATGTTTTCATATGAAAGGCTGAAAAGTTTATTTTCATTTGGATGGAAACTACTAATATCGTCTTTGTTAGATACAGCGTATAATAATCTTCGTAATTTGATTATAGGGAAGCTTTATTCATCCTCTGATTTAGCATTTTACAATCAAGGTGAAAAGTTTCCTAAAGTTATAGTTATGAATATAAATGCATCAATAGATAGTGTGTTGTTGCCAACAATGTCTATTGAACAAGATAATCCGGAACGTATAAAACAAATGACGCGTAGGGCAATAAAAACCAGTACATATGTAATGGCGCCACTTATGATGGGACTTGCATTTTGTGCAGAACCCATTGTAAGATTGGTTTTAACGGATAAGTGGATATTTTGTATTCCATTTCTTAGAATTTTTTGTATTACATATATGTTTTGGCCGGTACATACTGCAAATTTAAATGCAATAAATGCAATGGGTAGAAGTGATTGGTTTTTACGATTGGAGATTATAAAAAAAATTGTAGGACTTGCTATTTTATTATCTACGATGTGGTTTGGTGTAATGGCAATGGCATATAGTTTATTATTGAGTAGTGTATTAAGTCAAATTATTAATTCATGGCCGAACAGAAAATTACTAAAATATGGGTATTTAGAGCAAGTTCGGGATTTTGCACCAGGTATTTTACTAGCAGTTTTGATGGGAATATGTGTACATTTTGTGGAATATATGTCTTTACCAATGATTGTAACATTAGTAATTCAGATTGTTTTAGGATCAATTATTTATATAGTAGGATCTGCAATATTAAAACTTGAAGAATTTCAATATTTATTAGAAATGATAAAATCGATTATGAAAAAATCTTAATATAGAATATAAAAAATGAACTTAATGGCCATATATTATAAATTTGAATATTAATATATTTTAAAGAATAGAGGAAAATATTTAATGAAAAAGGAAAATACCAGAAATTCTAATATTGAGTTGTTTAGAATAATAACAATGCTAGTTATTATTGCACATCATTATGTTGTGAATTCTGGAATAGCTGATATATTATTTAGTAACAGTAGTATGGGAGTCAAAAATATATTTTATTTAATATTTGGATGTGGAGGGAAAACTGGAATTAATTGTTTTGTTTTAATTACCGGTTATTTTATGTGTAAATCCAAAATTACATTAAGAAAATTTTTAAAATTGTTTTGCGAAGCTGAATTTTATTCATTTGTAATTTTTATGATATTTTGGATTACAGGATATGAACCATTTTCAATAAAAATGTTTATAAAAAATATGATCCCATTTTTGGATATTTCTACAGGATTTATGGCATGTTTCTTATTGTTTTATTTGTTAATTCCATTTTTGAATATTTTGATTAAGCATATGAAAAAAAGAGAACATGAGATGTTGTTAGCATTGTGTTTATTTATATATACGTTTTTACCATCCTTAGCAAAAGCATATGTTGTATTTAATTATATTACATGGTTTGTTGTACTTTATATTTTGATATCTTATATTAGATATTACCCGAAGGAAATTTATCAAAATACCAAAGTATGGGGAATTTTGACTATAGTTACAATTGTATTATCATGGATAAGTATTGTAGTATGTAGATATGTTGGAATTGATCCATATTTTTTTGTTGCTGATTCTAATAAGATATTAGCATTGGTAACAGCATTGTGTGCATTTATGTTTTTTAAGAATGTAAATATTGGGTACAATAGGTTAATTAATAAAATAGCAGCGTCAGTATTTGGTGTATTTATGATACATACAAATAGTGATACTATGCGACGATGGTTATGGTATAGTACATTTAAGAATGGTAATATGTATTTTACAAAATATTATGTTTTGCACGCAGTTATATCTGTAATTCTTATTTATATTATATGTACAATTATAGATGTTATTCGAATTAAGATGTTGGAAAAACCATTTTTGCATTTTATAGATAAGAAGTTAGATATATGAGATGCTGATAGAAAATAAACAGGGTAGTGAAAGGAGAAAATATTGAATAAAATATTAGTTACAAGATCATCTATGCCAGAATTAGATGAATATATTGATGAAATAAAAGACATCTGGGATACACATTGGTTGACCAATATGGGGGTAAAACATCAAAAATTACAAGAAGAGCTAAAAGAATATTTAAAGGTAAATGAAATAGATCTTTTTACAAATGGACATATGGCAATAGAGTTGTCCTTACAGGCAATGAATTTACCAAAAGGAAGTGAAGTCATTACCACACCATTTACATTTGCATCAACAACTCATGCGATTGTGCGTAATGGATTGGAACCTGTATTTTGCGATATTAATGAAGAAGATTTTACGATTGATGTTTCAAAGATTGAAAGTTTAATTACAGATAAAACAAGTGCAATTGTTCCCGTACATGTATATGGAAATGTATGTAATGTGGAGGAGATAGAAAGAATAGCACATAAATATGGATTAAAAGTATTATATGATGCAGCACATACTTTTGGTGTACAGTATAAAGGAAAGGGAATTGCATCTTTTGGGGATGTATCCTGCTTTAGTTTTCATGCAACAAAAGTATACAATTCAATTGAAGGTGGAGCAGCCTGCTTTAGAGATAAGGAATTTGGACTGGATTTATATCGTTTGAAGAATTTTGGAATCCGAGGACCAGAAAAAGTTGATGGAGTTGGTGCAAATGCGAAAATGAATGAATTTTGTGCGGCAATGGGAATCTGTAATCTGAGACATGTAGATGCAGAGATTAAGAAAAGGGAAAAGGTTGTAAAGAGATATATAGAGCGCCTGGAAGGAATTGAAGGAATTCAGTTAAATCCTAAACAGAAAGATGTGAAACCTAATTATGCATATTTTCCAGTGGTATTTAATGAAAAAACTTTTGGTGCTACAAGAAATGAGGTGTTTGACGCGTTAGCGGAACAAGGAGTAGGAGCAAGAAAATATTTCTATCCATTGACAAATACATTTGATTGTTTTCACGGAAAGTATGATCCAAATGAGACACCAGTTGCTTTACATATTAGTAAAAGAGTACTGACTTTACCATTATATGCAGATTTAGCATTGGAAGATGTTGATAGAATTTGTGATATTATTATTGGATGTAAAAAATAAAGATACAGATAACAGAAAAAATAAGAGGAGAAAATTAAAATGAAAACAGCATTGATTACGTCAACAGGCTCTGTAGCAACAGATATAACGATCAAGAGTTTACGCAGAATGGGATTTAAAATTGTAGGCTGCAATATTTATCCAAAAGAATGGATCGTGGAATCATGTGAAGTAGATGTATTTTACAAAGTGCCACCAGTAGCAGATCAGGAAAATTATTTGAATACAATTCATGAAATTTGTGAAAAAGAAGAAATTGATTATGTATTACCAATGATTGATTATGAAATTGATCTGCTGAATGTAAATAGAGAATGGTTTGAAGAACGAGATATTACGTTATGTATTTCACCGAAAGAAGCACTGGATATCATTCGAAATAAGAAGATCTTAGCAGATTTTATAGAAAAAGAGTGTCCAGGTACGCAATCTATTCCAACAGAGATGCTTAGAGACATTAAAGAATTAGAATGGGACTTTCCAGTTGTTTGCAAGCCATATAATGGAAGAAGCAGTCAAGGGTTAAGATACATTTATAACAAAGAGGAATGGGACGAATTTGTTCTTACTGCAGATAAAGAAGTTTATATCGTAGAACCATTTATTGAAGGTCCATTGGTTATGGTAGAAATTGTACGACAGGATGATCCACATAAAGTAGTAGCTATGACAAGAAGAGAATTAATTTCAACACCTCACGGATGTTCAACAACAGTTCATGTATACAAAGATGAAGAACTAGAAGAAAATTCAAAAATATTAGCAGATAAGTTAAATGTCTTAGGGGATGTAAATTTTGAATACATTCTAGATAAAAATGGTACATATCATTTTGTGGAGTGCAATCCAAGATTTTCTGCCGGATGTGAATTTTCATGTATGGCAGGATATGATTACGTAGAGAATCATATGAAATGTTTTATGAACAAAGAAATTGAAGATTGTCATTTTAAACATAATATGATTATTGCAAGAAAATATGAAGAGTATATTACAGCAACAGATATAGATGTTGAGTATGGGAATACTTGTCATTAAATGAAGGGAGTGGATGATGGAAATTCATGCAGTTAATATTATTTATGATATATGCATTATGTCAGCATTAATGCTGATTGCAAAAATCATTCGTACAAAAATAAAAATTATACAAAAATTATATATACCGTCAGCACTGGTTGCAGGATTTTTAGGTTTGTTATTAGGAAAACAGTTTTTAAATGTAATTCCTTTTAGCAGTGAGATATCAGAATATGCAGGGATATTGATTGCATTTGTATTTGGTTCAATGTTTATTGGAAGTAAAACAAAGGTTACATTTAAATCAATGTTTGAATCTGTAGGAGACAGTTTTCTGGTAAATGCGGCTGCTGAAATTTTACAGTTCGCGATTTTTATTCTGATAGGTGTAGCGGTATTGCCAATCTTTTTTACAGGAATCAATAAAGCATTTGGATTGATGTTACCGGCAGGTTTTGTAGGTGGACATGGGACAGCTGCTGCAATCGGAAGTGTATTGGCAGAGAATGGGTGGTCTGATGCGACAAGTATCGGGCAAACATTTGCAACGATCGGATTACTTGGTGGAATTTTTGGTGGTGTAGCAGTCATCAATATTGGAGCAAGGAAAGGGAAAACAGCGATCATAAAGGATGTCAATGAATTACCAGAGGAAATGCTGACAGGATTAGTTAAGGAAGAAGATCAGACGGAATTTGGAAAAAATACAGTAAACGCAATGTCAATTGATACGTTAACATGGCATTTTACTTTATTGATGGTTGCTGTTGGGGCAGCATATTTGATTAATAATGAATTGAAAATACTGATTCCGTCTGTATCATTTCCTGTTTACGGGATTGCATTAATCTGTAGTGTTGTACTCCAAGGGATTTTGAAATTATTAAAATTGGACGGATATGTTGATAAAAAGATCATTACTCATATTGGAAGTAGCGCAACCGATTATTTGGTGGCATTTGGTGTGGCATCAATTAATATCAGTATTGTATTGAAATATTTAGTACCAATAGTTGTAATGGCTGCAGTAGGATTTTTATTTGTGTTTACATGGTTCTGGGTTATATCTCCAAGATTTTTTAGGAATTATTGGTTTGAAAGAGGAATTTATATCTTAGGATTATCTACGGGAGTAATGGCAACAGGAGTAATCCTATTGAGAATTACAGATCCGGAATTTAAGTCAGGAGTATTGGAAGACTTTGGATTTGCATGGATTTTCCTTTCATTTATGGATATGGTGTTGGTTTCATTTTCACCAGTATTGATTATGCAAGGATCGGGAATGATTTATAGTATAGTATTAATGATTATAGCAGCAAGTTGCTTGATTATTTGTAAGAAGCTATTTCGGAAAAAAGATTATAAACAAAACAAGAACAAATGTTCGGCATCACTTGACGCCGTAGAATAATAGAGTGTATACTAAATATGTATTATTTCCTATGAATTAAAACTTTAAGAATAATTTTACTTAAATATTATACTAATTAATAAAAATAAGGCATTGTGAAAAATATTATCCTAATTTTCCATAATGTCTTATTTTTACTAAATATGAGTTGACAATAGAACAACAAAAAGATAAAATGAAATTACCTAACAGGTAATTTAAATGAAAAAGGACTAAAATTTGGAACTAGTATATAAGAACGATAAGGTGAAGATGCAATGTACTAGTGTAAAAGCAGCTAAAAAATTATTTGGGGGAAATGCTTCATTAGTAACAAGTCTTTTAGCTAGAGTAAATGCACTCAAGAATGCCAAAATAATAAAAGATATAATAGTAATACCTAATTTTCATTTCCATTCATTAGAAAATAAGGGAAGAAAAATTTTAAAGGGATATTATGCTATTGATGTAAAACCAGAAAAGATGCATAGAGAATGATTTTAAGACTATTGGATGAAAAAAAGGAACCATATCTAGATGTTGGTATTGACCAAATAGCGGAGATAGTAGAGATTGTAGAAATAACGGAGGTAAGTAAACATTATGAGTAATTATATTGAATATAATGATAAAATAGCGTTTCATCCTGGTTATTATATAAAAGAGATTATTGATGAGAGTGGAATTACACAAGAAGATTTTGCAAAAAGATTAGATACGACTCCTAAAAATTTAAGTGTGTTAATTTCGGGGAAACAAAAATTATCTGTGGATATAGCAATAAAGTTATCAAGAATGTTAGGTACGAGTATAGAATATTGGCTTAATTTACAGAAAGAATATGATACGATCATTGCGGAATTTGAATCAGAACGGCTGATGGTAGAAGAAAGGGAAATATTTAAAAAGCTGGATTATAAATATTTTAGAGATAATTTTAAATTGCCAGATTTTTCACGAAAAATTGATGAACAAATTAAAGCTGTGAGAGAGTTCTTGGATGTAGCAACATTGTCTGTATTTACAAGAAGAGATATTGCAGTCAATTTCAGAGAATCGACAAGTGGATTAAATGAAATTAATACAATAAAAGCTAATATAATGGTGCAAATAGCAATTAACAAAGCATTAGAAATTGAGGCACCTAAGTTTAATAGGAGAAAATTCAATGATGCTATAGAGTATGCATTGACATTAACAATGGAGCATGAAAAATTTTATCCAAGAATATATGAAAAATTTAAAGAAGCAGGTGTCATTCTGGTTATTTTGCCAAATTTGTCAGGTTCTAAAATTAACGGGGCCACAAAGAAACTGGGAGATAATATTATGCTTATGGTAAATAACAGAAGACTGTATTCAGATACCTTCTGGTTTACATTGCTACATGAAATCGGCCATATTATAAATAAAGATTATGGTATATCATTTGATAAAGAACTAGGAGAGCAGGAACAAGCTGCGGATGAATATGCGGCCAATAAATTAATTCCTTTTCAAGTGTATTCAGAATTTTTGAATGAGGGACAATTTGGTAGAGATGCTATTTGTATATTTGCAAAAAAAATAAAAAGAGATCCTGCGATTGTAGTGGGACGATTACAAAAAGATAAGATAGTGCCATATGATGATAGAGAATTGAATGGATTGAAGCATAAATATAGAGTAAAAATGAATTAATTTAGAAAAGAAAAAATATTAGTGTTAAACTTATGATGATTAGTCTAAGATTCCAGAAATCTTAAAAAGTTTTAGTGACAATTAAATATGTTCTAAAAAGAATGGAGAGTGAAAAAATGAGAGTAAAAATACCGTATAGTGAATGTGATAAGAAGTCTGATGTTCAATTAAATATTTCAGCGTTATTAGAAGGTTCACTTTCTGAGGAGATGAAAAGGCATTTGGATGCAGTAAGCGAATATATTATAAAAAGTAAATTAAGTTATAGAGGAAATAATCAACAAAACTATATATCGATAAAGAAAGAAGAAGATGGAATAATTGTAGAAATTAAAGATGAATTTGTAAAAATATAAAAATAAATGCTCGAAAAAAGCATTCCTGTAATTCATAAATAATGTCAATAGACGAAAGAAGAACCCGCAAGCAAAATCATATCATGGACATTTTGAGAGATCACAAACAACCATTTGCAGATATACAGAACAATATAGAAAAACAGCTGACAACTTCAAATTTACGTAAGCGCTTTATCTTATGATTGTTTCAATCATAAAAACAATGCCATTTGCTCCAGTAGTTATGATTGTAGTATTAGTAACAATGATTGCATTTTATGCAACTTCATTTGATTCCATTGCATTAACAGCATCTTGTTATAGTTATCACAGATTAGAAGAAGATGAGCAGCCTCATAAAGGAATTCAATTAATGTGGTGTATTTTATTGATATTACTTCCGATAGCATTGTTATTTGTAAAGAGTTCAATGAGCAATTTACAGAGTGTTAGTATTGTTGCGGCATTTCCTATTGGATTAGTTATTGTGATGATTGCTGTGAGTTTTATGAAGGATGCTAAGAAATATATAGAGAAAGAAATAGATGAAACAAATATAGAACAAAAATAATACAGATGGGGAGTCTTTAATAAAGAGAGAACTTAAACTCCCGTAGACATTAAGAAATCATGAATAAATTGCAGTATTAAAATAAATTATTCAAAAAATTCCAAATAAATTAAATAATGATTTAACGTATAGAGTAAAATTAGTTAGAAAGTCATATCAAAAATGGATATGGCTTTTTATTGGTTTGCTCGCCATGGTGTTTTAGATATCAAAAACAAAAATGGACTTAGAATAACAAATAATGTATAATAAAAAAACAATTATTTGACATTTGTGTATTAAATCTCAATGAAAATAGATGGAAAATATAAAAAAGTTTCAAAAAAAGGACCTCTGTGTTATTTTTCTAAATATTGAAAAGCATAATAATTTAAATTTTACAGACATTAAGAAACATGAATAGTATCCAAATTCCAATAGGAATTTCCGATTTTGAAAGAATTTGTGAAAATAATTATTGCTATATCTATAACAGAGATTTACTTATAGATATGCTGAAAGAACAAAAAGGTTTAATTTTTGCATAAATGGAGGTAAGATCATGGGTAGATATCTAAACAGTTCAACTTCATATGTCTTATACAAAGGACAAACAGAACAGTCATACTTTGTAGATAAATCACAAATGCTATCAGAATTATTTCCATTTTTAGATTCAGGTAATACCCATATATGCATTACACGTCCAAGACGTTTTGGAAAGACAGTCATGGCCAATATGATCACTGCTTTTTTAGGAAAAAAACAGGATTCAGATTCAATTTTTAAATCATTAAAAATATCACAGAATGATTTGTATAATAAATACAGGAATCAATATAATGTAATATCAATAGATTTTAGCAAGATGCCAAGAGATTGCGATTCATATACAGACTATATAGACAGGATCGAAACAAATCTGATCAGAGATTTAAGAAAAGAATATACACAGATCGAAATTTATGAAGATGATTCGGCAGCAGATGTATTAGAGACGATATTCGAAGAATGTGATCAGCAAAGATTTGTTTTTGTACTGGATGAATGGGATTTTATTTTTCATAAGGATTTTGTTACAGAAGAAAATAAAAAGCAGTATGTGCTATTTTTAAGTAACCTTTTGAAGGATCGTTCATATGTACAATTGACTTATATGACAGGAATTCTTCCGATTGCTAAGTATTCCAGTGGATCGGAATTAAATATGTTTTGGGAATATACAATGGCATCTGAGGCGAAATATAATGAATATTTTGGATTTACAGATTCAGAAGTAGATCAGTTGTATGAGAAATATACGAGGAATACACGAGAGATTCATATTTCAAGAGAAGATTTGAAAGAATGGTACGATGGTTATACGACAAAATCAGGAGAGAGAATGTATAATCCAAGATCTGTAGTTTTGGCATTGACAAATAATAATATTGGAAATTACTGGACAAGTTCAGGACCATATGATGAGATTTTTTATTATATCAGACAAAACATAGATGATGTACAAAATGATCTCGCATTAATGATATTGGGAGAGGCAGTAACAGCAAAGATTCAGGAATATGCAGCAGTTTCGATGAATTTAACGACAAAAAATGAGATATTTTCTGCAATGATTGTATATGGATTCTTAAGTTACGAGAATGGGGAAGTAAGAATTCCGAATAAAGAGCTGATGAATAAATTTGATGATATGATCCAGGGCTGATTTTGGAGTTAAAAGTAGATCATACGCCAGAAGAAGCCCTAGAACAGATAAAAAATAAAAATTATAAATTACGTTTTCAAGGGAAATTAGCTGAAAAGAAAGTCGCAGTGAAAAAAATTCTTGGAATTGGTATAAGTTATGATAGAAAAACGAAAAAACATAGCTGTCAAGTAGAGTGGTTGTAAAAAGCGATGGGTTGAAAACTAAGAATCTTTATAAAACGATTCATAAGGCATCAAAGTTAAAAGCACAAAAGTATAACAAGAAGAAGTGGAGGTATGTGCAGAAGCAATTAAAGAAGTCAAAGAAAATATTATACAGCAATGCGGCAACACAGAAATCAATTAATAGTGCAAAATCGGATTTGAAAAAAAGTATAAATAAACTAAGGAGAAAATAAATTTGAAAAAAAGAAAATTAGTGTTTGCAATTACAGCCATCACGGTATTTTCAGCGATGATGTTAACATCAAACACAAAAGCGCAAGCTGCAGCAAAGAAGACATACACGATCACGCCAAAGTCATCACCATATAAAGGAAAGTACAAAAAAGCAAAAGGATACTACAATTCCACAACAAAACAGTATTTTGTGATCCGCTCTTATTTAGAACTGCTCGAAAAAAAGGGTGGAGGAAAATTAGTCATAAAAAAGGGAACTTATAAGATACCAAATGTTTTATATATTCCATCCAATGTTACGATCGAACTCAAAGATGGTGTAACGATTAAAAAGATCATGAAAACCAAAGCAAAGAAAATGAAACCAGGTGGTGGTATTTTTGAATTGTTGGAACCATCGAAAGCGAAGAAAAAGGGTGTGCATGGACGATATAATGGGGTTCATGATGTTAAGATATATTCAACAGGAAAGGCAGTGATCGATCAGGATTATCAGGGAAAAACTGGTCAGAATTGTATTGCACTTGTTATGTGTCATAACAGAAATGTTACGATTGAGGGAATCACATTTAAAAATATGAAATATGGACATTTTATCGAGATGGATGCATCACAGAATGTAAATGTCAATCGTTGTACCTTTACAGGATATAAAGCAAGTAAACGTCATACATCCGAGGCAATCAATCTAGATACTCCAGATAAGAAAACAAGAGGGTTTACTCATGGCTGGAGTCAGTATGACTGTATGCCAAATCAGAATGTGCAGATTACAAACTGTATATTTTCAAATCTCGAAAAAGCAATAGGAACACATCAGTATTCTGTAGAAAAATATCACACAGATATCTCAATTTCTGATTGCATGATAAAAAACTGTGTCAGCGGTGGGATTGAGATGATGAACTGGCAAAGAGTGTCTTTGACCAATACGAAATTTATGAATATTGGAAAAAACAGTAAAGGAAAATATACTTCCTATAACAGGGATCGTAAGATCAGAGCAATCTTGGTGCGAGGAGGTGTTTCAGAGATTAATATCAAGGATTGTACGTTTCAGAATCTTCCAAGAGTTATGCAGTGTATGCCATGGAAGAACCAGAATACGGCAACGCAATATCCAATGATATATAATCATATTACACAAGAAGAATACCAAAGGATTGCATCGCAGAATAAAGTGCTTCGTGGTGTTGATATACCATATATTATTGTGAACACACGTTACAACGATTATAATTATCCAGAGAAATATTATTTTTAAAATGGATATTGGGAGATACCTTGATAATATAGATAAGAAGTTTACAAGAAAGGAAACAACAAAAATGGAACAATATGATTACCTGATCGTAGGTTCCGGTTTATACGGAGCCGTCTTTGCACAGCAGGCAACAGCAAAAGGAAAGAAGGTCTTAGTCATCGACAAACGACCAAATATTGCAGGAAATGTATACACAGAAGATATTGAGAAGATCCATGTACATAAATATGGAGCCCATATCTTCCATACAAACAATAAAAAAGTATGGAATTACATTACAAAGTTTGCAGAGTTTAATCGGTTCACAAACTCACCAGTTGCAAATTACAAAGGAGAATTATATTCTCTGCCATTTAATATGTACACATTCAATAAGATGTGGGGTGTGATCACACCGCAGGAAGCTGCAGATAAGATTGAAGAGCAGAAGAAAGAAGCAGGGATCACAGAGCCAAAGAATCTGGAAGAACAGGCGATCAGCTTGGTTGGAACAGATATTTATGAGAAACTGATCAAAGGATACACAGAAAAACAGTGGGGAAGACCATGTACAGAGCTTCCATCCTTTATCATTAAGAGATTACCAGTACGTTTAACATTTGATAATAACTATTTCAACGCCTTATACCAGGGAATCCCAGTGGGCGGATATACAAAGATGATCGCAAATATGTTAGGAGATGTAGAAGTTCGTTTAAATACAGACTACTTTGAACACAAAGAAGAACTGGATGAACTAGCAGAGAAAGTAATCTACACAGGACCAATTGATGCATATTTTGATTACAAATTAGGTGAATTAGAATATCGTTCCGTAAGATTTGAGACAGAAGTATTAGACCAGCCAAACTTTCAGGGAAATGCAGCTGTGAACTACACGGATGCCGAGACACCATGGACAAGGATTATTGAACATAAATGGTTTGAATTCGGAAAAGACGAAGAAGGAAACGACCTTCCAAAGACTGTTATCAGTCGTGAATACAGTTCTGAATGGAAATTAGGAGATGAACCATATTATCCAGTCAATGACGAAAAGAATGGGAAATTATATGAAGAGTATAAGAAATTAGCCGAGAAAGAAGAAAATATCATCTTCGGAGGAAGACTCGGAGAATATAAATATTACGATATGGATGCGGTTATTGCAGCAGCGTTAGATATGTGTGAAAAAGAGTTATAAAGATTTATGTCATATAAGAAAAGAGGAACAAGAAACATGAGCGAAACATTTTTACCAGCAAATATTTTAATGCCACAGGTAGATTCTATGAAGAAATGGGCCGTGATCGCTTGTGACCAGTTTTCATCCCAGCCAGAATACTGGGATGAAGTAAAAGAGTATGTAGGAAATACGCCATCAACGTTACATCTAATGCTTCCAGAAGCATATCTTGGAAGTGAGGAAGAAGATGAAAAGATCCGAAAGATTCAATCCACAATGAAGAATTATGCAGATGATCATCTGTTGAAAACTTATGAAAATTCTTTGGTTTATGTGGAAAGAACCTTGCAGAATGGAAAGATTCGAAGAGGAATCGTAGGTGCGATCGATCTGGAACAATATAGTTATACGCCAGAACACGAAGCAAAAATCCGTTCTACAGAGAAAACAGTCATGGAGCGAATCCCACCAAGAATGAAGATTCGTTATCAGGCACCGATTGAATTGCCACACGTGATCTTGCTATGCGATGACTGGAAAAATGAAGTATTAGAAATTGTGACAGAGCAGAAGGCAGATCTTGAGAAACTATATGAATTTGATCTGATGCAGGAAGGTGGACATATCGCAGGATGGCTGGTAGACGGGGAGGTCAAAGAACAATTTTTAGAAAAACTACAATCATATGAAGAACAAATGACAGAAAAATATAAAGATTTAAGTGATGATCCAATGGTCTATGCAGTCGGAGACGGAAACCATTCTCTGGCAACAGCAAAAGCCTGTTACGAGAAGTTAAAGAAAAATCATCAATGGGAACATATCAAAGATCATCCAGCGAGATATGCATTGGTAGAACTCGAGAATCTACATGATGATTCTCAGCAGTTTGAACCAATTCACAGAGTCATTACTGGAACAGATCCAGAAGAATTAATACATGCATTAAAAACAGAATGTTGCAGCGAAGAAGGACAAACAATTCGCTGCTATTATGGAAAGAAGGAAGAAGTTCTCCATTTGAATTTACATAAACATCAATTAGCAGTTGATAAAATACAGACATTTTTAGATAAATATCTCAAAGACAATTCAGGATGTATTGATTATATCCACGGAGAAGATGTCTTAAAAGAACTGTCAAAAGAAGAGCAGACGATAGGAATTGAACTTCCAGCAATGGAGAAAGATCAGCTGTTTCCAAGTGTGATGACAGACGGAACACTGCCAAGAAAGACATTTTCCATGGGACATGCTTGTGAGAAACGGTATTATATTGAGGGACGAAAGATCCAGAGATAGACGAGTGCCCAATAATTGCTTTACAAGAAAAACTTTAATGATATCATGAAATGTGGTATGATAAAAAATAGTGTAAATAAATAATATATACAATAATGGAGGAAAGATCATGGCTATTTTAGTAGCAGGTGGTGCTGGATATATCGGCAGCCATACATGTGTGGAACTTTTAAATGCAGGATACGAAGTTGTCGTAGTAGACAATTTATATAATTCTAGTGAAGAAGCTTTAAAGAGAGTAGAGCAGATCACAGGGAAAACAGTAAAATTTTATGAGGCAGATGTTTTAGACCGTGAAGCATTAGAGAAGATTTTTGATGCAGAAGATATTGATTCTGTGATCAACTTTGCAGGATTAAAAGCAGTTGGAGAATCTGTACAGAAACCATTAGAATATTATCATAACAATATCACAGGAACATTGATCTTATGTGATGTGATGAGAAATCATGGAGTGAAGAATATTATCTTTAGTTCCTCAGCAACAGTCTATGGAGATCCAGCTTTCATTCCAATTACAGAGGAATGCCCAAAAGGACAGATCACAAACCCATATGGACAGACAAAGGGAATGTTAGAGCAGATTTTAACAGACTTCCATGTCGCAGATCCAGAATGGAATGTCGTATTACTTCGTTACTTTAACCCTATCGGAGCACATGAAAGCGGGCTGATCGGAGAAGATCCAAAGGGAATTCCAAATAACTTAGTACCATATATTGCACAGGTAGCAGTTGGTAAACTTGAGAAATTAGGAGTCTTTGGTGATGATTATGATACACCAGACGGAACAGGTGTCCGTGATTATATCCATGTTGTAGACCTTGCCAAAGGACATGTGAAGGCATTAAAGAAATTTGAAGAAAAACCAGAAGTACGTATCTACAACCTTGGAACAGGAATCGGATATAGCGTATTAGATGTCTTACATGCATATGAAGAGGCTTGTGGAAAGACACTTCCATACGAGATTAAACCACGAAGAGCTGGAGATATTGCAACATGCTATTGTGATGCGACAAAAGCAAAAGAAGAATTAGGATGGGCTGCAGAAAAAGGAATCAAAGAAATGTGTGCAGATTCCTGGAAATGGCAGTCTATGAATCCGGATGGATATAGAACAAAATAGAAAAAGGGACTGGAATATTATGAAAGCTGAAAAAGGATTGAATATTCTGGCAAGAATGTTGCTGATATTATTTGTAATATCAGCAACAATTTTACCTGTGCTTACAACTAAAGCACAAGAACCAGAATATGATGGATATTATTCAAGATTTATATTACATAATGCGATAGCATTGGCATTTATTGTAATTATATTGTTTAGGGCATTGATCAGAAGAAAGTTTAAAAAGAATTTTTTGGTTGGTGTACTTTTATTATTAGCTGTATATATAGGATATAATGTTTTATATTACCAGAATATGGACATTATACAGTTTCCATGGGCCCAGTATAATACGGCAATTAGTTTGGGATTGTTGATCGTATTAATGGCAACGGAGACACAGACGATTTTCTGCGATGATAAATTGATCAAGATTATAATTGCCATTATTTTGATAACAAATTTGATCGGTATCTATGTATATTATCAGGGATATTTATCCATGCATATGTATAACTTTAAACTGTATTTTCATCCATTTGAGTTTGCTGATTATTATGAAAGAAGGTTTAACTGGATTTATTTCTATAAATGTCAATATTCCTGTATTTTGTTACTATTTGTAGGATTTTTTGTAGCCCATAAAGACAAATTTTTGAATATCATTGTGTATTTCTTGTCTTTAGCGGTACTATTTGTATGTTTATATATTGCACATACAAATACGTCAATGATTGGTGCAGGATTGATTGTTGCTGCGGATCTGCTAGATGAATTTTTTAAAGATCACAAATTTATTATTGCGAAGATAATTGCAGTGGCTGCGGCAGCGGTTGTTGGAATCAAATATGTGTTGAAATGGCTGTCTGGAGAGAGAAATCTATCAACGATGGGTAGCCGAATGCCAATTTGGAGAGCAGCAGTTGAAAAGATCAAAGCAAATCCGCAAGGAATTGGAAATAGATTTGTGTTGAATCGAGATGACTGGTTCCATTTTGATAACTTCAATACGAATAACTGCCATAATATTTTCCTGAATGAGATGCTTCGCTATTCGATTCCAGTAGGATGTTGTTATGCAGCATTTTTTATTGTAACTGCGATTTATTCACTGATTAAGAAGTTTTCATTTAGCAGATTAGCAACATGGCTTGCATTTTTCTTGGCGGTTTCTATGGACTATTCTATTCAGACACCAGAATTATCTATGGTTATGTTTATGCTTTACTGCATTTTCTTTTATCCATTAGAAAAAAATAATTAGAAAGAAAGGCGTATATCAATATGCAAATGACTCCAGATAAAAAGAAGAATAAACTATACATCGTAGTACCATGTTATAATGAGGAACAGGTATTAGGAGAAACATCAAAGCGATTAAAGATCAAATGCGAAAATCTGATTCAAAAAGGGCAGATATCAAAAGATAGTAAGATCGTTTTTGTAGATGATGGCTCAAAAGATAGAACATGGAAGATGATCAGCGAACTTCATGAAACAGATTCATTGTTTTCAGGAGTAAAGCTATCAAGAAACAGAGGACATCAAAATGCATTATTAGCAGGTCTTACGATGGCATCAGAACATGCGGATATGGCAATATCAATGGACGCAGATCTTCAGGATGATATCAATGCTGTAGATCAGATGATTGAGAAATATTATGAAGGCTGTGATATTGTATATGGAGTTAGGAGTGCAAGAGAGACAGATACGTTTTTCAAGCGTTTTACTGCGGAAGCCTTTTATAAATTGATCAATAAAATGGGTGGAGAGATTGTTTATAACCATGCAGATTACAGATTAATGAGTAATCGTGCATTGAAAGGACTGTTAGAATTTGACGAAGTTAATATCTTTCTTAGAGGAATGGTTCCGATGATTGGTTATAAAAGTGATATCGTTACCTATGAGAGAGCGGAAAGATTTGCAGGAGAAAGTAAGTATCCATTAAAGAAGATGTTATCCTTTGCATTTGAAGGAATCACATCATTGAGTGTAAAGCCAATACAGTTGATCTTTAATTTGGGAATATTGATATGCACAATGAGTGTGATAGCGATCATTTATTTTCTGTTCAGGCATTTTACGAACAATACAGTGAGTGGTTGGACAAGTTTGATCACATCCATATGGTTTCTGGGTGGATTGCAGTTGGTCGCGATCGGTCTGATCGGAGAATATATTGGTAAAGTATATCTGGAGACAAAGTCTAGACCCAAATTTATTATAGAAAAAATATTAAACGATTAGGAGTATGAAATGAAAATAAAAAACTTTTTTTATAAATATTCGATCATTTTATTTATCGGTTTTGTGTCATTTTTGATCGTAAGTTTTCCATTTCAATATACTCAGGATAAAATGAATAACGTTTCTCAGCCAGTGCGATGGCTGGGAGCGTTGTTATTTTTTTTGATATGCTTTTTTATCATCAGATGTAAGGAACAGATAGGAAAAATATTTGACAAGAAAAGCTTATTTGTGATCATGTTAGCTCTGATCGTATTGTTACAGTTGTCTACAATCTTTGTATTTAAGATACAGCCGGTCAATGATTTACTATACTTGCATGATGAAGCAATTCGAATGCTTCGTTCACCTCATGTATCATTACAGAGGTTTCATGGATATTTTGGAAAATATCCAAATAATTATGGACATCTGATGTTATTGTATTGTTACTATAAGACATTATCATTTTTTGGAATATCTACGAAGTATTTTGTGATAGCTGGGAATGTTTTGAATCTGTGCATGATAGATCTTGGAATTGTCTGTGGTTATGTAACATTACGCTATTTGAAAAATATCAGATTATCAAATTTGTGGATGATTCTATTTTTATTAAATCCGTGGACATACTTTTGGATTTTTTACTATTACACCCATACAGTTTCCTTTGGAATCATGATGGCTTTATTTCTATTGTTTGTGTTTACATGGAAAGAACGAGATAATTATAAAGGAATGATATATGGCATTTTACTAGGTATCGTTATTTATGCAGGAATGAAGATCAGAATTACAAATCTGATCTTATGTATGGCAGTATTGATCACTGTGTTTTTCTTTTGGAAGAAAGAAAAAGTAAAGATAAAACAGTTCAGCTTGATTTTTGCAGTCCTTTGTGGAGTGATCTTATTAGCGGTAGGATATCAATATAAAGCGAAGAATATGTTTCCAAAAGAAAATCAACAGGAATTTCCAGCAACACACTGGTTGATGATGGCATCTCATGGAGTTGGGCGATATGATAGTGAAGATGTAAGATTTACAACAGAGCTTCCGACGCAGGAAGCTAAAAAAGAGATGACCGTTCAAAGGATGAAAGAAAATTATAAAGAACTGGGAGTGAAAGGAAGCCTGCGATTATTTGGAACGAAACTCAGATCAGTATGGCTTGTTGGAGATGATGATTTTACGAAGATGACGTATGTATCGTCAGATTATCGTCATGTAAATGAATATTTGAATGGAAAATATAATGGATGGATCTTAATGTACAGCTATCTTGCAAGATTTATATTATTATGCTGTTGCCTGATCAGTGCAGTGAAACTGATCAGAAAAAAAGATAAATGGGTATATGTTGCGATGCTTAGTATTCTTGGTGGTATGGTATTCCATATATTTTGGGAAGCAAACCCAAAGTACAGCATTTGTTTTATGGGAATGATGACATTTGTGATGCTGTTCGGAATTGAATCAATAAGTCAGTTTGATTTCAAAGAATCAGGGTTACTTCAGAAAAAAAATATACCAGTTTATCTGATCATTGCAGGAGGAATTTTATGTTTGCAGCCGATGTATGATTATCTGGTTTATAATCCTCAGGCATATGATAAATCTTATGCAGTCAATCAATATACGGAAAGTCAGGTGTTATCGTTATCTGTAAAAAAAGGCGATACGATCGATCAGAGCTTTTATTCGTATATAAAATTTAAAGAAATTATGATCAACATAAGAAATTTAAAGGAAACAACGGACATAAGATTAAACTTGAAAAATAAAAAAGGGCAGATTGTGAAAAGTGATATTTTAAGGAAAGCAGATTATGATGGAAATACGCTCTGCTGGAATTTGAAAGAAAGCCTGAAACCAGGAAAATATTTTGTTGAGATTATGTTCGAAAGCCCTCAGGACAATGTTAATCTGCCGATTTATGATACAGCAAATTATGATGTCTATCCGAACGGTTATGTCTGTATTCAGGGAAGAAAAAAGAAAAATGCCGATTTATTTTTTAGTGTATCAGATGGAAAAAGATAAAACAGGAAACAATGGGAGTTAAACTTAGGAATGAAAAAAACAAAGAGTAAGTTTGAGAAAATAGTCAAAATATTATGCGCAATGTTATTGGCTGCAATCCAGATTGTGGGATACAGTTTCTCAAAACAAAATAACTGGAATCTGGTAATAAAAGATGGAAGGATTTCAGGAAAGGCAATTGTAATATGGGCAATTGGAAGTATTTTGGTTTATGCCTGTATTTCTTTTATATATTTGATATTGGACCGTATGATGGATACAAGAGATATCAAAGAAGATGGCAAGATTACATATAAACAGCTGGTATTACTGGCATTGGTCATTTTGTTATGTTGGCTGCCGTACATGATCTTATTCTATCCTGGCTGTGCAAATCCAGATGTACAAGATCAGTTGGGACAATTTTTCCATAATGAGACAATGTGTTGGACAAGAAAGTATGTAAATCTTGTAGATCCTCAGCATTCTTATTGGAATAACCATCATCCAGTATTCCATACTTTGGTCCTGGGAATCTTTGCTCAATTTGGAAAACAGATTGGACATATATCTGTTGGAATTTTTCTGTTAACACTGATTCAGATGATTCTTATGGCTGGAATTTTTGCCTATATTTTGCTTTATTTAAAGAAGATGAATTTTAATAATGTTGTTTTGGGAGTCGTATTTGTATTTTATGCATTTTGGCCGTTAGCACCGTTAACTACGATGTCATTGTGTAAGGATACATTATTTACAATCTGCATATTGATCGCGACGATCATGTTGTTTCACTTATTAAAAGAGCCAGAAATGTTTTGGAAGAAAAAACGAAACATGGTTGGATTGATCGTAATTTTTATTTTGCAAGGCTTGTTTCGAAATAATGGGCTTTATTTGTTACTTGTGGCATTTCCATTTATTTTACTTCTTGGAAAAGGCTTCAGAAAAAGAATTTTCATCAGCTTCTTGATTCCAATCCTTTTTCTTGGCGTATTTATACCAAAGGTTGTTTTCAATATTACACAGATCGCACCTGGAAGTGAAAAGGAAATGCTAAGTGTACCATTACAGCAAACGGCAAGATTACTAAAAGAGCATGAAAATGATGTGACGCAAAAAGATAAAAAAATCATAGAAACGACAATGTGTCCAGGTAGCGATTATCATATACTGATTGAACGATATGACCCAAGATCATCAGATCCTGTAAAAGCTTTATATAATATAAAACAGACATCAGGGCAGAGAAAAGCATATTTAAAAGTGTGGGCAAAATATTTGTTCCGATATCCATCTGTGTATATTCAAGCAGCGATCAATAATAGCTATGAATATCTTTATTATGAACGGTATGGAGAAGGAACGATGTATTATAATGGAATAACTGTAGACAAGGAATTGTTCTTAGGAGTTGATAATACAAGTTCAAGCGAGAAATGGAGATTAAAATTAAGAGATACACTATTTTCAATCAAAGAAAATCCATATATAGGTTGGATTTTAAATATTGGATTTTATATGAATCTATTTATTATTTTGATCGTGTATGGTCTGCAGAGAAAGAAATATGCAACGGTTGGGGCGTTCAGCCTGATCATATTAAATATTGGGATTAATTTTATAGGGCCTAAAGTTTATATGAGGTATGCATTTTTCTTCATTGTAAGTATTCCATTATTGATTGGTTTTATGAAAAAAGAGAGGGAAAAAAGATAACAACAATAATAACCAAAAAGACAAAAGGAAAGGAAGAACAGGGTTGAAAGTCAGATTACGAAGAATCATCATTATATTAATTTCAATATTATTTACAATATGTTTTTTTGTTGGGAGAGTGTTCGATAGAAATTATCATCTTATGAGGGATCATTGGTTTATACCAAAAGTATTACTTGTATTTGTTATTACTTGTATGATATTTGCAGTGTTTTACAAGGGATTTGATATTTACTTTTCAAAAGAAATGAAAGATCACATAGCTGGTAAAGCATTATTTGATCAGAAGAATGGGAAAATCGCATGGTTGATCATTATGTTGGTATGGATACCGAATTATATATCTTATTTACCAGGAGTTTTTACAGTAGATGCGATCAATCAGATTGAACAATTTGCAAGTCATAACCTGACAAATCATCATCCAATTTTAACGACATTCATAGAAGCCCCAATTGTGCTGCTGGGTAAACATCTGGGACATCTTGGAATCGGATTGGCAATTTATCTGCTCTTGATATTTATATTCTCATCTTATATTATATCAAGAGGCTTTGCATGGATGAGCAAGCACCATACACCGTATGTGATCCGGACGATCATGTTGGTTTATTTTTGCATTTATCCTATTTGGTCTGCATATGCAAGAACCTTAGTAAAGGATACATTGTTTTATCCGGTGTTTTATCTGTATATTTTATTCTTTTTTGATTTATTGATTGATCATAAAAGATTATTGAGTAAAAAACGAAAATTAGTGCAATTTATTGTATTGAGCATACTGCTTTGTCTGGTAAGACATAATGGCTTTTATGTGGCAGTAGTAACGATGGTTGGATTGATTATTTTCTGTAAGGGAAATCGCAAAAAGTGTACAGTACTGTTGATTGGACTGGTTGCTTTTTGGCAGATATACAATGCAGTACTTCCAAGGGTTGGAATCATTCCTGGAGGAAAGCAGGAGATGTTATCGATTCCTTTTCAGCAGACAGCACGTTATGTGAAAGAACATGGAAAAGAAGTGACCAAAGAAGAAAAAATGACGATCAACAAAGTATTAAATTATGATACAATAGGAAAAAATTATGATCCAAATTTATCTGATCCAGTAAAAAATACATACAAAAGAAAAGATGAGTATATCTCAGAATATTTTAGAGTTTGGTGGAAGCAATTTTTAAAACATCCACAAACATATGTGAATGCTACATTCAATGGAACTTATGGATATTATGCATATAAAGATCAGATTAAAAATCCATGTGGTTATTATGGACAGCCAGAAAATTTTTGGAAGTACCGGAAGAAATACCAAGTTCATTTTAAAAATCAGTTTAGTATAGGTCGTATGGCATATGAAGGTACAGTTGATAAACTCTTTATAAAGGGACCATTAAAAATCCTGACACAGCCAATGCTCTATAACTGGGCGATGATCCTTTTATTAGGATATTTTTTGCAAGATGAAAAGTTAAGAAAATATTGGGTCGCATTTTTACCATTTATGATATCATTTTTGATATGCATCGCATCTCCTGTCAATGGAGATTTACGATATATGCTTCCAATAATGTCAACATGCATTTTATATTATGCATTTGCAATAAATAGAATCGATGATGAATGCAATACAAAGGATATAAAGGAGGAGTAGAACCTATGGAAAAGATTGCAGTATTAATTCCTTGTTATAATGAGGAAAAAACAATAAAAAAAGTAGTAAGAGATTGGAAAAAGGAATTGCCAGAAGCTACGATCTATGTATATAACAATAATTCAACAGACCGTACGGCTGAAATTGCAAAAGAGGCAGGAGCTGTTGTGCGAGATGAATATCAGCAAGGAAAAGGAAATGTTATTAGAAGAATGTTTCGTGAGATTGATGCTCAGTGCTATGTTATGATTGATGGAGATGATACTTATCCAGCAGAATTTGGGCGAGAAATGGTAGATAAAGTTCTTGAACGCAAAGTAGATATGGTAGTAGGTGATAGATTATCATCCACGTATTTTGAAGAAAATAAACGACCATTCCATAATTTTGGAAATAGTCTGGTAAGAGGAACGATCAATCGTCTGTTCCGAAGTAATATTCGTGATATCATGACTGGGTACAGAGCATTTAGTTACCAGTTTGTAAAGACATTTCCAGTTTTATCAAAAGGATTTGAGATTGAAACAGAGATGAGTATCCATGCAGTTGATAAGAATATGCTGGTTGAAAATGTGATCATTGATTACAGAGACAGACCAGATGGAAGCGAATCCAAGTTAAATACATATTCTGATGGTGCAAAAGTTTTGAAAACGATCATGGGATTATATAAAAATTATAAACCAATGCAGTTCTTTGGATTACTGGCAGCAATCTTAATGATCATTGCACTTGCAATGTTTATGCCGGTATTTGTGGGTTACTTAAAAACAGGTTTAGTACCAAACTTCCCAACTTTGATCGTTAGTGGATTTATAGCAATGGCTGCACTACAATCATTTTTTGCAGGACTTGTATTATCAACGATTGTACAGAAAGATCGTCAGTTGTTTGAATATAAATTGCAAATGGTACAGATGAACGCATTAAAAATATTGAAGGAGACAGATAGATGAAGTTCTCAAAAGACGATACGTTATGTATGAAAGGAATTGCAATCTTAATCCTTTTTTTTCATCATAATTATCTTGGACCAGATCGCTGGCTGAATTCACCAATCAGTTTTTATCCATTTTCACAGTCGCAGATCATGTATATTGCTAAATTTTTAAAGATTTGTGTTGGTATGTTTGTATTTTTAACTGGATATGGTATGTTAGCATCTGTGAAGACGAAAAGTTTAGATGATAAGGCAATGAGAAAATATACGGTCAATCGGTATTTAACTATGATGATGGGATTCTGGTTGATCTTTTTACTGGTACACATTTTATCAGGAATATTTACAGATCGATTCACAGAGGTTTATGGGACCGGCACATACTCTGTTATTTACTTTCTGATTGATGGAATAGGACTGGCAAAATTATTTGATACACCGACATTTTGTGCAACTTGGTGGTATATGAGCTTAGCAACTATGTTGATCCTGCTCTTTCCAATGTTTAAAAAATTATTGGAAAGATATCAGGGAATTTTATTGATTTTAACGATTTTTCTTCCAAAAGCATTCAATCTTCCGTATGCAGATCTTTGGAGATGGTTATTTTGCTATACACTGGGAATGTATATGGCAGAACATGATCTGCTTGCAAAGATAAAAGAAAAATTCACATCGTTTGGAATGTTAAAGAGATGTCTGATTTTTGGAATTTTGACAATCGGAATTCCTGTGATCATTATGCTCCGGCAGAGTGAGGGATTTGGAATAAAGTTTTTATATTTATGGGAAGGGATTGCACCTGCATATGTGATCGTTTATGCTTATTTATTTGTAGTATGGATTAAACCATTAGCGGCAGTACTGCATTTCCTTGGAAAACACTCTATGAATATGTTTTTAACACATACGATGTTTCGAGCAGTTTATTTTCATGATTTTATGTATTCATTTTATAGTATGTGGCTGGATTATATTGCGCTGATCATTGTATCAGTACTTGTTTCAGTTGCAATAGAAATTGTGAAAAAACTGATAAGATTTCAAAAGATCACAACATTTGTAAAAGACAGAGCTTGTCAAATATTAAAATTAACTTAAGAATGCAGATATAAAGGGCAGATTATTCGGGATTGATAGTCTTTTTTTAGAAAATATGTTAAACTTGTGTATAAAAGAAGTATCAGATTAAAGAGGAAAACAAGATGAATATATTAAATAAAATAAAAGATGTAAGAAGCAGCTGGAAAGAAGTTAAGCAGGAACGCTACATTTTCATGAATCAGACAGAAAACCGTCGTCTTAGTATGAAGTACGCACAGATGTATAAAACAAAGAAAATAAATGAAAAAGCTGTTTTGTATGAAAGCTATTGGGGACGAGGAATGATTGATAATCCATATGCGTTATTTGTTGAACTATATGGAAGAGACGAATTCAAAGATTTCACGCATATATGGGTATTGGATGATTTTGAAAATAATCAGGCAGTGTTGGATCAGTATCAGAATGATAAAAGGGTACGATTTGTATTATTTGGCAGTGATGAATATGTAGAAGCATTGGCAAGTTGTAAGTATCTGATCAATAATGTGACATTTCCACAGTATTTTATTAAAAGAGAAGGACAGATCTATATCAATACATGGCATGGAACTCCATTAAAGAGCATGGGTTATGACATGGTAGAGGGAAATAGCGGATCTGCCAATACAGTCCGTAACTTTTTACATGCAGATTATCTGCTTTCAGCAAATGAAGTTATGACAAAAATGTATTTAAAAAGTTATAAATTAGAAGGAATCCTGCCAGGAAAGGTAATTGAAGAAGGATATCCAAGAAATGACTTCTTATTAAATACAAAGAGAGAAGAGGAAATTGGGTTACTGAGATCTTATGGTATTTCTGTAGAAGATGATAAAGAAATCATTTTATTTGCACCAACATGGCGCGAAAGTGAAAATGGTGCAGCACAGGTCAATCCAGAAGAATTATTAGACGTTAAAAAATTATTAGAAGAGAAGATTGATACAAATAAATATCAGATTCTGATCAAGCCACACCAGTTTGTTTATAAACAATTGAAGGATCTCGAGGAATACAAGGGATTACTAGTTCCAGCTACATTGGATGCAAATCAGATCATGTCTGCAGTTGATATTTTAATTTCAGATTATTCTAGTATTTTTCTGGATTATATGGCCTTGGACAGACCGGTTTTATTCTATATCCCAGATCTTGACAGTTACAAAGAAAAACGAGGATTAGATGTTAAACCAGAGGATTTGCCAGGACCATACAGTAATAATCTTGTGGAAGTTGCTGAGTATATCAATCATATTGATGAGATAAAAGTAAAGTATAGAGATGCATATCAAGAGATGAAAAATCGTATATGCAGACATGATGATGGTAATGTATCAAAGAGAATTGTAGATATTGTATTCAAAGGTGTAAAAAGCAATTTTACTTATAGTGGAAATCATAATAAAAAGCGCTTATTAATCTCATGTGGCGGGTTGCTGGAAAATGGGATCACACATTCTTTCTTGAGTCTCTTAGAGAAGATTGACTATAATGAGTGGGATGTAACAGCTTTAGTTGGAGATGATATCAATGATCCAGATAGACATTATAAGGTAAATCATATGAATTCGAATGTTAGGACATTGGTATTATGTGGATTCCGAGTAGCAACACTTGATGAAGAGCAAAGAAGAGAGTTTGTAGTAAAAAGAGGATTGTATAAATCTATTTGGAAAAAGGTATGTCCATGGGAGATGTTGCAAAGAGAAACCAGAAGGTTATTTGGAGAAGCAGAGTTTGATTATGTAGTAGATTTTCAGGGATATGACACAGTGCTGACATCTGTCCTTTCGCAGTGCAAGGCGAAAAAGAAGTCTATCTGGCTTCATAATGATATGCATGCAGATATGAATAAAAAAGTAAATGGTGTAATGAAGAATTTTGAATGTTTGAATTATAATATTTCTTTATATCCATACTTTGATAATCTGGTATCCTGCAGTAAGGAAGTTATGAAGGTAAATCGAAAGAAATTATCAACGCCAGCGACTTATGATAAATTTAAAGCAGCAAAGAATACTGCAAATGAAGTGCGGATCGGGAAATACTTAAATTCTGAAACTGTGATGGATATCGCAGGAGATGAATATTTAGTGAAAGATGAGCTTGGTGATGATAAGAATGCAAAATTGATTGATTTGGTGGCATTACCAAAGAAAGAGAATATCAATTTTGTAACAATGGGAAGAATGTCTGTAGAGAAAAATCATATGGCATTGATCGATGCATTTTCGAGATTAGTAAAGAATAATCCAAGAGCAAAACTTTATTTGCTTGGAAGCGGTCCATTAGAACGTAAGATAAAAAAACAGATAGATGAACTTGGATTACGTTCCTATGTGATTTTAACAGGGAATGTTAAAAACCCGTTTGCAATCATGAAACGATGTGATTGTTTTATCCTGCCATCGCTCCATGAAGGACAGCCGATGGTATTACTAGAAGCCAGAGAATGTGGACTTCCGATCATTGTATCAAAATTCTCGACAGTCAAAGATAGTTTATATCCAAAAGGACAGTTAGTGATCGGAAACGATGAGGAAAGTATATACCACGGATTAGAAGCATTTGTAAATGGAAAAGTACCAACATGTGACTTTAAATTAAGTGATTATAATCAGGAAGCCTACGAAGAATTCAAAAAGGCAATACAATAGGAGTGAAAGATGGAAACATTAATTTCTTACAAAAATTCATATAGTGATTTTAAACAGTCATATCAAGTACAGTTAGAACATGCAAAAGGACAGTTGAAATATGGAATTCGATATGGAGAAAATTATCGTCTGCCATTAGATGAAAAAAAAGTCGTATTTTATCTGAGTAATAATGACCAGAGAATGGAATGCTTATTGAAAGTTATGGAAGCGTTTGTTAAATTTAATCTGGATCAGGAATATACCATAAAAGTGATTTTTGGAGCAAAGCTTGATAAAAATCTGATTCCAAAGGCATTCCAGAAATATATAGAGCATCCATCAGATGCGGAAGCACAGGAAGATTTAGCTACAGCAAAGTATCTTTTATCAGGGGAATCTTTGCCGAAATATTTTGTGCGTAAAGAAGGTCAGAATGTTATAAGATTTTTTGATGAATTTCATAAAGAGGAAAATAATCGACTTGAGCTAGCACAAAATAAATTATCATGGCTTATTAATAGTACTTTTGTATTTACAGAGGATGCAAAGAGTGCCGAGTATTTATCGGATAATCCATATTTTATGGAACTACAAGGTAAAGTTGAGCAATTTTCTGAGGATATTATACGGTCGAAAGAAGAAATCATAGATCATATATTGAATCGAAAAATAGAAGATGTGAAATCTGATAAAGAACATATTTTAATTTTTGTCAGTGCATGGAAAGATGAAGAACTGGAAGAAAGATATCTGCGTTTGATTACAGATAATATGAATTATGATCAGAAGGATGTTATATTAGTTATGAAGCGTCCGGAGGACGGTTATAAAGAAGATATTGTACAGCATTTGAATGAGCATGTACGAATCATATATCGTCAGGGAACATTTCCATGTTCTGCGGTAGAATACATTGATGTACAATATCTGCTGAAAAATTTTGATTCATTTGAGGATGTAGAGAAAGCATACGGGCATTTGAATACTCAGGTGATTCAGAGGGAAACAAAGAGATTGTTCGGTGATAGATCATTTCATGATGTGATCTATATTGGAGCACATAGTGCATTATGGACGATTTTAGCAGGATGTGTAGAAGCAAAGAACAGATTACGTATTCAATATACGGATCTTGTGATTGACGATCAGGAGGCAATCACAGAGGCCAAGAAGAGAGCATTTTCAAATAGAATGGAATTGTATCAACTAGCATTTGACAAAATAGTGTTCCCGAATCTTAGATACAAAGAGCAAGCCATTGAACGAGAATATGTAAAAGCAGAGAAAGCATGCTATTTTGAATTTCCAACAAAAATCAATCTGGAAAATGATAAAAAATATGAAAATATTTCTTACTTAGGAAATCAATATTTTATTGGTTCTAGATTTGAATATGAGTATGGAGGGGTTCGATTAGATTTATTTCCAATACCAGAAGAAGGAAAATTAAAATATATTACGAACGCAGAAATATGTGATGAAAGTGAATTGCTTGAGATGTTTACAAAAATGCAGGAAAAAGACAGTCAGTTAGTACTTTATGGAGAAACGGCTGCAAAGATCCGCGAAACAGCGAAACAATTTGGTGTAGAAGATCAGTTGCTATTAATCGAAAAAGAAAGATTAGATCTTTCCGATCAAATGGAAAAATATCTGGATTCTTTTGATGGATATTTGTATGCGGGCAATGAAAGTTCGTATTGTCCGATCCGAGCTGGAATGGAACTTCTGGGAAAAGACATTTTTGTAATGGAAGATGGAATCATAAAAAAGGATGAAAAGAAACAATTTAAAGATGAAAGATCATTTGAAGAATTTCGAATGAAAAAATGGGATGATTTTTTATAGAAATAAAAAACAATAAGGTAAGGAAAGAAACAATGAATAAAATAAAGAGGGCAGCATTATGCATAATTGTAATATCAGTTGTGTTTGGAATCAAATTGTCGAATAAAGAAACAGATGTATCTGCGAAGCAGACACTTTTTGTCATGGGTGATTCTAAAAGCAGTTTTTATCCACGAAAGAGATATCCAAGACAGGGATGGGTACAGCAGTTTATTCCGATGCTTAAGAGCAAAGGAAAAGTTAAGCCATATCATCCAGAAGAATGTAAAGATTATGAAAAGGTTGTAAGATATGATTTTCATAAATACAGCATTGAGAATTGGTCGAAAGGTGGGATATCGTGTAAGACGTTTTATGAGACAGGACGTTTTGCGGGAATATTAAAACGGATTAGGAAAAATGATTATGTCATCATAGCACTTCAGCATAATGATAAAAAACCTGACGTAGGTGAGAAAGTGGCAGATTATAAACATTACCTGACTTATTTTACACAGCATATTCAAAGAAAAGGCGGAAAAGTTATCTTCATGACAACACCACCGAAGAATTATGCAGACAGGAAGACATTTAAAATATATGTGCCAGAGTATCGTAATACAATGCTGCAGGTTGCAAAAGATTTTAAATGTAACTATATTGATTTAAGCAAGTTGTCAACGGATTATTTTAATTTTCGCGGTAAAAACTATGTTAATACATTGTATATGAAATTGAATCCAGGACAATATCCAGCATGGGAGCAGGGAATCAATGATGATACGCATTTTCAAAGGGATGGTGCGAGAGTTTTAGCACGTATCATTGCAGTAGATCTTCAGGCGAATCGACAGATTCCAATGTTGAATAAGCAGTTTAGACAAAACACTAATGCTCTTTATGCAACGTTTCAAGAAGCAGCTACATATAAAAATAAAAAACAATACACAGACAAATCATGGAATAATATGGTCAAGCAGCGCAATAATGCATGGATGATCCTATATACTCCAGGTGCAACAAATAAACAATGCCATAAGGCAGAACAATCTTTAAGAAGGTCATTGAAAGGTTTAAGAAGGAAACATGGATAAAATAAGAAAAATTATTCGATTTGTAAAAAGATTATTTCCAAAAACTCCAAAGATGAAATTTATCTATGCCTGGTACTATAAACATGGCAAGATCAATGAAAAACAAGCACTCTTTGAGTCATTTCACGGTAAGGATGTGTCAGATTCATCTTTGGCGATCTTGCAGGAGTTTTTGAAAATGCCGGAATCAAAAGATTTCAAGATCTATTTTGCGACGAATGATAAGAAACGTGATCAGAAATTTATTGATTCTATCGGATTGAAAGTAGAACTTGTAGATATTGCAGATTTTAAATATGTAAAAGTGCTTGCAACATCCAAGTATCTGATCAATAACAGTTCTTTTCCGGCGTATTTCATTCGAAGAGATGAACAGGTGTACCTACAGACATGGCATGGAACACCGTTAAAGACATTAGGAAAACGAATGCGTTTTGGAATTGAATCTATGTATAATGTGCAACATAATTTCTTACATGCGAACTACATCATGTTCCCAAATGAATTTACAAGAAAAGCGATCATGGAAGATTATAATCTGGAAGCTTTGTATACAGGAACTGTTGTGATGAATGGATATCCAAGAAACAGTATTTTTATGGATCATGAGAAAGCTGATCAGGTAACAAAGAAACTTGGAAATGAAGATTATACAACGATGGCATATATGCCGACATGGCGTGGACAGAGTAATCATGATGTGAATACGTCTGAATATAGCAGAGAGATCAATCAGCTGTTACATTATCTTGATGAGAATTTAAAGGATGATCAGAAATTATATGTAAACTTTCATCCAATTGTGCAGAAGTTTGTAAAGATGGATAATTATGAACATATTTATCCATTTCCAAGTGGTGTTGACAAGTATGAATTTTTAAATAGTGTTGATGCACTGATCACGGATTACTCAAGTGTATTTTTTGATTACTCGATTACAAGAAAACCAATTATTTTGTATATGTATGACTATGAAGAATATATGCATGATAGAGGAATGTATTTTGATATCAAAGAATTGCCATTTAGAAAGATCTATGACAAGGAAGCATTAAGAGATTGTCTGGTCAACGAGACATTCCGAGAAGATTCTTATGAAAATGATAAGGAATATACAGAAAAATATATTCAGTATGATTCTATTGATGCTGCAAAGAATATGGCAGAACTTGTATTTCATGGAAATATGTGCGATATGCCAACGATCGATTACAGTTTTAACAAAGAAAAGAAACGAAGAGTTTTGCACTATCCAAATGTAAAAACAGCACAGACGATCGATACGATCGCGCAGATCGCTAAGAAAGATGAAGATGTAGTGATCTTTGAAAAACGTTTCTTCAATCCAGAATTAAGCAGTCATCTACATGATAATTATCTTGATGATTTTGATTATATTTTTATTACACGAACACTTCCAAGAACCTATGCAGAAGAAGTGTTAAAGAGAAAGAGTGCCAAGGTCAGAAAAGAACTTCATAAGAGGGAGATCAAGAGATGCTTTGCAGATCTTCCAGTATATTCAAAGTTTGAGACAGAATACTATCATGGAGAAGCAGGAGAGACATTTTCTTTCAATAAGAAAAAAATGATCAATGCATCCATGCGAGTAATGGAAGACCATTTGGAGATTAAGTTTGAGGAAGGCAAGAAAGGTCAGCCAAAGAAGCTGTTACTTGTAAATAAGAAAAGTCAGATCATTTATACAAGGGATCTAACAGAAAAAGAATGGAAAGATCATTGTATCAAGGAATATTTTGATGAATTTCTTTCGCTTGAAATTGCGGATATGAACGGAAGATATCAGTTGATGATCGAATTAGAAGATGAAAATGGTAACAAACTGCCATATTTCTTTGTAGATCGTAAAGAATATGCAAAACGCAAAGAAGTGATGGATGAATTAGATAAATCTTCTGTATATATGACAGGAATCAAGAAACATGATATTACTTATCAGAATACATTCGAACCTGCGGATACAAGTGTGATTCCTTATATGAATGAAGTAGATGGAAGATTTTCTGTATTTATGGGAGATCAGGCACAGTTATCCGTTCGTAATATGCGTGGGCAAGTACTGAAATTCAAGATCAAGGGTTCAAAAGTTCATGTGAAAATGAAATATAAAAACAAAGAAGCTGGAATCAAAAATGTCATATTATCATATCGAAGTAAAGTGGAGACGATCGATTATCCATTTGAATATAAAGTAACGAGGTCGGGTGATCATTATATTATTGATGCTCAGATTGATATGTCGGTATTATCACTGGAAGAACTGTTTTGGGATGTATTTGCTGTAACAGAGAAGAATGGAGAAGAAGTAAGAGTAAGTGCATATTGGAGCAGATGGCAGAGATTAAAATTATTACTGATGAATTATCAATGTGATGTTGATAAAGAGCATATTATTTTCCCTTATTCGACGATCACATGCAAAATGGCATTTACTTATCGTACAAGATCAAAATATGATGGATTTGATGTAAAAATCAAGGAATTAGCAGCTTTTGGTGTTTATACGTTGTTATTACCATATTGGAAAAAGAAACGAGTATGGTTAGTATTTGAAAAATTCTGCTCTATGGCGCAGGATAATGGATATTATTTCTTCAAATATTGTATGGAGCAGCTTCCAAAAGAAAAGAAGCAGCATATTTATTATATTCTCGATACAGATTCTGCTGATTATGATAAGATGAAGCAATATGGAAAGCATGTGATTCCATTTATGAGTTTTCGACATATTTTATATTCACTTGTTGCTAATTTATATATAGCTTCTGATTCAAAGAAACATTTATATACATGGAGAGCAAAACCAAATGTGATCTCAAATCGTATTTCAAAACATAATATCTTGTTTTTACAGCATGGGGTGACAGCATTAAAACGTGTACATCCGATTTTTGGAATGAAAGGTTCAAGTCCTATGACTCATTTTACAACGACATCAAGATTTGAGCATAAGATCATTGTAGAGAATTTTGGATATGAAGATGGAGATGCACCGATTCTTGGATTTACGAGATGGGATGTTCTGGAAGATACTTCAAAACCAGAGGAAAAGATCATTCTTGCAATGCCGACATGGAGATCATGGCTGGAAGAAAAGAGTGCAGAAGAGTTTAAGGCAAGTGATTATTATAAAAACTATATGAAACTGTTACAGAGTCAGAAACTTGCAAGAATCTTAAAAGAAAATGATGTTAAATTGATTTTTTACATTCATCCAAAGTTTAAAGATTATTTGAGCGAGTTTAATGTCAGTGGAGATAATATTGAGTTGCTTCCATTTGGAACAGAGCCATTAAATGAGATCATGAAGAAATGTTCTATGCTGATCACAGATTATTCTAGTGTATGCTGGGATGTATGTTATCTTGATAAACCCGTATTATTCTATCAGTTTGATTATGATATGTATATGCAGGCGCATGGAAGTTATCTGGATATGGAGCATGAACTATTTGGAGAACGTTATACAGAATATGAGAAATTGATCGATGGAATTGAAGAGTATATTCACAATGGATTTAAAGAAAAAGAAGAATATACAAAATTAAAAGATTATTATTTTGAATATCGTGATAATGATAACAGTAAACGTACGTATGAATATATCATAAGCAAAGGATATTAAAATGGACAAAAAGAGGAGAATAAAATATATAGATTTGTGCAAAGGCTTAGGAATCTTGATGGTAACATGGGGACATATTACCAAGCTTGATAATCCAGTCGATACGTGGGCGGCATCATTCAAGATGGCAATTTTCTTTGTTGCCGCCGGATATCTGATCCGGTATGCAGATTCTTATCGGACACAGACATTAAAGGGATATTCAGTAAAGCTATTGAAATCATTGATGCTGCCATATGTATTGTTTAGTATTTTGTCGATTGGCTTTCGATTTGCAACGATGATCATGAAACACAGAATTGATATTCCGGCGATCAAATCTTATATTTTGGCGACAATCACATTAAGAGGAACATTTGCACTATGGTTTTTGCCGGTGTTATTTATTGCGGAGATCCTGTTTTTCTGTCTTATCAAATATCTTCCGAAATGGGTGAGGATCGTGATATTGATCGTGATACCTGTTTTTGGAATTTGGGAGTCTTATTTTATCAGACACTTGATCGCTTCAGTGGATCCATTAACATTTGAAAGAATATCATTTTTGATTTTACCGATCAGTAAAGCATTGATCGCATTATGGTTCTTGGAGATCGGACATATTGGATGTATGTTATTCAGTAAGGTAACATACAAAGAAATCCGATTTATGATCGGACTGGTATTTACAATTGGAAATATCTTCTTATCACAGCAAAATATTGGAGTGGATTTAAATAATATGTCTTTAGGTATTCACCCACCACTATTTTTTGTTACAGGAATCATTGGATCTTTTGGAGCACTATTTGTCTTTGAATTTCTTGAAGATTATGTTCCATTTACGATACTGAATTATTTTGGAAAGAATTCTTTGATATTAATGTGTACACAAAGACCGTTTTATATTATTTCTACTGCAACTGCAGGATGGAAGATCATATCAGGAATGCCAGGGATCATGGCATGGAGATATTATATTGACTGCCTTGGGGCAATGATCCTTGTGATGATCATTGAATATTCAATAATAACATTTGTTAATACAAAAGCTAAATTTTTGATCGGAAGATTTTAGATAGTTGAATAATCTGTTAAGGAATAGTATAATAGCAAGGTGTAAATTAAAAATATCAAAATGGAGAAGTACAGTGAAATCTTATATTGAAAATTTTAAAAAGTACAGATTCCTTTTATGGGAACTTGTAAAGAAAGGTGTTAAGTTAAAATACAGAAGATCATATTTAGGTATTTTATGGACACTGTTAGAACCGTTAATGACAATGATCGTACTAAGTGTAGTATTTGGTACATTGTTTGGAAACAAGGATCCACATTTCCCAGTATATATCTTATGTGGACGTTTGATGTATAGTTTCTTTTCATCTGCGACAAATGGTGCGATGAAAGCGATCAGGACGAATGCAGGAATGATCAAGAAAGTATATGTGCCAAAATATATTTATCCATTATCCAGTGTATTGTTTAATTATATTATTTTTGCTATCTCTTTGATCGTGTTGGTAGTAGTATCTATTGTTTTGAAGGTATATCCAACCATTTATCTGGCACAGGCGATCATTCCATTGATCTTATTACTGATCACAGCTTTTGGAGTTGGAATGATCCTATCTACGATGGCAGTGTTCTTTAGAGACTTAGAATATTTATGGTCTGTAGGATTAATGATCATTATGTATGCTTCAGCAATTTTCTACAAACCAGAGAAGTTATTAAAATCAGGTTTTGGATGGATCTTAAAATGTAATCCATTATATCTTTTGATCCATAATTTTAGACAGGCTGTTTTTGGTATGCCGATGAATATGAAGTTTTTAGCTGCATCCATCGTGTTTGCAATCGTAAGTGTTATTGTAGGATTGATTTTCTTCTATAAGAAGCAAGATGAATTCATTCTGCATATTTAGGAGGGTATCATGGCAAAGAAAGAAGTATTGAAAGTTGAACATGTTGGAATGAAGTTTAACTTAAGTCAGGAAAAGGTTGATGATCTGAAAGATTATGTGATCAAGTTATTGAAACATCAGATTTCATATAATGAATTCTGGGCATTAAAAGATATTAATTTTACCCTTAACAAAGGGGATCGACTTGGAATCCTTGGATTGAATGGAGCTGGAAAGAGTACGCTGTTAAAGGTTATTGCAGGGGTATTAAAAGCAACGGAAGGAACTGTGACAGCCAAGGGGAAGATCGCTCCATTGCTTGAATTAGGTGCTGGATTTGACCAACAGTATACAGGACGTGAGAATATTTATCTTTATGGAGCAGTTCTTGGATTCTCAAAGAAGTTCTTAGATGAGAAGTTAGATGAGATCATAGAGTTCTCAGAACTGGGCAAATTTATAGATGTCCCAGTTAAGAACTATTCTTCAGGTATGAAATCAAGACTTGGATTCTCTGTTGCAACATTGGTGGAACCAGATATCTTGATCCTGGATGAAGTATTATCTGTCGGAGATGCGAAATTCCGAAAGAAAAGTGAAGCAAAGATCATGAGTATGTTTGACAAGGGAGTTACAGTATTATTTGTATCTCATTCTTTAGATCAGGTAAAGAGATTATGTAATAAGGCAATCCTACTTGAAAAAGGAAAGATCATTTCTCATGGATCGATTGAAGAAGTAAGTAAAGTATACGAAGAGAAAACAAAGTAAGATAGAAGACACGGAGGTGTGATATGAGAAAAGTAATCACATATGGAACATTTGATTTACTGCATGCGGGACATATCAATTTATTGCGCAGAGCAAAAGAATTAGGTGATTATTTAATTGTAGTTGTATCAACAGATGAGTTTAACTGGAATGAAAAACGGAAAAAATGTTATTTCAGTTATGAAGAAAGAAAAAAACTGGTAGAAGCAGTTCGTTATGTGGATCTTGTGATTCCAGAAGAAAACTGGGATCAGAAGATTTCCGATGTGAAAGAATATCATGTAGATACATTTGTTATGGGAGATGACTGGAAAGGTAAGTTTGATTTCTTAAAAGATTACTGTGAAGTCGTATATCTTCCAAGAACAGAAGGAATTTCTACAACAAAGATCAAACAGGATCTTGGATTAAACGGAACAACAGCGAATAAATAGCAAGAGTTATGAATTAAGATATAAGAGGAATTTCGTTGACAATAGAGGTTATGAACGGCTAGAGACGGAATTCTTCTTTTCTGCGTTATCAAACAAAAAGAATTTAAGATAATGCTATAGATGAAAGGATTAGTTTTTGATGCATTTTATAGAAATTAGCAATATTTTTAAAAGTGAAAAAAAGAGATATAAAGTTACCGCAGTTTTAAAATTACTGGTCGTGTTTGCATTGCTTGGATTCTTTTTATCAAATAAGCCAATGTATCATGTGCAGACTGATTTTTACCTGAAACGTATGGGATTTGTATTTTTGGCATGTTTTTGGATGGTATTTGTAACAGTTTGCGACATTCGTTTGAGTCAGAAGGTTGACAGGGCTTTTGTGATCATTCTTGGAGTGATCGCACCAGTTATGGGATGGATCTTGTCAGAATTTTTGATCAATGAAGCAGAGTGTGCATTTCCGCCGACACAGTTCTATCAGAAAGAGCCACTTTGGATCGTTCTAAGTCTTGCAATGATCATTTTGGTGGATCTGCTGATCATATTTTTGACGAACAGCATCAGAGTTGGATCAGTGATCGTACCATTTGTATTGTTTATCTTTGCGGTAGTTGTATGTGTTGTATATGAATTTCGCGGGATTCCGATGATGGCACCAGATATTTTAACAGTACAGACGGCTACTAGCGTGATGGGTAATTATACATTCAAATTGACGTTTGAACAATATAGTGTGATCTTGGTATGTATGGCATTTTTCTTTACATTTTTAAGACTTCATGAGGTAAAGGTTACAGAAAAAAGAGTATTTCACATTGCAGGATTTATTGTTGTTGCATTAGGATGCGGATTGTTCACAAATCAGATCATACTGTCTGATTTTATGGAAGAGCACCAGATCAATATTCGTATGTTCCGTCCAATGGAAAGTTATCAAAAATATGGAGGCGTGCTGACATTTGCAAGAAGTGTTGGATATGCGGTCGTGAAGAAGCCAGAAGGATATACAACAGCGAAGGTTGATCAGATCATTCAGGAATATGAAAAGAAATCAGCGAATGCACAGCAAAGTACAGCAAAGCAATATCCGAATATCATAACAGTTGTCAATGAAACATTCGCAGATATTAAGGTGCTGGGAAATTTTAAGACGAACGAAGATTATATGCCCTATTTCCATAGTTTGAAGAAGAATTGTGTGACAGGATATACGTATGCATCGATTGTAGGTGGTCAGACAGCGAATACAGAATTTGAATTGTTGACAGGAAATACTCTTGGGTTTTTATCAGCTGGAACGACAGCATTTCAGCTTTATATTCATGGGCAGATGCCTTCACTAGTTAGTAATCTAAAGGCAGAAGGATATTCTGGAAATAAAGCGATGCATCCGTTCAATCCGTATAATTATAATCGACCAGCTGTATATAAAGATTTTGGATTTACGGATTTTATTGATAAATTTGACTTTCCTAAGAATGTAAAAAGGGTTAGAGAGTATATTTCTGATGAGGCAAATGTAGATCGCATTATTTCTGAATATGAAAAGAATCGTAAGAAGACAGATCAGCCATTTTATATGTATAATATGACGATCCAGAATCACAGCCCTTATGATAAGGATGCAGCCAACTTTAAACAGCCGATCAAGATTGAAAGCAGCAAATATGATGCTGAGGCCAATAGATATCTAAATCTGATCAAATATTCAGATGACAGTTTAAAACAGCTGACAGGTTATTTTGAAAAATGTAAAGAGCCAACGATCATTTTATTTTTAGGAGATCATCAGCCAAGATTGACAGATGAATTTATGAATAAGATCACAAACGGTCAATATCAGACTTGGAGCAGCGAACAGATGATGAAGCGTTATCAGGTACCATTCGTGATCTGGGCCAATTATGACATTAAAGAACAGCATATAGAGAAGACAAGCATGAACTATATCCAAAGTATCCTGACCAAGACAGCTGGAGTAAAGATGACAGGATATCAGAGATTTTTAAATGAGGTCCGAAAAGAAGTTCCAACGATCACATCGCAGGGATATTGGGGAAAGAATGGAAAATTTTATCAGATTAATGATAAAGGATCACCATATTATGGTATAATACAGAAGTATCGTATGATTCAGTACAATATGATGTTTGATAAGAAGAATCGCAGAGATTCATTCTTTGAAGTAAGTAAATAGGAGTGCACGTATGAAGCAACTGATTAAGAATATTACGATTCAGATATATAAAGTATTAACATATCTGATTCCAGTAAATAAAAAGATGATTATATTTCAGAGCAGCAATGGACGTAACTATACAGGAAATCCAAGATACATCTATGAAGAGATGGTAAGAGAAGGCCTTGATCAAGAATATGAATGTATCTGGTTTTTCTTTGATACAAGTATAGAAGTTCCAGGTAAATGCAAGAAGATACGGAATAATTATTTCCCATATTTTTGGTATTTAATGAGAGCAGGAATCTGGGTATTTGATAGTCGTCAGCCATTATATGTGCGTAAGAAGAAGCATATCACATACATTCAGACATGGCACGGAACACCGCTTAAGAAGCTTGCGCTTGATATGGACCGAATGGATATGGGTGGAAGTACGGATATTGAGAATTATCATGAACAGTTTAGAGTAACATGTAAGGATTGGGATTATCTTGTATCACAGAATAAGTTTTCTACAGATATTTTCAGATCATGTTTTGCATTTAAAGATCGTCCAATCTTACAGATCGGATATCCAAGGAATGATATTTTGATCAATGATAATTCTCCTGCTAAGATCAGAGAATACAAAGAAAAACTTGGACTTCCATTGGATAAGAAGATCATATTATATGCTCCAACTTGGAGAGATAATGAATATAGCGAGAAAGGAAAGTACAAATTTGCTTCAAAACTAGATTTTGATAAAGCAAAGGAGGAATTATCAGATGAATATATATTCATTGTAAAATATCATTATCTTGTATCAGATAAGATTGATTGGACACCATATAAAGGATTCGTTTATACATTCGACGAGACAAAAGATATTGCATGGTTATACCTTGTGTCAGATATGTTGATCACGGACTATTCTTCTGTAATGTTTGATTATAGTATTCTTAACAGGCCGATGTTATTCTTTGCATATGATCTGGAAGACTACAAGGAGAATCTGAGAGGATTTTATTTTGACTTTGTCAATGATATTCCAGGACCGATTTCAAGAGATACAGATCAGTTGATCAAAGATATTAAAGAATATAATGAAGATAGTTGGAAAGAAAAATATAAGAATTATCATGATAAATTCAATGGCATAGATGATGGACATGCTTCACAGAAGGTCATTGACGTGATAAAGAAGGTAAGCAGATAGAGATCTGCCGAACAATAACACAGTCAGGAGGTTTGAAAACAATATGGTAACGATTCTGTTAGCGACATTGAATGGAGAGGATTATTTAAAAGCGCAGTTAGAATCAATTGCAGCTCAGACCTATGAAAACTGGCAGCTGGTCGTGGGTGATGATGGTTCTACAGATGGTACGATCAGCATTCTTGAAGAATTCAGTAAACAATATCCGGAACAAGTGACGATCATTAAGAATGACCCGCCACAGGGAAGTGCCAAAGACAATTTTATTTCACTGATTCAAAATTCTTACGGACCGTATTTTATGTTTTGTGATCAGGATGATGTGTGGAAACCAGATAAGATTTATCTGACATTACAGAAGATGGAAGCGTTAGAGGCAAGATATGGAGAGAAAACACCGATCTTGGTTCATTCAGATCTGTCAGTTGCAGATCATAACTTAGAGATGGTTGCAGAGTCATTCTTTCAGTATGCGAATATTCCAAAGAGAATTGTATTGAATCAATTGATGGTACAAAATTCTGTGACAGGGTGTACGATGATGATCAATCGTTGTCTGCAACAATATTTTTTACGGCCGTTACCGATGTCTAAGATCATCATGCATGATTATTGGGCGGCATTGATCGCGAAAGTGTTTGGCAAGATTGGTTTTGTAAATGAGCCAACGATGTATTACCGTCAGCATGGCAATAATTCTGTTGGTGCGAAAGATGCAAAGAATCCCGTCTTTTTGTATCATCGTCTCAAAGAAGGAAAGAACAGCTATCGCCGTATGATGATCGAATCTATGGAGCAGATGCAGGGATTTGTTGAGACATATGGGGAAGAGATCGATAATCTGGATGTTTATGAACTTCTTGAGAGTTATGGAGAATTGTATTATAAAGGAAAGATCAAACGATTGAGTTTTTATAAAAATCATCACGTATTAAAGGAAGGAAATATCCGAAAGCTGATGCAGTGGCTTTGGGGATAGGAATATTTATGAAAAAAGCATTAGGACTTGCAGGAAAATATGTGATCATGTTTCTGTCGTGTTTATTTCCAAGAAGCAGAAAGATATATATCTTTGGAGCATGGCTTGGAGAACAGTTTGCAGACAATCCCAAATATCTGTTTTTAGAAGCACAAGAGCATAAAGAGATCCGTCCGATATGGATCACGAAGAATGAATCAGTCTGCAGAAAAGTCAGGGAGCTTGGATATGAAGCTTATATGTTTGACAGTTTTAAAGGGATTTTAATGCAGCTTCGGGCCAAATATGTGGTAGTCTGCAATGGGATCAGTGATGTGAATCATACATTTATGGGACGAGCAGTATTCTTAAATCTTTGGCATGGGGTTCCATTAAAGAAAGTTGGCTATGATGATGATAAGGTCAAGAATTGGGATAGCAAGGGTCAGAAAATCCGAAGAATGATTCAGGAAATCCCATTAGGAAAAGAGTATGTAGTAGCAACAAGTGATTTTTATGCTCCGATCTATGAAAGTGCATTTCGAAGATCAAAGAGTCATATCATAACATTGGGACAGCCAAGGAATGATATATTCTATGATCAAAGTGGAAAATTTTATGCTTCTCATCAGTTGTCAAAAGCGGCAAAAGGAAAGAAAGTCATTTTATATACGCCGACACACAGGAAAGAAGGTAAAGTGGTATTTCCTTTGGAAGAACATTTTGATTTTAAAGTGCTCAATGATTGGTGTATCCAAAATGATATTTTGTTCGTGATCCGGCGCCATTTTTATCATAAAGATGAGAAAGTAGATTTCTCCATGTATTCTAATATAACAGATATCACAGAGAGATCCATGGATATTCAGGAATTATTAATGGATACGGATATTCTGGTTACAGATTATTCAAGCACATATATAGATTATCTATTACTGGACCGGCCAGTAGTCTTTTATAATTTTGATTATCAGGATTATCTGGAGCATGATCGTGGTATGTATTGCGATTATGAGAAGGCGGCTCCGGGATATAAGGCAGAGACATTTGAAGCCTTGATGGAAGAATTCGAACGTCTGGTACAAGGCGAAGATCATTTTAAAGAGGTTAGAAGGCAGGCAAGGGATTTCTTTTACTGCAAAGAAGGCCAGGGAATGGTTGGAGAAACATTGTTAGGAATCTTGAAGAATATAAAATAAAAAGAAGCTTTTGATCTATGAGTGAATCCATAGATCGAGAGCTTCTTTTTTGCATTTTGAGTTGATATTTAGGATTAATATCCAGCACGATAAATGATCTTCTGATTGATACGGCTAAGCTCATCACTGACTTGATAATCCGATGTACCAAAGAGGTATTTATGTGCGCGGATCGCATTCTCTTTCAATGTTGTAGGGAATCCATAATAAGTACCATAATAACGGAGCTCTTTCTGGTCCCAAGGGAATCCCTGCTGATCTTTGATGTCATACTTGAAAACAGATAAGAACATATCAAACAATTCATCCTGACTCATATTTGTCTTTACCTGAGGAAGTATCTCATCCATAACAGACATCATCTTCAAAGGATTTTTCTTGGCTTTGTCAAAAATCTTCTGAAGGACTTCTCGTTGTCTTCCGGCTCTGGCAAGGTCACCGCCAGCGGTATAACGGATTCTGGAATAAGCAACGGCTTGATTTCCATCCAGAGTATAAGTACCGGCAGAAGAAAGTTTTGGAGAATGTCCACCGTTGATACGATTCATGTCACCGATATAAGCATTTAAATTCTTTAAGATGCTTTTATCGACTTTTACTTCGATTCCGCCAACAGCATCAACGATATCAGCAAGAATCTTAAAGTTTACAGTTGCGTATTTTTCAATATTCAGATCAAGATTACGATTGATTGTGCTGATCGCAAGCTCTGGACCGCCCCAGGAATAAGCGGCATTGATCTTACTGTATTTTCCATTAATACTTACATATGTATCACGATAGATCGATAACAGTTTGACATCTTTGGTTGAATTGTTGATGCTGACAACTATGATAGAATCAGAACGGTTTCCACGATCTGACATACTTCCAGTCTGAGAATCAATTCCGAAAAAAGCATAGTTGGTATAGTCAGTCATATTGCTGTCTTTGTTTACAGTGACAAGCTGGCTGTGGTCAAGACTTTTTGTTGATATTTTCCCAAGTTTTTTGTGAACTGTGGAAAGCGTAAGTCCGACTAATACAGCGATCACAAGAATGAGAATGATCAAGATCCGAAGTGGAGATCTTCTTTTTCGTTTTCGCTTTGTGTGTTTGGCATGTTTTGTATGCTGTGCTGTCATAATGTATCCCTCCAGATTTCCTTAAATAGTTAAGTTTGTACAGAAAAAAGGATGAAAACCTCCATCCTTTTCTTGCTGTTTAATATGCATTTTTATTGACAAATCCCTTAAAGAATGTAAGAAATAATATCTTGATATCAAGTCCCAAAGACCAATTCTCAATATAATACAGGTCATGCTCGATTCTGCTTCGGATGGAAGTATCACCACGGAATCCATTGACCTGAGCCCATCCAGTAATACCTGGACGAACTTGATGCTTGATCATATAACGAGGAATCTCTTCTTTAAATTTCTCGACAAACAAAGGTCGTTCTGGACGTGGCCCGATCAGACTCATATCGCCTTTTAATACATTCCAGAATTGAGGAAGTTCATCAAGGCTTGTCTTACGGATCACACGTCCAACAGGTGTAACACGGACATCGTTCTTGGTTGTCCATTCTTTGGCCTCTTTCTTAGGGTCCTGTACACCCATGGAACGGAATTTGTACATCTTAAAAGGTTTATTCCCAAGACCGATACGTTCTTGGGCAAAAATGATTGGTCCAGGAGAACTCTTCTTCACAAGGATCGCAACGATAAGCATGATCGGTGAGAATAAAATCAACGCAATGATAGAACCGATAATATCGATCAGACGTTTGATCAGTTTATTCATCGTATTTGTTAATGGTACGTTACGGATATTGATAACTGGGAGTCCGTCCAGATCTTCAGTGTATGGGTTTGTGGAAATAAAGTTATAGTAATCTGGAACAAACTTTGTATGCACACCAGACTTCTCACAGATCGCAACGATCTGTTCCAGTTTATGGTATTCATTCAGATTCAGAGTGATCGCAACTTCATCAAGAGATGTCTTCTCAAGATAAGCGGCAAGATCTGAAAGTGTACCAATCTTCTTGATTCCACGATATTCAAAATTATCACTGACAAGATCATCAAAAATCCCATGAACCTTTAAGCCCCATTGAGGATTTGATTTGATGCGGTCGATATATGCAGCTGCTGAAGTACTGAAACCGATAAATACCGTATGTTTGATATTGCGTCCTTTCTTACGGTTCGTTTTCAAAATCCTGCGTATGATATATCTGGATAAAAGACCAAAAATAAAGTTAAATAAATAAAATAACAGATATAAAGAACGTGGAAAGTTCTGAATCTGCCATACAGTGATCACAAATGCAGAAAGTCCAAGTCCGATCAGATTCGCTTTGACCAGATTCACAAGTTCCTTGGAACCACGCTGGTAACGCTTTGGTGTATAAAGACCAAAGAACGAATACAATAACAATAACAGGATCAAAGAGCTGATCAGCGGTTTCTGATATTGATAAAACTCTGGATAATAGCGGTTGAGATCGAAAATCTCCTGATTCAGCCAGAATCCAAAGATCGTGCATTTAAATCTTATATACCATGCTGCAAATCCTGCAAAATAAATGCAGACAGCATCCATCACGACATGCAGTCTGTTTAAGTAAGTTTGGTTTTGTTTGATCATATGATAAATACTCCTTTTTCACTTCCTTCTATTATAAGGGATAAAAAGAGATCATACAATGACAAATGACTTAACTTTTTCTTATTTTTGTATTTTGTACTTATTGACACTCTCATCATTTTCACGAAAAATGAGAAAAAAGAGGAAATCATTTTTTAGTAACATATTAATCACAGTTTTTACACATTTATAAGATATATTTATCTCATAAAAGATAAAGGTCGAAACAAAAGATCAGGATCGAAAGGAGAATTAATCATGAGTGAATATAATACAAATCAGGATGGACAGTGGAAGACTTCCGATCAGTGGAGAGCGGAGGAAGCGAACGACCATTCCAATCCTAAGAAAAACAAAAATGGCGGTAGAGGAAAATATGTTGCAAAATTAGCAGCATCTGCAGTAGCTTTTGGATTGATCGCAGGGCTTGTGATGCAGGGAGTCACATATGGATTTAGCAGAGCAGGCATTGGAAATGGTGCAACACAGCTTGCAACAACGAAGACAACAAGCAGCAGTTCAAGTACCAGCAGTAATGACCTCTCAGGTGTATCAAAAAATGTTATGCCATCGATCGTATCGATCACAGGAAAGTTCGAGACAACAAGCCAGAGTTGGTTTGGACAGACACAAAGCAGTGAATCCGAAGGTGTTGGTTCAGGTATCATCATTGGCAAGAAAGATGGTAAGATTTTAATCGTTACAAATAACCATGTCGTAGCAGATGCCAAATCTTTATCCGTAGGATTTGTGGATGGAAAGAGTGCAAGTGCAACCATTCGTGGTACTGACAGCGATGCGGACTTAGCGGTTGTAGAAGTAGATACAAAGAACATGAAATCTTCTACCTTAAAGAAGATCGCAGTGATCACATTAGGAGATTCCTCAAAATTACAGACAGGAGAAAGAGCGATCGCAATTGGTAATGCATTAGGATATGGACAGTCTGTCACAGGTGGTTATATCAGTGCATTAAATCGACAGGTACAGTTGACAGACAAGACAATGACACTGATCCAGACAGATGCAGCGATCAACCCTGGAAATAGTGGTGGTGCTTTATTAAATAGCAAAGGTGAATTAATTGGTATTAATACAGTTAAATATTCTTCAGAAGATGTAGAAGGAATGGGATATGCGATTCCGATCAATACAGCAAAACCGATCATCAATAAACTGATCAAGAATGAGGCAACAAGTGAGAGTGAACAGGCATATTTAGGTGTATCAGGTCAGACGATCGACAGCTCTATGGCAAGCCAGTTTGATATGCCATCTGGTGTTTATGTACAGCAGGTGATCAAGAGTTCCCCAGCCCAGAAAGCAGGCATCAGTGCAGGAGATGTGATAGTATCCTTTAATGGAAGCAATGTTTCTACAATGGATGGATTAAAAGAAAAGATTTCAAACCTGAAAGCAGGCAAGAAAGTTAAAGTTGTTGTAAAACGTCAGAATCAGATGGGTACTTATGAGAAGAAGACACTGACAGTTACTCTTGGAAAGAAATCAGATGCACCAAGCACAAGCAGTAACAGCAGCAATAGCAATAGTAATAGTAATAACAGCAATAGTTACAACAATAATTATAATAATGAAAGTTCTAACAGCCAGTATTATAGTTTTGGACAGTAAAACCGGTTGAAAAAAGAACCAAAGAAAGATACAATAAAATGGAACCCTGTGAGTAGGCAGGGTTCCATTTTTTAGTCAGGAGAATATGCCTATGGTTATGATCGAAATTGAAAATATTAAGAAGTTTATGGCAGGTTTTTTAGGAGGAAATCTTTTTGATGATTTCTTGATGAGCGAAGGAAAACTGTCCATGAACATTTCGTATGAATTTGATGGAAAGATCTTAAAAGAATTTTATGATACAGAAGAATGGAAAGAGATGAAACAATATCCATATGTAACGTGGGAAGAAGAGAAAGAAAAAATATTTTCTCTCGTAAAAGGGAAGAAGACACCGCTGTCTTTTCAATTTGTGATGATGTTAAAACCAGATCTTTCTCCAGAGTTTCTTGCCAAATATAATCTTGCAGTCCGAGAAGATGAAATAGCAGGATTATTTATCAACATTTTATACGACCGACAGGGATTAAAGTGTACATCAGGAGTGTCCAGAAAGACATTTGTACTGGATAAGACTTTGGAAGAAGCGTGGGATCAGGAAGTGAAAGAAAGATTTTTAACAAAGTACCTGTAAAATTTTTCACAAACTTCGGGAACTTAAAAGAAACTTTGTTTGCATGTTTCTTTTTGCGTAGATATATGTTAGAATAAGTAGTAATGAATACCAGATAAGAAAGTTGTAAAAAGGAGATACGAATATGAGTTTTCATATTGTTTGTGACAGCTGTACGGATTTGACAGAAGAAGATTTAAAAAAAGGATGTTATACTTTAGTGCCCCTGACATTATTAGTGGATGGAGAAGAAATCATAGATGATGAAACATTTGATCAGGCAGATTTCTTAGCAAAGGTTGCAGCAAGTAAAGAGTCTGTGAAGTCAGCATGCCCTGCACCAGAGAGTTATATGGAAGCATATTCCAAGGCAGATGATATATATGTGGTAACATTATCTGCAGAATTAAGTGGATCATACAACAGTGCAGTTTTAGGAAAGAATCTATATGAAGAAGAGAACGGAACAAAGAATATTCATGTAGTGAATTCCAGAGGAGCCGCTACGACTCAGGTTCTGATCGCACGTAAGCTCAACGAATATGCAAGTCAGGGAATGCCATTTGAAGAAGTGGTTGATAAGATTGAAGAGTATACAACAAGTCTTAGAACATATTTTGTTTTGGAGACACTAGAAGTACTAAGAAAGAACGGAAGATTATCAAGACTATCTGCAACGATTGCCGGTGCATTAAATATCAAACCAGTCATGATCGGTACAAGAGACGGCGTGATCCAGAAAGCAGCCCAGGCAAGAGGAATGAAGAAAGCACTCGCGAAGATGGTAGAACACATGGGAAGCGAAGGAAGAGATCTCACAAGAAGACAATTTGTCATTTCACACTGCAATTGCTACGAGAGAGCTGTTTACGTGAAAGAATTGATCAAGAAGCACTTACACGCAGAAGACGTTGATATTGTAGATACTAAAGGAGTCAGCAGTTTGTATGCATGCGATGGAGGAATCATTGTATCATATTAGATTCTGGTTACTTGAATAGACGTGTATATAAGTGATAGAAATAAACATCCACTTAAATTTTCCAAGTTTATAATTGTCTACACGATAGACTTCTGATATATGATAAAAAATAAATAAACGAGCGGGAGAGCAAAATTTTAATGCTGCTCTCCCGCTCGTTTATTTATTTTTTATCATATATTTAAAATCTATAGTTGGCTAACTACAACTTAAAATTGTTACAAAATTAACGTGATTATACACAAAAATGAACCGGATTGTTACGAAATTAACGTACAAATTGCACAAAAAACACTTGAATTTGTCGAAGAATGTGCGTATAATGGGAGTCAATATACTGATATAGAGGAATTAAGGAGGATGAGTCATGAGTCGTTTGGAATTAAGGTCTCCGAACCAGGCACAGCTGGTTGTGGAAGGTCTTTATAAGGATTTGGAACGAAGAATCGAGTCAAGCCCGCCAGGGTTATGTCCGGTTGATATGTCCAGAGCATTTTTGGAGATCTGTCATGCACAGAGCTGTGGAAAGTGTGTTCCATGTCGTGTAGGACTTGGACAGTTAAAGAATCTGATCACAGATGTTTTAGATGGCAAAGCAACGATCCGAACTTTAACAGAGATACATGAAACAGCAAAATCCATTATGGAATCTGCAGATTGTGCGATTGGCTATGAGGCAGCCAATATGGTATACAAAGGAGCCATTGGATTTAAAGATGATTATGTAGAACATATCATGTATCATCGATGCTTAAGTACGTTAAAGCAGCCAGTGCCATGTGTATCCAGATGTCCTGCGAGAGTGGATATTCCGGGATATATTGCGTTGGTACGTGAAGGAAGATATGAGGATGCGATCCGTCTGATCAGAAAAGATAATCCATTTCCAACAACATGTGGATTTATCTGCGAGCATCCATGTGAAGCATTATGCCGTAGAAATATGATCGATGATGCGGTGAATATCCGTGGATTAAAACGTATGGCAGCAGATGCAGCAGGATACGTTGCACCGCCAGAATGTGCAGAATCTACAGGGAAGAATATTGCCGTTGTAGGTGGTGGACCAGGTGGATTAAGTGCAGCATATTTCTTACAGTTGATGGGGCATCAGGTAACCGTATATGAGATGCTTCCAAAACTTGGAGGAATGTTGCGTTATGGAATTCCAAACTACAGGCTGCCAAAAGAACGCTTAGATGATGATATTCAGGCAATCTTAGACACAGGAGTCAAAGTAGATTGTGGAAAAGCTATCGGCAAAGATTATTCCATTGTGGATTTAAAAGAAAAATACGATGCTGTACTGATCACGATTGGTGCAAGCACAGATAAGAAGTTAGGATTAGAAGGCGAAGATGCCAAAGGCGTTATTTCAGCGGTACAGTTCTTAAGAAATGTCGGACATGGAACACAGGAAAGCCTGGAAGGAAAAGAAGTTGCCGTGATCGGTGGTGGAAATGTTTCCATGGATGCAGTTCGTACATCTGTAAGATTAGGTGCGAAGAAAGTCAGCATCGTATATCGAAGAAGAGTTGCCGATATGACAGCACTTCCAGATGAGATTTCAGGAGCAGAAGCAGAAGGTGTTGAGATCAAGACATTGATGGCACCTTCAAGAATCGAGAAAGACGAAGAAGGTAATGTCAAAGGTATATGGGTAACACCACAGATGATCAGTAATATCAAAGGTGGAAGAGCATCTGTAAAGCCAACAGGGGAAGATGACGTATTTATCCCATGTCAGACACTGATCGTAGCGATTGGTCAGGATATCGAATATCAGCACTTCGAAGAAGCAGGAGTTCCCGTACAGAGAGGAAAGATCAACGTAGAGAAATTTGGTGGATTTGAAGAGATGCCAGGAGTATTTGCAGGTGGAGACTGTGCGACAGGTCCATCCACAGTTATTTCAGCGATCGCAGCAGGTAAAGTTATCGCAGCCAATATCGATGAATATCTGGGATATCATCATGAAATTACAGCAGATGTTGAGATTCCAGAACCTAAGTTAGAAGATAAACCAGCATGTGGAAGAGTTAATCTTACAGAGAGAGAAGCTGGAGAGAGAGTTAAAGACTTTGAAGGAGTCGAAAACTGTATGACAGAGAAAGAAGCATGCCAGGAGGCAGGAAGATGTCTTCGCTGTGACCACTTTGGTTATGGTATTTTCAAAGGAGGTAGGGATACAAAATGGTAAATATTACAATAGATAACCACACGATCGCTGTACCTTCTGGAACAACGATCATGGAAGCAGCAGCCTCCATTCATATACCGATTCCAAAGCTTTGTTATTTAAAAGATATCAATGAAATTGGAGCGTGCAGAGTCTGCGTTGTAGAAATTGAAGGACAGGATCATCTGGTAACATCCTGTAATAACGTGGTAGAAGAAGGAATGACGATCTATACCAACAGTCCGAAAGTACGCAGAAACCGAAAACATACGGTAGAGATGATCCTTTCCCAGCACGATGCACAATGTGCAACTTGTGTAAGAAGCGGAAATTGTACACTTCAGACGGTTGCTAATGATCTGAATATTGTAGATAGTCCTTATAAGAAGGAAATCTGTATCGAAGAATGGGATACAAGATATCCATTGGTACGTGATGCAAGCAAATGTGTCAAATGTATGCGTTGTATACAAGTATGCGACAAGATTCAGGGAATGCATATCTGGGATGTATCTGGAACTGGAGCAAGAACAACAGTTGGAGTTTCAGAAAACAGAGATATCAAAACAGCAGATTGTGCATTATGTGGACAGTGTATCACACATTGTCCAACAGGAGCATTACGTGAACGAGATGATACAGACAAATTATATCGTGCATTAGAAGATAAAGATACGATCGTGGTAGCACAGATCGCACCAGCAGTTCGTGCTGCATGGGGAGAAAGTCTTGGATTATCAAGAGAAGAAGCAACGGTAGAGAAGATCGTAGATGCACTTCGAAGGATCGGTGTAGATTATGTATTTGATACAACATTTTCAGCAGATCTTACGATCATGGAAGAAGGAACGGAATTTGTCGAGAGATTTACAAATGGAGATCTTGATATGTATCCAATGTTTACATCCTGTTGTCCAGGATGGGTACGTTTCATCAAATCTCAGTATCCACAGATGGTAAACAGATTATCTTCTGCCAAATCTCCACAGGAGATGTTTGGGGCAGTGATGAAGACTGCATTTGCAAAGAAGATGAACATCGACCCAGACCGTATTTTTGCATTATCCATTATGCCATGTGTTGCGAAGAAGGATGAAAGAGAGAAACCATTATTCCATGGTGAGTTTGCAGGACATGGAGTTGACTGTGTGTTAACAACAAGAGAATTGGACCGTCTGATCCGTGCTGACCATATTGATCCAAAGACATTAAAAGATGCAGCCTTTGATACTCCATTTACTGAGGGAACCGGAGCAGGAGTGATCTTTGGAGCAACTGGCGGAGTTATGGAAGCGGCACTGCGTTCTGCGTATTACCTGATCACAGGAAAGAATCCAGAAGTAGATGCATTTAAACAGATCCGTGGAGTGAACAAAAACGGATGGACAGAAGCTCAATTTGAGATTGCTGGCAATACGATAGATATCGCAGTTGTGAGTGGACTTCAGAATACAAGGAATCTGATGGAAGCAATCCAGAAGAGAGAAGTACACTATCATTTTGTAGAAGTCATGGCCTGTCCAGGCGGATGTGTAGGTGGAGGCGGACAGCCGATCCATGAAGGAAAAGAACTGGCATCTGACCGTGGATCCAACCTGTACTTCCTGGATAAGACAGCCCATTTGAGATTTTCACACGAGAATCCAGATATCAAACATCTGTATGATGAATACTTTGGATCACCGGGAAGTCATAAAGCACATCAGTTACTGCATGTGCAAAAATAGCTGTTAATACCTTTTAATAAAGAAAATCCAGACATTTAGAAGATACAAATTCTAAATGTCTGGATTTTCTCTCTTTTTAAATCACATTACCATCTTGGATTGTCAAGTACAGTTACTCCGCCATTGATCTCACAAACAATATGGCGGTATCCTTTGGTTTCAATCGTTCCATAATCATGTCCTGCATCTGCATCAAATACATAAAAAGCAGTCAGGACTTCATCTCCAGTATTAATGGTGCGGTGAGCATATCCGCGGGGAACATACAATGCTTTTCCTTTCTCCATCCGTTCAACCCGCCAATCACCGTCAAGGTTTTCAAGCATCATATACCCTTCGCCTTTTAATGTATAATAAACTTCGGCAGTGTCTACGATCTGATGAAAATGTCCTTTCGTCATATAATATTCATTTCCAATCTTCCCAGGATGGATCATCGTTGTACCGAATGCAAGATCACCGGCACGCTCTGGGCATCCAAGTTCATAAAACTCATAGATCAAAGGGTCTTCGTGTTTAAGAATTTCTTCAACAGCTTCTTGATCCTGATACATATTTTTCATCTGGGAAAGATAACGCTTTGTAGTATCTGCGTGCTTGGAAAGTCCGTTATTTAGATCAAAATCTAAAGTAAAAGCCTGATCCCAGTTAAACTGATTCATAAAATACCTCCTAAAAAATTGCCCTAGATCTCAAGTGTGGAAACGCCTTGTTCTTTCATCATAGCTTCGAATTCCTTGATGATCGAGATACCAGCACTTGTTCCGATACGTTGGGCACCGCACTCTATCATTTTCATAAATGTCTTGGCATCACGGATTCCACCAGCAGCTTTTACCTTTACCGCATCTCCAACATGCTCTTTCATTAATTTCACATCATCAAAAGTAGCACCGCCAGTACCGAAACCAGTGGATGTTTTGATAAAATCAGGTTTCACCTCTTTGGCGATTTCACAAAGCTTGATCTTCTCCTCATCATTAAGATAACAGTTTTCAAAAATGACTTTACAAGTAACATCTTTTTCATGGCAGGCAGCAACGATCTGTGACATCTCATCCTTGATATAATCCCAGTTAGAAGCCTTGATCTCTGTCTGATTTACAACATAATCAATCTCATTGGCACCATTTGCAATAGCATCTTTTGTATCAAAGACTTTAGAAGCGATCGTTGTTTGACCTAATGGGAAAGAGATAGCAGCTCCTGTATGAATATCTGTTCCTTCCAGTAACTTTGCACACAATCCAGACTGCACCTGATTGATCGCTACCATGGCAAAATGATGATCTTTTGCCTCATTACATAAGACTTCCATGTCTTTAGGAGAAGCATCCGTATGTAAATTTGTGTGATCGATCATTCTTGCAAGATCATCTAATGTATATGATTTCATAAAAACCTCCTATTTTTGCTGATATGTTTGTTTCATGTTAATTAAAATATAACATTATGTAATCATTATGTCAATATTATGTAAATGAAATAAAAGAAAATAAATTGACATAAAATAAAAAATCCGATAAAGTGAAAGAAAAAAGAAAGAGAGTATAAAATGGGAGCATTTTATTTAGATATAAAAAAAGATTTGTTAGATAAGATCTTAAGTGGAGTTTACCAGCAAGGAAGTATCATACCAAATGAATATGAATTAGCTGAGATCTACAACGTCAGCCGGCCGACGATCCGTAAGGCGGTACAGATTTTAGTGGATGAGGGATATTTAGAAAAACGTAAAAAACGAGGGACGATCGTATGTGATCCAACGATCCGGCAGGAATTTGCACAGGTGATTCAGACATTTGATAAAGAAGTAAAAGAAAAAGGACTGACTCCATCGACAAAAGTTCTGACATTCAAACAAGAAAAGGCAGAAGAAGAAGTCCGCCAGAAATTGAATCTCAAAGAAACAGAAAAAGTTTATAAACTGGTCAGATTGAGATACGTTGATGATCAGCCCAATGTTCTGGTTACAACGTATGTGCCATGCAGACTGTTTGAACATTTGTCAGAAGTTGATTTTGAAAAGGAGAGTTTATATCAGACATTTCATAAGGAAGGAAGAGATATCACATCCATACAGAGAAAGCTGGATGTGATCCTTGCAGATGAAACATGTGCGGATCTGTTAGATGTCAAAAATGGAGATCCTTTATTTTATTTTCATTCCACAGGATATGATGAAAGTCATACAGCGATTGAATATTCGATTGCGAAATATCGGGGAGATCGGAATAGCTTTGTTTTTCAACTTTCAAATAACGTGTATTATTCTTAATACATTTATTTACAAATATCAGTTTTTTCTGTATAATAAAGCACAATAAGCTGAAAACAGTGAATAAAACAATAAACAGCAACGCAGGAGGAATGACCATGAGCAAAATTCAGATGACTACTCCATTAGTAGAGATGGACGGAGATGAGATGACAAGAATTCTTTGGAAGATGATCAAAGATGAATTGTTATTACCATTTATTGATTTAAAAACAGAATATTATGACCTTGGGTTAGAACACAGAAATGAGACAAACGATCAGGTTACATTTGATTCCGCAGAAGCAACAAAGAAATATGGAGTTGCAGTCAAATGTGCAACGATCACTCCAAATGCAGCGCGTATGGATGAATATGATTTAAAAGAGATGTGGAAGAGTCCAAATGGAACAATCCGTGCGATCTTAGATGGAACAGTATTCCGTGCACCGATCACAGTCAAAGGAATCGAACCAACCGTCAGCAAATGGAAGAAACCGATCACGATCGCAAGACATGCCTATGGTGATGTATACAAAGGTGTGGAGATCAAAGTTCCAGGAGCAGGAAAAGCAGAATTAGTATTTAAAGGAGAAGATGGAACAGAGATCAGAGAAACAATTCATGATTTTGACGGACCAGGAGTGATCCAGGGAATGCATAACATTGATGCATCTATTGCAAGCTTTGCAAGAAGCTGTTTTACATATGCATTAGACACAAAACAGGATCTGTGGTTTGCAACAAAAGACACGATCTCTAAGAAATACGATCACACATTCAAAGACATCTTCCAGGAGATCTTTGATGCAGAATACAAAGAGAAATTTGATGCAGCAGGAATCGAATATTTCTACACACTGATCGACGATGCAGTAGCCCGTGTTATGAAATCAGAAGGTGGATTTATCTGGGCATGTAAGAACTATGACGGAGATGTTATGAGTGATATGATCTCATCTGCATTCGGATCATTAGCAATGATGACATCTGTATTAGTATCACCACACGGATACTATGAATACGAAGCAGCTCATGGAACAGTACAGCGTCATTATTACAAACATCTGAAAGGTGAAGAGACATCTACAAACTCTGTAGCAACAATCTTCGCATGGACAGGAGCGTTAAGAAAACGTGGAGAATTAGATGGTAATGAAGAATTAATGGCATTTGCAGATAAACTTGAGAAAGCTACATTAGACACGATCGAGAGTGGTACAATGACAAAAGACTTGGCACTTATTACAACTCTTGAGAATGTGAATGCTGTGAATAGTGAAGAGTTTATTAAGGCAATTGCGGAACGCTTGAAATAGTGTTTAGTTTATGAGACAAAAATAAGATAAGAACAAATATTTATAAGAAACCGATGGCAACACGCAGATTTTAAGAGCGTTTTTTACAAATCGCTTATCCGCGCCTGTTCCTTTGAAAACTCCCTGGCTGCGTGCCAAAATGCCCGCAGCTGCGGTCAGACATTCAACCACAGGGCGCTGCGAATTTGTAAAAAACGCACATAAAATCTGCTGATCGTTACCATCGGTTTTTTATAAATATTTGTTCTTATCTTATTTTTGTCTCATAAAACTGAAGTCTATTCAAATCAGTATATAGAGTGTGTATGTTGATAATTTTTCTTTATAACTTTATTGTATAAAGAAATTGGAAGAAAGATAAGGGGTGTATTACATTTCAAGGTATTTTTGAATTATATCCGTTTCAGATAAATCGATGTGTTTTAGAACAAAATCATAAAGAGGTTTTGCAAAGTCAGCATCTAAATCTAATTCTTCAAGTGCTTTACACATATTCACAGTACCTCCTTTTTGTTCAGATTTTATAGCATTGTTAATTAATTTTTGTGATTCAGTAATGCAACCAATTACCATGGCTAATTCGGATGATATATTTTTTTCATTGTATATATCAGTGATTTTATCATATTTTTCGTCAAAAATAAATCTGCTAATATTGAATATTGTGTTGATATCGTCGTTGTGAAATTTTAATTTTGTCATATGAATATTAGTCCTCCTTTGGGGTGTAGAAATGGACAGGTATGGATCTGATTATGCAGAAATGGTAATTGAGAAGGTATTGAAGATAATGAAAAAGAGCTAGGAAATAAAAACCTAACTCTTTTGTTATTATCAGTATAAAATTAAGAATGATTTGGTCTGTTTTTGTATGTAGATTTTACAGATCCCTGATGATGCCAAGTTCGACCATCACTACTCGTAGTTGTCCAATAAATGTAGTTTCCTGGTTTAACAGAAGAGTAGCGTTTTGAATATCGATAAGTGGAATCAGTGTATAAATTACAAGTTAAATTTCCTAAACCATCAGTTCCTTCTTCAATCATAGAAACTGCAACACCTTTTGAATTTGTGTAAATATGCTGATTCGTATCAAGGCCACAATGGTCAGCAGTATGATTTACCGTAGGATGATCTTTATCCACTTTATTGGCAGAATCTATTGAGCAGGCAACACCCCAGCAAGCGGCTACATACTCATTGGTCATAAATGTTTCTTCAAAAGCCATAGGACGTTCGTATTTTCGTTTCATAAAATTCCCCCTAATGTATTAATTTAGTCGTAATAAGTATACTTCCCCTTAAAATATACAACATCATTATATAAAGAAAAACTGCTTGAAGCAAGTATTTTTATGAAAAATTCAATGATTGATAGGTAAATATTATGATATGAGAAGAGATTACATGTGAACTTAAGATTATTTACTGGTAGATTGCGAAAAAATAAGTATTTTTTTACAAATGATTGAAAAATCCAGGATTTCAGACTATAATAAAGTTAAAATATTAAATCAAAAGATGACGGTTTGTTGAAATATAAGATTATGAAAGGGGAAGTTGTTATGAAGAGAATGTATGAAAAGCCAATGGCTTATGAAGAAGTATTCAAGGCAAACGAATACATAGCTGCTTGTACTACAGGTGTGATTCAGGATATGTATATTGAAATAGCAGATTACGAAAAAAAGATGCCTTTTACAGATGGTTTATTGCATTAAATGGAAGATTCTAGTATAATATAATCATGAAAAAAGATGTTGCAGAATGTGCAATATAAGATGAAGATAGAATTTGTATAGAAGGAAAGGGGAAAAGATTATGAAAAGAAGATATGAAAGACCAAGTGCTTATATAGAAGAATTTACACCGAATGAGTATGTGGCGGCTTGCGGAGATCATGGAAAGGTGTATAAGTTTGAATGTAATGCAGGGGAAAAAAATAAACAATATAATGTCTATTATTTTAATAACGGGCAAAAAAAATATTTGACAAAAGGTGGTTTGTTTGGAAGCTATTATCATCCGTGTAAAGCAACACATGAGGCTGAAGAAGATACGGGATTTATTAGTGGATTTATAGATGATCAGAGTACACGGCAGGATGAAAAGATACCAGTTGTTATTTGGACGGATAATGGAAGAGACGTGCATTGTACAACTAATTTAAATATGAAAGAATGGGCAACCGCTAAATCATAAAAATACAAAAAGAACCGTACCTACCGGTTCTTTTTTATTACAGGGAGAGTAATCATGGACCTATTTGACACTAACACTACCTTCGAACGCCAACTTTTCGCAAAGGCAGCAAGGAACCGTATTCCGCTTTATGGAGTACTGGAGTTATTGCCTCTCTGCAACTTAAACTGTGACATGTGTTATGTCCATTTATCCAAACAAGAAATGCAGTCCCAAGGAAGATTGCGAAGTTTGGATGAATGGATTTCCCTTGCAAAGCAAATGAAAGATGCAGGGACATTATTCTTGTTGATAACGGGTGGAGAGCCTTTATTATTCCCTCAATTTAAAGAATTATACTGTGCATTAAAAGATATGGGCATGATTCTCACGCTCAATACCAACGGGACGTTGATCAATGAGGAATGGGCGGAATTTTTTGCGAAGAATAAGCCAAGAAGGATAAATATAACTTTATATGGATCAAAGAATGAGACATACGAGAATCTATGCCATATGAAGGATGGATTTGACAAAACGATCAGAGGGATTGAATTATTAAAAAAATATGAGATTGATGTCAAGATCAATGGAAGTCTTGTGAAGAAGAATTTTCATGACAGGATGGAGATCATAGATATCGGAGAAAAGTATGATATCCCAGTTCGGATCGATACTTATATGTATCCATCCGTGCGTGAGCGGACAACTCCTTTTAATTTTCAGGAGAGATTAGACCCAGAGGATGCTGCAAAGGCAAGGGTTGAAACCTTACACCGGGAAATGGGAGATGAACTTTTTGAGCAATATGCGAAGCAGACTATTTATCTGGCAGAACATACAGAAGAAGGAGATGCCTGTCCGGGGCATATGACATGCAGGGCTGGACAGAGTTCGTTTGTAGTTAATTGGCAAGGCATGATACGTTCATGTATTGTGTTAGATCAGCCAAGTTACGATGCCTTTGACACAACGGATGATTTTATGACATTATGGAATAAGATCGTGAGAGAAACAGAAGAGATCAAAACAAGTGTGGAATGTAATCAATGTAAATTAAGACATGTATGTAATATATGTGCAGCGGCAGCGATTGCAGAATGTGGAGATTCTGAGGGCGTTTCAAAATATTTATGTGAATATACGAAGGAAACAGTTAGGAATTTAAAAGAGTTTTATTAAGAAACAAAATATGGAGAAAGAAGTTGCATAAAGGACTTCCTTCTCCATATTTCATATATAATAAGTTATTCAATATTCTCAAGATACTTTTGAACCATTTCATTCTCGCCCAAATCTATATGCTTCAATACAAAATCATACAAAGGCTGTACAACATCCGTATCTTCTTCCAATTCATTTACAATTTGGTCAAAAGATTTATTTTTATGGATTTTTTTAATGATTAGTTTGAGTTTGGTTTTTAACTCACCTTCCTGGCGGCCTTTTTCCTCTAATTTCTCGAGAGCTTTACACATATTAACATTCCCTCCTTCTTGTTGAGCGTTTACAGCATCGTTGATCAATTTTTGTGATTCTGTAATACAGCCAATAACCATAGCTAATTCTGAAGATATATTTTCATCTTTAAATATATCAGTGATTTTATCATATTTTTCGTCAAAAATAAACCTACGGATATTGAATATTTTATCAACATCATCATTGTCAACTACCCACCACCTAAAGGTGGGGGCTTGTAACTGCCCAGTCGTACTAACGACTTACGTCTCCGACCTTTCACACCAATAGATATTGCTATCTAAAGTGGCGTTACATCATAGGGTGGTTGACAACACCCTTTGTAGCAAAGTCTACTCTGTTACAACTGTATTAGGTACTTGGCTATCAACAAGATAGTTTATTCCCATACGATACAGATTCATAGCTCCTATACGGTCATCATTGGACTTATAGCCACAGTTTTTACAAGTAAACAAATGTATCTTCTTGTTACGGTTGGACTTTTCAGTATGTCCACAAATAGGACAACACTGACTTGTATAACGGGGGTCAACTTTTATTACAGAAGACTGATTCTGCTTAGCCTTGTAAATTAGTTTCTGTTCTAAATCATAAAACGACCACGATACAGAAACATAACGGTCTTTAATTCTGACACGCTCTGTAACATTACGAATACCCGACAAATCTTCTAATACAAAGAGTGTATGCTTTGGGTTGTTCTCAACGAGTGCCTTTGATACACAATGGTTAACATCTTGCATCCAACGGTTTTCTCGCTGACCAATCGCTTTTAATCTTCGCCTTGAAGATGGAGTTTGCCGCATTTGGAGTTTTTTACGGAGTTTGGAATAGTTAGCACGTTTTTGTTTAATAGTCTTGCCGCTGACAAAACCTGACTTGTGCTTACTGTCATAAGTGGCAACGACAAAGTTAATACCTCTGTCAATACCTACGACATTACAAATGTCAGAAATATTACTTTCTTCGACATCATAAGTTGCTGGTATGTGAAGATAATATTTACCATGTTTGTTTGTGAGCTTGGCTGTACCAAACTTGTAGATTGTGTGGTCAAAATATTTAGACATACCTTCAGCGAAATATGGCAGTTTAACACGACCATTCAGTGTATTCACAGAAAAACAGTTTTGCGTTAAAGAATAATCTCTGTTCCAAACTAAATCATACTGAGGTTTCTTGAAGGTTGGTTGTATCCACTCATTTTGATTTTCGAGAATGGTTCTATATCTCGCAATGACCGTTTTCAAAACGGACTGAGCCATTTGCGATTTAAGACCAAATTTTTCTCTTAGAGTAGAATACAAAACCTTATTAAGTGAAAACTGCTTTAAATCATGAGTTTGGAATACATAGTCTGAAACATAATTACAGGCATCACGATAAACAGACATAGTTTCATCAAGCAAAACTTTATCTGTATCAGTGGCGACTATTTGAACTTTTACAGTTATAGTCATCTGTTGCATAGATGTACTCCTTTCATTGACTTTCACTAAAAATATCATATAATATTAATTAGTGAAAGTCAATCATTATCAGAGGTAAATTATGGACAATAGATATAATCGTCATAACAGACGAAAATACAGCCTAAAAGTACATATAGTTCTTGTAACTAAATATCGTAAGCAACTACTAAAAGGTTCTATTGCTGACGATGTTAAGCAAAAGATTTTTGATATAGCCAATACTCATGGCTACGAAATAATTGCTATGGCAAACGAAAGGATTTAATTTCGACTTGCCTTCAAAGAAACATGCATTGATCTGATCATGCACAAATAAAAACTTTCTTTTTCCGCCATCTCATCATATAATAAAACAGAATGTACAAGAAAGAAGGGGAGCCATATGAAAGACCTAGATGCAATGGATTCCATGGAAAAGATGCTGGTCCAGAAAGCATATCAAAGACAAGCTCCAGTAAATGGCAGTCTGGAATTATTACCACTTTGTAATATGAACTGCGATATGTGTTATGTTCGTTTATCTAAGGCAGAGATGGAACAAAAAGGCCGTTTAAGAACCAAAGAAGAATGGATCAGACTGGCTCATCAGATGAAGGATGCAGGAACGTTATTTCTGTTACTGACAGGAGGAGAGCCGTTATTATTTCCGGGATTTAAGGAATTATATATCGAACTGCAGAATATGGGAATGATTCTTACGATCAATACAAATGGAACGCTGATCAATGAAGAATGGGCAGATTTCTTTCAGAAATACAAGCCAAGAAGAATGAATATTACTTTATATGGAGCAGATGACCAGGCCTATGAGCAGTTATGTCATTATCCAGGTGGATTTCAGAAGACGGTCAATGCAGTCAGGCTGCTAAGGGACAGGGAGATTGATGTAAAGATTAATGGAAGCATCACTTCAAAGAATGAAGAGGATATCAGGAAGATTTTAGATATTGCAGATGATCTGGATGCAGCCGTGAACCTTGATACCTATATGTATCCGGCAAGCAGAGAAAGAAATAAACCATTTGATGATCAAAGTCGCATGAATCCAAAGGATGCAGCGATGGCAAAGAAGTTGATCTTTCAACATCAATGGGGAGAAGAAGCTCTTAGAGAATATCAAGATCATGTGATCAGCATGGTCGAAGATCATCTGCAAAATATGCAATACAGCAGGCACATTTCATGCCTTGCAGGCAATTGTTCTTTTACGATCAATTGGCAGGGGATGATGCGCCCATGTGTGATGCAAAGTCAACCAGAAGTGAATGTATTTGCAGAAGGTTTTCAAAGAAGCTGGGAAATGATATCAGCACAGACGAAAGAGATCTTGATCAATGAAAGGTGTACAGAATGCAAATATCGTCCAATCTGTAATACATGTGCGGCGGCAGCTTTATTAGAAACAGGAGATTATGAAGGAATTCCGGAATATATCTGTGAGTATACAAAAGAATTTTACAAAATTATGAAAGAAAGAAGGTGATGATCACATGATGGACAATGAAAATCAAAATCAACCAAATCAGAAGATATCGTTTGAATCATTAGATATTCTGATCGGGAAATGGCGAGATGGAACATTTTCAGAGATCATTGACGACTGGAAATGGATCTTTTCCTACAGCAAACGATATAAAGGAGCGATCGCTTTCTACACGATCCTTGGTATTTTCAGCACATCCATGGGATTGGTTGGAAGTGTGGCAAGTAAATATATGATCGATATCATCACAGGATATCAGATGAGTAAGTTGTGGATCATGATCTTGATCACACTTGGAAGTGCATTTTTTAGTCTGACGATCGGAAATGTGATCGGACGTATTTCTACAAAGTTGAGTATCTATATCAATAATGATATTCAGGCGGATATCTTTGATAAGATCATCGATGCTGACTGGATGGAGATTAATCAATATAGTAATGGAGATGTTTTGAATCGTTTTAACAGCGATGTCAATACGATCAGTGGAAATGCGATCAGTTGGCTGCCGACGATCATTATAGCAGTTTACGACTTTATCGCAACATTTGCGGTTATCTGGCATTACGATAAGATCATGTCATTACTGGCATTTGCAAGTGCACCATTTATGCTTTTGATGTCGAAGTTCCTTATTTCCAAGCAGAGAGAATATGGGAAGAAAGTGCGGGAAATGAGTAGTGAGATGATGACATTTGAAGTCGAGACATTCTATAATTTTGATACGATCAAGTCCTTTGGGATTTCTTCTTTATATGGAAAGAAGATGAGAAACTGGCAGGAGAAGTTTAAAGATATCAGTTTAAAGTATAACATGTTTACGATCAAGACGAATATCGTTATGTCGATCATAGGAATGGTTGTTCAGTATGCAGCATTTGGATATTGTCTGTTCCGGCTTTGGACAAGAGATATTTCTTATGGAACTATGACTTTATTTTTACAACAGAGAAGTAACTTAAATGGGGCATTTAACAATCTGGTATCGATCATACCAAACTTTTTGAACAGTTCGATCTCTGCACATCGTATCAGAGAGCTTGCACAGCTTAAGAAAGAAGTTCATATTCCAGAAAGCTCTGAGATGGATGCTTATGTGGAAGATGGGTTCGAGGTGAAGATGCGGGATGTGGATTTTTCTTATATCGAAGGAAACCGTGTTATTACTGATTCTGCATTTATGGCTAATCCGGGCGAGATCGTTGCGTTGGTTGGTCCTTCTGGAGAGGGAAAGACAACGATGATCCGTTTGATCTTAGGTTTGATCCATCCGGAAAAAGGAGAAGCATATTTAAGGGCTTCAAATGGGAAGCAGGTGGAGATGAATGCAGATACCAGACATTTATTTGCCTATGTACCACAGGGAAATACAATTCTTTCTGGTACGATCGCAGAAAATTTAAAAATGGTGAAACAAGATGCAACAGAGGAAGAGATGATCGAGGCATTGAAGATTTCTTGTGCATGGGATTTCGTAAAGAATATGGAAGAAACGATCTATACCAAGATCGGAGAGCGAGGACGAGGATTTTCGGAAGGACAGGCACAAAGAATTGCAATTGCAAGGGCTGTTTTAAGGGATGCACCGATCTTATTGTTAGATGAAGCAACATCGGCACTTGATGTAACAACGGAACGTAAAGTTTTAAGAAATATCATAAAACAACGCCCAAATAAAACATGCATCGTGACAACCCATCGTCCGAGTGTTTTAAATATGTGTCAGAGAGTTTATCGTGTTATGGAAACACAGGTTACAGAATTGTCAGAAGAAGAGTCAAGCAAAATGGCGATGGATTTTTAGGGCACAGGTTGTCCGAAGATGCAGGATTCATTGACCGCAGATAGAAAAAAAGATATAATAAGACAAGAATAACGGCATAAGGGGGAAGCTGAATGAAGAAGAGTGGATGGAAGATCATTCTTGGAGTTGCAGTACTAGTCTGTGTGATCTGTCTTGGAAGATTCGGATGGGTCAAGTATCAGGACTATAAGACAGAACAGGCAAGAAAAGCAACATTAAAAGAGATCGCAAGCACAGAATTTACTGGTGAGAACGAAGGAAAAGAGCCGGAGAAAGTTCCAGCTGGAGTCAAACATGGACAGAAGATCAACTTTAAGAAGCTGATCAAGATCAACAGTGATATCTATGCATGGATCTACGTTCCAGGAACAAGAATTGATTATCCGGTAGCACAAAGTCAGGAATCAGACGATCATTATTTAAAATATAACTTTAAAAATGAGCCAGAGTTTGCAGGATGTATTTATACAGAGAAAGCGAATAAGAAGGATTTTTCAGATCCAAACACAGTATTTTATGGACATAATATGAGAAATGGATCTATGTTCCAGAATCTTCACAAGTTTGAAGATGAAGCATTTTTTAAGAAACACAAAGAAGTATATGTCTACACACCAAAGAAAACATACACATACACGATTTTTGCGGCATATAAGTTTGACGACAGGCATTTACTTAAGACATTTAATTTTAAGAATAAGAAGAAGTTTGAGAATTATTTAAGAAATGTCAAGAACATCAGAGACATGGGAAGTCATGTAAGGAAAGATCAGGAAGTTACAAGCAACGATAAGATTATCACGCTGAGCACCTGCGTAGGAGGACAGCCAAATAATCGTTATTTAGTACAGGCGGTGTTGACGGATGAAAGAAGTACAAAATAAGAACCATACGGATGAGGCTAAGAGATTAAATGAAGAATTGGATCAGAATCTGAAGGATCTCCAGCCAGAATCCAAGGAAGCATTTCAAGGCTTTGAAGTAAAAGAAGAAAAGAACGAGAAAAAGAAGAAAGCAAAGAAGAAAAAGACACCAAAACAGATCATAAAAAGAGTTATAATCGTATTAGCGGTGATCATTTTGCTTCCATGTGCAGCCATTGTTGGAATGTGGGCACTTGGAAAAGGCTCATTATTTGGAGGCAAGATGAAGATGTCAAAGAATGTAGATGGCGTAAAAGTCCAGAATCAGGGAGATTTGGTTATTTACAATGGACATAAATATCAGTATAATAAAGATATAACGAGTATCTTATTTATGGGTGTTGACCGAGATAAGATCAATACAGATGAAGAATACTTAAAGAAACACGGAGCAGGACAGTCAGATACCTTGTTTCTGGCAGCTGTGAATACTTCTACAGGGAAGATTTCACTGATCAATGTTCCTCGAGATATCATGGCGTACGTTAAGACATATGATGAGAATGGAAAGTATTCAGGAAGGAAACTTCGACAGTTATGTTTAGCCTATGCCTATGGGGATGGGAAAGCCAAGAGCTGTAAGAATGCTGTGGATGCAGTTTCCAAAGTGTTATATGGAATTCCTATCGATTCATATATGTCGATCAACCTCTCTGCGATCAGTGTACTGAATGATGCAGTAGGTGGAGTGAACGTTCAAGTGATCGGGGATCTGACAAGCGTTGATCCAACTCTGAAGGAAGGTGCGAATGTGACATTGCTGGGTGGTCAGGCAGAGACTTATGTAAGATCCAGAGAATTTGATCCACTGGATGCGAACATGGCACGTATGCAGAGACAACAGCAGTATATTACAGCATTTGCCCAGAAAGCATTACAGGAGATGAAGGGCGATCTTACATTGCCATTAGATCTTCTGAATCTTGTATCAGAGAATTCAGTAACGAATCTTTCAGCACCGAAGATCACATATCTTGCAACGAAAGTTTCAGGAAGCAGTTTTTCATCTGACAATATCTACAGCATTGACTGTGACATCAAAGAAGGTGAGACAGGATATGCAGAATATTATCCGGATGAGACAAAATTATTTGAGATGATATTGAAGGTATTTTATACACAAATCAGTTAGAATCCAGTAAGGGGGGATTTAGCATGAAAAAGTTGATTATGATGGCAGCAACATTGATTATGTGTTTTGCTTTTTCACTAAGTGTTATGGCAGCACCAAGTCCTGAAGATGAGTATGATAGAGAGTCTCCAGAACAGACTAATGTGGATAAGAAAACCCAGATTGATGATGATGAATTCGACAAGGATGAAAAACCAGCTAAGACGAACACAACAACGACATCAACATCATCAACATCTGCATCACCAAAGACTAGTGATCAGGGAGCGCCAGTTACATTAGTATATGTATCACTCGCCGCAGCAGCATTAGCTGTATATGCAGCAAAACACGTCAAAGAACAGTATTAATCAAAAAACAAGGTGGATTCCTCCAGTCTTGATGGACTGGAGGAATTCTTTTTGCATATGGGATTTCTGAAAGGAAAATAAAATAGATGATCGATATACATACGCATATTTTGCCAGGATTGGATGATGGAGCGAGAGATATGGAAGATTCTCTATCTATGGCAGCATTGGCATTGAAAAGTGGTGTTCATACATTAGTTGCAACATCGCATGCCAATACAGGGGGATTTTTCAAAGAATATTCGATCGAAGAATATCTGCAAAGATTAGAAGCGTTTAGAAAAGCACTGGATGAAGTAAAGCTGCCATTAAGAGTATTCTCTGGAATGGAAATTTATATGACAAGAGAAGTTCCTCGGATGATCCGTGAAGGCAGATTGCTTTCATTGAATCAGACGGGATATTTTTTGACTGAATTTTCGTTTGGAATCGAGCAGGAAGAGATGGATGAGATGCTTCATGATCTGATGGAACTTGGAGTTACGCCAGTGATCGCACACCCAGAGAGATACCGGTGTGTACAGGAATCAGAAAGAGGTATCGCAAAGTGGAAAAACAGGGGATGTCTGTTGCAGGTAAACAGAGGGAGCATCTTTGGCAGATTTGGATCAGGAGCAAAACAATGTGTAGATCGTCTGCTGGATCAACATATGGTAACTTGTATCGCAAGTGATGCACACAAACCATATGAGCGGACAACCTATATGGCAGATGTCAAAGAATATATGGAACAAGAATATTCTTTTGAATATTCAAAGAAATTGTTATATGATAATCCTAAGAGAATTCTTGAAGGAGAAAAGGTGGTACAATGAAGAAATTAAAATTGGTAAGTTTTGTGATATTTTGTATATCACTGGCAGCAAGTCTGATCTTCTGGTTTACACAGGTCAGAAAAGGAGACCGGATCGGACCGGTCATTACAATGGATCAGCAGGAATTGACAGTAGGGCTCAATGCTACCGATGAAGATTTTTTACAAGGAGTAAAAGCAGTTGATGAGAATGATGGGGATGTTACGGATTCTCTTGTAGTAGAAAGTGTTTCAAACTTTCTGGGAGGTGGACGGCGTCTGGTTGTATATGCAGCAGTAGACAGACATAATAACGTCAGTCGTGCAAACCGTATTGTACAGTATGAGGGTTATACATCACCAAAGTTTTATTTGAAGGAACCATTATGTTTTGAATCTGGAGGAGCTTCTAAGAATGAAGAATTATTAAAGAATCTTACGGTGAAAGATAAGATTGATGGTGATTTATCAAATCAGATAAAGATTTTGACAAACTCAGTAGTTGATCTGTATACACCAGGAGAATATCCGGTCAAACTTCAGGTAAGCAATAGTGCAGGAGACACGGTATCATTTCAGGCAACGATACAGGTTTATGATGCAACGGACAGATCAGAGATTCCTTTTATTCATTTGAAGAAGTATCTGGTTTATACGAAGAAAGGTGACAAACTAGATGCAGCATCTTACATATCTAAAGTGTGCATGGGAGGAGATTATGACTCGGATGTACCAGGAGATATTAATAAGAGCAAAGTGAAGATCAAAGATGAAGTAGATTACGATACCCCAGGTTCTTATGAGATCACTTATTCAGTAAAAAGTGGAAAGAGCCGTACAGGAACGGTAAGACTGATCGTGATCGTTACAGAATAGGAGGCCGGCAAATGAGCAGTGATAAACGAAATATATCAGTCAACGATTATGAAATGAATATTGATTTGTATAGTATCTTAAGAGATATCTGGAAATATGCACTAGTGATCCTGCTTCTGGCAGCATCTATGAGCTTGCTTTCTTATGTTTATGTCGGACGAAACTATCACAAACAGTATGAATCAACCAGTACATTTATCGTAAGCAGCAAAGGAAGTAACAATAGTGTATATTCAGATTTGAGTGCAACGTCTGAGATGGCGACAAAGTTTTCTGAGATTCTAAACAGTTCGATCTTACAAAAGAAAGTTGCAAAAGAGATGGATATGGATTATTTTCCAGGAAGTGCATCTGCAGAGGTAGTAAATGAAACCAATCTTTTAGTTTTGAAAGTTCAGGCAGATTCCCCAGAGATGGCGTTTCGTTTGAATAAGGCAATCATGAATAATTATTCTGTTGTGACAGATCAGCTGATCGGAAATGTTGTGCTGGATGTATTGCAGAAACCAACAGTGCCAAGTGGTCCGGTAAATAAATTTCAGCCAACAGCACTTATGAAGAAAACATTTTTTACGACGATCGTTGCGTTATGTGGATTGATCGCAATCTTGTCATTCTTAAAGGATACAGTGAGAAAACCAAAAGAAGTTTCAAGGAAACTTGATGCAAAGCTTTTGCAGACGTTATATCATGAGAAGATCTATAAGACATGGAAAGCAAGAATTCACCGCAAAAAGAGTCCGGTATTGTTGACAAATCCAGGAACAAGCTTTCAATATGTGGAGGATATGAAGAAACTTGCCCGCAAAGTCAGCAGTAAGATGAAAGAGAAGAATGCAAAAACACTTCTGGTTGCAAGTGTGGAAGAAAATGAAGGTAAATCAACAGTTGCAGCCAATTTAGCATTGGCACTTGCGGAAGAATCAGAGAAAGTATTGTTGATCGATGCGGATCTTCGCAAACCTTCACAATACAAGATTTTTGGATTGGATCAGGAAGAAATACAGCAGTTTGGAGAAGTATTGAATGGAAATGAACAGATAGATAATCTGGTAACAGATCTTCCAAAATCAGAATTGTTATTGATCGCAGGTTCTATGATCTATCCAAATTCTACAGAGATGATCGCATCACCGATCTTCCAGAAAATCGTAGAGTTCTTTAAGACAAAGCTGGATTACATTATTATTGATACACCGCCAATGTCACAGGCGGCCGATGCAGAAGAGTTAGTAGAACTTGCGGATGCATCAATTCTTGTTGTAAGACAGCATACAGCATTGGTAAAAGATATCAATGAGACGATCGGTATCCTGAATTCAGCAGAAGGAACGATGCTTGGATGCGTTTATAACGATGTATTCCATGGAGTTGCTCAGACAGCAAGAAATTACGGATACAAATATGCATATGGAAGCGGTTATGGTTACGGAAGTAAATACGGTTATGGAAACCATGGATATGGCTATGGTTACGGTTACGGCTATGGCTATGGTTATGGAAGCAGAACGAAAAAGGGCAATGAAGATAAAACACAAGAATCAAAAACAGAACGGCAGGTGAAGAAAGATCATGAGTAAAGAATATGAATCAAAAACAGAACATAAAGAGAATCTGATCGATATTGCTGGATTGTTTGATGACTTGATCAAAGGCATCATTCAAATGAAATGGAGATTTTTGATCATTCTTGTGATTTGTGGTGCAGTGTTCTGTGGATACAAGAGACTTACCTATTCCCCATACTATGTAGCATCTTCCACATTTACGATCAATTCCAGTATTACATCAGAGAATTCCAATTCATATATTGAGAATGCAACAGCCAACCAAATGGCAAAATCATTTCCGTATATTTTGAAAAGTGGAGCATTTAAAGAAGTATTGGCACAGGATCTTGGCCTTCAGTCTGTTCCTGGAACGATCGAAGCAGAAGTCATGGAGAATACAAACCTGTTTACGTTGAAAGTGACTGCAAATAATCCGAAGATGGCTGAGAAGATTTTAAAAGCAGTTGTTAAAAATTACCCATCGGTAGCAGAGTTTGTCATTGGAAGCTCACAGCTGACACTCATGGATGAAAGCGGGGTTCCGACTACACCTGCCAATCCATTTAGTTATAGACATGAGATACAGATTGGCGTTTTGATCGGAATCTTACTATGTATCTTGCTCGATGTCCTGTTAGCACTTGGTAAGAATACAGTTAAGAAAGAAGAAGATTTCAAACGACTCTTCCATGCAAAAAGTCTTGGAATCATGCCTCGTGCCAAATTCCATAAGAAACGTACGCAAACACAGGAATTGATCGTGCTAGATAATCCAAGAATTCCAAGAAGCTTCCTGGAAGCAGCAAGAACGGTACGACGCAGGATCGAGCGTGCACAAAAAGAGACAGGTATGAAATCTTTTCTTGTAACAAGTGCTATGCCAGGAGAAGGAAAATCAACAGTTTCAGCCAACATTGCAATATCACTTGCGATGAAAGGGTATAAAGTAATTCTGGTAGATGCGGATTTAAGAAACCCATCCACCGCCAAAGTACTTGGAATGAATGAACAAGAATTAGGAACTCTGGAAGTAATGAAAGGCGAAGTTAACATAGACGATGCAGTACAGCAGTACAAAAATACAAGCGTTAAAGTACTTGCAGGTTCTACACCAATCCAGGATACATCTACCGTTTTAAGTGGTAAGAATATGAGACAGTTTGTAAAAGAACTGGAGGCAGAAGCCGATTTCGTGATCATAGATACACCACCAAGTGGATTATTATCAGATGCAGCAATCGTCGCCCAGTATGTAGACGGAGCAGTATTTGTGATCCGTCAGGACTATACAGATGTAGATCGAATTCTGGAAGGTATGGAAATCCTTTCAGGATCAGGAGCTGAAATTACAGGATGCATCTTAAATGATGTGAATGTACGAACTAGTGAATCACAGCACTATATGAACAGCTATCGTACAAAAGGAGAGACACTATAGAATCCGATTTGAAAGTAGTGTTGGTCATGTATGAGTCAGAAAGAAGATAAGAAGAAATATTTATAATAAACATCTGTCTGTTATTACAAAAATTGAAAATTGATAACATTTAACATACAATCTTTTCAACGGAGAATTTAAAATTTTATACGAGAATGTCTTCAGGTATTCATAAAAACATAAAGAAAGATAGAGGTACGAAATGATAGAATGCCATAGGATTCTTTGCAAAATCGCAGCCAACACGGGCACTGTTTGAACGCAGTGAGTTGTGCAGGAGTGTTGGCGGATCAGCGTTTTGCAAAAAATCCGTCAATGGAATTCGTTTTTCGTATCTCTATCTTTCTTTATGTTTTTATGAATACTCGATACATTTCCGTGATACAACTCAAAACTTCGCCCTACCAGTGCTTTTTCGTTTCACGATAAATGGTTCAAATTCCAACTTTGTAACAAAGCTTCGAGGCTGGTTCTTGGTCTTTGAGTCGCGGATGCGTACAATGATATCAACGGCTTCTCTTCCTTTTGCTTCGATAGAATGTTCCACCGTAGTAAGTGAAATACGATTCATATTGGCCATTGGGATATTATCGAAACCACAGACAGAGAAGTCATTTGGTACTTTGTATTTTAATTCATATAATGCATCTAGGATTCCAAATGCAACCATATCATTGTATCCAACGAAGGCGGTAGAATCCGTTCCCTCTTCGAGAATCTGTTTTGTCAGATTGTATCCGGAAGAATATTCCAGCATATTTGGAGACAGCAGATTATACTCTCCGGGTGAGAGGGAACGAATACTGACGCAGTCATCTCCAAAGCCGTGTTCTTTGAAGGTTGCAACAAGTGCATCGTAACGTTTTGATCTGGAACGTTCAATATCACTGATCGGTGTTGATATGTAAGTGATCTTGCGGTGTCCAAGGGAGATCAAATGTTCTGCGACGAGTCTGGCAGGTTTGGAGCTGCTGACATGGATCGAGTCAAAAGTGATCTCGTCATTTTTATCCCCGATATTGACGATTGGAATCTGTTTTGACATATCATTAACTTCTGGAAGAAAAGAAGTTGGATACAGATAAACGATTCCAGCAGTATCCAGATTATTTTTCATAAGATCCAGATAATATTGTTCGGTGCTCGGGTTTCGCAGTGTTGGTGCAACAAAGGTAAGATATCCATAATCATGTGCTCGTTCTGTGATCGAATGAACCAGAGTTGTATAATAATGGTTAGATAAGAACGGACACATGATCAAAATGACTTTCGATAAAGGCTTCGATGTCTGCTCAATGGATTTTTTCTTTTTTTGATAGCCAAGTTCTTTTGCAGCGTCCAAAACTTTCTGTCTGGTGCTGTCTGAAAAAGAGACATTAGTCTTATTATTTAAGATCATGGAGACTGCAGACTGGGAAAGACCGACGTGATCTGCAATGTCTTTGGTCGTTACTTTCTTCTTTAAACCCATAAAATCCTCCTTAATCAAAATTATTTTAATTAATTAATAACAATTAATAAAAACAGAAATATTAGTAATAAAATAATAATTATTAATTAAAACTACATTTATCATAGCATATTTTTTTACGGAAAAACAAGGAAAAACGAGGTTTTTTTAATTGAAAAAAATTGAAGAAAGCATCTTGAAAAAAAACGAAAAACCATGTACTATTAATAAAGTTGAAAAATATTAATAAATTCAATGAATATTGCTGAAATCTGACAGTTTTTCGAGTTTGACAAGACATTTTATCCATGTTTAAATAAAGCCATAAACAAAACAACGAACAAAACAACAAACAATGTTTTAGGAGGAAGTAAGTTATGAGATTTTTCGTGGATACAGCAGATGTAGATCAGATTCGTAAAGCAAATGATATGGGAGTTATCTGTGGAGTTACAACAAACCCTTCACTGATCGCTAAATCAGGAAGACAGTTTGAAGATGTGATCAAAGAGATCACTTCTATTGTAGATGGAGCTATCAGTGGTGAAGTAAAAGCTACAACAACTGATGCAGAAGGAATGATCAAAGAAGGAAGAGAAATCGCTAAGATTCATCCAAACATGGTAGTTAAGATTCCTACAACGATCGAAGGATTAAAAGCTACAAAGGTATTATCTTCTGAAGGGATCAAAACAAATCTGACATTGATTTTCAATCCAAACCAGGCTTTATTAGCAGCAAGAGCTGGAGCAACATATGTATCTCCATTCTTAGGAAGACTGGATGACATTTCTCAGAACGGATTAGATTTAATTGCAGACATCAGAGAGATCTTTGATGCAGCAGGAGATATCGATACACAGATCATTTGTGCAAGTGTACGTAACCCAATCCACGTAACAGAATGTGCTAAGATGGGAGCAGACATTGCCACAGTACCTTACAACGTATTTGAACAGATGATGAAACACCCATTAACAGATCAGGGAATCGAAAAATTCCAGGCAGATTACAAAGCAGTATTCGGAGAATAAGAAAGGGTGGTAGATACAATGACAACCGCAGAATTAAAGAAAACAGCAAATGAGGTTCGCAAAGGTATCATTAAATCAACACATGCTGCCAAATCCGGACATCCGGGTGGATCTTTATCAGCAGCTGATGTATTTACATATTTATATTTCGTTGAGTTAAACGTTGATCCTAAGAATCCAAAAGATGAAAACAGAGATCGTTTCGTATTATCTAAAGGACATGTAGCTCCTGGATATTACTCAACATTAGCAGAAAGAGGATTTTTCCCAAAAGAAGATCTGCTAACATTAAGACATGTAGGATCTTACTTACAGGGACATCCTGATATGAAGAAGATTCCAGGCGTAGATATGTCTAGTGGATCATTAGGACAGGGAATCTCTGCCGCAGTTGGTATGGCACTTGCTGCAAAACTTCAGAATAAAGACTATCGTACATATACACTTCTTGGTGATGGTGAGATCCAGGAAGGACAGGTATGGGAAGCTGCAATGTTTGCAGGATCCAGAAAACTTGACAATTTAGTAGTTATCGTTGATAACAACGGATTACAGATTGATGGACCAATTGATGAAGTAAACTCTCCATATCCGATCGGAGCTAAATTCGAAGCATTTAACTTTAATGTGGTTGAAATTGATGGTCACGACTTTGATCAGATCGCTGATGCGTTCAAACAGGCAAAAGAATGCAAAGGAAAACCAACAGCGATCATTATGAAGACGATCAAAGGTAAAGGTGTATCCTTTATGGAGAATCAGGTTTCATGGCATGGTTCTGCACCAAATGATGAACAATGTAAACAGGCACTGGAAGAATTAGAAAAGGTGGGCGAGTAAGATGGCAGAAGTAAAGAAGATTGCGACAAGAGAAAGCTATGGTAATGCTTTAGTTGAATTAGGACAGGAAAACCCTAATGTTGTAGTTTTAGATGCTGACTTAGCCGCTGCAACAAAAACAGGAATGTTTAAGAAAGCTTTTCCAGAAAGACATATTGATTGTGGTATCGCAGAATGTAATATGATCGGTATCGCTGCTGGACTTGCAGCCGCAGGAATGACTCCATTTGCAAGTAGTTTTGCGATGTTTGCAGCAGGACGTGCATTCGAGCAGGTAAGAAACTCTGTTGGATATCCACATTTAAATGTTAAGATCGGAGCTACTCATGGTGGTATTTCCGTAGGTGAAGATGGAGCTACACATCAGTGTTGTGAAGATATTGCATTAATGCGTACAATCCCTGGAATGACAGTGATCGTTCCATCTGATGATATTGAAGCAAAAGCAGCAGTAAAAGCTGCAGCAGCGATGGAAGGACCTGTTTATATGAGATTCGGACGTCTGGCTGTACCTGTGATCAACGATGAAGATTACAAATTCGAGATCGGAAAAGGTAAAGTCTTAAGAGAAGGAACAGACGTAGCGATCATTGCTAATGGATTATGTGTTGCTGAATCCCTAGATGCAGCTGAGAAATTAGCAGCAGAAGGAATCAATGCTCAGGTGATCAATATGGCAACTGTAAAACCATTAGATACAGAACTTGTATTAGAAGCAGCGAAAGCAACTGGTAAAGTTGTTACAGTAGAAGAACATTCTGTGATCGGTGGATTAGGAAGTGCTGTATGTGATGTATTATCTGAACAGCTTCCAACACCAGTATTAAAGATCGGTGTGAATGACGTATTCGGACATTCAGGACCAGCAGTAGAACTGATCAAAGAATTCGGATTAGATGGTGACAGTATCGCTGCCAAGGTAAAAGAATTTGTAAAATAGATTTTCTTTTAAGCATAATAAACCAAGAATAAAAAGCAGTACACTTGTTTTTGTAGCAGGTGTACTGCTTTTGTGTTATTATGAAAATGATTTTAGAATCAAAACAATTTACAAAAAGGAGAGGTGAATGAATATGTGGACAAGAAGTGAATTGAAGGAACGAGGGAAGGCAGCACTGCATCGCAATTATTGGATCGTTGTGCTTGCAACACTTGTAGTGACAGCATTAACGGGAGGAACTGGTAATGCAGCAGGGAATGGTTCCCTGCAGGAAGGAAGTAATATAGCAGCAGGAAATGGTGATGCGGCATCAAGTTTGATACAAACATTATTTTCATTTTTTGGAGTTACAGGTGATATGATCTATAAAAATCTGATAGGTCCGATGTATAATGGAATGTATGCGTCATTTATTCTGATCTTGATCATAACAGCCTTTAGTGTAGGTTTGTTGTTTAAGATTTTTGTAGGAAACCTGTTTGAAGTTGGAGGCTGTCGTTTTTATGAGGAGAACAGCGAACATAAGACAAGGATCGCATTGATCGTTGATGGATTCCTCAATGGTGCATACTTAAGAAATGTTGCTACGATCTTTTGCAGGGATCTTTATACAGTGCTGTGGACGTTGTGTTTAATTATACCAGGGATCGTGAAAAGTTATGAATATAAAATGATCCCTTACATTCTTGCGGAAAACCCTCGGATATCAAGGAAGAGAGCGTTTGAGATCAGTAAAAATATGATGGATGGAGAAAAATGGAATGCATTCGTACTTGATCTGTCATTTATCGGATGGAATCTGTTATCAACGATCACATTTGGGATTGTAGGAGTTTTATATGTGAATCCGTATGTTAATACAACATGGGCAGAATTTTATAAAGTCATGAGGGAAAACGCATTGGAAACAGGAAATGCAACAAGAGAAGAACTGATCGGGCTTAGAAAAGAAGCAGATATTTAAGAAAACTTCATGGATTCTATATTTGATAGACGATCGTAATCATGGTATAATGTCAGGTGGTAAAAACAAAAACGATACGATGCAAGGAGTATTAAGATGGGAAAATATTTTGGAACAGATGGGTTCCGTGGAGAAGCAAATATAAATTTAACTGTAGAACATGCATATAAAGTCGGACGTTATATTGGATGGTATTTTAACCAGAAGTCAAGTAGCAGAGCAAAGATTGTCATCGGTAAGGATACAAGAAGAAGCAGCTATATGTTTGAGAATGCTTTAGTAGCAGGATTGACAGCATCTGGAGCAGATGCATATATGCTTTATGTAACAACGACACCAAGTGTGGCTTATGTCGTAAGAACAGAACAGTTTGACTGCGGGATCATGATCTCAGCAAGCCACAATCCATACTATGATAATGGAATCAAATTGATCAATGCCAAAGGGCATAAGATGGAAGCAGAAGTTGAAAATGAGATCGAAGCATATATTGATGGGGAGATCCATGAAATCCCATTTGCAACAAAGAAAGAGATTGGACGAGCAAAAGACTATGCAGCCGGAAGAAATCATTATATCGGATATCTGATCTCTACAGCAACAAGATCATTTAAAGGTGTCAAAGTCGGATTAGACTGCTCTAACGGAAGCTCATTTGCGATCGCAGAGAATGTATTTAAAGCACTTGGTGCAGAGACACATGTGATCAATAATGAACCAGATGGAACAAATATCAATACAAACTGTGGATCTACACATATCGAGATCTTACAGGGATATGTAAAAGAAAACCACTTAGATGTTGGATTTGCATATGATGGAGATGCAGACCGTTGTATCGCAGTCGATGAGAATGGACAGGTTGTCGATGGAGATCTGATCCTTTATGTATGTGGACAGTATCTGAAGAAACACGGAGACTTGAACAATAATACAGTTGTTACAACTGTAATGTCCAATCTTGGATTATATAAAGCGTTTGATGCAGCAGGAATTGCTTATGAGAAGACTGCTGTTGGAGACAAATATGTTAATGAGAATATGGTGAAGAATGGTCACGCATTAGGTGGAGAACAGTCTGGACATATCATTTTCAGCAAGTTTGCAACAACAGGAGATGGTATTTTAACATCCTTAAAGATCATGGAAGCAATGATCGAGCAGAAACAAAGCCTTGCACAGTTAGCAGAACCCGTTGAGATCTTCCCACAGATCCTTGAAAATGTCCGTGTATATGACAAAGCAGTTGCACAGGCAGATGAAGACGTACAGAAAGCAGTTAAGGAAGTAGAAGCAGAACTTGGAGATGAAGGAAGAATTCTTGTACGTGAGAGTGGAACAGAACCATTAGTACGTGTTATGGTTGAGGCAAGAAGCCATGAGATCTGCCGTGAGAAAGTAGATAAAGTGGTCAAAGTTTTAAGAGAGAAAGGTCACGTAATCAAATAATCTATGGAAAAATTATATGCGGATATAATTATTAATATTTCACATGAGGCACTGGATAAGGTGTTTGCCTATAAGGTGCCTTTTTCCATGATCAAGGATATTCGGGTGGGACAGCAAGTCGTTGTCCCATTTGGACGTTCTAATAAGGAACAGACGGGATATGTAGTCAACCTTTCACGGACAGTTGATTATGATGAGAGTAAAGTCAAAGAAATCTTAAGGATTGAGACGGATCATGTTGGTGTGGAGTCAAATATGATCGAGTTAGCTGCGTGGATTAGAGAGAATTATGGATCAACAATGATCCAGGCATTAAAAACCGTACTTCCAGTGCAGGAAAAAGTTGCACGAAAAGCGAGAAAATACATTGAGCTATGCATTGAGAAAGTGCATGGACCAGCGATGCTTGATGAATATTTCAGTAAGCATTATGTGGCGAAAGCAAGACTTCTTGCAGCTTTATTAGACCATGGGAAGATCTCATGGGAAATGGCATCGAAAGATCTAAAGATTTCAAAAAGTACAGTAGACAGCATGGAAAGAGAAGGAATTCTTCATGTTGTGACAGAATATTATTACCGGAATCCTGGAGAGTTCAGTATAGCAAAAGCAGGAGTGCATGTGTTAAATGAACAGCAACAGGAACTGATCGATGAATTTCGGGAAGATTTTTTAAGAGAAAACCACAAAACCTATCTTTTACATGGAATCACAGGAAGTGGGAAGACAGAAGTTTATCTCGCAGCGATCGAAGAAGTGATCAAACAAGGAAAACAGGCAATCGTCCTGATCCCAGAGATCGCACTGACTTATCAGACGGTTACAAGGTTTACCAAACGATTTGGAGAGCGTGTATCAATTCTGAATTCACGATTATCCAAAGGTGAGAGATACGATCAGTGGCTTCGTGCACAGAGGGGAGACGTGGATGTGATCATTGGACCACGATCTGCATTGTTTGTTCCATTTCCGAATCTTGGACTGATTGTGATCGATGAGGAACATGAAGGCAGTTACAAGAGTGAACAAACTCCCAAATACCATGCAAGAGAAGTTGCGATCAAGAAAGCACAGATGGAAGGTGCATCGGTGATCTTAGGTTCGGCGACACCATCAGTTGAGAGTTATAAACATGCACTGGATGGAACTTATCGGCTGTGGGAGTTGACAAAACGAGCCAAAGAAGCAGTGTTACCGCAAGTCTATATTGAAGATCTAAGAGAAGAATTAAAAGCGGGAAACCGCAGCATGTTCAGCCGAAGACTGAAAGAACTGATAAAGGATCGTTTGAATAAAGGCGAACAGATCATGTTGTTCTTAAATCGGCGTGGTTATGCGGGATTCGTTTCATGCAGAAGCTGTGGTCATGTCATGGAATGTCCTCATTGTGATATTTCTATGACATATCACAGAGATGGAAGACTGCGCTGCCATTATTGCGGATATGAACAGCCGATGCTGAAGGTTTGTCCAGAGTGTGGAAGCCCGTATATTGGAACATTCGGTCTTGGGACCCAGAAAGTGGAAGCTGCATTATACAAAGAATTTCCACAAGCAAAAGTGCTTCGTATGGATATGGATACAACGAAGAGAAAGAATAGTCATGAACAGATCTTATCGGCATTTTCTGATGGAGAAGCAGATATTTTAGTGGGAACACAGATGATCGTAAAAGGACATGATTTTGCGAATGTAACATTGGTAGGAGTTTTGGCAGCAGATCTTTCCCTGCATGCCAATGATTACCGGGCAGGAGAAAGAACATTCCAGTTATTGACACAGGCTGCGGGAAGAGCAGGAAGAGGCGACAAACCAGGAGAAGTAGTGATCCAGACATATTCCCCAGAACATTACAGTATCCAGACTGCAGCCAAACAGGATTATCACGCATTTTACAAAGAAGAGATCAGCTATCGAAGCTTGATGAGATATCCACCAGAATGGCAGATGTTGGTCGTATTTGCATCAGGAGAAGATAAAGCATGGCTTGATAAAGTAATGGATGCGATGGCAAATGTGGTAAAACATATGGATCTGATGGTGATCGGGCCGAGCGAGGCAGGATTTGGCAAGATCAATGATCAATACCGCAAAGTGATATATATTAAGAATAAAGATTACGAGACACTGGTGAAAGCAAAGAACCGTCTGGAACAGTGGATCGATTTAAATAAGATCAGGAAAAATTTACTGGTCAATTTTGATTTTAACCCAATGAACAGTTATTAAAAGAAAGGGAGAACAATTATGGCAATTCGACAGATTCGAGTATTAGGAGACGATGTTTTAAGAAAAAAATGTAAAGAAGTAAAAGAAATGACACCGAGAATGCATACATTAGTAGAAGATATGTATGATACAATGTATGAAGCAATGGGTGTTGGTCTTGCAGCACCTCAGGTGGGAATCTTAAAAAGAATTGTAGTCATTGATACTGGAGAAGAGGGAGAATGTGTAACTCTTGTCAATCCAGTGATCACACTGAAAGAAGGAGAGCAGGTAGGAGAAGAAGGATGTTTAAGCCTTCCAGGAAAAGTAGCAGTTGTGAAACGTCCAGATCATGTGATCTGTGAAGCATTTGATGAAGATATGAATCCGATCACAGTAGAAGGATTTGGATTATTTGCAAGAGCGCTCTGCCATGAAACAGACCATTTGGATGGAATTTTATATCCAGATGTAGCAGAAGAACCAGCAAGAGACGTCACGATGGAAGAGGTAGAATAAGATGAAAGCAGTATTTATGGGAACACCGGAGTTCGCAGTACCAACACTACAGGCACTGATCGATCACCATGAAGTGCTTGCTGTTGTGACACAGCCGGATAAACAAAGAGGTAGAGGAAAGAAGATGCAGTTTCCTCCAGTCAAAGAAAAAGCAGTGGAATATGATATCCCAGTATATCAGCCACAGAGAGCCAGAGATGAGGAATTCATTGAAGAGTTAAAAAACCTCAACCCAGATGTGATCGTTGTTGTTGCTTATGGACAGATCTTACCAGAAAGTATCTTAAATATTCCAAAGTATGGATGTATCAATGTTCATGGATCACTCCTTCCAAAATACAGAGGAGCAGCACCGATCCAGTGGGCAGTCCTTGATGGAGAAGAAAAGACAGGAATCACAACCATGTATATGGAAAAAGGATTAGATACCGGAGATATGATCGATAAAGCAGAAGTTGTTTTAGATAAGAAAGAAACAGCTGGTTCTCTGCATGATAAATTGATGGTATTAGGAGCAAATTTATTATTAGAAACATTAAAGAAATTAGAAGATGGAACAGCCGTCAGAGAAAAACAAAATGACGAAGAAAGCTGTTATGCAAAAATGCTAAGTAAAGATATGGGACAGATTGATTTCACAAAATCAGCAAGAGAAATCGAATGTCTGATCCGTGGAATGAATCCATGGCCAAGTGCTTATACATCCTTAGATGGAAAGACAATGAAAGTCTGGGAAGCAGATGTGCTTGATGCACAGAGCAAAGAAGAACCAGGAACGATCGTAGAAGTCAACAAAAAAGAGATCATCGTAGCAACAGGAAGCAATGATCTTGCACTTCATGAGATTCAGCTGGCAGGAAAGAAACGTATGCAGGTACAGGCATTTTTACTTGGATATCAAGTAGAAGCCGGAACAAAATTAGGAGAATGATACGATGCAAAATCCGAGAGAATGTGCATTGGATGTACTGATCAAAGTAGATAAAAAAGAAGAATTATCACACATCGCAATTTCAAATGTATTAGAAAAATACCAGTTTTCTGAAAAAAGAGACCGCGCATTTTTTACAAGACTGGTGGAAGGAACTTTAGAGCGTCAGATCACGATCGACTATGTTGCAGATCAGTTCTCAAAGACGAAGATCAGAAAATGTAAACCACTGATCCGTGCATTGCTTCGTATGGGAATCTATCAGATTCTTTATATGGATCAGGTTCCAGATTCTGCTGCATGTAATGAGGCAGTGAAACTTGCAAAGAAACGAGGATTTTCTCGATTATCAGGTTTTGTGAACGGTGTACTTCGTAATATTTCAAGGAAGAAAGATGAGATCCAATATCCATCAAGAGAGAAGAATCTTGAGACATATTTATCAGTTGCTTATTCTATTCCAGAATGGATCATAAAATTCTTTCAGAAGACATATGATAACGAAACAGTAGAGAAGATCATAGCTTCTTATCTGGAAGAGAGAAAAACAACATTATGTTGTCTGATCTCCAAGGGTGGGAAAGAAGCTGTCAGAAAAGAACTGGAAGCAGAAGGCGTTACAGTAGAAGATGGAAGTTTGATCGAAAATGCAGTGCAGATTTCAGATTATGATTTTTTGTATCGTTTGAAAGCATTTCGTGAAGGAAGTTGTTATGTACAGGATGAAAGTTCCATGTTGTGTGCCAAACTTGCCAGTGTCCAGAAAGAGCAGTTTGTGATGGATCTTTGCAGTGCACCAGGTGGTAAGTCCTTATATGTTGCAGATCAGCTGAAGGGAAGCGGGCGAGTGTTATCAAGGGATCTAACGGAATACAAGACAGATCTGATCGAAGATAACATCGACCGTGTTGGGTTTACGAATATGGAATCCGAGGTATTTGATGCGAGAGTGTTGGATGAAGAACATATTGAGGCTGCGGATATTGTGATCGCAGATGTACCATGTTCAGGACTTGGGATCATGGGAAAGAAAAATGATATTAAATACCACATTTCAGAAGAAGGCATGAAGGATCTTGTGAAGTTGCAGCGAGAGATTCTTGCAAATGCAGTGCAATATGTCAAGCATGGAGGTACATTGATCTATAGTACCTGCACGATCAATCCAGCAGAGAATGAAGAAAATTTCCGATGGATTCTTGATCACTTTGATTTTGAAGCAGTTGATATTACAAAAGAACTGCCAAAGGATCTAAAGATTGAAACTGCCCAAGAAGGATTTATTCAGTTGTTGCCAGGAATACATCCATGTGATGGATTCTTTATTGGTAAATTAAGGAGAAAATAAAGTTATGGATTTAAAATCAATGACACTTCAGGAGATGCAGGAATATATGGAATCCATTGGTGAGAAGAAATTCCGTGCAAAACAGATTTATGAATGGTTTCACAAACATCTTGCTCTGTCTCTTGATGAGATGAATAATGTACCAAAAAAATTAAAAGAAAAGATCGAACAGACGCAGGAGATTTATGGTGTAAAACCTGTAGACTGCTTTATTTCAAAAATCGATGGTACAAGAAAATACTTATTTGAGTTATATGATGGGAATATTATCGAAAGTGTTTTGATGAGGTATAAACATGGAAATTCTGTCTGTATTTCATCTCAGGCAGGGTGCCGTATGGGATGTAAGTTTTGTGCATCTACGCTTGGAGGATTAGATCGTAATCTAACGCCATCTGAAATGCTTTCACAGATTTATTATATTCAAAGAGATACAGAAGAAAGAGTATCAAATGTTGTCATGATGGGAACAGGGGAACCGATGGATAATTATGATAACGTATTGAGATTTTTAGAACTGATCACATCAGAGGATGGATTAAATATCAGTCAGAGAAATATTACGATCTCAACGTGCGGGATCGTGCCAAAGATCAAAGAACTTGCTCAGAAACATTTACAGATCACATTGGCCATTTCTCTTCACTCACCAAATGATGAGATGAGAAGAGGACTGATGCCGATCGCAATGAAATATTCAATCGATGAGCTGCTAGATGCATGTCATTATTATTTTAAAGAGACAAACCGTAGGATGACATTTGAATACAGCCTTGTGGCAGGGGTTAATGACCAGCCAGTTCATGCAGAAGAATTAGCAGGCAGATTGAAAGGGTTTCCATGTCATGTAAACCTGATTCCAGTTAATCCGATCAAAGAGCGTGATTTTAAGCAATCTATGCCGAAATCCGTTATGGAATTTAAAAAGATACTTGAAAAAAATCGTGTAAATGTTACCATAAGAAGAGAAATGGGCGCAGATATCAATGCGGCCTGTGGACAGCTTAGAAGAAAAAAACTGCAGTCAAGATTGTAAAGGAGAACGATATGCGATCCGTAGGGGCTTCACATATAGGCAAGGTAAGGACAGAGAATCAGGATAGGATTTTCTTTCATGACCAGCCTGTTGGGAACTTAAAAAATCTTTATATCGTGGCAGATGGAATGGGAGGACACCGTGCCGGTGGGCATGCCTCCTCTTTTGCAGTGGAACGATTTGTACAGCTGATCGAGGAATCGAAACAGACCGATCCGATCGAATTAATGAAATCATCCATTGCATCTGTGAATCAGGAAATGATCGCAGAAAGCCAGAGTAATGAAGAATATAGGGGAATGGGAACAACATTCGTTGCAGCAACCATCTCTGATGGCAAAGTAACGGTTATGAATATTGGTGATAGTAGATTATATTATGGAAATCAAGAATTAACACAGATTACAGTGGATCATTCTTATGTGGAAGAACTGATTCATGCAGGAATCATGGAAAGAGAGGAAGGAAGATTCCATCCAAAGAAGAATGTCATCACAAGAGCACTAGGTACCGTAATGGCGACACCAGATTTCTTTGAGTTTGATGCCAAAGATGGATATTTGCTTTTGTGCAGTGATGGACTTTCCAATATGATATCCGACGAAGAATTGAAGGAACTTCTTCTTGATCACAGTCAGATTGCCAATAAGGTCAACCAGATGATCACCCGTGCGAACGAGTACGGAGGAAAAGACAATATTTCATTGGTAATTGTGGATTTAAAGAGATGAGGTGAATGATAGATGTTAGAGATTGGCACGATGCTGTCAGGCCGTTATGAAGTGCTAAAGCGCGTTGGAAGCGGTGGAATGGCAGACGTTTATATGGCGAAAGACCATAAATTAAACCGGAACGTCGCAGTGAAGGTTTTAAAAAGTGAATACGTAGAAGATGAGAAATTTTTAAAGAAATTCGAGACAGAGGCACAGGCAGTTGCAAGGCTGTCTCATCCTAATATTGTGAATGTATACGATGTTGGAATTGAAGATGGGATCAATTATATTGTTATGGAGCTTGCAGAAGGAATGACTCTGAAAGAATATATCCGAAGAAAAGGGTATTTATCTCCGAAGGAGACGGTAGAGATTTCCCTGCAGATCGCGTCAGCGATCTCACATGCCCATAAGAATCATATTATTCATAGAGATATTAAACCACAGAATATTTTAGTTTCAGAGATTGGTAATGTAAAGGTCACAGACTTTGGAATTGCGAAGGCAACAAGCAGCAATACCGTTACATCAACAGCAACAGCGATGGGATCTGTGCATTACATTTCTCCAGAACAGGCAAAAGGAAGATTCTGTGATGAAAAAAGTGATATTTATTCTTTAGGTATCACGATGTATGAGATGGTAACAGGACATGTGCCATTTGATCATGAAAATGGTGTAACGATCGCATTGATGCATCTGCAGAATGAGATCACACCGCCAAGTCAGGTCAGAGATGGAATTCCAGACAGTTTAGAGAAGATCATTTTAAAATGTACAATGAAGAAGCCAGAAGACCGCTATCAGACAGCAGATGAATTGATCGCAGATCTGAAACTCGTGTTTGAAGATACTTCTGGTGAATATGTGGGAATTGTTCCAACGATCGATGATTCTCCAACGATCATGATCGATCAGAACGAACTGACACAGAGAATCCAGACAAATGATGACACACAGCCTGTGGAAGATTCAGATAGCAATGCATATCTGGAAGAGGATGATGAGGAAGAAGAAACAGGAATGAACTCAAAGATCGAGAAACTTGTCATTGTTCTTGCAGCAGTGGTAGGTGCGATCATTTTGATTTCTATTGTCGTATTTGTTGTCAAAAGTTCTGGATTATTCAAATCAGGAAAATCAACAACACAAAGTACGATCGCAGCAACAACAGAAGCCAAACATCACAATACTACAGAAAAATACACAGTTGATAATTATATCGGATTGTCTTTAGAAGCAGCTAGAGAGGCGATTGATAACAAGTTCAAGATCAACGTGACAGAAGAATATTCCGATACGTATGCAAAAGGACTGGTCATGCAGCAAGATCCAGAAAGCGATACGGAATTAGAAGAAGGAAAAACGATCAAGTTAGTTGTGAGCAAAGGACAGAAGATCGAAGATAAAGTTTCAGTACCTGATGTGCGAAGTAAGACGAAGTCTGGTGCACAGAGTGAATTAAAAGCAGCAGGACTCAAAGTCTCAATAAAAGAAGCTTACAGTGATGATGTTGCGAAAGGAGAAGTTATCTCTCAGACTCCATCACATGGAAGTAAAGTTTCGAAAAATACAACTGTTGTGATCACAGTCAGCAAAGGCAAGAAGGAAGATCAGACGGTCAGCGTTCCAAATCTTCGTTATTACACGGAATCTGAAGCAAGTCAGGAACTGCAAAGAGTCGGATTATCATTGGGAAGTGTTTTAACAGAATATAGTGACAGTGTGGAAAAAGGACTTGTCATTCGTCAGAGGATCAGTTCTGGAAGCAAGGTTAAGAAGGGAACAGCCGTTGGGATCTATGTCAGTCTTGGACCTCGTCAGACAGCGACAACAGCGGATGAAGAATCAACAACAACAGATGAAGAATAAAGGAAAAGCAGGTGCAGGAGATATTTCATGCAAGGAAAGATCATAAAAGGAATCGCAGGATTTTATTACGTACAGACAGAAGATAAATTATATGAATGTAAGGCAAAGGGAATCTTCCGAAACAAGAAGATGAAACCGTTAGTCGGAGATAATGTAGAAATCGATATTTTAGATGAGACAGAGCAGGAAGGAAATATTACAAAGATCTATGAGAGACATAACGAGCTGATCCGTCCAGCTGTGTCAAATGTAGATCAGGCACTGATCATATTTGCAGCAAAGAATCCAAAGCCAAATTATAATCTGTTAGATCGTTTTCTGATGATGATGGAGAAACAGGATGTTCCTGTGATCGTCTGCTTTAACAAGGTAGATCTTGCAAAAGAAAAAGAACTGAAATTATTAGAGAAAGTCTACGAAAACTGTGGACATATCGTTCGTTTTATCAGCGTTAAGGAAGAAGAAGGAATTGACGAGATCAGGGAACTGATCCACGGTAAGACGACGGTTCTTGCTGGACCATCGGGGGTCGGAAAATCATCTTTGATGAACCTTCTGCAGCCAGAGGCACAGATGGAAACAGGGGAAGTCAGTGAGAAGATCAAGCGAGGGCGTCATACAACAAGACATTCAGAGCTGATACGTATCGAGAAAGATACGTATGTCCTAGACACCCCAGGGTTTAGTTCTTTATTCATTCATATGTTTGAAGAAGATGAGATCAAAGACTATTTTCAGGAATTCGCACCATATGAAGATGAATGCCGATTCCAGGGATGCAGTCATACACATGAACCAGACTGTGGAGTGAAAAAGGCATTGGAAGAAGGAAAGATCTCAAAGATCCGTTATGATAATTATGTAAATATTTATACAGAACTAAAAGAAAAGAGAAAATGGTAATGCGAGTATTGATTTTAACAGGCGGAACAGTCGAAGAAAATTTCGCGAAAGACTATATCAGTAAATGGAACCCAGATCAGGTTATTACAGCTGATAAAGGACTGCTTTATGCTAAGAGACTGAATATAAAACCAGATATTATTTTAGGTGATTTTGACAGTTGCAATAAGGATATAATGCAAGAATTTTCAACAGACAAGAAGATTATCGTACCATGTGAAAAAGACGATACTGATACAGGACTTGCAATACAAAAAGCAATTGAGACAGGTGCAGATGAAATCCTTATGATAGGTGGAACTGGAACAAGACTCGATCATGTTATGGGCAATTTCGGACAGTTGTTTTACGCACACAGCAAAGGTGTGAAGGCAGAACTTGTTGATGCAAACAATCGTATCAGGGTTTTAAATCATGAAGATACAATATCAAAGAAAGACCAGTTTGGTAAATATGTATCTTTGATACCAATATATGAGGCACGAGGTGTCACACTAACAGGATTTAAATATCCATTAAAAGACCATACATTAGTGTTTGAGCAATCGCTCGCAATCAGTAATGAATTAGAAGCAGAAGAAGGAATCATTTCATTTAGTGAAGGAAAACTGCTTCTGATAGAAAGTAGAGATTGAGGTTATACAAGATGAAGAAAGAAAAAGTAACAACAAACAAAGTAACAAGTAAGCTTGAAAAGGTTCTCTGGGCTGTTCTGATCCTGATGTTTATCGTATCATTGATCGGAATGTTTTTAGGGCAATATATGGATGGTAACGTATTCTATAAAATGTGTGTGATCATGACAGTATTAGCTGCCGCCATTTTATCAGCAGAACGTTTTTATTTTGGAAAAGAAATGGGAAGAGATATGCCAGAAGCATTTAAGATCGGTTACTGGCTGATCATCGCATGGGCAGTGATCTTACTGATCCACGCAGCAGGACTGGCATTTTTACCATTTTTAATGGAACTTGAATACAGAGTATTATGGGTAGTGGTTCCAACGGTCAGCTTATTATGGATGACAAGATATATCTTCGGAGACAACCTAGACTGGGATAAGACAGACAAGAAGGGTTGGAAAGAAGGAAGAATGAACTACTCTCAGAAGAGCAATAAGAAGAATATTGGGAGATAGAACATGAATTACAAACAGGCAAAGATCGCTGATTCAGCAAAAGTAGCAAAAGAAACTGTTTTAGTTGGGGATATTACTATAGGAGAAGAATCTACGGTACTGTTCTTTACAGCAATGCGCTGTGAAGGAGAAGAGTCCATTGTGATCGGAAATCAGAGTAATATACAGGAAAATTGTACGATCCATGTAGATGAAGGAAATAGTGTAAAAATCGGCGATGGAGTGACAGTTGGACATAACAGCGTGATCCATGGATGCCAGATCGGAGATAATTCCATGATCGGGATGGGATCTGTTGTTATGAATGGAGCAAAGATCGGTAATCACTGCTTGATCGGGGCAGGAAGTCTTGTAACACAAAATACAGTGATCCCAGATAGATCTTTAGTTATGGGAAGTCCAGCAAGAGTCAAACGTACATTGACAGAGGACGAGATTAAATATCTTGAGGGAAGCAGAGAAGAATATGTAGAAGTAGGAAAGCTGCTTCGAGAAGATGGGATACTTTAAGAATAAGTTAGAAATGGAAGGTATGGAATGAAACCTGGAATAAAAGATGTGGCAAAAGTAGCGGGAGTTTCTCCCACAACAGTATCCAGGGTATTAAATAACCGAGGATACATCAGCGAAGAAACAAGAAAAAAAGTATATGATGCTATGGAAGAGATCAATTATTATCCAAATGAGATTGCCAGAGCGTTGTTAAATAACAGAACGTATTTTGTCGGGGTTATCGTTCCTACTGTAACATCACCATTTCATGGAGAAGTTGTAGAACAGATAGAATATTATTTATCACAGAAAAATTATAAGATGCTTCTGTGTAACAGCAAAAATCAGATGGATACAGAGAAAGCCTATATTGATATGCTAAGACGCAATCAGGTAGATGGAATGATCGTTGGAACACATAACGCAGTCGTAGAGACATACTCCAAGTTAAAGATGCCAGTCGTAGGAATTGACCGTTATCTTGGAGAACATATTCCAGTCGTTTCATGTGATAACTATGCAGCAGGGCAGATGGCAACCAGACATTTGATCGATAAAGGATGTCAACACATTTTATGTATTCGAGGAAACAGTAAATTAAAGATGCCAGGTAACAATCGAAGTCAGGCTTATATTCAAGAGATGGAGAAAGTAGGGCTTCCTCAGATGATTTTAGAAGTACCGTTCATCATGGAGAATGTGGAGAAGCAAAAACTTATTTATGATATGTTAAATGCACACCCTGAGATTGACGGTATTTTTGCAGGAGATGATTCGCTTGCAGTGATCGCACTTCATGTCGCAAGGCAAAAAGGAATCAATATTCCGAAAGATCTAAAGATCATCGGAGTAGATGGAACAAAGCAGATTTTAGGATTTGTTCCAGAACTGACAACGATCCAGCAGCCAGTTAAACAGATTGCAAAGGTAGCGGTGGATAAGCTGATCGATCTGATCGAAGGAAAAACAGCAGAAAGCTGCATGGATCTTCCAGTAAAATTACTGGAAGGACAGACAACATAACAGAGAATAAAAAAGGAAGAGAAAATACTACTCTTCCTTTTTTGATGCCTAAAAATATGCTAGAACGTACAAAATAAGATAAGTTTTATGCAAAACTACCAAAAATCACCCAAATATTTTGTGCAAAAATTAATATGGTAACGATTGACATATGAAAACGATTGACATATAATAAAGCCATAGAAAGCAACAAGGTAAATCAAAGAAAGGATTAAATTATGTATCAGTTATATTATCAGCCAGAAGGTATTTGGGTAGGAGATATTATGCCTTATGGAAAAGAAGGTCAGTTTTATGTATATCATCAGAGAGATACAAGAAATCCAGGACCTTTTGGAGAACCATTCGGTTGGGCATTAGCAACAACAAAAGATTTTGTAGATTACAAAGACTATGGAGAAAGCTTAAAGCGTGGAACGGATGAAGAAGCAGATCAGTTCATCTATGCAGGAAGTGTTTTTGAAACAGAGGCAGGATTTCATGCATTTTATACAGGATATAATAGAGAATTCTTAAAGGCAGGAAAGACATCACAGACATTGCTTCACGCTACAAGCAAAGATGGGATCACATGGGAGAAATCGAAAGAAGCATTAGAGATTCCTCCACAGGAAGGATATGATAAGAGAAACTGGAGAGATCCATTTGTTCTATGGGATGAGGAAAGAGAAGAATATCTGTTGATTCTTGGAGCAAGAAAGGGAGAAGATAAGAGAAAACAGACAGGACGTCTCGTACATTTCACATCAAAAGATTTAAAGAAATGGGAATTTAAAGGAGATTTCTGGGCACCAGGAATCTACACAATGTTTGAGATGCCAGAGATCTTTAAGATGGGAGACTGGTGGTATCTTGTATTCTCAGAATACAGTGAGGGTAATAAAATCCATTACAGAAGAAGCAAGAACCTATACGGGCCTTGGGAAGCACCATTTGATGATGCATTTGACGGTAGAGCATATTATGCAGGACGTACAGCATTTGATGGAGAACGAAGAGTACTTTTTGGATGGGTGCCAACAAGAATCGATAACGATGACAAGAACGCATACTTGTGGGGAGGAACTTTCGTGCCACACGAAGTATTCCAGAAAGAAGATGGAACACTTGGGGTAAAACCGGTAGACCAGATGATGGAAGCATTCGATGGTTGGAAAGATTTATTTAACCCTTGTATGAAAACGATTGACACAAAAGAAGAAACACTTCTTTGTGAAGATACAGGAAGCATCGCAGCATTCAAAACAACTGTAAAATTTGAAGAAGGAACGAAAGAATTTTCTATCAGATTTTACAAAGATGAAGAAACAGAAGTTTCATATGAATACAGATTCTATGTGGAAGAAAATAAAGTTGTCTTTAACAAATGTCCAAATTATCCATGGTATCAGTGCTTTAACATTGGACTTGAGCGTCCAATCAAATTGGAAGCAGACAAAGAATATGAAATCTGTCTGATCATAGACCAGGATATTTCAACATTATATATTAATGGAACGGCATTAAATGCAAGATTATGTGATCATCCAGGAAATGGATTGGCACTGACAGTGACAGATGGTACACTAGAAGCAAAAAACACAAAAATAGCAACAAAAATAAACAAATAAAAAGAGAGAAATAAAGGAGACAAGTATAGATGGATTACAAAAAAATATCACAAGATGTGGTAGATCACGTTGGTGGGATCAGTAACATCAAAGGTGCGACACATTGTGTGACAAGACTTCGCCTGATTTTAAATGATGAAACAAAATATGACCGTAAAGCATTAGAGAATATCGAAGGTGTTAAAGGTGTCTTATTTAATAGTGGGCAGCTGATGATCATTTTCGGAACAGGAACAGTTAACAATGTCTATGATGCATTTATTGAATTAACAGGTGTCAAAGAAATGTCTCAGTCTGATGCCAAGGCAGAAGGAATGAGCAAGATGGGAAAATTACAGCAGGGATTCAAAGTATTCTCTGATATATTTATTCCGATCATTCCAGCATTTGTTGCAGCAGCGATCCTGACTGGTGTCAAAGCATTATTGACAGCCAATGGATTATTTGGATTAGAGGGATCCTTAGCAGATCAGAGCAAACTTGTTGCAGATATTGCAGAATTCTTAGCGATCATGGCAACAACATTTAATTATCTGCCAATCCTTGTAATGTATAGTGCTGTCAAACGATTCGGTGGGAATCCGATCCTTGGTATCTTAGTCGGAATCGTTATGGTACATCCAGATCTTGTAAACCGTAATACATTCGTATTAGACCCATCTGCCGCAAGTTACTGGCATTTCGGACCATTAGCAATTGCAAAAGTTGCATTCCAGGGTGGAGTATTCCCAGCAATCTTAACCGCATGGTTTATGTCTAAAGTAGAAAAGATCGCACAGAAATATGTACCAGCTGTGGTATCATTTGTATTCGTACCAACAATTACTATTTTCTTTGCAAACGTAGCATTATTTACAGTATTCGGACCAGTTGGAAATATGATCGGTAACGGATTAGCAGCAGTGATCGATGTTTTATACAACAGTTTCGGAGCATTTGGAGCATTTGTCTTTGCAGCGTTATTACAGCCATTAGTAGTTACAGGAACACATCAGGCGATTCAGGGAATTGAAGCAAATCTGATCGCTACGACAGGATTTAACTACATTCAGGGAATCTGGTCTGTATCGATCATTGCACAGGGTGGTGGAGCCATCGGAATGTACTTGTTAGCGAAGAAACATTCTAAAGACAGAGATATCGCAATGTCAAGTTTCATTCCAACATTAGTAGGAATTTCAGAACCAGCCATCTTTGCTGCAAACTTAAAATATTCCGTGATCCCATTTGTATGTTCTTGCTTAGGAGCTGGATGTGGAGGAGCATTCATGAAACTTGCAGGCGTAAGAGCCATTGGACAGGGATTAACAGGAATATTAGGACTTCTGATCGTAGTACCAAATAAATTAGTATTTTATGTCATTGGAAACCTGATCGCATTTATCGTACCAATCGTACTGATCGTTATTTATAATAAAACAAAAGGTGTTCCACATGGTGAAGAAGAGGAAGAAGCTGAATCTGCATTAACAATTGATGAGACAGCGAAAGTACCAGTCAAAGCAGTTGTTGACGGAAAAGTTATTGCGATTGAAGATGTAAAAGATGGAATCTTCTCTGAAAAAGTATTAGGAGACGGGGTGGGGATCATCCCAACAAGTGAAACAGTCTTAGCGCCGGCAGAAGGTGAAATCTGTACAGTGATGGAAGCTTCAAAACATGCCATCGGTGTCCGAACAACAAACAATAGTGTATTTCTGATCCATGTAGGAATCGAAACAGTATCCATGAATGGAGAAGGATTTGAATATCTTGTAAAGAAAGGACAACACGTGAAGGAAGGTCAGCCAATTCTCAAATTTGACAAAGCAAAGATTGAAGCAAAAGGATTAAATCCAGTCGTCGTATTTGTCAAAACGGATGAAGGTAACCAGACACCTGTGGCATTTAAGACAGGAATCAATGTCAAAGCAGGAAAAGACGTGATCGGGGAATAATATGAAATTTTTAGATGTAGAAAAATATACACCGATCCAAAAAAGCCATGAAGCATATTTAAAGGAGCTTATGGAGTATTGTAAAGATACTCCACGGCATCCATCCTATCATATTCATCCCCCATGTGGACTAGTGAACGATCCAAATGGACTGGCGTATTTTGGAGGAAAATACCATGTGTTTTATCAGTGGTTTCCATTTGGACCAGAACACGGAATGAAACACTGGGCACATGTGATCTCGAAAGATCTCGTAAAATGGGAATGGTCTGATCAGATGCTCATTCCAGATCAGGAATATGAGAAAAATGGATGTTATTCAGGAAATTCCATAGAAGCAGATGGTAAGCTTTATCTTTATTACACAGCAAACTATAAGACAGAACAGGGAAAGATCCCAAAACAGGCAATGGCAGTTATGAACAGTGATGGTACAATTCTTAAATCTCCAAACAATCCGATCATCGATGAACAGCCAGAAGGACTGATCGGGGAGATCAGAGACCCATTTGTCTTTGAAAAAGAAGGAGCATACTGGATGCTTTTAGGTGGTGGAAGCACCGATGGGCAGGCAAGATTGATTTTGTATAAGAGTACAGATCTTGAAAACTGGGTATATCAGGGAAATATTGAACTGACAGGAATTGACCTGGAGCTTGGTTATATGTATGAATGTCCATCTTACATTGAAATAGATGGAAAAGATGTTTTATTCTTATCATTAATGGGACGTACACCAATGGGAGAACGTTTTCACAATGAGTTTTCCAGTGTATATTTTATCGGAGAGTTAAATCTTGAAGATAAAACATTTCATGTGGAATCATTTGATGAGATCGACAAAGGATTTGATTTTTATGCACCACAGGTATTCTATGGAAAAGACAGACAACCAATGATGTTTGCGTGGCTTGGGTGTGGGGCACAGGAACTCCCATATGCAAAAGAAGATATGTGGATCCATAGTCTGACAATGCCAAGGTTCTTAACGATCAAAGAAGGAAAGTTATGCCAGGAAGTGCCAGAAAATATTAAGAATGAATATGCACATCTTGATATAGACAGTAAAAGAATTAAACCAGAAGAAGATACATGGTATATCAATCTGACAGATAAACAGATCTCAGAAATTCAGATCGGAGATCAAGAAGATCATCTAAGTATTAAGATTGACTGGGCAGCAGGACATATAGTTGCAGACCGAAGTACGCTTAAGCATCAGTTTAGTACAGAATACGGAATTCAAAGAGAAGTTTCCATGTCAGAAGAACTCAAAAACATTGAGATATATTATGATAATACATTTATTGAAATTTATCTAAATGATGGAAAAGATACAATGACCCTTCGTGCATTTCCAGAAAATGTGGAAATTAATTTAATTTAGAAAAGATATGGTGGAGAAATCTGCCATATTTTTTTGTTGATATATAACAGATAAAGTCGAGCAATTCTTGAAAACACTAAGATTATATGATACCATTTCCATAAGATAAAAACGAATCAGTAAGAAAGCAGGGCCTATGAAATACGAGAAATGTCCAATCTGTGAAGAAAAGTTAAGAAATGGTGTCTGCCCAATGTGTGGTTATGATTTTAATCGCTTAGATCGGTCAAGAATATTAAAAGATGGCCATTGGGATATATTAACGACTGACAAAAAGACTTCTCAGCCAAAATATATTCATGATGAAAAACGACATCCAGATTTTAAAAATATCAAGAATACAAAGACGCAGTCAATGAAGACACAGAGGAAAACATCAACCTATAAAAATAAAAAAGAAAAGAAGAGATCAAAAAAAGGAAAGTGGGCGGTGATCGTCTTTATTCTTTATCTGTTGTCATTTTTAGCAGATCTTGTACCAGAGGCATTCACTCACATAGAAGATTTTATAAATCAGATCCTGAATGGATTAAATTTTTAAAAAAAGTAAGCAAAAGTCTGTCATTTTTAAGAAAAAACGGCAGACTTTTGTTCATTTTTATATTTTAAAAAGATAAAAATTATGGTAACATTAACTCTATAGGCAATTTAACAGGAGGAAGACTTATGGCAAATCATATTGATGATGCAACGATTGAATATGTCGGAATTTTAGCAAAGCTTGAATTATCTGGCGAAGAAAAAGAACAGGCCAAGAAAGATATGGAAAGCATGCTCGACTATGTAGATAAATTAAACGAACTAGATACAAGCAGTGTAGAACCAATGTCTCACGTATTTCCAGTGAAGAATGTATTCAGAGAAGACGTGGTAACGAATGGAGACGGAAGCGAAGACACATTAAAGAACGCACCAGAAGCGCAGGACAACGCCTTTGTCGTGCCAAAGACGATCATATAGGAGGCAGAAGATGAGCATTTTAGAATTAACTGCCGTAGAATTAGGCAAGAAGATTAAAGACAAAGAGATCACAGTTGTAGAAGCAACAAAGGCAGCACTTGAACAGATCAAGGCAGTCGAAAGTGATGTACATGGATATGTCTCTTACGATGAAGAAAGTGCATTAAAGAGAGCCGAAGAAGTACAGAAAGGAATCGATGACGGGACTTACACAGGACCATTAGCTGGAGTTCCAATGGCAATTAAGGATAATATCTGTACAAAGGGATATACAACAACATGCAGTTCTAAGATCTTAGAGAACTTTGTACCAACATACTCCGCACAGGCAGTTGAGAACCTGATCAAAGAAGGAGTTGTATTTTTAGGAAAGACAAACATGGATGAGTTCGCCATGGGAAGTACAACAGAGACTTCTGCGTATGGTGTGACAAAGAACCCATGGGATTTAGAAAAAGTACCAGGTGGATCATCAGGTGGTTCAGCAGCAGCTGTTGCAGCTAACGAATGTTTTATGGCGTTAGGATCTGATACCGGTGGATCTATCAGACAGCCAGCATCTTACTGTGGTGTTACAGGGATTAAACCAACCTATGGAACAGTATCCCGTTACGGACTAATCGCTTATGGATCATCCTTGGATCAGATTGGACCATTAGCAAAAGATGTGACAGACTGTGCAACATTATTAGAAGCGATCGCATCTCACGACGAGAAAGATTCTACATCTGTCAGATTAGAATCTTATGATTTTACATCAGCATTAAAAGACGATGTCAAAGGAATGAAGATCGGTATTCCAAAGGATTACTTTGGAGAAGGTCTTGATGAAGAAGTCAAAGAAGCTGTTTTAGCAGCAGCAAAAACATTAGAAGAAAAGGGAGCAATCGTAGAAGAATTCGACCTTGGATTAGTTGAATATGCAATTCCAGCATATTATGTTATCGCAGCAGCAGAAGCAAGTTCTAACTTATCTCGTTTTGATGGAGTCAAATACGGATACAGAGCCAAAGACTACGAAGGACTTCACAACATGTACAAGAAGACTCGTTCCGAAGGATTTGGAGCCGAAGTGAAACGTCGTATTATGTTAGGATCATTCGTATTAAGTTCAGGATATTACGATGCATACTACTTAAAAGCATTAAGAACAAAAGCACTGATCAAGAAAGAATTTGACAAAGCATTTGAGAAATATGATGTGATCTTAGGACCAGTTGCACCAACAACAGCTCCAAAATTAGGAGACAGCTTAAGTGATCCGATCAAGATGTATTTAGGAGATATCTATACGATTTCTGTCAACCTTGCAGGACTTCCAGGAATCTCTCTTCCATGTGGTAAGGACAAAAATGGAATGCCGATCGGACTTCAGCTGATCGGAGACTGCTTCAATGAGAAGAAGATCATTCAGGCAGCATATACATTTGAGCAGACAAGAGCATATGAAGCTCCAGCAATTGCTAAAGGAGGGGCTAAATAGATGAGCAAGAATTACGAAACAGTCATCGGACTTGAAGTCCATGTAGAATTAGCAACAAAGACAAAGATCTTCTGTGGATGCAGCACAGCATTCGGAGGAGCACCAAATACACACACATGTCCTGTATGCACAGGTATGCCAGGATCATTACCAGTGTTGAATAAACAGGTAGTAGAATATGCGATGGCAGTTGGACTTGCAACAAACTGTGATATCACACAGAACTGTAAATTCGACCGTAAGAACTATTTCTATCCAGATAATCCACAGAACTATCAGATCTCTCAGTTATATTTACCAATCTGTCGAAATGGTAAAGTAGAGATCGATGTAGATGGAGAGAAGAAAGATATCAGAATCCATGAGATCCATATGGAAGAAGATGCAGGTAAATTAGTGCATGATCCATGGACAGGAGATTCTTTAGTAGACTTTAACCGTTCTGGAGTGCCATTGATTGAAATCGTATCAGAACCAGATATGCGTTCTGCAGATGAAGTTATCGCATATCTTGAAAAGTTACGCCTGATCATTCAGTACTTAGGTGCATCAGATTGTAAATTGCAGGAAGGTTCCATGAGAGCTGATGTGAACTTATCTGTCCGTGAAGTTGGAGCAGAAGAATTTGGAACACGTACAGAGATGAAGAACTTAAACTCTTTCAAAGCTATCAAGAGAGCCATTGAAGGAGAGATGGAACGTCAGATCGACCTGATCGAAGCAGGTGAGAAAGTCGTACAGGAAACAAGACGTTGGGATGACACGAAGGGAGCATCTTATGCAATGCGTTCCAAAGAAGACGCACAGGATTATCGTTATTTCCCAGATCCAGACTTAGTACCGATTGAGATCAGCGATGAATGGATGGACAAAGTAAGAGATGCCCAGCCAGAGTTCAGAGATGAGAAGAAAGTCCGTTATAAAGAAGAATACGATCTTCCAGATTATGATATCGACATCATCACAGGATCAAAACACCTTGCAGATATCTTCGAAGCAACGATCGCACTTGGATCAGAGCCAAAAGAAGTCTCTAACTGGTTAATGGGAGAGACGATCCGTCTGGTCAATGAATCAGAGATGGATATCGATGATGTATCATTTAAGCCAGAACATCTTGCGAAACTGATCGAGATGATTAAGAACAATGAGATCAACCGAAGCGTAGGAAAAGAAGTCTTCGAGAAAGTCTTCAAAGAAGATATTGATCCTGCAGCATACGTAGAAGAACATGGATTAAAATCCATGAATGATGAAGGAGCATTAAAAGCAACGATCGAAGAGATCGTAGCAAACAATCCAAAATCTGTCGAAGACTACAAAGCTGGTAAGAAGAAAGCTATCGGATTCTTAGTAGGACAGACAATGAAAGCGACACAGGGAAAAGCAAACCCTGGAATCGTTAATAAGATCTTAACCGAGATTTTAGATAATATGTAACCATAGCATTCCAAGAGGTCTTAAAGTCCTTGAGAATTGCATAGTAGTGAAAAAGATACTTTTATCAAGAGAAGATAGAAGTGTCTTTTTCTGATTTATGCATTTTTTTTCAAACATACACACACCTGGTATTTTTTATTGGTAAAATCTTGAAATTAAAAGCTGTAGAAAGTAAAATAAAGTGTGTATTGTATATAGAGAAAATAAGAAATGAATAAAATGGGAGAAAACAAAATTATGAAAAAGTACAAAGGTGTCGTATTTTTTGACTATGATGGAACAACAGTTGATGAAGTAGATGAGATTAAAACAGCAACACCAACAACTGTAGAATCATTGAATAAATTAAAAGAAAATGGATATCTGACAATGTTATGCTCAGGAAGAACACAGCGATTTTTAGAGATGGATATTGATAAATTTATGGGAGCGATCACATGTAATGGTTCACATACAGAAGTTGAGGGAGAAGTGATCAGAGACATCTGTATTCCAGATGAATTGGTATTTCAGGTAGTTAACGAATATTTCCCAAGAGATACGATCATTCATTTTGAGACAAGAGATATCAGTTATTATCTACATATGGATGAAGAGTTTTTCAAAAATCACTGCAAACTTTTTAATCTGCCACAACGATGGTATGCGCCATGGAAATTCCGCACAAAAAACACTCACATCAGCAAACTTGTTATGAATTACAAGGATATTCAGGTGAAGAAGGATTTTGAAGAAGAATTTAAAGATGTATTTACTTGCGCTAAACATGTTCGCGAAAATTTCATTGATATCACATTGAAAGGTGTAACAAAAGGAGATGCGATCACAGAACTGATCGCGAAACTTGGAATTGACAAGAAAGACACATATGCATTTGGAGATGCAGATAACGATGTAGAAATGATGCAGGCAGTTGGAACAGGAATCGCGATGGGACGTCATAGTGAGAAAGTAGGAGAAGTCGCATCTATGGTAACAGGAACTGTCAAAGAAGAAGGAATTACAATGGCACTTAAGAAGCTAGGATTGATCTAAGATGAAGAATATTATTTTTGATGTAGATGATACATTATATAATTTAATGGAACCATTTGAAAAAGCCCACAAAGAACTGATGGCAGCCCGCACAGATGCAGACTGTGAGGAATTATTTGAAGCATCAAGAACTTACAGTGATGAAGCATTCTGTATGTCAAGAGAAGGAAAAATCTCTGAAGACGAAGAATTTGCATATCGTGTCCAGAAAACATATGCAGATGTTGGAGTAGAAGTCAGCAAAGAAGAGGCAAAACAATTCGAAGAACGATACCGTTATTACCAAAAGCATATTCAGGTACCAGAAATTACAAAACAGATCCTTGATCATTGCAAAGAAAATTACAGAATTGGAATTTTAACGAATGGAACAACAAAGAATCAGGGAAAGAAATTAGAGACATTAGGATTAGACCACTGGTTCAACCCTAAAACAATGTTCATCTCAGACAGCATCGGAGCTGCAAAACCAGATGTTAAAGCATTCCATACTGTTCAAAAAGAAATGAAGATTGATCCTGAGGAAACATGGTTTATCGGAGACACCTTTGAAATAGATGTCGTAGGAGCCAAGAATTTTGGCTGGCATGTCATCTGGTTCAACCACAGAAACCGCCCAATGCCAGAAGGAGATATCGTTCCGGACGTAGAAGTAACAAGTAGACAGGAATTATTTGAATATATAAAAAAATTATAATTTAACACCGTCTAACATACACACATGTGGTGGTTTGAATAGCTGTCCATGTATATGAGAAAAACGAAATAATAGGATAAAAGATTTAGAACTTTTATCCTATTATTTCGTTTTTTTATATGCATTGAACAACGCATTCAAATTACAACTTGGTTACATTAGATGCCTGTTTTCCGCGAGGTCCTTCTTCAATCTCAAAACTAACACTCTGTCCTTCTTCCAAAGTCTTAAATCCTTTTCCCTGAATTGCAGAAAAATGAACAAATACATCATCTCCGGATTCCTGTGAAATAAATCCATAACCTTTTTCTGCGTTAAACCATTTTACTGTACCATTACTCATCTGGGTACCTCTACTTTCTTAAATAAAAAATACATGTAACTGTTAATGACAGGTGTTTCAATAAAAATCTTTATAAAAAAGAAAAAGTCCACGAACCGTTACTTGCTTTATGCATTCATAGAAATAAATGAATGCATCCGTATCGGTCGTGAACATTAAAATCTATCAATAACAAGATTAATCATAGCACAACAACTTAACGATTACAAATACTTTTTTAAATCCTGAATACTTTTTTCGTGGAGAGAAATAAGTTTGTCACCGAAATGTTTTGCTTCTTTGGAGGCATCACAGTAAAGATGATTTTTCTGGATTGCTTTGATCATTCCCATCGTATATCCCTGAATACACATTTCAGAAAGATGACTGACATTTTTATCAGACATAGCCTTTAATTTGGTCATCCATTCAGAATATGTTTTCAAAAGATCATTTAATTCTTCTGTAGAATCACCATTGGAAGTGATCGTATCTTTTATAGAATCTGATAAATTTTGATATTCTTCTTCCTGGCTGATGATCAAAGCCTTAAAATCACAGTCTGTCGTGATCTTTCGAATCTCAGGAATGGTTTCTAAAACCATTGCAATGTTTTGATAAATACTGTTTAATAAATTTTCATTATCCATAATTGTAAAACTCCTTTTGTTTATAGGATGTTCCATATAACAGTTTCTATACATAAAAGTGGAAATATGATAAAATGGCAGACATAAAATGAAATTTACATCGATTTAAGCATGAAAAGAGATAATAAGCAGGAGCAAGAAAAAGATGAGCAAAGAAAATTTTGAGAAGCAGATCCGAAAAAGAATGGAACAGTTAGATGAGATCAACGAACATGGAATATTTAAAGAATTAAAAGGAACTGTCACAGATTTTAATTATGATACCAAAAGTTTAACCATGACGTTCGAGGCCACAAAGTTTCATGAAAATGCATTTGGAATCATGTTTGGAGGTTCTCTGGCAGGGATGTTTGATATTGCATTTGGAACATTGACTGCTGGATTGGGCGATTATAGTGTAGCCCCAACGGTGCAGCTTTCTACAACATTTTTAAAAGGAATACCAACAGGAGCAACCGTAAGAACAGAGGTAGAAGCAGTGTCCACAGGAAAAACGATCATGAATTTTGTTGGAAAAGCCTATGTAGGAGAAGAACTCGTCGGAAGCGCCAGCGGGACATTTATGACACCGCGGCCATTTAAGAAATTTAATACAGAAAAATAAAGAAAAAGGATATTGATCGTGACACCAATATCCTTTTTATATCATAGGAAATTTCAAGGGAATCCCCTTGATAAAGTTATTTTATAAAGCAACTTGCTCGATCTCTTTTACAGCATCAAGGATCATATCAGGAGTTACTTCATAAGGCCATACACGTACATCAATTCCAGATAAAGCCTTTGTGATCACAGCATCCATATCATCAATCGTCGCATGAATATCCGCAAGTTTCACAGGAAATCCCATATTCTTGGAGAATTCATAGATTTTCTTAAATTCCTCTTCCTGATGATCAACTTTTAATAAGATCAGGATACAATAAGCAACGATCTCACCATGCAGATGTCCATGTTCTTCGGTAGATTTACATACAGTAAATCCGTTATAGCAGGCATGTGCAAGTCCGGTATTTAAATCAATTCCGACAAGATTTGACACAAAACCAGTAGAAACGATAATTCCAAGAATGACTTCTTCCAGAGCTTTTCCAGGAGTATGATTTCGACATTCTTCTAAGGCTTCTACACCGTATTTTACTAATGGTCTGGCACAAAGATTACTGATCTGGACGCCCATGGAAGTGCTATGGTCTAGATCATTATCACCACGGGCACTGGTTGTACATTCATAAAATTTAGCCATTGTATCACCAATTCCAGCCCACAGGTACTTTTCAGGAGCATTGGCGATCACTTGTGTATTGATAAAAATCCATTCAGAAGGTTTCTCCTGGAAAGAATATTCACGAAGGGAACCATCTGGATGATAGATGATACCAAGTGATGTACAAGAAGCACAAGTAGAAGCAATCGTTGGAAATGTAAAGAATGGTCGGTTGCTTTCCTGTGACAATACTTTACAAGTATCAATCGCTTTTCCGCCACCACATGCAAAGATCATATCAGCATCAATAACTTCTTGATGAGAATTTAATTCATCTATGTGTTCACGACTGGCTTCACCACCGTATTCAAAGACACCGGTGATCATGATATTGCTGTCAGCAACAGCTTCTTTGATCAGATCGGCAGCGGCAGCCAAGGCATGTGTTCCTCCGATGATCACAGCTTTTGTTCCGTATTTTTCACATACCATAGGGATGTCGGCATATGCGTCGGTTCCAATGGAGTAATTTGGGTAGTATTTTCTCATAAGTCATATAACTCCTTCGTTTTGTTAATTTTTTTCATTATACTCCTGAAAGAATGTTTTGACAAATATTATGGAAGTAGTAAAATATATTTGTTCCCTAACCTCAAGTTTTCTGCTTTTTTCAAAAGCAAAAAAACGGAAAGTCTAAGGTGACAGGAAAGATAAGAATAGAACATAAAGGAAGGTAATATAAAATGGCAAAGATTGATATCATATCAGGATTTTTAGGAGCAGGTAAAACAACTCTGATCCAGAAATTATTAAAAGAAGCATTAAAAGGAGAGAAAGTCGTACTGATCGAGAATGAATTTGGCGAGATTGGTATCGATGGAGGATTCCTTAAGGACGCAGGGATTGAAGTAACAGAGATGAATTCTGGATGTATTTGTTGTTCTTTAGTTGGAGACTTCGGAAGTGCATTAAAAGAAGTAGTTACACAGTACAACCCAGACCGTATCATCATTGAACCATCAGGAGTTGGTAAATTATCAGACGTTATCAAAGCTGTACAAGGTGTTGCGGAAGATGTTGAACTAGACTTAAACAGCTTTGTGACAGTTGCAGATGCAAAGAAATGCAAGATGTATATAAAGAACTTCGGTGAATTCTATAATAATCAGGTAGAATATGCAGGATCCATCATCTTAAGCCGTACAGGAGATGTAGCAGAAGATAAATTAAATGAAAGTGTAGCACTGCTTCGTGAACATAACGAAAAAGCTGCGATCATCACAACACCATGGGATGAGCTTTCTGGAGAACAGATCTTAAAAGTTATGGAAGATGGAAATGATATGGTCAAAGAATTATTAGAAGAAGAGGAAATCTGCCCTGTGTGCGGTGGACACCATGATCACGACCATGATCACGAACATCATCACGACCACGACCATGAACATCATCACCATGATCACGATGAAGAATGTGGTTGCGGATGTGGACACGATCACGACCATGATCATGAACATCATCATCACGATCACGATGAAGAATGCAGCTGTGGATGCGGACATGACCACGATCATCACCACCATCATCATGCAGATGAAGTGTTTACAAGCTGGGGCAAAGAAACACCTAAGAAATATAATAAGGAAGAACTGGATACGATCTTACAGAAATTATCCAAAGATGACAGCTATGGTATGATCTTAAGATCCAAAGGTATTTTACAGACAGAAGATGGATCATGGGTTCAGTTTGATCTTGTTCCAGGAGAATATGAAATCCGTGAAGGAAGTGCAGACTACACAGGAAGAATCTGTGTGATCGGATCAAAATTAAAAGAAGATGAATTAGAAGGTTTATTCTTTTAAATAACAGGAGGAAAAAAGATGTACGAATTACCGGCATACCTGGTATGGGGATTTTTAGAAAGTGGAAAATCAACACTGATCAAAGAAACATTAAACCAGGATTATTTTAATGACGGCGAGAAAACAATGATCCTTACGTTTGAAGAAGGAGAAGTCGAATACGATAAAGAAATGCTAGAGAAGACAAATTCATTCGTGGTGAATATTGAAAATATGGAAGATTTCACAAAAGAATTTGTCAGAGGATGTCAGAGAAATTATTATCCAGACCGTGTCATGATCGAATACAATGGAATGTACTCCATTGACGATCTGATGGATGTAGTAGATGAGACAGATCTTGAGTTATATCAGGTGATCGTAACAGTTGATGCATCTACAGCAGATTTGTATTTGAAAAATATGAAATCTATGTTTATGGAAATGTTTAAGATGGCAGATCTTGTCATTTTTAACCGCTGTGATGACAATACGAATATGGGAAGTTTCCGAAGAAGCATCAAAGCAGTCAATCCAAGAGCACAGGTAGGTTTCGAACGTGCCGATGGAAAAGAGATGGCACAGGATGAACTGCTGCCATATGATGTGAATGCAGATGTGATCAAAGTCGAAGACGAAGATTATGGAATCTGGTATATCGATGCGATGGAACGTCCAGAGGTTTACGAAGGAAAGACTGTGGAAATGCGTGTTCAGGTCCAGCGCAGTCCAAAGATGCCACCGGGAATGATCATTCCTGGACGTAAAGCAATGACATGTTGTGAAGATGATATGACATTTATTGGATATCTGTGCAGATTAAACCAGACGAAATCCAAGACATTAAAGAGAATTCTCAATAACGAATGGGTAACATTAACAGCACAGATTCATTCAGAATACAATGAAGCATATGATAAGACAATGCCAATCTTAACAGCGATCAGAATCGAAAAATCAGAACCGCCAAAAGAACAATTGGTATATTTCTAGATTTTAAGGACATAGCAACCCTGCCCCAAGCATACACTGTAAAAACAACATTTACAGGGGGCTTTTCCATTGAAGAAATACATGGAAGAAAGAGTCATTGAAAGTGCGATCTACATCATTGAACATAATGCTACAGTACGCCAGACAGCCAAGCAGTTCGGCGTCAGCAAAAGCACAGTACATAAAGATGTGACAGAACGGTTAGAAACGATCAACAAAACACTTGCTAGACAAGCAAGAAAGGTACTAGACATCAATAAATCTGAACGTCACATCAGGGGTGGACTTGCAACGAAAGAGAAATATCTTCATAGATAGAATCAAAGGGAAATTATGAAATGCCAGGTTACACATGCAAAATTGTAATAGAAGATACACATCCGCCGGTATGGAGAAGAGTTATCGTACCAGATCAGATCACTTTTTTTGAATTACATAAGATCATACAGATATTATTTGACTGGGACGACGCTCATCTTCATGGATTTCATATACCATCGGATGACATTGTGATAGATGATGAAGGAGGATTTGATCCGTGGGGAAATCATTACAATGATTTCGATACGAATATTGATTTCTTCTTTAAAAATTACAAATGGATCCGCTACATCTATGATTTTGGAGATGATTGGCGTCACAAGATCAATATAGAAAAATATGAGTCGGATTATGAAGAACGATCTCCCAAACTGGTAAAATATAAAGGTGATAATTTCATGGAAGACAGCGGAGGGGTCTGGAACTGGGAAATGAATGAAGAAGTTTCTCCTTTTGACAGAAAATTTGTGGAAAGCCAGTTCCGTCAGATGGTATTTCCAAAGCATAAACAAAAAGATGAGATCAAAATACTCAACGAACAGGATAAGATAGATATATTAAACGGATTTTTTGACGAAATAAGTAAGATGCCAGAAAATGACCTGGAAGATGTGTTGAAAAATGCATGGCAGGATATGTATTTGGAAGAAACAAAGGGCAATTTAGATAACAGATCAGAAGAGTGGGAAGATCATATAAAGAAAAACGGTAAGATCAAGCTTTGTGTTTCATCAAAAACACAAAAAGAATTACAGGAAAATCTAAGCGAAGATCAATCCAGTGATTATTGTAAATATCTAAGGATTCCAAAAAACAGATCAAAATCACATATGGAAAGGATCAGCAGTATTTCGGATACATTAAGAGAACATCCAGAATATGTATTATATGTTATGAACCAAGATGAGTATGATGGTTTGAAACAATGGATGTATCACTCGAATAATAATATAATAGATATATCATATGATGAAGCTGATATTTGCGCCAAAGCATTTGTTTTAGGATTTGGGGAATATGAAATTAAAGATGATATAGCAGAAGTGCATCTTGCCTCTGATCTGAAAGAGTATATAGATGTTTTGGATCAGAAAACAGAAGACGAAATCTATACAAAGATAGAAACATTTGATGACAGAGTAGGAAGATTGATGCAGCTATACTGTGTGATCGAATTAGAAGAATTATACAAAATATACAAAAAAACGTATGATCCGAAACAAGGAAAAAGAGAATTCTTTCGATATGTTTACTGGCGAGGAAGAATGAATGATCTATTAAATACATACCAAGAACCAGATGGAACAGCATATGTTGCGATGCATGGAATGGATATCCACAAGATCATAGAAAAGAGAGAGATTTATGCAAAAGATCTTCCATTTAATGAATTTCCAGAATGGGAGATTAATGAACTAACAGATAATATTGCAAACAGAGCAGAAGCAATCAATATTCTGTTTGTGATGTTGCAAGAGCAATTTCGTATGCCAGAGCAGGAAACATCAGAAATATTATTTAATACGATAAGTTCAGTCATGAGTGGAGATACGCTGGATGTAATTATAGAAAATATAAAAACCAGAGTGAATAAAACATGGACTCCAGACATTTATGCAGAAATGTGGAATATGATCAGTGATCTCATGATAGAATTGGAATTGCCGATATTAAAGGCAAGAAGTCGTGATAAATATGCAATGGAACAAAACATGTCTCCATGGAGTATAGGAATGCTGTCTGACAAAGAAAATTTCAAAAACACAAAACAGCAACATTTATACGAATTTCCACGCAGTATACAGGAGCGTTTGTACAACATCGAAAGTACGGGAATGAAAGAAGATATAGACAAGCTTTTTGCATACAAAGAAGAAAATCGCATCTGCTCCGAAGAATTCCTTTATATGTTGTCAAGTAGTTGTATCGTTTATGGATATATAAAAGAAGCAAGATCTTTGATCAAAGAATTAAGGAATAGTTCTACAGCCGGAAAGAAGATAGCAAAACTATTAGAAATAGAAATTGATCAATATGATGATGTAATGGATATGTGGGACTTTTAATATCTGTGATGTTAAAAAGAAAATTCCGATAACAATCATCTAAAGTTGAAATCCAGTACAGTTTAACATACACACTTTGTAGTGGTTTGAATCACGTAAATTATTTGAATATTATAAAAAGAGATCATGTGTCTGCAACCGTACGAACACGTCTGCAGACACATGATCTCTTTTTATAATATTCCACCAATAATTTCCGTCATTCCACCATATTTACATTAGAGAATTCTGGTAATTCAACAGTTCACTCATAGGCTTCGACATATTCAGATACTGTCTGGTATTTCGTCGTAATCCATTATTATTACCACCCTTAAGTATCGTCTCATGCTTTGCAAAGAAATCCTGATCTTCTTCAAAAGGTGTTCTCACGATATGAATATCCACGATCTCATCTAAGAAACGATTCTGATGAAAGATCTTTCTCGTACATTCCTTTCGATACAAAGGATGCAGCTGATTTACCGTAAACTGAAAATAAAGAGAATTAAGTAATGGTTCATCACTGTCTAATAAAAATTGATAATCACCATCCAAAATCTTCTGTCCTTGTTCTTTGGTCAAAGGAATCTTTGTTTTATCTACCACAGATCCGTCTCGTTTCCTCTGCATCAGATAGAGATCTTCATCATTCTCCATATAGAAATAATATGTAAATGGGGAACTGTCCTTTGCTCCTTCAAACATTAATACCTTGACCGGAAGACTGATCATATATTTATCAGGAGATTTGGACAGGATATATTCTTCCTGTGTCTGGTTATATTCAGCTTGACTGATATTCTTCGTAACTTCGGTATAAGAAAGTTTTTCAATTGCTGTATTTTTCATGATAACTCCTAACCCGTGCTTTGTTATTAACTTCTTTCATTATAGCAAAGGAATATGATAAATTCATGTCTTATTTATAAAAAATGTATGAATAATTCATAGATTTTCTCAATACCCTGTGCTAAGATAAAATCTGGAGGAAAACTATGGATTTATTTGAATATGCAAGAGAATTAAATAAAGATAAAGAGTCGCCATTAGCAGGGAGAATGAGACCTGCAACCCTCGATGAAGTGGTGGGTCAGGAACATATTATTGGAAAAGATAAATTACTATATAGAGCGATCAAAGCGGATAAAATCAGCTCGATCATTTTCTATGGTCCACCAGGAACAGGAAAGACAACCTTAGCAAAAGTCATTGCCAATACGACCAAAGCAAATTTTGTACAGATGAATGCAACAACATCTGGGAAGAAAGATATGCAGGAAGCGGTGGCAGATGCGAAAGAATCTCTTGGAATGTATCAGAAGAAGACGATCTTGTTTATCGATGAGATCCACAGATTCAATAAAGCACAACAAGATTACCTGCTGCCATTTGTAGAAGATGGAACGATCATTTTGATCGGAGCAACGACAGAGAATCCGTATTTTGAAGTAAATCAGGCGTTGATCTCAAGATCCAATGTATTTGAACTACATTCATTAGATAAAGAAGATATTAAGAAATTGATCGTAAGAGCTATTACAGATGACGAAAAAGGAATGGGGATCTATGGAGCAACGATTACCGATGATGCACTGGATTTTCTCTCAGATATGGCAGAAGGAGATGCAAGAAGTGCTTTAAATGCGATCGAACTTGGAATATTAACAACAGAACCTGCTGAAGATGGAAAGATTCATATCGATATCGATGTAGCACAGGAATGTATCCAAAGAAGAGTGACAAAATACGACAAAGACGGGGATAATCACTATGATGTGATTTCTGCATTTATCAAAAGTATGCGAGGATCAGATCCAGATGCAGCTATTTATTATCTGGCAAGAATGATCGATGCCGGAGAAAGTGTTACATTTATTGCAAGAAGAATCATGATCTGTGCATCCGAAGATGTTGGAAATGCTGATCCGCAGGCATTACAGGTAGCAGTTGCAGCGTCACAGGCAGTGGAACGGATCGGAATGCCAGAAGCAAGGATCATACTGGCACAGGCAGTCACTTATGTAGCCAGTGCACCAAAGAGCAATGCAGCATATATGGCAGTTGATCAGGCATTAGAATCTGTCAGAAATCATAAGATCGGAGCAGTTCCTAATCATTTAAGAGATGCTCATTACAAAGGCGCAGCGAAACTAGGACATGGAATCGGATATAAATATGCGCATGATTATCCAGATCATTATGTAAAACAACAGTATCTTCCAGATGAGCTTCTTGGAACAACGTTTTATGAACCAACGGAAAATGGATATGAGAAAAATATCAAAGAATATTTGGAAAGAATCAGAAAGTAAAATAAAAATGAGCACTGAAAATAAAACATCAGTGCTCGTTCTTATTTTTACTCCATTTATACAAAAATGACATTGCCCATAAAAAGATCGGAAAGAAAAACATCAAAAACAGTGACATCCAGAATAACTGGCTTCCGCTCACTGCAAAATAGATAGTAGATCCGATGATGGCAAGCAATATCACGATCAGCAGGATCGCTGTGATCTGCTTCATACGCTTTTGTTTTTTCATCATAACATCCTTTCGTAAATATATATACCTATGAGGTATCCTAGCATAGATTATTGTGTTTTGAAAGAGTAAAATATTTTATAAAAGAAAGTGAATAAGAAGCAAAAGAGAGGACATAATAAGAATATCCAGTTAATAAAAGAACTGGATAGAGAAATACTTATCCTCCCCTTAAGTATTCCCCCACTCTGCGAAGCCGTGGAATGGGGGATTTTTATGTAAAATTGCTGTCGATTGTTGAAAAAGAGCCAGAGATTTGTTATAGTATCAAAGGAAAATAACATTTTTAAAAGAAAAGGATGGAATGAACATGGCTTTATTACAGGAATGGCGTGATTACGCATATAAATTTGACGATAGAACAGCAGAAGGACAGCAGTTCTGGTTAAATTACTTCAACATTGAAAAAGGAATCTACGAACAATTATTAGCTGACAAAGATACAGTTGTATCTGGAACAGTGAAAGAATTAGCAGACAAATACGAGACAGAATTACAGATGTTTGTAGGATTCTTAGATGGGATCAACGACAGCTTAAAAGAAGCAAACCCAATCGAAGAGATGGATGAAAATACACAGGTAAGCTTAGACATCGACTTCGAGAAATTATATTACAACATGGTTGGATGTCGTGCAGAATGGCTTTACAACTTAAAAGAATGGGATGACATTCTTACAGAAGAAAGAAGAAAAGAGTTATACAAAGAATCCAGAAATTCAACAACAGTTGTAAAAGGAAAGAAGATCGGAAGAAACGATCCATGCCCATGCGGAAGCGGTAAAAAATACAAAAAATGCTGCGGAAAAAACGCTTAATTCGTTAAAAGAAATAGTCGAATATGTAAATGAAACAAGGAAGAACCTTTTGGCTTATGTGATAGCTGAAGGGTTCTTTTATTTTAGAAAATTTTGATAAAATCCCATATGAGATAAAAATACAGAAATTATTGACATTTTGTATACATGATGTTAGAATTTCAATTAGTCGTCTAATGATTAGTTATCTAATTAAAATACTCAAAGTAAAGAAAGGAGCATACATGAAGAAGTGTGAAGGAATTTACAGTTTGATCGGCAAAGTGAATCATAAGAGTGCGATTTATGGATTTGAGCTTTTGAAAGAAGAAAATATACATCCGAGACAGATGCCTCTGATCATTCATTTAAAAAAATGCGAAGGCTGTACACAAAAAGAGTTAGCCGAGAAGATGCAGGTCAAGCCGTCTACGCTAAACGTAATGATTGGACGAATGGAAAAGAATGGATATATAGAGAAAAAACAAGACGAAAAAGATTCAAGAAAAAGCAGAATTTATTTTACTGAGAAGGGAAGAAGTATCTGTGAAGACGGTCATAAAAAATTTGTCATGATACAAGAAAAACTTCAAGAGTATTTTACAAAAGAGGAGCAGGAAGAACTCAAGAGACTGTTAAATAAATTTTGTGATTGTCTGGATGAACAGACAGAGATACTAAAAAAAGAAAGAAAGGAAAAATCAGATGCTTAAATTATTTCGATATTTGAAAAAAGCATATGTACCTGTCATTGCGATCGTGTTATTGCTGATCCTACAGGCGAGTTGTGACCTGACATTACCAACATTTACATCCAATATCGTCAATGTAGGTATTCAGCAAAAGGGTATTGAAGACGCAGTTCCTGATGTAATGAGAGAAGAAACATTTCTGGCATTGAAATCTCTTATGAAACAAGATGATGCAGATGATATGGAAGATGCTTATAAACTTTATACAAAAGATCAGGTAAAAGATTCAAAATATAAAGATTATAAAGACGGACGTTTATATGTCAGAAGATATATCTCCAAAAAAGACAGAGAACATCTTGATACGAGTATGTCAAAGGCAATGCTTAAGTTGTCAGCGCAGATGGCAAAACAGATTCAGGCCAATCCTCAGGCAGCAGCTTCTTTAAGCAAGAGCCAGAAAAAAATGATGGCGCAGATGAAGAACATGGATACAAAAGACATGCCAGATACGATCATCAGTCAGGCAGCGATTTCTTTTGTGACTTCAGAATACAAAGCAATCGGACTTGATATTGACCAGATGCAGACACATTATCTGTTAGTGACAGGAGCAAAGATGATCGGGCTTGCGTTCTTGATCATGGCAGCAGCAGTGAGTGTTACTTTATTGTCAGCACGTTTAGCTGCGAAATTAAGTCGTATTCTGAGAGAGAAAGTATTTGAGAAAGTTATGTCGTTTACAAACTCTGAGTTTGATAAATTCTCAACAGCCTCATTGATCACAAGAAGTACGAATGATATCCAGCAGATTCAGATGTTTATGACGATGCTATTCCGTATCGTCGTATACGCACCATTAATGGGAATCGGAGGTATTTTCAAAGTATTAACAACCAATGCGAAGATGACATGGACGATCGCTATCGGTGTGATCGCGATCATGTTAGTGATCTTTGTATTATTTAAGGTAGCGATGCCAAAATTTAAGATCTTACAGAAACTGATCGACCGATTAAACTTAGTAACAAGGGAAATTCTTACTGGACTTTCCGTAATCCGTGCATTCAGTACAGAAAAACATGAAGAAGAACGTTTTGATAAAGCCAATATGGATCTGATGAAGACAAATTTATTTGTAAACAGAGCTATGACATTTATGATGCCAACAATGATGCTGATCATGAATGGTTTAACTGTTCTGATCGTATATGTTGGAGCATCCAATATTGATGCAGGAAAGATGCAGGTTGGAGATCTGATGGCATTTATCCAGTATGCAATGCAGATCATTATGGCATTCTTATTTATCTCCATGGTATCTATTATGATGCCTCGTGCACAGGTTGCAGCAGAACGTGTCAATGAGATCTTAGATATGGAAGTCATGATCAAAGATCCAGAAGAACCAAAAGAATTTTTACCAGAGAAAAAAGGTGAAGTTGAATTTAAAAATGTATATTTCTGCTATCCTGATGCAGATGAAGCAGTGCTTCATAATATCAGCTTTACAGCACCAGCTGGTAAAACAACCGCATTTATTGGAAGTACAGGTAGTGGTAAATCAACATTGATCAACCTGATTCCTAGATTCTTTGATGTCAGCCGTGGAAGTATTTTGGTTGATGGGGTGGATATCCGTGATGTAAAACAGCATGATTTATGTGAAAAGATCGGATACGTACCACAGAAAGGAGTATTGTTCTCAGGAACGATCGAATCCAACTTAAAATATGGAAAAGAAGATGCAACGATCGATGAAGTGAAACGTGCAGCAAGAATCGCACAGGCAACAGATTTCATTGAGGAGAAAGAGGAAAAGTATGATTCACCGATCGCACAGGGCGGTTCCAACGTATCTGGTGGACAGAAACAGAGATTATCAATTGCAAGAGCTATTGCAAAAGATCCTGAAATCTATATTTTTGATGACAGTTTCTCAGCACTTGATTATAAGACAGATGTGAAACTTCGTTCTGAACTTCAGAAAGAAACGAATGGAAGTACAACACTGATCGTAGCACAGAGGATCAGTACGATCCTTCATGCAGACCAGATCATCGTCTTAGATGAAGGAAATATCGTAGGAAAAGGAACTCATGAAGAGTTATTAAATACTTGTCCGGTTTATCAGCAGATTGCCAAATCGCAATTATCAGAAGATGACCTTAAGAAAGCAAGGGAGGTGTCTGACCATGAGTAATAATCGAAGAAGAGGTCCGATGGGTGGACCAGGCAGAGGAATGGCACCAGGCGAGAAAGCCAAAGATTTAAAAGGAACAATGGTCAAACTGATCAAATATATGAGACGTTTCTATGTTCCAATCGTTATGGTAATCATTTTTGCTATTGCAAGTACCGTGTTTAACATTGTTGGACCAACGATCTTAGGAGATGCAACAACTGAGATCTTCAAAGGACTGGTTCGCAAAGTATCTGGTGGAAGTGGAATTGATTTTGATAAAGTTAAACATATTTTATTGATGTTGTTAAGCTTATATGTAGCAAGTGCGATTTTCTCATTTATTCAGGGACTGATCATGACACATGTATCAAATAATGTCAGTTACCAGATGAGAAAAGATATTTCAGAGAAGATTCATCGTATGCCAATGAAATATTTTGAAAGCAGAACCTATGGTGAAGTATTGTCAAGAGTTACAAATGATGTTGATACATTAGGGCAGAGCTTAAACCAGAGTATGACACAGATCATCACATCAACGACACAGATCGTCGGTGTATTTATTATGATGATCCGTATCAGTATTCCGATGACGATCGCAGTTTTATTGACACTTCCATTATCTATGGGATTGATCGGATTGATCATGTCAAAATCTCAGCCATATTTCAAGGCACAGCAGAAACATCTTGGAGAGTTAAATGGACAGGTAGAAGAAATCTATAGTGGACATAACATTGTCAAAGCATTTAACAAAGAAGAAAGCGTGATCGAAGAATTTAAAGAAGTAAATGGAAAACTTTACAATTCTGCATGGAGATCACAATTCTTCTCAGGAGCAATGATGCCGCTGATGCAGTTTGTTGGGAATTTAGGTTATGTAGCAGTAACAATATTAGGTGGATATTTAGCAATCAAGAAGACAATCGAGGTAGGTCAGATCCAGTCATTCTTACAGTATGTAAGAAACTTCAGCCAACCGATCACACAGTTAGCACAGGTAGGTAACATGATGCAGACGACCGCAGCATCTGCAGAACGTGTCTTTGAATTTCTGGAAGAAGAGGAGGAGATCGAAGTTGAAAAAGACGCAGTACCTGTTGATACACTTGCTGGAAATGTAACATTTGAACATGTAAACTTCGGATACAACAAAGATCAAACGATCATCAATGACTTCTCCGTCGATGTCAAAGAAGGACAAAAAGTTGCGATCGTAGGACCAACTGGAGCTGGAAAGACAACGTTGATCAAACTTCTGATGCGTTTCTATGATGTGAATGGAGGCTGCATTAAAGTAGATGGCCATGATATCAGAGAATTCAAGAGAAGTGACCTAAGAGAAATGTTTGGTATGGTGCTTCAGGATACATGGCTTTACAATGCAAGTATCCGTGACAATATCCGCTATGGTAAATTAGATGCAAGCGAAGAAGAAATCCAAGGAGCAGCAAGAGCTGCATACGCACATCATTTCATTGAAACACAGCCAGGTGGATATGATATGGAGATCAACGAAGAAAGCAATAATATCTCCCAAGGACAGAAACAGTTATTAACGATCGCAAGAGCAATCTTAGCAGATCCAAAGATTTTGATCCTTGATGAAGCAACAAGTTCGGTCGATACAAGAACAGAAGAACGAATTCAGATGGCAATGGATAATCTGATGCAGGGAAGAACAAGTTTTGTGATTGCCCACCGCTTATCAACGATCAAAGACGCCGATGTGATCTTAGTTATGAATCACGGAGACATTGTGGAACAGGGAAATCATGAAGAATTGCTGGCCAAGGGTGGATTCTATGCGGATCTTTATAATAGCCAGTTTGAAAACGCTTAAGAATAATAAAACATTGTGAAAAAAGGGAAAACGAAAGTTTTCTCTTTTTTATTCTAATATAGAAAAGATTTTCACGGGATTAAATAGACGGATATAGCAAATTTTGGTATAGTTAAATAGAACAAAAATATATCCAGATATAGAATCAAGGAGAATCAAAGTTATGAAGAAGAATCAGACACAGATTAAAAAATATGCGGCTGTGATCAGTATATTCTTAGCGGCAGTCATCGTAGGACTTTTTGTTTTCTTCTTTTGCATAAAACGTTCTGTTGAACAAAGATCAAAAAACACGATGAGGAACAACGTGGTCAGACAGAGTGAGCATTTAAGAACAATATTAGATATTCAATATGATTACTTAAATGCATTAGCAGAAGAGATTGGCAAGACAGACCATCTGTTAGCAAAGAAGAATATGGATTTGATCAAGTCGATCACAAAACATACAGATTTTGGTGGGACTGCATTGATCGAGCCAAATGGGGATGCTCATTATGACAATGGATTGATAAAGAATTTATCGCATCGAAAATATTTTAAAGAAGTGATCAGTGGAAAAAGAACATTAAGTGATCCATTAGATAGTAGTATTTCTGGATCAACAAGAGTTGTGTTAGGAGTTCCTATATATAACAGCAAACACAAAGTGATCGGAGCTCTTGGAGGTTCTTATGACGTAACAGCTCTAAGTCGTATGCTGTTTGAAGATCTTTTTAATGGACAAGGATGCAGTATGATCATTGCGCAAAACGGAGAAATCATTGCATTTGAAGGAGATACATCTTACTGGAATCTTGATTATAGAGATAATTTCTATAAATGTTGTTGCAAATGGATCATCAAAGACAAAGTAACAGTGAAGAAGATCAAACAGGATTTTAAAGAAGGAAAAGAAAATCTTGTAACGGCAGACAGCAAGAAAGAAGGGACAAGAAGACATTACTTTGCATATATGCCAATGGGGGTCAATGGTTGGATACTCTGTTATGCATTACCAGAACAGGCAGCACAACAGTCATATAACTTCATTGAAGACTACGAAATAAGCTTTATGATCGTATTTATTGTTTTGGTGACCTTATTGATCCTGTATATTGTTTATGAGAATCATACAAGGAACAAAGAATTACTGAAATATGCACAAACTGACGCATTGACAGGATTATATAACAAAGAAACAACCGAGCAGTTAACGGATGAACTTTTATCAGAAGATGAGAATAAGTACCATGCATTTTTGATTTTGGATGTGGACTGTTTTAAGCAGATCAACGATATCTATGGACATGCAGTCGGGAATATCGTGTTACAGAAATTCGGGAAACTTCTAAAAGGCACTTTCCGTGAAGGAGATATATTAGGAAGGATCGGTGGGGATGAATTCGGAGTCATTATGAAGAATATCCAGACAAAGGATATAGCAATGAAGAAAGCAGAAGAATTGCTGGCTAAAACACAAGCATACAAGATCGACGAATTGAAAGGAAATAATATCTCCATCAGTATCGGGATCAGCACAGCCCCACAAGACGGGGACTGCTACATGGATCTCTATAAACGCGCCGATCAGGCACTTTACCAGGCAAAACGAAGTGGAAAAGCAAGAGTGTGCAACTATTTCTCATGAAAATAGTCTTTTACTAATTTTACCACAGTTCCAGATAGAAGGAATAAAGCAATCAAGTTCGGAATCGCCATCAGACCGTTGAATGTTTCTGCGATACTCCAAAGCATTCCAAGGTCTACAGTAGCACCAAGGATCGCAACTAACGAATATACTAACATAAAAGGTTTAATAACCTTAGAAGAGAATAGAAACTCAATACAACGAGCTCCATATAATCCCCATCCGATAATGGTTGAAAATGCAAAGCAACATAACGCAACCGCAGTAAAGATGGAGATCCAGTTTCCATAAGTAGCAGTGAATCCACTGATCGTAAGTTCAGCACCAGCATCGGCACCAAATCCAATTGGAATTCCACTGCAGAGGATGACCAAAGCTGTCAATGTACAGATTAAGATCGTATCAGTAAATACTTCAAAGATACCAAGAAGTCCTTGCTTTACAGGCTCTTTCGTATCAGCACAGGCATGAGCGATCGAACCTGTACCAAGTCCGGCTTCATTTGAGAAGATGCCTCGTGCGACACCTTTTTTCATACTCATAAAGAAACTTCCAACAATACCACCAGTCACAGAAGCAGGATGGAAAGCTCCGTTAATGATAGAACCAAAAACAGCAGGCAGCTGATCGATATTTAAAACAACAACACCTAAGGCAAAGAAGATATAAATAAATGCCATAAAAGGTACTAATCTTTCAGCTACCTGTCCGATTCTTTTGATTCCGCCAAGTAAGATCAATGCCACAAGAATTGCAACAATGATACCAATGATCAGATTCGCAGTTCCAACAGAAGACTGACTGATTACGTGGAAATTCAACAAAGCAGAATTGATTGCTGTTGTGATCGTATTTACCTGAGTAGCATTTCCAGTTCCGAATACTGTTAAAACTCCGAAAGCAGAGAATAGTACAGCAAGAAAATGCCAGTTTTTGCTAAGACCATTCTTGATATAGTACATAGGACCACCAACATAATCCCCTTCTTGGTTACGTTCTCTGAAGTGAACTGCAAGTGTTACTTCGGAAAATTTCGTACACATTCCAAGAATAGCAGAAATCCACATCCAGAAAACAGCACCAGGACCACCGATTGCGATCGCACCGGCAACTCCGGCAATATTTCCAGTTCCGACTGTGGAAGCGAGTGCAGTACAGACTGCCTGAAATGGAGTCATAGATCCGTCGGATGCATCTTGCTTCTTAAAGACACGACCAAGCGTTTCCTTCATTGCATAAGGGAATTTACGGATCTGTAAAAATTTTGTTTTGATCGTTAACAGTAATCCGACACCAATGATGCAGATCATGGCTGGAACACCCCAGATAAAGTTGTTCACGGCACTGTTAACTGATTGTATAAGCTCTAACATAAATCAAACCTCTTTCAAATTTCTTTTATTAATTTGTATCTGTTCTTATATAATAGATATTTACTCATTAAGATCCATGTTGCCTTAAGGTGACATGGAACATGAACAGACACAAATGCAATCATATCATATTTACAGAAAAAAGTACAGAATCTAATCTTGACAGAGAATTAATAGAAATCTTCTATAGATTTATGAAAAAAATCTAACTTGTAAAATATGTAAATAAGGACTAAACTTATATTCATAATTACGTGTAGACTTGGAGGATGAAAGATGGAGAATGAAAAACCAATACTAAGAGGAGAGCTTGCATTGATGGCAGCAATCGTGATCAATAGTTTTAGTGTAGTACTGATGCTGTATTCAGGTTCTGGAATTTCGGCAATCTCAAGTGTACCTTATGCATTTTCGGAAGTATTTAAGGAGTTATCACTAGGTACATGGACATATATATTTCAGGGAGCATTAGTGTTAAGTCTGATGATCCTAAGAAGAAAGTTTGTACCATCTTATTTATTTAGCTTCGTTGCAGGATTTGCGTTTAGTGAATTATTAGATGTCAATGAATTATGGATTGGGATCCTGCCACAGACGATCTCATGCAGGATTGCGTATTTCCTGATCAGTTATTTCTTGTTAAGTATAGGAATTGCTTTAGAAAACAGATGCCAGCTTCCGATCATTCCAACGGATTTATTTCCAAGAGAATTATCAGAAATCATTGACAAACCATATGCAAGGGTTAAGATCATATTTGATGTTTTATGTCTTGCCACAACGGGGCTTTTAACATGTCTGATGCTTGGATATTTAGATGGATTAGGTATTGGAACGATCGTTGCTGCATTTACGATGGGTAAAATGGTTTCGATCACAGGCAGTTGGATCGATCAGAGAGTTACTTTTGCATCGGTCTTAAGTAAACAGACGATATAGGGAATTAAGAGAATAGAAATAAGAAAGATGATAAAATAAGATAGAACGGGTGATATTTTTGAAACAATATATTTTGAATGATTATATTACAGACGATGCCAGAATGGTAAATCCAATGATGGAAATTAATGGTTTTAAAGTAAGACCAGGATTTTTTGATTTAAATGGAGCATCAGAATTTTCATGTGGGGTGAATTTTACAGTGCATACAAGCAATGGAACATCATGTGATCTGCTATTATTTCATCCAGGAGAAGAAGAACCATATGCAATCATTCCATTTCCAGAATCATATAAGATCGGAGATGTCTATTCTATGATCGTTTATGATCTGAAATCTGAAGATTTTGAATATGCTTATCGTGTGGATGGACCATATGATGAACAAAAAGGATTATTGTTTGATAAAACAAAAATTTTGTTGGATCCATATGCTCAGGCTGTTGCAGGACAGGAAGTCTGGGGACATAAAAGAACCAGAACGTATCATGCAAGAGTTGTAAGAGATAGTTTTGACTGGGGTGTACAGCCACAGTCAACCAGAGAGATGAGTGATCTGATCATTTATGAGTTACATGTCAGAGGATTTACAAATCATTCATCCTCAGGAGTCAAACATCCAGGAACTTTTGCAGGATTAAAAGAAAAGATCCCATATTTAAAAGAATTAGGGATCAATGCGGTAGAATTGATGCCGATCTTTGAATTTGACGAGATGATCAACGCAAGAGAAGTGGATGGGAAACAACTTGTTGAATATTGGGGATATAATACGGTTGGATTTTTTTCACCAAATGCCAGTTATACAGCTGCTGAGGAAGTCAATAATGAAGGACAGGAATTAAAAGAATTGATCCGTGAACTTCATGAAAACGGAATCGAAGTTATTCTGGATGTTGTATTTAATCACACTGCGGAAGGAAATGAAAATGGACCATTCTTCAGTTTTAAGGGATTTGACAACAATATCTACTATTTATTAACTCCAGAAGGTAATTATTATAATTTTAGTGGATGTGGGAATTCTCTAAATTGCAACCATCCAGTAGTACAGCAGATGATCCTTGAATGTTTAAGACATTGGACGGTTCATTATCGTGTAGATGGATTCCGATTTGATCTTGCAAGCATTCTTGGACGAGATGAAGATGGAATGCCAATGAATAATCCACCATTACTAAAAAGTCTGGCCTATGATCCACTTTTAAGGAATGTAAAACTGATCGCAGAAGCATGGGATGCAGGTGGATTATATCAGGTAGGAAACTTTCCAGCCAGCAAACGATGGGCAGAATGGAACGGACAGTACCGTGATACGATGCGAGGCTATCTAAAAGGTGATTTCTGGGAAGCTAATAGTGCTGCGTGGAGAATTTGCGGTTCAGGTGACTTGTATGGAGGATATTACTCTGATGGCAACAGTAATTACGCTGGATACAATTCCTGCATCAACTTCCTCACATGTCACGATGGATTTACAATGTATGATCTCTATTCTTACAATAATAAACACAATGAGGCAAATGGATGGAACAATACCGATGGGGCAAATGACAATCGAAGCTGGAATTGTGGTATGGAAGGAGATACAAAAGATCCGGAAGTACTCAAATTACGTTATCGCATGATCAGAAATGCTTGTGCTATCTTAATGTGCAGCCGTGGAACGCCAATGTTCTTCTCAGGCGATGAATTCGGAAATACGAAGTTTGGAAATAATAACAGCTACTGTCAGGATAATGAAATCTCATGGATTGATTGGAGCTTATTAGAGAAGAATAAAGACTTATTTGAATTCTTTAAATTTATGATCGATTACCGAAAAAAACATCCAGTTATCCGCAAGAAACTGGACAATGCAGTTTGCGGAATGGAAGCAATGCATGCACACGATGTTAATGCAGAACGTATGGAAGTACCACAAAATGCAAAAACACTGGCAGTAAGCTTTGCAGGATATGACCGCAAAAAAGGAAAAGACGATCTTGTATATGTAGCAGTCAATGCTTATTGGGAAGAAGTAAAGATCACACTTCCAAACCTTGCAAATCATGGAGCATGGTACTTAAGTGTGGATACTTATGGAGATGAGAAAGGAAAGTACTTCTATCAAGAAGGAGAAGAGATTCGCATTGATCGTGAATATGTGATGAAACCTCGGTCTATTGTGGTGTTTACTGGACGAGAAATTTTAAGATAAATTTTAATTTTAAATTTGTAGTTGGCTAACTGTAGATTTTGAGTATATGATAAAAACTAAAGAAGCAACCGAAAGCGCAGCGGTGGAATTTTGCTCACATTTTGAACAAATCGCTGATTCGCCCAATTTCCTACGAAAACTCGCGTTGAAAGTTACTGAACCCAGTAGTCTTTGACGCTCAGACATTCGTCCAATTGGGCTGCGAATTTGTTCAAAATATGGCAAAATTCCAATGCTGCGCTTTCGGTTGCTTCTTTAGTTTTTATCATATACCAGAAGTCTAAAGTGAGGACAATTACAAGATTGAAAAATTTATGTAGGTGTGTATATTAAACATTATCGTTTTTAATTTTAACAGTGGCAGACAGATAATATTATCGTCAATAGAGTAAAACACACATATTTTGTAGTGATTTGAATAGACTTCAGGTGTATGTGACAGAAATAAAAGAAAAACCAATATTTAAAAGAATCAAGGTGGCAAACATGAGCACTTTTTGAGTGCGTTTTTTACAAATTCGCAGTGCCTGTGGTTGGATGTCTGACCGTTGCTGCGGGCATTTTGGCTCGCAGCGAGGGAGTTTCCAAAGGAACAGGCACGGATCAGCGATTTGTAAAAAACGCTCTCAAAAATGCGGAGTTGCCACCTTGATTCTTTTAAATATTGGTTTTTCTTTTATTTCTGTCACATACAATGAATGCCTATAAATCTTTCCCAGTAAGCATCTCATAAGCCTGGAAATATTTATCGATTGTCTTATCAACAATGTCCTGAGGCAGTTTCCAGTCATGTTCGTTGCTCTTTAACCAGTCGCGGGCGAACTGTTTGTCGAAGGATGGCTGTCCATGACCTGGTTCATATTCGTCTGCTGGCCAGAAACGAGAGCTGTCTGGTGTTAACATTTCATCTCCGATGACGATGTTACCGTTTTCATCAAGACCAAATTCAAATTTCGTATCTGCGATGATGATTCCGTGTTCTAATGCATAATCAGCACATTTCTTATAAAGAGCGATCGTTTTATCACGTAACTGTTCAGCGTATTCCTGTCCTTTACCTGGGAATTCTTTCTCAAGAACTTCAATACTTCTTTCAAAAGAAATGTTCTCATCATGATCACCGATTTCTGCTTTTGTAGATGGTGTGTAGATTGGTTCAGGAAGTTTATCAGATTCTTTTAATCCTTCAGGAAGTTTGATTCCGCAGACGGTTCCATTCTCCTGATAGCTTGCCCAACCACTACCTGTAATATATCCACGAACGATACATTCAATAGGAAGCATAGTAAGTTTCTTACACATCATGCTGTTACCATCATATTTCTCCTGTTGGAAGAATTCAGGCATGTCTTTGACATCAACAGAGATCATGTGATTTGGAACGATATCTTTTGTAAGATCAAACCAGAATTTAGACATCTGTGTTAAAACAGTTCCTTTCTTTGTGACATCATTCTTTAAGATGACATCAAAGCAGCTGATACGATCAGTTGCAACCATGATCAGGCTATCACCATTGTCATAAATCTCACGAACTTTTCCTTCTTTGATCGGTTTCATTTCTTTCATTATTTATACCTCGCTGATAAATTGTTTCAATGTTTCTCAATTTTTCACTCTTTGTCTAATAATATAACATCAAATGTCAGAAAAATAAAGTAGGGATTCAAATTGTAAGGATAGGAGATAGGAAGAAAAGTAGAAATTTTTTTGTGCAAATTAACCAAAAAAAATTATAATTATTGAGCACAATCATGAAAAGGCAATGTTTGATTGACAGAAATGAAATAATATGTTAAATTCAAATAAAGATATATCTTTTGCAACACAAAACATATCCTATATATGAACTAAGGAGGATTTAGATATGGGAGGAAACAACAAGTTTATTGATAAGTTTTCCAATGTCGCGATGCGAGTTGGAGGGCAGATTCATCTAAAGGCACTGCGAGACACATTCGCAACGATCATGCCACTTTATATCCTGGCAGGTGTGGCGGTATTGATCAACAACGTCGTATTACCGTTCATTTTAAAAGGAAATGCACTAGTAAATGCACAGTATTGGGGTACTGTCATTACAAATGGTACATTAAATATCTCAGGATTACTTGTGGCACCAATCGTCGCTTATATGTTATCACAAAGTAAACGATTTGAAAACCCATTGGCAGCAGCGATCATCGCACTATCAAGTTTGATCGTTATGATGCCAAACGTATTAGAAGTCACACCAGTTGGAGCAGAAAAAGGAGTTCAGGTATCAGGAATCTTAGGATTTAGCAATATCGGAACAACAGGACTTTTCGCAGGAATCATCATTGGTCTGATCACATGTGAGTTATTTATCACGATCTCACATATTGACAAATTACAGATTAAATTAGGAGACAATATTCCACCAGCAGTTGCAAACTCATTTAATGTATTAATTCCAGTTATCTTAGTATTAGCATTCTGGGGAATCATTTCTACTGTGCTGTTTGTATGTTTTGATACAAACCTTGTAGCATTGATCTCCAAGTTTATTCAGGAACCATTAAGAAAAGTAAATACAAGTTTATTCGGAGTTATCTTCTTATACAGCTTAGGAAACTTCCTATTTACACTTGGCATTCATCAGACAGTTATTTACGGAACATTACTAGAACCATTACTAATTGCAAATATCAACGAAAACATGCTTGCTTATGCAAATCATCATACAATTCCACATATCATGAACGTAGCATTTGTACCTACATTTGGAATGATCGGTGGATCAGGAAGTACGATCGTATTACTGATCGTTACATTCTTATTCAGTAAGAACAAAGCATCCAAGAGTATTGCAAAATTAGGATTAGCACCAGGAATCTTCAATATCAACGAACCAGTTATTTTTGGATATCCAGTTGTATATAACATGGCACTGATGATCCCATTCGTAGCATTACCAGCTATCGGAATCGCGATCGCTTATGCAGCAACAGCACTTGGATTTATGAGTAAATGCGTGGTCTACATCCCATGGACAACACCACCACTAGTGAATGCATACCTTGCAACAGCCGGTGACTTCAGAGCAGTCATTGTACAGTTGATCATTATCGCCATTGGAGTATTATTATATCTTCCATTTGTAAAAATTAATGATAAGATCATGGAAAAACAGATGGAACAGTCAAACGAAGAAGCATAAAAAGTTTAAGAATTAAGAAACTATTATAAATTTTAAAGCATATTTCATGCACAGGAGGGCAAATCATGAAGAATATTTTATTAGTATGTAACGCAGGAATGTCAACAAGCATGTTAGTTCAGAAAATGCAGGCAGCAGCTAAAGAACAGGGAATCGAAGCTACAATTCAGGCAAAATCAGTGACAGATGCAGCAAACGAGATTGATAAAGCAGATGTTTTATTACTTGGACCACAGGTTGGGTATCAGAAATCTGAAATGGAAAAACTTGCAGATGGAAGAATTCCAGTGGAAGTAATCGATATGAGAGATTATGGAACAATGAACGGGAAAAAAGTATTGGCACATGCATTAGAGCTGATTGGAGAGTAAGATATGGAAGGTTTAGAATTAGCTTGTTTTGAGATCATCTCAAATGTAGGAACAGCAAAATCATGTTATATTAATGCGATTCATAAAGCAAAAGAAGGCGACTATGAAGAAGCAAAGAAACTGATCGAAGAAGGAAATAAAATGTATGCAGAAGGTCATAAAGCACATGTGGAAATGATCCAGAAAGAAGCTTCTGGAGAATCTGTAGAAACATGTCTGTTACTGATCCATGCAGAAGATCAGATGATGTCCGCTGAGACATTCCAGGTATTAGCAGGTGAATTTATCGACCTGTGCAAGATGATCAACAAATAGACACAAGAGAATAAAGGAGTGTCAAAGATTATGAAATATGCAGTAGGAATCGATGTTGGAGGGACCAACACAAGAGTTGCACTGATCAATGAAGAATATAAGATTTTAGAGCGCATCAAGTTTTCTACAGATAGCAAAGATCCAGAAGTTACACTGCAAAAGATCGGAGAGATCATCAAAGGATTTGCAAAAGAGATCGAAGGAATTGGGATTTCATGCCCAGGACCACTAGATCTGATCGGAGGTGTTGTTTTAACACCTCCAAACCTTCCTGGATGGCATTACCTCCCATTAAGCAAACGCTTAGAAGAGATCACAGGTGTTAAAGTTGCACTTGAAAATGATGCAAATCTTGCAGCCTTGGCAGAAGCTCTAGTAGGTGCAGGTGCAGGAAAACATTTTGTGCAATTCTTAACTATTTCTACAGGTGTTGGAGCAGGACTTTGTGTTAACGGAAAGATTTATCATGGAGCCAAAGGTTTTGGACAGGAAGTTGCCAATAGTATTGTGTGGAGAGATGGTCCAAGTCAAGGAGATTTAAAAAAAGGATCCATTGAATCCATTGCAAGTGGAACAGCGATCACAAAACGTGCAAATGATGCAGGCATCAGTGCGGCTCATGCAGGAGAAGTCTATGAAGCAGCGAAAGCAGGAAATGAAACTGCCAAAGAGATCATGGAAGATACGTATGAATATCTGTCTAATTTCCTAGGAACTTTATATGGAGTCTTAGATCCTGAAATCTTTATCTTAAGCGGAAGTGTAGCATTAAAAATTCCTGGATTTATCAAAGAAGTAGAAAAAAGAACAAAAGAAAAGGTATATGATGCCTTAAAAGAAAATGTAAAAATCATACCGGCGGCATTGGGAGAGGATTGTGGTCTGATCGGGGCCGCATGCTTGATCCTTCATGATCCGTCATAAGGAAGGACATAACAATGAGTCAGAAAGTAACATTTCCAGAAGATTTCTGGTGGGGAGCAGCTATGAGTGGACCTCAGATGGAAGGAACATTTGAGAAACCCCACGAGAATGTGATGGATTATTGGTATAAAACAAGTAAGGAAGAATTTTTTAATGGAGTAGGACCAACTGTAGCGACAGATTTCTTCCATCATTATAAAGAAGATATCAAAATGATGAAAAGCATCGGAATGAACTCTTTCCGTACTTCTATTCAGTGGTCAAGACTGATCAAAGATCTAGAAACTGGAGAACCAGACGAAAATGCAGTGAAATTTTATCAAGATGTGATCGATGAATGTAAGAAAAACGATATCATTTTAGTGTTAAATCTTCACCATTTTGATCTGCCTATCGAATTGTTCCAAAAATACGGTGGATGGGAAAGCAAACATGTCGTAGATTTCTATGCAAAATTTGCTAAGACAGCATTTGAATTATTCGGAGATCAGGTTCATTACTGGACGACATTTAATGAACCAATGGTTATTCCAGAAGCAGGATATCTATGCGGATTCCACTATCCAAAGTATGTAAATAAAGGAAAAGAAGCTATGCAGGTAATCTATAATCTTAACCTTGCAAGTGCCAAAGCAATCGCATTATGCCATGAGATCTGCGATGCAAAAATTGGAAATATCCTAAATCTTACACCAGCTTATCCAGCAACAGACTCCAAAGAAGATCAGGAAACATCAAAGATCGTCGATGCATTTTATAACAGAAGTTTTCTTGAACCAGCTGTTCATGGAGTATTTCCACAGGAAATGATCGATATCATGAAAGAAAATGACGTTCTATGGGATCAAAACGAAGAAGAATTAGAAATCATCAAGAACAACACAATTGATTTCTTAGGAGTTAATTATTATCATCCAAAACGTGTGAAAACAAGAACAACACCACTAGATTGTGATTATTGGTCTCCAGAGCAGTATTATGAAGAATATGATATGCCTGGAAAACGAGTGAATCCATACAGAGGATGGGAAATCTATCCAAAAGCAATCTATGACATTGCCAAAAATGTACAAGAAAATTACAACAATATTCCATGGTTTATCTCTGAAAATGGTATGGGTGTGGAAGGCGAAGAACGCTATATCAATGAAGAAGGTAAGATCGAAGATGATTATCGAATTGATTTCTATGAAGAACATTTACAGTTACTAGCAAAAGCGATGGAAGAAGGCAGCAATTGCTTTGGATATCATGCATGGACAGGAATTGATTGCTGGTCATGGAACAATGCATATAAGAACCGTTATGGATTTATCGCTCTAGATTTAGAAACACAGAAACGTACTGTGAAAAAATCTGGCGAGTGGCTGAAAAAGGTTACAGAGGAACACGGTTATATCGCAAAAGATTCTTATCAATAAGAGTGGCTTAATTATTTGCAATATTATTTTGCCCTCTTTATATAAATCGTGTATAATAAAAATAGAAGTATGCTCTGGTATACTTGAATGGAGGGAACAATAAATTGACAAAATACGAACGTATTGCAAATGATATGAAAGAAAAGATAGAAAGCGGTGTCTACAAGCCAAATGATCAGTTGCCATTTGAGGCAGAGATGTGCGATCATTATGGAGTAAGTCGAATCACCGTTAAGAAGGCGATGGATCTTCTTGTGAATGAAGGACTCGTTGTGAAACGACGTGGAGCAGGTACTTTCGTAAAGAATATCACATTAAAGACAGATTCAGAATATCCATATTCTACATCAAATCAGTTCTCAGGATTTGCAAATACAGAAGGACACACACACGTAACATCTATGGTACACGATTTTCAGGTAGTACCTGCAAATAAAGAAGTAGCAGCAAGGCTAAAGATCGAAGAAGGCGATTTTGTTTATTATATTGAACGTACAAGATGTTCCGAAGGGGAACCATACGTTGTAGAATACACATATATGCCAATTGATGTAATTCCAGGAGTTAAGAGAGAAGTGCTAGAAAACTCCATTTATGAACACATTTCTAAAGATCTGGGATTAAAGATCAAGAGTGCCCATAGAACTGTCCGTGCAACCTTGCCGACAGAGAAAGAAGAAGAATATCTAAAGATCGATCATTGCTTCCCAATCCTTGAAGTAGAACAGGTAGCATTTTTAGATGATGGAAGAATCTTTGAATATTCCAAGTCAAGACACAGAGGAGACAGATTTGAATTAAAGACTGTCAGTGTACAGTAATCAAAATTAAGCCAGAAAAGGAGAAGCCTGAGACAGGTAACGATCTTCTATTTTATGATCGTTATCTGTTTCAGGCTGATTGTATTATTATGAAATTTTACTTTGCCCCGATGGAAAGCATCACGATTTATCTATACCGAAACATTTATGAACAACTCTTTGGAGAAATCGATAAATATTATACACCATTTATCATGCCAAATGGAAAAAGAACCTTCAAGACAAGAGAATTTCAGGATGTCCTTCCAGAACACAATGAAGGATTAAACATCGTCCCACAGATTCTTACGAAAAATGCACAGGATTTTATTCGGACAGCCAAAGAATTAAAAGAACTAGGATATAATGAAGTGAATTTAAATCTAGGCTGCCCATCAAGAACAGTGGTAGCAAAACAAAAAGGATCAGGTTTCTTGCGAGAACCAGAAGTTCTCGATGATTTTTTGACCGAGATCTATGAAGCACTTGATATGAAAATTTCAATCAAGACAAGGATTGGACTTAGAGAACCAGAAGAATTCGAAGAAATTCTAAGTATCTACAACCGCCATCCAGTCTATGAACTAACGATCCATCCAAGACTGCAGCAGGAATTCTATAAAGGAAAACCACACTTAGATATCTTCGAATACGCAACAAAACATAGCGGAAATCCACTTTGCTACAACGGAGATATCGTAACAAAACAAGATTATGATCATATCACTGATCGATTCAAAGATATCAATGCTGTGATGATCGGAAGAGGCCTATTAAGGAATCCAGCCTTGGTAAGAGAAATCAAATACGGACAGAAATTAACAAAAAGAGAACTCCTAAAAATGCATGATACTCTATATGTAGCATACCAAGAATATCTAAGTGGAGACAAAAACGTCCTTTATAAGATGAAAGAATTCTGGAACAATGCAGCGGTCATGTTTACAAACCACGAAAAATACGCAAAGAAGATCAGAAAAGTCCAGAATCTAAAAAACTATGAAAAAGCAGTCGAAGCATTATTTAGCGACCAGGAATTGATCAATGAGGCATAAGGAGGATTGAAACGTGAAATATTACACAAGTTATGAAAAAAACACACATCAGACTCCAAAAGAGAAAAAACAAGAATACTGGAAAACAGCGATCGGACTACAACAAGTAGACCAATTAAAACCATCAAACTACTTATTAGAATTATCACAGAAGAATATAGAAGAAAACCTATCAAACCAAGAGATTGAGAAACTTTTATATTCGCATTACACAAATGAATCTAAAGAAGAAGAAATCGAGCGAAAAATGGAATGCGATATCGTAGCAAATCGAATCGTACAACTATTACAAGACGATTCCTTCACATTTAGTCCGGCTGCATTAAAATCCATTCATAGATATCTATTTCATGGAATCTATGACTTTGCAGGAAAATTCAGGACATACAATATCTCCAAAAAAGAACCAATTCTAAATGGAGAATCTGTAAAATATGCCAATTACTTCATGATCACAGACACATTCCAATACGATTTTGAAGAAGAAAAAGAATACGATTATTTATCCTGCGATGAATTTGAACTAATAAACCATATCGCAAAATTTACATCCGCGATCTGGCAGGTACACGCCTTCGGAGAAGGAAACACAAGAACAACTGCAGTATTCATCGAGCGCTACCTAAACAGCATAGGCTTTCCAATCAACAACGACATGTTTCAACAACATGCCCAGTATTTTAGAAATGCCCTCGTAAGATCAAATTATGCAGATTACCCCAAAGGAATCAGCACTGAATTTAAATACTTAGAACATTTTTTCTACAATCTACTGATCGAAGAAAAATACGAATTAAAGAATAGAGAACTGATCGTAAAAGAACTATTTTAACTTAGAAAAAGAAGAAATCTGCAAACTCAAATACACAAAGACTAAATAAAAGCATTGACAATTATTAAATCTCTATATTATAATGACTCAATGGGCAATGACGGAGAAAAGTACCATAAATTATCGTTCCCAGTGAGCAGGCGATAGTGAGAATCCTGCAAAGTGAATTCATGCGAAGAACACTCCCGAGCATCAATCTGAACGCAGAACATGAATAGAACAAGATTCAGATTCTGTCAGTAGGTGCGACGTAAGCTGGGCGTTAACCGGCACACAAGAGAGACTGCAAGACAGTAAATCAGGTGGTACCGCGGACTAGATCATACAGTTCGTCCTGAAGTAACAATTTCAGGACGGACTTTTTTTGTATTTATTTTTACAAAACCGCCTGAACATAAGAATAGAAAATACAAGAAAAAGGAGAAAAAGAAAATGTCAGACATGTACCGTACCAGAACCATGGACCAGATTTCTGAAGGTGACATCGGAGCACAATTAAAGATCGCTGGATGGGTAGAGAATATCCGCGACCACGGTGGAGTATCATTTATCGACTTACGCGACATGTATGGAGTAATGCAGGTCGTATTAAGAGATACAAGTTTATTAGATCATGTAAGAAAAGAAGAATGTTTATCTGTAGAAGGTGTGATCCAGCACAGAGACGAAGAAACATTTAACCCTAAGATTCCTACAGGAACAATCGAATTAGAAGCACACAAGATCGATATCTTAGGAAAAGTATACAGAGATCTTCCATTCGAGATCGCAACAAGTAAAGAGATCCGTGAAGATGTTCGTTTAAAATATCGTTACCTTGATATGAGAAACAGAAAGGTAAAAGATAACATTTTATTCCGTTCCAAAGTCATCCGTTTCTTAAGAGAAAAGATGGAAGACATGGGATTCGTAGAAGTTCAGACACCGATCCTTTGTGCATCATCACCAGAAGGAGCTCGTGACTACGTAGTACCTTCAAGAAAATACAAAGGTAAATTTTACGCATTACCACAGGCACCACAGCAGTATAAACAGTTACTGATGGTATCTGGAATCGATAAATACTATCAGATCGCACCATGCTTCAGAGATGAAGATGCTCGTGCAGACCGTTCTCCAGGAGAATTCTATCAGTTAGACTTCGAGATGGCATTTGCAACACAGGAAGATGTCTTCAAGATCGGAGAAGAAGTATTAACAGAGACATTTAAGAAATTTGCACCAGAAGGAAGTGTGATCACAGAAGCACCATATCCAATCTTTAGTTATAAAGAAGCAATGCTTCAGTTTGGAAGTGATAAACCAGACCTTCGTAACCCATTAAGAATCATCGACGTGACAGATTTCTTCCAGAGATGTACATTCAAACCATTCCATGGACAGACAGTACGTGCGATCAATGTTCATGCAAAACTTTCTAAAGGACAGCATGAAAAACTGTTAAAATTCGCTCAGTCTATCGGTATGGGTGGACTTGGATACTTAGAAGTCAAAGAAGAACTGAAATACAAAGGACCGATCGATAAATTTATTCCAGATGATATGAAGATGGAATTAGCTGAAATGGCTGGATTACAGGAAGGAGATACAATCTTCTTCATCGCAGCACCAGAAAAAGCTGCTTGCATCTATGCAGGACAGATCCGTAACGAATTAGGAAGCAGATTAGACCTGTTAGAAAAAGACGCATACCGTTTCTGCTACATCAATGATTTCCCAATGTATGAAATTGATGAAGAAACAGGTAAATTAGGATTTACACATAATCCATTCTCTATGCCACAGGGTGGATTAGAAGCATTAAATGAAAAAGATCCATTAGATATCTTAGCATACCAGTATGATATCGTATGTAACGGAGTAGAATTATCATCAGGAGCCGTTCGTAACCATGACATGGAGATCATGGAAAAAGCATTCGACATCGCAGGATATGACAAAGAAACATTAAAAGACAAATTTGGAGCATTATACAATGCATTCCAGTTCGGTGCACCACCACATGCAGGAATGGCACCAGGAGTAGACCGTATGATCATGTTACTTCGCAACGAAGAAAACATCCGAGAGATCATCGCTTTCCCAATGAGCGGAACAGCACAGGATCTGATGTGCGGAGCACCAAACGAGATTACAGAACAGCAGCTTCGTGAAGTGCATATTAAGGTTAGAGATTAATTAGAGATCATAAGATTAAAAAAAAGACAGGAAACAGACCAAAGAAGGTCAGTTTCCTGTCTTTTTGTTTACCAGAAAAATTTTGCATGCTACAATAATAAAAAACAGACATCAAAGGAGGACACCAACATGAAGATCAAAAATGCAACAATCAAAGATTTTGACACAGCCTATGAATACATCAAAAAACTCTGGGACTACAACACCTACGACTATGAAACAACTAAAGAAGTCTACGAAAAAGTACTACAAGACGAAAACAGTTTTGCATTTTTTGCAATAGAAGAGGATGGAACTTTTCATGGATTCTGCCATGGAGACTATTTTCAGACCTTCTGGATGTCAGGGCTTACCTGCTATGTATCAAGTTTGATTACAAACGAAGAAGACCGAGGTAAAGGATATGGTGTAAAATTATTAGATCATGCAAAGAAATTGGCAAAAGAACGAGGATGTAAAGCAATCACTTTAGACTCCGGACTGCCAAGAGTACAAGCTCATGGATTTTATGAACATTACGGATTCGAGAAAAGCTGCTATGGATTTGAATTAGCACTGTAGAAGAAAGGAAAAATAATGAAAATATTAGTCAGTGCCTGCCTGTTAGGAATCGATTGCAAATATAACGGAAAAAATAACAAAAATGATAAAATTATAGAATTACTAAAAGACCATGAACTAATTCCAGTCTGTCCAGAGATCATGGGAGGACTGCCAACACCAAGAATTCCGGCAGAAATACATCAAAACAAAGTTATCGCAAAAGATGGCAAAGATGTTACAAAACAATACCAAAAAGGTGCCGAAGAGACACTAAAAATTGCAAAGTTATATAACTGTCACACGGCGATCCTAAAAGAAAAAAGTCCATCTTGTGGCTGTGGCAAAGTCTATGATGGAACATTTACAGGCACGCTGATCAATGGGGACGGAATCACAGCTAGATTATTAAAAGAACATGGAATCAAAATCACAGGGGAAACAACCTTAGATATCACAGAATAAAACAGTGAACAGTAAAATGAGGATCCAAATATGAACAACAAACAAAAACTATTAACCGCAACAGCGATCACAGGAACTATTGTCAGTGCATCTGCATTTACTGTCTTCGATTATGCGATCTGTCGAAGAAAAAAACAGCCAGATGTCCGTAAAAAAGAAAAATGGAAACCATATCTTGATTACGTTTTAAAAGAACAAGAATGGCTAAAAGAACACCAAGAACAGGAATTAAAAGAAATCAGATCAAAAGACGGACTAACACTACGGGCAGCCTACATACCAAGAGAAAATGCCAAAGGAACTATTATCTGCATGCACGGTTACCATTCAACAAACAATATCGAATTCGTACCGGAAGTCCGATTTCTATGGAATCTTGGATACAGCATTCTTCTTCCATGGCAGAGAAGCCACGGAAAAAGCGAAGGACGCTATATTACTTATGGAGTGAAAGAACGCCATGATCTCAAACGATGGATTTTGTATACCAATCGGCATCTGGAAGCCAAGAACAAAGATATTTTTCTATGTGGAATTTCTATGGGATGTGCCACAACCTTAATGGCAGCAGGTCTGGACCTTCCAGACAATGTAAAAGGAATTATTGCTGACTGCGGATTCACTTCTCCATGGGATATCATCAAACACGTAGCCAAAGAAAGATTCCATCTTCCACCATTTCCATTAATGTACATGGTAGATTTGATCAGTGAAATAGTAGCAGGATTTGGATTGAAAGAAGTCAGCATTCCAGAAATCATGAAGCGAAACAAGATTCCAGTGTTGTTTATTCATGGAGATGCAGATGATTACGTTCCGATGTGGATGACGATCAAAAATTATGAAGCCTGTGCAGCACCGAAAGAACTCTATATTGTTTCAGGAGCAGGACACGCACTAGCATTTTCAAAAGATATGGAAGAGGGAAAACGAAGAATCAAAAATTTCATACATAAATATAAGACGATCTAAAATAAGAAGAACCACTCTGTATAAATGATTTTACAGAATGGTTCTTGTATTATAATTGTCTAAAAAACAAAAAACTATTTTAAGATCATAAGATAACTTTCCGGTCGCTGTGTGATCTTGGTCTCTTTCAGAATTCTGAAATTGGACTTTCCAGCGAACTGTTTTACATGATCACGGTTTCTTGTATACATAATGATCGTTCCTTCAGGTCCAAGAACTCTTTTGGCGAATGGAAAGAACTTCTCATAAACCTCACGAATCTCCGCTTCTGTCTTCTGACCAGTCGCATAAGGCATCTCCGTAAAGATCTCATCAAAAGGATAATCATGTGTAAATGTAAAACAATCCTTATTAATATAATGAACAATCTGATCTGCAAGATTTGTGTTATAGATCGCTTTCTCAATGGCTTCTGGAGAATGATCGATACCATAAGAAGTATTCCCTTTTACAACCTTCTGGCGTTCGATCAGCATTGTACCAACGCCACAGAAAGGATCAAGAATCTGCGCATCCGGGATCATGTAATCTTTGGCAAGTTCCACAAGTAAAGCAGCATTGACTGGTTTGATACTTGTCGGAATGAACTCCTCGCGGTAATTAAAACGACGATCAACGATCGTATTTAATTTCACTAATAAATAATAATCCCCAGATTTACCTTCTATCATACGGATTTCAAATTCATAATGAGACGTAGAATTTCTTAATTTATGTGCTGTCAGCTCTTCTAATTTCGAAGCAACTTTCTTCGCAAATTTGGAACGTTCAGAAAGTGACATACGGCTTTTCACTCCGATTCGGAAATAAAAAGGAAAATCCCCTTCATGAGTATTTTCTAATAATGCCATTAAATTCGAACCAGCGATCACGGATGCAGCAACATCAGCATCAGGTTTACATGAAACCATGCCTGGAATTTGAAATAACAATTCATTGTATGTGCGGATTGGTAATAAACGATTCAGATGATTTGTCTTTACACGCACGCCCATTTTTGAAGAAGCAGCTGAAGATTCTTCCATCAAGGCAGCAGTAATTTCCGGGTGTAATGGGTTAGTGCGGAAAATACAATGAAATGTCTGGCGGCCGCCTAAAAATCTATGCTTTTTAAATGGTTCGATCGTATTGATCAGTTCAGAAAGTGCATGAAGTTCATGTTCTACATGCTTTTTCTCATCGTCAGAAGCTTCATAAAGAGATAATTCTTCATAACGTTTTCGGAAAACATCCACATAAGGAGCCGCATTTAAAGATTTTAAAGCAGTTAAATAAGCCTCTTTTACAAAACGTGTATCTTCTGTCTGATAAGCATGAAATACAGCATCGCTTTCAGAAGTAAGTGCCAGATCACCGATCAAAAGAGCAGCATTTTTTCTTGTTTTTGCATCTTCATTTTCTAAAAATACGGATAAGTCCAGATCACCATCATGGATCCACGACAACAAAAGTTCTCTTTTAGAAGAATCCTTGATCTCCTGACGCAGGGAACTTAAAGACTGACGTACTTCGATATTTTGATTTAATCTTTTACATAAACGATTGATCATATATACATTCCTTTTCTAAATAATGTGTATAAGGAAAAGTCCTTAAAAACTATAAAAACAGTATACCTTATTGAAATAATTTTTGCAAAAAAAGTAAAAATCATGCTATAATAATACATAACCAAGAGAATAATAGGTAAGGAAGTATATGAAACATATAACGATCAAGAGAGCAGAGCAGGCAGATGTCGATGCGATCATGCAATTGATGCAAGAAGCAGTGGATACTGTGAAGGTTTCCGATTGGTTTCTGCCAGATAACAGACAATATATAGAAGAACACATAAGCGACCGGGGATTTACATTGAAGGCGTTATCAAGTAACAATGAGATCTTGGGCTTTTTTATTGCCGATCTTCCGGGAGAGTCAAAACATAATCTTGGATATGATCTGAATTATGACGATCATAAGATACACAAAGTTGCACATATGGACTACGCAGTTGTGACAAGTAAAGCAAGAGGTTTGGGGCTTCAGAGAAGATTTTTCAAAGAGGCAGAGAAACAATTAGAAGACACGATATATGAATACTTCCTTGGAACCGTTCATCCGGATAATATCTACAGTCGGACAAACTTTGTCAAAGCAGGTTACAGGGAAGCAAGACAAATGTCAAAATATGGTGGTATGCAACGTATCATCATGGAAAAGGAGAAATGACTATGAGTGATCAGTATGATGTTATTATGATCGGAGCAGGACCTTCTGCTATATTTTGTGCTTATGAATTAAAGAGAAATAAGCCAGATATGAAAGTTCTTATGATCGAAAAGGGACGAAGGATCGAAAGAAGAGCCTGTCCAAAACGAAATACAAAGGTATGTGTTGGATGTAAACCATGCTCTATCACAACAGGATTTGCCGGAGCTGGAGCATTTTCTGACGGTAAATTATCTTTATCTCCAGATGTAGGAGGGAACCTTCCAGAGATATTAGGATATGACAGAACGATCGAATTATTAAAAGAATCCGATGACATTTATTTAAAATTCGGAGCTGATGAGAAAGTATACGGAATTGATGAAGCGGAAGAGATTGCAAGCATCCGTAAGAAAGCAATTCAGGCGAACTTGAAGCTGATCGAATGTCCGATCAGACATTTGGGAACAGAAGAAGGGTACAAGATCTACTCAAGACTTCAGGAACATTTATTAAATGAAGGTGTTGATATGATCTTTGATACCATGGTCAAAGATATCATCATTGAAGATGGGGTTGCAAAGGGTGTTGTCACAGACAAAGGTGAGACATATACAGCCGATGAGATCGTAGCAGCCGTAGGACGAGAAGGATCTGAATGGCTAAGCGGAATCTGCAGAAAATACGACATTGAAACACAGGTAGGAACCGTTGATGTCGGAGTCCGTGTAGAAGTTCGAGACGAGATCATGGAAGAATTAAATAAGAGTCTTTATGAAGCAAAACTTGTTTATTACACGCCAACATTCGATGATAAAGTCCGCGTATTCTGCAGCAATCCATCGGGGGAAGTAGCAACAGAATATTATGAAAATGGTCTGGCAGTGGTAAATGGTCATGCATACAAAGCAGATGAATACAAGACAAACAATACAAACTTTGCATTATTAGTATCTAAGAACTTTACAAAACCATTTAAAGAGCCGATTCAATATGGAAAACATATCGCACAGTTAAGCAATATGCTTTGTGATGGCAAGATCTTAGTACAGAGATTTGGAGATTTTGTGAGAGGAAGAAGAACAACCGAAGAACGTCTGGTAAGAAATAACATTACACCAACATTAAAAGATGCTGTTCCAGGAGATCTTTCACTCGTATTCCCATATCGAATCATGAAAGACATCGAAGAGATGATCTATGCATTAGATGAAGTAACACCAGGTATGGCAAGTGATGAGACACTTCTTTACGGTGTAGAAGTTAAATTCTATTCAAATAAGATCTTAACAAACAAAGACTTTGAAACTAATATCAAAGGACTTCGTGCGATCGGTGACGGAGCATCTGTAACAAGAGGACTACAGCAGGCATCTGCGAATGGATTAAGTGTTGCGAAGAGTATTCTGAATAAATAATATGATGTAAGTGTCAAAAGTTACTTTTGACACTCTCATCATATTATCTCAGCAAATAAAATCCCTGATAGTTTAGAAATCTATCAGGGATTTTATTTGTTAAGATGTTATTTTATTTTTTGAATTCTGGATGATTTTCATAAAAAACTTTATTAGCCTGTTCTCCAGCAAGCATCAGTCTTTCCAGTCCCTCCTCAGGGCATAAAAAGCTTCCCAGAGGATAAGGTGTCTTTGTATACAAACCATGAAAATCAGTTCCACCGATCATGAAAAGATCATGTTCCTTACAAAGAGAAGTGATATGATCTCTTGTTTTTTCATCATTTCGTGGATGATTTAATTCAATTCCATCGAGCATATGCTCTTCGATCATCATTTCCATCACATGCTCAGCTTTATATTGCCCTGGATGTGCAAGAACAACGACACCGCCACAAGAATGGAGAAGATCAGTGACTGTTTTTGCATCCATATAACGGTATGGAAATTTATGTGGACCTCCAGCACGAAATAACTCATTATGTAATTTACCAATCGGAGTTCCAGTATATCCCATCATAGAAAGAACCTGCATGAACACCAAGCTCTTTCCCAAGTCTTACAGCTTCCGGAATGGAATGTGTTGATTCGTGGTCAGAGATTGCAATATAATCAAGGCCGATACGTTTCGCATAAGGAATGATCTGGTCAACACGCATAGCACCATCAGATAAAACGGTGTGACAATGTAAGTCTGCTTTCATATAAAAATACCTCCAAAATATTTATTCCATTTTCTTTAAGATCGTTAAAATATTAGATAATGACTGATGAAATAATTCCTGATCTTCTTTTGACAGTGATTCAAAACGTTTGGAAAGGTATTCTTTGACAAGCGCTTTTTCCTGAAGGATCAGCTGGTTTCCTTTCTCTGTGAGTTTTACATAAACCATTTTTCTGTTTTCATCACTTCTAAAACGTGTGACATACTCATCCTTCACAAGTGGAGAAACGGCTCTTGTAGCCTGTTCCTTAGATGATGCCAGATAAGAAGATAACTGTGACATATTCAATGAACGACCTCCAGACAGTGCAAATAAGATAAGAATCTGTGTTTTGGTAAGATCCATGGAAGGTATGTCGATCGTGTTTAAAAGAAATTTCTGACAGATTGGAAAAATTTCAAAAAGTGCAGAAACATCATTCAATGTAAATCCCTCTCTTTCGATGTTTTTCTAACTAAGAGTATACCACTTTATGAATAAAAATCAATAATCAACAAAAATCAATATTTGACAAAAGTCAAATAAAAAGATAAAATAGGAGAAACACTATAAAATGACCTTGATCAAAGGAGGTAACCTATGAGTGAAACAACAACACAGATGCAGGATTTTCTGACACGCCAGGCGAAAGTCTGCCATGATAATTGTGAGATAGAGAAAGATCTGTACAAAGAGCTGGGAGTGAAACGAGGACTCAGAGATGTCGATGGAGTCGGCGTTCTTGCAGGTCTTACGAATATATCCTGTATTCAATCCAGTGAGATGATCAATGGAGAGAAAGTACCTTGTGAAGGAAAGTTATTTTATAGAGGATATAATATATATGAATTAGTCGATGGCTTTATGAAGAGAGGCGAATTTGGATTTGAAGAAATCACCTATCTTTTACTATTTGGAAAACTGCCGGATGAAAAACAATTGAAAGAATTCAGAGAAATTTTGGCACAGAGTATGACACTTCCAAAGAATTTCACAAGAGATGTTATTTTAAAGGCACCATCGAAAGACATTATGAACACGTTGACAAAGAGCATTTTAACACTGGCATCGTATGATGATAAAGCATCTGATATTTCTATGGAAAATGTATTAAGACAATGTCTGATGTTGATCAGTGTTTTGCCGATGATGGCAGTTTATGGATATCATGGTTACAATCATTACGTCAATGATGACAGCCTGTACATCCATCGTCCAGATCCAAACTGTTCCATGGCAGAAAATATTTTAAGAATGCTGCGTCCAGACAAATCTTATACAGAATTGGAAGCCAGAGTGTTAGATATTGCACTCGTTCTTCATATGGAACATGGAGGAGGAAATAACTCAACATTTACAACCCATGTCGTGACATCTTCAGGATCAGATACATATTCAGTGATCGCAGCAGCACTTTCATCATTGAAAGGTCCCAAACATGGAGGAGCGAATATCAAAGTTGTTGAGATGATGCAGGATTTAAGAAAAAATGTGGATGATATCAGTGATGAAAGTCAGGTAGAAGAATACTTAAGAAAACTGCTGCACAAAGAAGCATTTGACCAAAAAGGACTGATCTATGGAATGGGGCATGCAGTATATAGTATTTCAGATCCAAGAGCGCAGATTTTCAAAGCTTTTGTAAAGAAACTGGCCCTTGCAAAAGGAAGAGAAAAAGATTTCGAACTCTATTCTATGATTGAAACATTGGCACCAAAAGTAATCGCAGATGAACGAAAAATCTACAAAGGGGTCAGTGCAAATGTCGATTTCTACAGTGGATTTGTGTATAGTATGTTAGATATCCCATTGGAATTGTTCACACCGATCTTTGCGATGGCAAGAATCGTTGGATGGAGTGCCCATCGTTTGGAAGAATTAACAAATGTGGATAAGATCATTCGTCCTGCGTATCAGAGTGTACAGGATGAGAAAGAATATATTGAGATGGAAGATCGATAAAAAAGAGGGATTCCCTCTTTTTTTATGCAAAAATATAAGCTTATAAAATGAGGAAAACCGGAGACGAGGAGAGTCTCCGGTATTATGAAAAAGTATGAAAAAAAGTTTTAGCTAAGTAAGTTTGTTTGTTACTTGCTATGGTTTTAGTATACTCAGTAAATGTGAAAGAATTGTGTCTAAAAAATGATGAATTTATGTTTTTTGGTCATATTTTGAGAAATTCAGTGATTCCATATGCAACTCCGTCCTTGTCATGATGTTTTGTGATAAAGGTCGCAGCATCTTTACATTTTGGAGAAGCATTTTCCATGGCAATTCCGATACCAGCTTCTTTTAACAGATCAATGTCATTATCACCATCACCAAAGGCAGCGGTTTCTTCAGGTTTTAGATTCAAATATTCCCGAATAAAACGAAGTCCGGAATGTTTTCCGGCATCTTTATGAGAAATCTCGATCAGCTGCGAAACAGAAGAAGTAATATAGATCTCATCACAATTATATTTAAGTTCATTCCAAATGAGCTGCTTTTGCTGCTCGCCAGAGACAACAATATCCATACTGTCAATATGATCAAAATGTTCTCGAATAAAAGAAATAATATCATCAATAGGAATTCTTGTAGATTGGATGTAAGGAATTGCTTGTGGAGTTGTACCATAGGAAACAGGATCTTCCACATAAGCTTTCAGGGCATAAGCTTTGCCATCAATAAAAACTTCAAGGGCAGTCTCATGCTGTTTAGCAATCTGAATTATACATTCAACGGAAGCAGGTGTCATCTTATATTCATGAAGACAGGTGCTTGTAGGAATATGGTAAATGGCAGCACCATTAGAAGTAATTGCATATTGAATTCCAGGCACAGCAAGAACATCTTTAGGCAGCGTATCAAAAGAACGTCCACTTGCGATCACAATGTGAACACCATTTTCAATTGCATGACATAAAGCATTATAATTTCCGTCAGAAAGCCGTCCACTTGCATTTAATGTTGTACGGTCAAGATCAAGTGCAATACATTTTATATTCATAAGAAACCTCCAGATTTCGCATTTGTTATACATAGTCGATATTGTGTAATATATTTTACACATATGAAAATATTGTATCTTTTCTTTGAAACAATTACAATATACGAAAGGAGGAAAAATAAAAATGGGAATGACAACATTATGCTATATAGAAAAAGATAACAAATATCTGATGCTGCATCGCATCAAGAAAGAACATGATATCAATAAAGATAAATGGATCGGAGTCGGTGGTCATTTTGAACATGGAGAAAGCCCGGAAGACTGCATGTTTCGTGAAGTTATGGAGGAAACAGGACTAACCCCATTGTCATATAGATTTTGTGGGATCGTCACATTTTTGTCCGATATGGGAACTGAAAAAGAAGCATGGGAATATATGTGTTTATACCATATCGAAGAATTCAAAGGCGAGATCAAAGAATGTGATGAAGGAGTACTAGAATGGGTAGACAAAGAAAAAATATTAGACCTTGATCTGTGGGAAGGTGACAGGTTATTTTTACGCTATATGCAAGAAAGAAGATCATTTTTTTCGTTGAAATTGGTATATGAAGAAGGAAATCTGGTGCAAGCAGTCGTAGATGGAAAAGACTTGGAATTTTTTGATATCTTAGATGAAAATGGAAACAAAACAGGAAAGATCAAAGAGAGATCTTTGGTCCATGAAGATGGAGATATCCATGGAACTGTGCATATCTGGATCAGAAGAAAAACAGAAAAAGGATATGACTTGTTGTTACAAAAACGAAGCAAAGAAAAAGACTCCTTTCCAGGCTGCTACGACATCTCATCCGCAGGACACATCAGTGCAGGTGATGAGCCATTAGAAACCGCATTAAGAGAACTAGAAGAAGAACTAGGGATCAAAGCAGAACCAGAACAACTTAAAAAAGTATGTATGCATGAAGGAAGCATGAATGGAAAATTCTACGGAAGAGAATTTAAGAATCATGAGATCAGCACGGTTTATATGTATGAAGAAACAGTGGATATTACAAAACTTAAACTACAGAAAGAAGAAGTCGAAGAGGTTATGTGGATGGACCAAGAAGAACTGATCCAGAAAGTGAAAGATGGTGGGATTTCAAATTGTATATACTTGGATGAAGTAGAGAAGTTTTAAGTTGTAGTTGGCCAACTGTAGATTTTGAGTATATGATAAAAAATAAAGAAGCAACCGACAGCGCAGCGGTGGAATTTTGCTCATATTTTGAACAAATCGCTGATTCGCCCAATTTCCTACGAAAACTCGCTCTGAAGTTTTGTTCAGGTCAATAGACTTTGAAGCTCAGACATTCGTCCAATTGGGCTGCGAATTTATTCAAAATATGGCA
>OGOQ01000020.1_pt1 | contig 166420 bp, 152 predicted proteins | sample 1552691 | NCBI WGS metagenome assembly OGOQ01 (sample SAMEA2580209, study PRJEB22360) | human gut metagenome | biome: human gut; feature: human-associated habitat; material: faeces | place: Denmark | collected 2008/2010
GAAATTTTCAAGGTACAAACCGTTTTTTACGAGGTGGTTTTGACCCTCAAATCATATAATTTTATTGTGTAACTGCATTTTCAATTGCCTTCTTAATGACATTACTAGAATTGGTAGCACCACTCACTGCATCCACATCAATTTTCTGCGTTGCTACTACATTATCCACAATTACCTCAGCAGTTTTTCCTCTTTCATTTCTATGCTCCATAAGATTTATTGAAACAATTCTACCATCTTCAATCATTACTTCTACCTTGGCATATATATATCCTGCATCATATTCTCCAACATATGTTCCATCCTCGACATCTGATAATTCTATATTTTCAAAAACTATACTGTCAACATTCCTCTGATATTCTCTAAAATCCATAAAATATACAACGACATGCCAAACAATACATACTGCCATAAGTATTGTCAAGATTCTATGCCACTTCATCCTTCTGTCTTTTTGTTTTAGTACATGGCAAGAAAAAATTAAAACAATCATAAAAACAACTGCCACAACTCCTGATACATTTACTAATATATTGCGGTTCCTCAATACCGGAATACAAAAACTAATATGTAATATACAAAAGACTATTAATAACAGGCTTACTGGTCTATGAATTCTCATTAAAACCTTATCAAATTTAATAAGATTACATCTTCTCGCTATCCACTTTGCCACTAACATGCAAAAACAAATCAACGATAAATATCCAAAAACAATTCCCATATAAACATTCCTTTTCTAAACATATCGATTTAATATCTTTGTTATCTTTTTCTCAAAGCGTATAGGCATAACCTGCTTATCCTGCCCTGCCCAGACACATTTTCCAACATATTTCATTCCAGATGTTTTAAAGAATTCCTTCATGCTCCTAATGGCTCCTGCACTTTGTCCATACAAGAAAGAAAATGGCGCTGGTGTGTTACATGCCGTTAGCAGAAAATATTTTTGATTTTTAGATAATCTCGCTTTGGGAAATGTTTTGGTTTCTTCCATAACCACGCCTAACAACCTATCAAATAAATTTTTTACTACCGCTGGAACATTCGCCCAATAAACAGGTGCCGCAAGAACTACAACATCACACTCTCTAATTAATCTGCTAATCTCTTGCACATCATCTTTATGTACGCAATTTCCCGTTTTAATACATGTTCGACACCCATTACAATAACCTATATTCTGCTCATATAAGTTTATAGATGTAATCTGCCATCCTTGTTGTTCTGCTTCTTGCAAAACATACTTTAGCATAGTTCCTGTTGCCCCGTCTTTATGAGGACTTCCCAATAATGCAAGCAACTTTTTAGACATTATTATCCCCTCCCCTCAACTGCCAAGGAATTATACAACATATCAAATCCGTACAACAAAAATTCTTTCTTTGATTTTTTTAAATGTTGAGTTATATATTCTTCTTTATTTGCAGCAAGTAAGATAACGCCTGATAACATACCCCAAAAAGAAAAAATGGTTGGTAAAATCTCAATATTGGAACGTATCTCTCTATTTTCTATTCCCGTTTTCAAAAAAGTATATAATAACTCGTTTATCCTCTCACCAACCAAAAAAGTTTCCTTTTCTTCCGGCAAAAAATGTGTTGTTTCAAAATCAATGTTGATTGTTTTAAGTACCATGCCAAAATAAAATGGATATTCCTCCTGATATTCTACTAACGCATTGCAAATTTTTTCATAGCATTCTTTGGTATTACTGCTACTTTCCAATGCATGGTTCATATAATCGTGTAATTTCTGCATGCTTTCCAATACCAGTACACTGACAAGCTCCTCTTTATCCTTAAAATATACATATAAGGTCGCCTTGCTATACCCTGCTTCCTTTGATATATCATTCATTGATGTATTTTCTATTCCCTTTTTCATAAACAGTTGCTCTGCAACCATTGCTATATTCTTTCTATGCACACTTTGTGATTCTTTTTTTCTTCTTGCCATAACTAACAAACCTCCTATAATTGAACCTGTGGTTTAATTATAGGAGGTGGTATTCTAATTGTCAAGCAAATTAATTTTTAATTTATTTATTCACAATAATGGAATGTTCTATCATTTTTGTAATTTATTTCTATACTCGCTTGGTGTCAATCTATATTTTTCTTTAAAAACACGATTAAAAGTTCTAAGACTTCCAAAACCACTGTCCATCGAGATTTCTGTCAGGGTATCATCTGTAGTTTCGATTCTCTGACAGGCATAACCCAGACGCGCTTCATTCACATATTGATTAAAACTGCTGTGAAATGTCTTTGAAAACAATCTGGATAATGAAAATTTGCTCACGCCAAGGTCATGTGCCATTCCATCAAGCGATATACTCTTATTAAAATTGGCAGAAATATATGATACGGTACGGTATATTATATCATCGCTGCCAATTTTGCTCTTTTCCACTAATTTCATCATCGGAATACATCTTGCCAGTATAATCTGCAAATAAGCTTGAACAACCCATATATCATTCTGCCCGGTATCTATTATGGATTCCACTGCTCTGTACACTTCATCCGGAATAACATCACTTTTTACAACAGGATATTGTGGAGCATTATTCCTCAGTACATTTTCAAATCTACCAAAAATCATTTGTGGAGCATTAATAAAAACCGCCTCATTGACTTCTGATGAAAACACCTGATAATGATGAATAACATCAGGAAATACTACTCCTATATCACCTGTTTCCATGTGATACAGCTCCTGTCCTACACCAAGCTCTAATGTTCCTTTCGTAACGCATACAATTTCCATTGCATTATGCAGATGTGGTGGCTGGTGCCGTGGTTTCCTCTTTACTGCAATAATCTCTTCATTTGTATTTTCATATGTTAAATGCACTCAGATCATCTCTCCCATATTATATGATAATTACTTAATTCCTTTTTCTCTTCTAAGCTTTTCATTTGCAGCTTCTACATTCATCTTTGAAAGAAGAATTGTAATAAGAATCTCAAATACAAATGGTAACCATAAATACATTATCTGAAGCATAGTAATTGCAGATGCCGGCTGAGTCGCATTTGTACCTACATAACCACTGATTTCAAGCAGCCATCCTACAATAGCTGTTCCAACTCCACCACCAATTTTGATTCCAAGTGATGTGCATGAATACATAGTTCCATCTACTCTCTTTCCCTGAGTCAGGTATGTATACTCAGAGCACTCGGCAATTACTGCATTCATGTCTCCCTGCCAAGGTCCCTGTCCTAATGCTGCAACTGCAGTAAACAGCATCATCAGTGGAACGCTTCCCATGTATCCTGCTACAATCACAAGTGCTCTTGCTATCGTAGCCAGAATATATCCACGTTTATTAAGCTTATACATTCCCTTCCACTTTCCAACAAGAGTTGGTGTGAAAATAAGTGCTATTATAAGAGGAATATTTACAGCCCATGCAAATACACCAAACAGATTTTTGTTCTTAAGAACCCATGTACAATAATAAATACCTGCCCCAATCATAGCACTGTATAACTGCTGCAAAATATAAGTTCCACAAATCATCATATAGTACTTATTCTTAACAAGAAGCTTAAATGCCTGAACAAGACCATACTTCTTTTCTTCATCGTTCTCTATTCCGGAGTTAAGCTCCTCTTCCGGAAGCTCCTTAACCGACAGTCCTGAAATCGTATTTACTACAAGGCCTATCAAAGCATAAATAATAGCTACGAATCTCCATGCAGCAGCACCTCCACCGCATATATCAACAAAAGCAACTGTTATAGACTGAATTATAAGACTTGTTGAAAAGGCAAAAATAAAACGGTAAGAGCCCATCTGTACACGTTCTTTGCTGTTCTTTGTTACCAGCGAAGTAAGTGCAGAATAGGCAATATTATTTGCTGTGTAAAATACACCATTCAATAATGTATATGCTATAAAGAACCATGCATACTGAGCAGTCCTGCCCCAGCTTGTAGGAATTGCAAAAACTGCTACAAGTGTCAAAGCACAACCTATATAGCCATAAATCATCCAAGGCCTTGCTTTTCCAAGCTTTGTATGTGTTTTATCAATAAGCGAACCAAAGAAAACATCTGTAAAACCATCAAATAATTTAGATGCTGCGATTAATGTTCCAACAATTCCTGATGCAAGTCCTATAGTATCTGTAAGATATACCATAACAAAGGACGTCAGGAATGCATATACTACATTTCCTGCAATATCACCGGAACCATAACCAATTTTGTTGTACCACTTTAAGTACGTCTTTTCTTCCATGAGAACCCTCCAATTAATTACTTTGTTTTATCTTTAACAGCTATACTAATTTTATATATTTGTGCAATTTTTGTCTATAAACATAACAGGCTGTAATATGCACAAAATGATACACTTTTTTAAAATAGATGTTTTTATGATAAAGTACAAGCCAGACGTCTTCCAGACAACTGGCTTGTACTCTACAATATATTCAAATTATACCTGACTGTATCCGATATAATGTCCATTGAGCCAGACATAATAACAGCTGTCAACCCCTTCAAAATTCAAAAAGGCTTTATAGGAGCATTATCATCTTTTTCATATACAAAATGATTTACATAAGCTCCTTAATAGTTGTCCTACTCTATATAAATATTACACTCTAAATCAACCTTTTGTCCATAAATATAAATAGACAAAACATGCATAAAATGGTACAATACAAGCGGAGGTGTATAATGTATATTAACACGGGATATTTGAATCATTCACATAAAGATTTTAAAGATAAAAGCCGCCCTCTGATTGTAGGAAGCTGCGGAACCTATCGCCTGTCACAGCATCCTAAGATGCCTACATACAGGCCCAGAGGAAGACTGGATTACCAGATTATATACATATCATCCGGTCTTGTTCATTTCCACTTTGACAATCCTGAAAATGAGACAATCATTCCAGCAGGACATATAGTGTTATTTCGCCCAAAAGAGCTTCAAAAATATGAATTTTATGGTAAGGATAAGACTCAGATATATTGGCTTCACTTTACCGGAAGCGACGTAAAAAACACTTTAAGAAAATACGGATTTACAGACAATAAAAGAGTCTTTAATGTTGGAACGTCTCTTGAATATGAACAGGTTTTCAAAAGAATTATTACAGAGCTTCAAAGATGTCAGGACAATTATGAGGAAATGCTCATGCTTTTGCTACGACACCTTTTGATTATATTTAACCGTAAAATAACAACTGAGCATGTAATCAGAAATGAATTCCTTGACAGCCAGATGGATACAGCAATTACATATTTCAATGCAAACTACAACCGCGCTATTAACGTGGAGGAATATGCTTCATCAATTGGTATGAGCATAAGCTGGTTTATCAGGAGCTTTCGGAAATATACCGGTAATACACCAGTACAATTTCTCACAGCACTAAGGATGACAAACGCACAGGTGCTGCTTGAAACGACATCCTACTCTATAAACGAGATTGCAGGCATTGTCGGATACAATAATCCACTATACTTCAGTCGATTGTTCCATAAACAAAAAGGATGTTCTCCTTCTGAATACAGAGCCAGAAATACATAATAATCAGCAATATTATAATGCTAATTTTATCACTGTACTTTTCGTTTTAATTAATGACTAACAGATTGTAAAAGAATAATCCTTATCAGTCTCCGCACTGATACGATAATCCTCTTCCACATCAGTTCCCCAGCTGTCGATGCCTCCAACACCTCTTACTGCGCCATATATGCATAAAACAGTTCTTCTTGCCGGTGGCAGTTCTTCATGGTGAAGAGCGTTTTCAATCTCAGATGCGGTATAAGGCAGACAAGAAAATGCAAATTTTTCATCATTCTTTTCAATGCGCAGTGTCTGTGACGAGCTATCTGTCCTGCTGTTATCAAGAGCCGTATGTCTTGTAATTTCAAGCCACTCTGTATCCATTCTCATACCACATTCCTGCGGAACAAGATATTGTGTAAGACTCAGATCACCGATCTCATACACGCCTTCTTGTGCACCTGCTTTTCTGTCAGGATATGTTTCCCCTGAGAGTCCCTTATATAAATATTTGTCAGCCAATGTTGGCATAATAAATCTCATTCCAAATACAGGGAATTCAGGGAGCCCCTGTACTCCATTATAATGTACATCCACGCGAATCTTTCCGGACACATCAACGCTATAGCTCACAAGAACAGTTGTCGCCGGAGTTGTTATGGTCTCGTATGTATATTTTACAATAATTTCATCAGCATAAACATCACCGCCATAGCTGTTATTATCAGGTGCATATGGTTTTTGCTCCTTGCCATCCATGATCACCTGTATTCCCTTACAGTCTATAAACATATCTGCCGAAAGCCAGCTTCCGCTTTTAATATGGAACTTGCTTCCCCTGTCATTATCTGTCAACGCTCTCCAGAAAGTAGGCTTTGGGCAACGATACAGCCACTCATATCCATTTTTAACGATAGATTCCAGTCCACCCTGTGCATAAGAGAAAATATAATCAAAGCCTTCACCATGTACACCTAATGTATAGTCACCATAGACCACTCTTAATTTATCTGTATAAGCCATAGTAATACCTCACTTCCTGCATTGCCGGTTTTTCTTTCCTGTCAGCAAATACAATTCCATTTGCTGAGAATTCATAGTCTGCCGGTTTATCATCAAAATCCCCACCATAGCGTAAAACATCTTTTCCTGTAACGGAATCTTTTACCATAATTGCCTGGTCAATAAAATCCCATATAAATCCGCCATGATACATATCGTATTTGTCAATCAGCTTCATATAAGAGCCAAGTCCACCCATTGAATTTCCCATATCATGCATGAATTCGCATAAAATATACGGTTTTTTCGGACTGTTATTCAAGTATTCCTCTACATCCTCCGGTTTTGCATACATTCTGGTCTCAAAATCAGAAATAGTATCCTCATATGCCCTATTATAATAAGAACTTTCATAATGAACTAATCTTCCATCCTTCTTTTCGGCAAAATAAACGTTCATTGCCTCAATGTCGTCTCCTGCATAGGATTCATTTCCTAATGACCAGAAAAGGATGGATGTATGGTTTTTAAAAGTTTCAAAATTGTTTTTTGCACGCTCAAGCACTGCATCTCTCCACTGTGGAATAGATCCAGGTACATTGCATGACGGTTCGATTGCCCCTAGCTTTTGGAATGAGCCATGGCTCTCAAGATTTGTTTCTGCCATCACATAAATACCTGCATCGTCGCACATATAGTACCATGGTATCTGGTCAGGATAGTGACAGGTACGCACAGAATTAATATTGTTTCTTAGCATACATGATATATCTGCCTTCATGTCTTCTATACCAATGCATCTTCCTGTTCTTGCATTCCACTCATGACGGTTTACTCCCGTGATAACAAGACGTTTTCCATTCAAATAGATTACTTTATCTATAATCTCTATTCTTCTGAAACCGATATCATAAGGAATTACCTCGGCCAGTGAACCATCCTCTGCTTTAAGCTCAACATAAGCATGGTATAAATATGGATTATGATTATCCCACAGCCTGACACTTTCCAAGTCAACACAAATCGTGCCTTCCAAATGGTCGTTTTCTTTATTTAACTGTAATGATTTCTCAACTAATATATTTTCTTCTTTGTCTTTTAAAATAAAGCCAGCAGTTACATTCTGACTGTCAGGAGCAGATACCTTCATGCTGACAGATACGCTTCCGCTTTCATTATCTTGATTTAACACAGGTTTGAACCATACATCCTCCAGATGAACATCCGGAATTGCCTTCAAAGTAACATTTCTAAAAATTCCAAAAAATCTGAAAAAGTCCTGATCCTCTAAAAATGCCGCCGTGCTCATCTTATGTACCTGCACTGCCAGAACATTTTCCTTTTCCTTAATATATGGTGTCAGATCAAACTCAGAAGGTGTGAAGCTGTCCTCTGCATAACCTATAAACTGACCATTTAGCCACAGATACATAGCTTCTTCTACACCTTCGAAGCATATATGGATTCTTTTTCCACACATGTTCTTATCCAAATCAAAGTATTTGATATAAGAGCCTACCGGATTGTACTGTGCCTCTGAAAACATTCCTTCTTCTGCTCCCGTTGCCTCCATACTATATGCTCCTCTGTGGTACTCTTTTCCTTCCCACGGATACATAGTGTTGATGTAACGTATTTTATCATATCCAGCCAGTTCAATATGTCCGGGAACCATAATTTTATCGAATCCGGATGCATCAAATGTTTCCTTATAAAAATCAACAGGTCTTTCCATCACATTTTTGCTGTAAGCAAACTCCCATTGACCATTTAATGACTGTAATAACGGATTTTTTTCTTTTTTCATGTCTGAATAATCCAGATAATAGCAATGATCACTATGTGGTTCCAATTGATTTACCTTAAACACTTCCGGATTATCAAGCCATTTCATATCAGCGTTCATATTTTTCCTCACTTTCCAATTATTAATATATAAAACCAAGAACAATAACCGCTTTGTTATATCTAAGATATAACAAAACTCTTGCAAAGAGCAATGTAATAAATTGTACAAATCATGCACTAAATGATACTGTTATAATTACTTGACAAATGTGTAAAATGAACCGCTACATTGAATGCTGTACAAAAGTCACCTCGAAAATCGTTCCCCCAGTCTTGCCTGATTTAATACAAATACTGCCATCATGTACTCTAACGATTTCATGAACAAGAGCAAGTCCGAGTCCTACGCCACCCAGCTCCCGGCTTCTGGATTTATCCACACGGAAGAATGGCTCGAACACTCTCTCCCTAAGCTCCTTTGGTATTCCGCTTCCCGTATCTTCTACAGACAGATAAACATGCTTGTTTCTCTGATATGCGGTTACTGTAACCTGTCCAAGCGGATGATTATATTTGATGGCATTCTCAACCAGATTGTATACAAGCCTGTAAATAAGGATATCACTGCCTATCATAGTGGCATCCTCACATTTTCCAATCAGCTTTATATTCTTTTCCACGGCAAGAGGCTCAAGGTCTGCCAAAACCTCTTCAACAATAGCATCCAATATAATTTTATCATCCCTTCCCACCGTCTGAAGCTCACTCATGTCAAGAAGAGTCTTTACCATCCTGTTTAATTTATCATTTTGTTCCGTAACCATTTTTATGGTCTGCAAAGTGTCTGCATCATTTTCCGGGTGAGAGGCAGAATTATATAAATCAAGCTGTACCTGCATTAACGCTAATGGAGTTCGCAGCTCATGTGCTGCATTTGCAGTAAACTGTCTCTGTATCTCAAATGCTTCCGACAGACGCTCAAGCATCTTATTATAAGAAATACCCAGCTGGTTCAGTTCCTTAACATTGTTTTCCTCTATTCTTGAATCAGACAGATTCTGAGCCTGTACCTCTTCAATTTTATCTGAAAACTCCCTGATTGGTCTGAGTGCATGCCCGCTTATAAAATAAGTGACGGCACCTCCCAAAAGCGCCAGCAAAACCGTGATTATCAGACTGTTTCTTTTATAGTCGGCCTTATTATTGTACACCTGAACCGAAAATTCATCCGCAAACTCATCCCACTTATCGTCCGGTATACTGATATATATTTCATCTGATTTGTTTCCTTTTTCATCCCCCTGTGACTCTACCGCATCCTGCAGAGAATCGATGTAATGCACACCATTTTTATAGACAAACATAGTCAGGCAGCCACATATAATAGCAATACACAATGTAGTAATGCACGTAAGTCTCCACTGTAGCGACATTCTTTTCATCTGTCAGACTCCTCCCGTATTTTATAGCCTTCACCTACCTTGTTCAAAATGGGATCATATCCCAGCTTCGCCTTAAGCTTTTTTCTAAGTGAAGACATATGTACCCTGATTGCTCCGCTAAAGCTGTCTGCCGTGGCATCCCACACATGCTCTATCAGCTCCTCCTGGCTCACCGGTCTGCCTATATTGATAAGTAAATATTCCAAAATACCATTCTCTTTTCTTGTCAGTGGAACCGGCTCTCCCTTTGCATATGCCTCGCGTTTAATCGTATCAAACTTTATTTCTCCGCATTTAAGACATATATCATTCTGTACAAATTTCCTTCTTGTCAGGCTTCTGATACGTGCCTCAAGCTCCTGCAGATGGAATGGTTTTTCCATGTAATCATTTGCTCCTGCATCCAGTCCCTCTACCTTATCAGCAATCTGACCTCTTGCAGATAATATCAAAACCTTAGTTTCATCATTGTATTTTCTAAGCTCCTTAAGAAGCTCCATGCCATCCATCCCCGGCAGATTCAAATCCAAAACTATCAGATCATAATCCTCCGCCAGTATACATTCAAGAGCCTCTTTCCCATCATAACAGGTATCCACCTCATAACCGGCAGCATACAGACTCTTTGCAACCATATCACATATTTGTTTTTCATCCTCAACAATTAATAATCTCAAAATTTTCTCCTGCTTCTTAACAATAATTTTACAACCTATATTGTATAATACCAAAGTCAGCTGGTCAACAATACAACAAAAAGGAGCAACATTATGTTGAAATACCAAAAAACATGTCAAATCATTCTGCTTATCCTTGGTGTATCCATGGTAAGCTATGGTGCAGTCAGAGGTGAGGCAGCTACCGTGCTTGGTAAAGCAATAAAACTATGTCTGGAGTGTGTCGGAATTGGATAAGGAAAAGAAATTACTATCAAGAAAACTGGCAAAAATACGTGGATGGATACAGGCCGCAGCAACGCTGCTGACCAATATTCATATTCCGAATTTGTTTAAGGGTAAAATATATCAGGGCAATGCAAAAACAGTATGTGTACCCGGATTAAACTGCTACTCCTGCCCTGCCGCGACAGGAGCCTGTCCAATAGGGGCATTTCAGGCAGTCGTCGGATCATCAAAATTTAAGTTTTCATACTACATAACCGGATTTTTTATTTTACTCGGTGTAACTCTCGGCAGATTTATATGTGGTTTTTTGTGCCCATTTGGATGGTTTCAGGATTTACTTCACAAAATACCCGGAAAGAAATTATCCACAGCCAAACTAAAGCCTCTTAGGTACCTAAAATATATCATTCTTATTGTTTTCGTTATACTTCTTCCGATGCTTGTAACGAACTCTATAGGAATGGGAGACCCGTTCTTCTGCAAATATATCTGTCCTCAGGGTGTTTTAGAGGGTGCTATACCGTTATCTATTGGAAATGCTGCTATCCGTTCTGCGCTGGGAAAGCTTTTTTCTTTCAAGTGTATGATTTTAATTGCAGTGATTGTACTAAGTATCTTATTTTACAGACCCTTCTGTAAATGGATTTGTCCGCTTGGAGCAATCTACTCATTATTTAATAAGGTCAGCCTGCTCAAAATCACCGTTGATAACAGCAAATGTGTCGGATGCGGTCAATGCTCAAAGGCATGTAAGATGGATGTAGATGTGTGTAAGACACCGGATCACCCCGAGTGCATACGCTGCGGTGCCTGCATAAAGGCCTGTCCGAAGGACGCCATCTGCTACCGGTTTATGGGAAAATCATATCAAAAAAATGACAACAGATAACTATTAAACATTTTACTATTATTTTTAAAGGAGAAATTACTCATGAAAAACAAATTATCATTTATTTCTATTTTTACACTCTGCATAGCATTATCACTTACAGCATGCGGCGTAAAGCAAGCTTCCAACACAGATTCTAAAAACACTCAGACTGAAGCCGGCTCAGAAGCATCCGGCAAATCAGATTCCAGGCTTGATGATTTATATCAGCAGGAAAATCAGCTTTTTGCAGATCACGATGATGTGTGGAACAAGGCATTTGGCATGATGAACAAAAGTGATGCCGATCCAAACGGAAATTATGCTGATTATCTTGCCGATACCGTAGAATCAAACAAGAATTCATTCACAGACGATGAGCTTAAAACACTTAATGAGGATATTGAAACCATACGAAAAATCGAGGAACAGATAGCAGAGCTTGAAAACAAAAATACATCATCAGGCGATAACAAGAAGGACAGCTCTAAAGCCTCATCTGTATTCAGTGATTTTTCCGGTGAGGATTTTGATGGCAATAAGGTTGATGACAGCCTGTTTTCCGGTAATGCAGTAACAGTCGTCAATTTCTGGTTTACCGGCTGCAAACCATGTGTCGCTGAGTTATCCAAGCTTAACGAATTAAATGATGCTATCAAATCAATGGGCGGAGAAGTTGTTGGCATCAACACTGAGACCTTCGATGGCAATAAAACAGCTATCAAAGAGGCAGCCTCTGTTCTTGAAAGCCAAGGTGTCAAATATCGTAATCTGTCAATTGACTCCTCTAGTGCTGCCGGTAAATATGCCTCAGAAATCATGGCATTTCCAACAACTATACTTGTTGACAGAAATGGCAATATTGTAGGCGAACCAATGCTCGGCGGAATTGATAACAAGGACAACTATGATGCCCTTATGAAGCAGATTCAGTCTGTAATTGATGCAGACAGCACAAATAAATAGAGGTCTACATATAAAAAGCTCCTGTGCATTGCACAGAGAGCTTTTTAGCCAAATATACTACTTCTTTAACGTTCCAACATAGTCTCCATTATTATATACAAATGGTCCTGCTTCTTTTTCTTCTCCGAAATACTCAGGTCTCAGAGAAAGGATATCTAACAATTCATCCATGTTGCTTACCTTTGTTGCCTGATATGGCTGCTCAAATGCTATTTTTTCTACAAACAGATAATAGTCACTGTACTTTATCAATAGGCCTGTATGCCCTACGAAAATCGCATTAGAATCCGGATCATATATTGCTATGCTAATAAGTGATATACGGTCACTGTCTATTTGAAATCCATACTTCTTCCAGTTGTCAGAGAATGTCTTTTCAGGATGTTTATCATCCGTAATACTCTTTTCTCCGTATAGTGTAGTAAACATGTCCTTATTCTGCCTTATGATTTCATATCTGTCTACATTATCTATTGCTTGTGTATCAAACATTAAATACGTACCGCTATAGCTATCTTCCGCTGACTGTGCGTGAAGCAACCCATCCAGCAAAAGAAAAGCTGTCATTCTGCAATCGGCATCTGAATAGTCATGCTTTGCCTCCCAGCCATCCATACATTTACCGATATCTGCTTTCATTTTATTCGCATCTGCCCAGGTATCCTTCAGCTTTGCATTCTTCCCGGCTGAATCCGCAAAATCAGTTACCCATTCTTTAAAGATATCTACATGCGATGCTCCGGCTGAACTCAGTTCCTTACACACCTCAGTAATGGTATTGCTTCCACCCATATATGTTGCAGTTGGCAGCTCCTGTTTTTTATCTGGATCCTGCTGTTTTGATTCCTCGGTAGTATTGCAGGATATTTTAACCTGTCACTGTATTAAGCAACTTTTGACTATATATTCTGTTATTTTGGCAAGTAATAATTCTTTTCGTATTCTATAATGACATCGTAAACAGAAAGGAGATGAATTTCCATGAGAAATAAATTACACAATTTTATTAATAACTTACTTAGCTTTTATGCAAGCTTCTTCACTCACAGATTTTATCAAATGTAATGTGCATAGCATAACTGCCATAATTTTTCTAAGCTTCATATCTTTTTCTTATAAAAGAGATATGAATGAAGAATGCTAATGATTATGGCTACAATAATCCATACGATCCTGATTCCTATCGTATTATTCTGCTTAATCTTTGGCAGGTAATTTCCTATAACAATAAACTTGTTCCATAATAGATTAATCCAATAAATAAATCCTCTATATCTGCTCCCATATGTGTCAATTTAGCCATACCATTATATAACAATTCACTGAAAATCCATCATTGTATAAATCTGTAATAAATAAAATTTCACTTTTCAAGTCGCCAATAATTACATATGGCGACTTGAGGTCAGCGTGCAGCTATTTTTACACCAAATCCAGAAAATGAGCTAAAAAAAGAGACCCATACCAAAAATGATATGAGTCTCCAAAAAGCCTATAAATCAAGCTTTCTATTTAGAACTTACCAGCCTTTGCAGCTTCCTCTACGGAAACAGCCACTGCTACAGTAGCACCAACCATTGGGTTGTTACCCATTCCGATCAGACCCATCATCTCAACATGAGCTGGTACGGAAGAAGATCCAGCGAACTGTGCATCAGAGTGCATACGTCCCATAGTATCTGTCATACCATAAGAAGCAGGACCTGCAGCCATGTTATCTGGGTGAAGTGTACGTCCTGTACCACCGCCGGATGCTACAGAGAAGTACTTCTTACCCTGCTCAATACATTCTTTCTTGTATGTACCTGCAACCGGATGCTGGAAACGTGTTGGGTTTGTAGAGTTACCTGTAATGGAAACACCTACGTTCTCATGATGCATGATTGCAACACCTTCCTGAACATCGTCAGCACCGTAACATTTTACAGTTGCACGAAGTCCATTAGAGTATGCTTTCTCATATACAACATTAAGCTTTGCAGCCTTGTAATCATACTTTGTCTCTACGAATGTAAATCCGTTGATACGAGAAATAATCTGTGCAGCGTCTTTTCCAAGACCATTTAAGATAACGCGAAGTGGTTTCTTACGAACTTTGTTAGCCTTCTCAGCGATACCGATTGCACCCTCAGCAGCTGCGAATGACTCATGTCCAGCTAAGAAACAGAAGCACTCTGTCTCTTCCTCAAGGAGCATCTTTCCAAGGTTACCATGTCCAAGACCTACTTTACGGTGATCTGCTACAGATCCAGGAATACAGAATGCCTGAAGTCCCTCTCCAATTGCAGCAGCAGCGTCAGCGGCTCTCTTGCATCCTTTCTTGATTGCGATTGCAGCACCTACAGTGTAAGCCCAGCAAGCGTTCTCGAAACAAATTGGCTGAATCTTCTTAACCTGATCATATACGTCAAGTCCAGCGTCCTTTGTAATTTTCTCAGCTTCTTCGATAGAGCTGATACCATAGCTATTTAAAACAGCGTTAATCTGGTCAATTCTTCTTTCATATCCTTCAAATAATGATGCCATTATATCGTTCTCCTTTCCAATTATTCCTGACGTGGATCGATAATCTTAACTGCATCGTCCACACGGCCGTACTGACCCTTAGCTTTCTCCCAAGCTGTATTAGGATCATCACCCTTCTTAATGAAGTCAGTCATCTTTCCAAGAGAAACGAACTGGTAACCAATAACCTCGTTGTTCTCATCAAGAGCGATACCTGTAACATATCCCTCAGCCATCTCAAGGTAACGAACACCCTTCTCTTTTGTTGCGTACATTGTACCAACCTGAGAACGAAGTCCCTTTCCTAAATCTTCAAGACCAGCACCTACTGCAAGTCCGTCATCAGAGAATGCAGACTGTGTACGTCCGTATACGATCTGTAAGAAAAGCTCTCTCATAGCTGTGTTGATAGCGTCACAAACTAAGTCTGTATTTAAAGCTTCCAGAATTGTCTTACCCTGTAATACTTCTGCAGCCATAGCAGCTGAGTGAGTCATACCAGAGCAACCGATAGTCTCAACGAGTGCTTCCTCGATGATACCGTTCTTTACATTAAGGGAAAGCTTGCAGGCACCCTGCTGTGGTGCACACCAGCCAACACCGTGTGTAAATCCTGAAATGTCCTCAATTTTCTTGGAATGAACCCATTTTCCTTCTTCTGGGATAGGAGCTGGCTCATGTTTTGCGCCCTTAGCAACAGGACACATGTTTTCAACTTCCTTTGTGTAAATCATTTTAAGACTCCTTTCGCATGTTAATTGTATATGATAAACTTTGTTACCATTTGACATACCGATAGTATTTTTGCATATTTTTTTTCATAAGTCTAGTACTTATTGGCACTTTTTTCGTACATCTGCGATTTTTCTGCCTTTTCTTTTATTTTTCTATTTTGCATCCTTTTTCACAACATGCTGTGCATCTTTAAAAATATGACCTGCCGGAATCACGCCACGTACAGATGAAAGTGGATAAACATTACAGTTTCTTCCAATCACGGTTCCCGGATTCAATACAGAATTACATCCAACCTCTACATAATCCCCGAGCATAGCACCAAATTTCTTAAGTCCAGTTTCAATTTGTTCTCCGGAATCATGGCTGTCCTTGACAACGACCAGTGTTTTATCGGATTTCACATTGGAAGTAATAGATCCAGCTCCCATATGCGATTTATAACCGAGGATAGAATCTCCGACATAATTATAATGTGGCACCTGTACGGAATTAAAAATAATATCATTCTTGATTTCCGTTGAATTTCCTACTACAGAGCCTTTTCCAATAATGGCACTTCCACGAACAAAAGCACAATGGCGGATTTCTGCCTCTTCATCAATGATCAGTGGCCCGTTCAGACATGCTGTTTCTGCAACTGTGGCATTTTTTGCCACCCAGATATTTTCTCCACGCTTCTCGTATACTTCCGGGTCAAGTGTCGGTCCAAGTTTTTTAATAAAATCACTGATTCCTTTTAACGCCTCCCACGGATAGGTAAACTTTGCAAGATACTCTCCTGCGATTGTCTGTGACAAATCATACATGTTTTCTATTTTTGCGTTTTCCATTTTTTACTCCTTAATTATATTTCTATTTATTTTCTGGGACATCAGCTTGGAATCTGTTCATTCAAATCCTGTACTTTTTGTTCCGGTTCCTGCTTTTTCTCTTCTTCGCCAGGATTATCTTCGCCCGGATTATCAAAATCGAATGTAATCTGCTCATTTTCATATTTCAGACAGGTGTCAAAGACGTTTCCTGCCTTGGATGTAAAGCCGGTTACCTTCTTCTTTGTCTTCCCGGTTGTCAGAAGTTCATTCATAATTTCTTCCGAAAGTTCCACTTTTGCAACTGTATGCCATATTTTAAATCCACAGTCGCACTCATAGCGCCACTGGCTCTTCATCAGCATTTTGCCACACCGCGGACATTTGACTTTTGTTTCTACCGGTTTTGGTTTTTCCGGGAAGTCAAATGTAATATCACCTTCCTCCGTCAGTTTTAACGGTGCATCAAATTTCATGCCTGTCTTTGCGACAAAGCCTTCGATTACATCCGTTTTCTTTTTTGTTAAAAGTTCTTTTAATTGTGACTCTTTTATCTTTACACTCGCAATCTTTCCAACAATGAAGTTACAGCTTTGTGGATCGTCTTTCTTATTATTTTCACACACAAAGCCAAATGGCGCAACAACGATTGCACCTCCACACTTCGGGCAGACAACATCCTTGACCTTTTTGGCTTCTACATTGTCAAAATCAAATTTCAGTCCGGTAACTTTTCCTGCCTCATCTTTGTTCAAAGCAACTCTGGCATCAAACCGTTTTCCGGTTTTTGACTTAAAGCCGCGGATTGTCTCTGTGACACCTTTCGTCAGCAGCTGGCGTACTTGCGCTTCTGTAAAAGATTTGTCTGCCATTTTTCCAATGGAGAAGCGACAACTTGTCTCATCCTTTGAATCATAATTGGCACAGCCATATCCAAAAGAGGTTGCAACAATCTCACCTCCACATAATGGGCACTTGACGTCCTTGACCTTCTTCTGTTCAACATGTTCAAAATCAAACTGTATCCCTGTTTTTCCGGTCTCATCCTTTTCTAATACAAGACAGGCATCAAATTTTTTACCGGATTTTGATTTAAATCCACGAATCGTATCTGTCTTTCCGGTCATAAGTAATTGCTTTACAGCACTTGCGGGAAGCATCTTTCCTGCAATCGTTCCAATAGAAAAACGACAGCTCTTCTCGTCATCCGGCCGATAATTCATACATCCATATCCAAAAGCAGTCTTTTTGATCTGTCCGCCACAAACCGGACAAGTCACTTCCGGAAGAATCTCTGGCTCTACCTCATCGAAATCAAAGTTAATCGATACACGATTGGTTTCCTCATCTTTTTGCAGCTTCAAACAAGCATCAAATTTTTTACCTGCCTTGGATTTAAATCCGCGGATGGTACCGGTATGTCCCTTCGTGATCAGTTCTTTCACCTGCTCTTCTTCCAGGTTCACCCCGGCAATCTCTCCGATATTGAAATTACATCCTGATTTATCATTCTTATAATTACTGCATCCATAGCCGAACGGTGTCGTGACCATTTCACCACCACAAACCGGACATGCCACTTTGATTTTTCTTCTTGCTCCCGCACCTTTTGCATTCTTTCCGGCAAATTCACTGATGCGTTCTGCAAGGGGCTGCCTAAGATTCTGTTCAATCATCTTCTGCGTTTCCGCCCGGATAAATGCTTCAAGTTTATTCCGGTAATCCCAGAAATCAACTGTTCCCTGCGTGATACCATCGAGTCCTTTTTCCCAGGAAGCTGTCATCTTCGGATTTAGCAGCGCCGGAACCGTCATGTTAACGACCTCATAAACCATCTCGCCCAGGTTCTCCGGCGTCAGCACCTGTGTTTTTTTATTTAGATTTAAATAACCGATTCGAACTAGTTTTTTGATAATCTCCGCACGCGTTGCTGATGTTCCGATACCAGATCCTTTGATCTGTTCACGGAGTTCCTCATCCTCAATCAATTGTCCGGCATTCTCCATGGCAAGCACCATAGAACCGGAGGTATAGCGTTTCGGTGGAGAAGTCTTTCCTTCTTTGATTTGTGGATCTGATGCAGACACTTCATCGCCTTTATGTAAAAAATCCGCCAAAGCTATCAGTTTCTCCGGATCTGCCTCTTCCTCTTCGCTGTCTTCGTTCGCATTGTATGCCCCGCCTGTAACACGATCCAGTCCACGCTCCTCGTTTCTCGGATCGATTTTGTCGCGTTTCTTTTTTGGTATCCCTGCAATCTCAAGATATCCCGGAATTTTTAATACTTTTGCAGATGCAAAAAAGTTTTCTTTGTGTTCTCCCGTATCTATCGACACAACCATTTTAACATTCTGGTATTCTGCCGGAGGATAAAAAATGCTTAGAAACCGGCGAACGATCAGGTCAAAGACTGCTTTTTGCAACGAATTTAAAGAGTTTAATTCCGTCAGCTGTCCGGTCGGGATAATTGCGTAATGGTCGGTTACTTTGCTGTCATCCGTGTACTGAGTCTTTCCAATATTGGTAAAAAGTTTCTTTTCCATAATCTTATCAGCGAATGCCGAAGTTGGTTCATAACCGCGAAGACGGCTGATATTTTTATAGATTTCTTTTGCTACTGCACTCGAAAGCACACGCGCATCCGTTCTCGGATATGTGGTAAGTTTCTTCTCGTACAAGTCCTGCGCCACCTGCAACGTCTCATCCGGACTGATTTTAAACCGTTTTGCACATTCTGCCTGCAGTTCCGCAAGGTTAAACAGTAATGGAGCACGCTTTTTACTGATATTTTTCTCTATAGACTGAATAACTGCAGGACGATCCTGCAGCTTATCGATCAATGCTCTTGCATCTTTTTGTTCTTTGAAACCATTCTCTTTGTAAAGCAAAGGTGACTCGAAATACTCCGAACATTCCACCGCTTTCCATTCACCTTCCACACCGGCATCTGTGAATTTGCATACCACACGGTAAAACGGTGTCTCTTTAAAATTACGGATCTCGCGTTCCCGAATAACAACCATTCCAAGGACACACGTCATAACACGCCCCACCGCTATCGCCGTATAGGAACGTGTCCCAGCCGCATCATTTAAAAGATTGCCATATTTGACTGACATTACACGAGAAAAATTGATTCCCATCGCATAGTCTTCTATCGTCCGCATAATTCCGGAATTGCCAAGATTCGTATAATCGGACATCGGCTTTGCCTCATGGATACCACGTAGAATTTCTTCTTCTGTCTGAGAATCAATCCAGACTCTAAGTTCTTCCATGCCATCCCGCACACCGCCGAAATTACGAATATTCTCTTCGATGGTCTGTCCTTCTTTTCCGGCATCACCTGCCCAATACACACGATCAATATCTTCACGCATCAGCATTCCGTGAACAACGTTGTATTGCTTGCTTACATCTTTTATTACATCGTATTTATATTCTTTTGGAAGAAATGGCAGGTCTTCCAACCGCCATTTCTTATACTTTATATCATAGCTTTCCGGATATACCAAGCCGACAAGATGACCTACACACCAAGTAATGACATAATTTTGATTTTCGATATAACCATCCTTACGTCCGCTGACATTCAACACCTTTGCAAATTCCTGTGCAACCGACGGTTTCTCCGTTATAATGAGTGATTTTCCCATAGATTCCTCTATTACAGTTCGTTCATATCAATTAATTCAAAACGGGTATCGCGTTTCGCATGCTCCACGAGATCCGCCTCGAACGATTTTGCAGAAAAGAGATAGAAATGCTCCGAATTGATCTTCGCTTTCTGCATGGTTTCATACATGTCTTCACACATCTGCATAGTGAGCTCCGGCTCTTTCCAGTTGCAAAGTCCAACAATATTCTGTCGGTCCGAACTCTGTGCAACAATGTCTACATTTCCTGTCTTGCCGATCCATGTTCCCATTTTGTGAATTGGGAACGGCACTTTTCCAATCTGATTCAAAAGTTGCAGATACTCCATACATACATTGCGGAAATACCGTGACAGATAATCATCCAGTTCTTTTGCAATATGTGCATCATAAAATGCCGATGGTGTCATCAAATACAAATCAGACAAATACGGAAATACAAATTTAAACCAGAAATTAACATAGGTATCTTTAATCTGGTAGACACCTTTCTTGGCATTGTCCCATCCGCCTGTCTCAAAAGAAACGACCTTTTCTACAATATCAAAATGGCTCAGGTTCTTCATATAAACGCTGATCTTCGCACGGGAAAAACCGGTTGTCAGAAACAGATCATTCAGTTTGTTGTGTCCCTGTGCAATTGCAGATAAAATGGTATTATACACCGACAATTCACGAAGTTCCGAAGAAATCAGTCGTTCCGCCATGTCAAACAGATAGCCACCATCTGTCAGTGCAAGTCGACAGATATTGTCTTTGAAAGAAGTCCGAGAATTCCATTCATCCATATAGCCCGGAACGCCGCCGATTGATCCGTATATCTTAATACACTCGCTTACCGGCAGAGAAGGAAATGCACGGACCACCTCAAGGAAATTCAAATCCTCTACTTTGATCTGTCCGTTAATCTTCTTGAATTCATCTCCAAATGTCTCTTCCAGATCCTGTTCTACCCATACGATAGAAGATGATGCAAGTACGATCATCACCGGTCCCGGATACAGACGCTTTGCCTTGAGTTTTAATATGCTTTTAAGAAGTGTTTCATCCTTCTTCATTGCATATTGCGCTTCATCAATTACCACAACAAGCTTGGAACCGTCTCCACTTTTGATACGATTAAAAAACTCATCATATGTTTCTTTCTGTAAACGAACATCATACTGTCTGATGATTTCTTTCCCCATCATGCGCAGCTGATCCTGTGCAGAAGCCTGTCTGCAACGATAATAAAAGAACTTCTTGTCCTTGACAAATTCTCTTATCAGTTCTTCTTTCTTACAATCTTTCCGTCCGTACAGTACTACCAGCTGATTACCGCTTTTCTCATAATAGCTCTCTAATTCTTTGATATCTGCTGTTTTTACGTTCATAACGTTTCCTCCGTAATATTGACATACTAGAAATTATATCATTTTTTAATATCACTCTCAATACCATTTACATAAAAATAGTTAAAAAAAGATAGCAAAACCACCCTTTGGGCAATTTTGCTATCTTCTATGCTTTCATGCAATATTTTTATTTCTTTGTGATATAACCTTGTGCTTTCAAAAGCTCCGCACACAGAACAGCTCCACCTGCGGCACCACGAACTGTGTTGTGAGATAATCCTACAAATTTCCAATCGTATACGGTATCCTCTCTCAAACGGCCAACAGAGATTCCCATTCCATTCTCGAAGTTTACATCCATACTTACCTGTGGACGATTATCCTCCTCCAGATACTGGATAAACTGCTTTGGAGCACTTGGAAGATTTAATTCCTGCGGAACTCCACTGTAGTTCTTTAATGCTTCGATCAACTGCTCCTTAGTAGGATTCTTTTTGAATTTAACAAACACAGCTGCTGTATGTCCGTTCAATACAGGAACACGGATACACTGGCATGTAATAACCGGTGAAGTTGCAGGAACAATTTCCTTCTTTTCATCATCAACATGTCCCCAGATACGAAGTGGCTCTTTCTCAGATTTCTCTTCCTCACCACCGATGTATGGAATGATATTTCCAACCATTTCCGGCCAATCCTTGAAAGTCTTACCAGCACCGGAAATAGCCTGATATGTAGTAGCAACTACTTCATATGGCTCGAACTCTTTCCATGCAGTAAGTACCGGAGCGTAACTCTGAATAGAACAGTTTGGCTTAACAGCTACGAAACCGCGCTTTGTGCCAAGGCGCTCCTTCTGATATTTGATTACCTCCATGTGCTGTGGGTTGATTTCCGGAACTACCATAGGTACATCCGGTGTCCAACGATGTGCGCTGTTGTTAGAAACAACCGGTGTTTCTGTCTTAGCGTAATCTTCCTCGATCTTCTTGATTTCTTCCTTTGTCATATCTACAGCAGAAAATACGAAGTCAACTTCTGACGCAACTTTTTCTACTTCATTTACGTTCATAACAACGATATTCTTTACAGCCTCAGGCATTGGAGTATCCATTTTCCAACGGTCACCAACCGCCTCTGCATATGTCTTTCCTGCACTTCTCGGGCTGGCTGCAATTGTGGTAACCTCAAACCATGGGTGATTCTCTAATAAAGAGATAAATCTCTGTCCTACCATACCTGTTCCGCCAAGGATACCAACTTTTAACTTCTCGCTCATTTTACTTTAATCTCCTCTGTTTTCTTTTCATACACGGACACCTGTCTCTCCCAGAAAAACTCTTTTGCATTTTGTCCGCGATTGACGAACATGTGTCTTTATAGGAAATATATTACTTGAATCTCGCATAAATTACAAGGAACAAATTGTCTTAAATATATAAAAAATTTTATCATTTTATGTGAATTATGCACAACCCATGTCATATAGATCCTATTTTGCTCCCGTTTCGTTCCACATTATGCCTGAATGCCCTCACGCCAATTGTCCGCAAGATAAGCTTCCTCTACCGCGATCACCTGTTTCATAGCTTCCTCGCCCGGAGCTCCAATCGTCAGTCTCTTATTTACACAAGTCTCCATAGAAATTGCATCATAAATATCTTTCTCAAATACTGGAGAGAATTTTTTCAATTCTTCAAGGCTCATATCATCAATTGGAATCTGCTTGTCAATGCAATACAGAACGATTCTTCCAATGATTCCATGTGCATCACGGAATGGCACACCATGATTTACCAGATAATCTGCTGCATCTGTTGCATTGGTAAATCCATGCGCTGCGCTTTTACGCATTACATCCTTATTAAATTTCATCGTATCGATCATACCAGTAAACAAAGCTATGCATCCCTTTGTTGTATCAATTGCATCAAAAGAAAGTTCCTTGTCTTCCTGCATATCTTTATTATATGCAAGCGGAATTCCCTTCATTGTAGTAAGCAGTGACATGAGTGCACCATACACACGTCCTGTCTTTCCACGTACAAGTTCTGCAATATCCGGATTCTTCTTCTGTGGCATAATACTGCTTCCAGTACTATAAGCATCATCAATCTCTACAAATTTGTACTCATTGGAATTCCATATGATAACTTCCTCAGAAAAACGACTCAGATGCATCATAATGGTAGACATTGCCGAAAGATATTCAATCAGATAATCACGATCCGATACACCATCCATACTGTTTAATGTCGGTCCATAAAAGCCCATCAGTTTTGCAGAATACTCACGATCCAACGGGTAGGTCGTTCCTGCAAGTGCACCTGATCCCAGCGGACAATAGTTCATTCTCTCATAAATATCATGCATGCGGGAACGATCGCGTTTGAACATTTCAAAATATGCCCCCATATGATGTGCCAGTGTAATCGGCTGTGCTTTCTGTAAGTGTGTAAATCCCGGCATGATTGTCTGCGTATTCTCTTTCATAATACGAAGAAGTACCTGTAAAAGTTTTTCAAGAAGTTCGTCTGTTTCAAGTACCTGCAGTCGGGTATATAAACGCATATCCAATGCCACCTGATCATTTCTGCTTCGTCCCGTATGTAACTTCTTTCCGGTATCTCCCAAACGATCAATAAGATTTGCTTCTACAAAACTGTGAATATCCTCATATTCGGATGTAATTTCGAGCTTACCACTCTCTACATCTGCCTCAATTTCTTTCAGACATGTGATAATATCCTGCATTTCTTTTTCAGTCAGAATCCCCTGTTTTCCAAGCATGGATACATGTGCAATTGATCCCTGAATATCCTGCTTGTAAAACTTCTGGTCAAACGAAATTGACGCATTAAAATTGTAAACCAACTGATCTGTCTCTTTGGTGAATCTTCCACCCCATAACTGAGCCATGGTAACTCCTCGCTTTCCTAAATAATAGTTATTCTTTATGATTATCTGCCGCAATCTGTCTATCCCGATCTCGTTTGGAATAGACGCATCCGCAGTAATACTGTCGGTACATATGATACTCTTTTGAAATTTCCGTGGATTTCTTATAGCCATCCTTCTTTTTAAAATCAGAATATAAATATTGCACAGAATACTCTTCTTCCAACTTCTTTCCGATCTCATTCAGCTTCGCTGCATTCTTGAGTGGGCTGATGGAAAGTGTTGTGGTAAAAAAATCAAAATCATGCGCTTTTGCATATTCTACCGCCTCCCGCAAACGCAGCTCATAACAGGCAAAACACCGTTCCCCGCCCTCCGGGATATCTTCCATCCCCTTTGCCATAGCATAAAACTTATCTGTATCGTAGATGCCCTCAACAAATTGTACCGGATAATGTACAGGAAACTCCCGAATAAATCTCTGCTGTTCTTTTGCCCGCATATGATACTCTTCCGGCGGATATATATTCGGGTTATAATAAAATACCGTCACATAAAAGTATTCCGCAAGACATGCAATGCAATAGGAACTGCATGGTGCGCAACAACTGTGCAGCAGAAGTTTCGGAACCTTGTCCTCTCCACAGGATTGTGCAATCAGATCTTCCATTACTTTCTGGTAATTTATCGCATTCATGACTTCTCTGATTCTCCAAAAAACATTTCTTCAAAAATCCGCTTGCCGGTATCCGTGCGGAAAATGTTTTTATATGCGCTTTCGATGCCGTTGCGATTTATATCATCCTCATATAAGTTTACAAGAAAGTCCGCTTCAATCAGCACCTGATAATCCAGACCTTCTACATTATCATATGTATGATGGTGGCCGATAAGATAGCAGATACGGTCAATAATGTAATTTTCAAAGCCAAGTTCCGAAAGCATTTTCTGTGCCACGATCGGTCCTTCCTGCTCCTGCAGCTTTCCATCGCTGCTTCCGTATTTTTCCTCTGCCGGTTTGATTCCAATGTCATGGGTATAAGCCGCTGCTTCAAGAATAAACAAAGAAGCCGCATCCATTTCTTCTCCCACGCCGATAATTCTCGCATAACTATGTACCTTTGTAAAATGCTGAATTCTTTTTGGATCTCCGGCATAGTACGCAATCATTTTTAAAAACAAATCATCGAGCTGCTGTCTACTGTAGCTACTGTCATCCATTTTATTTTTCTCCTCTATCTGAAACCTGTAAGCATGCAGTTGCAGCAACATATACAACTGCGCACAACACAACCAAAAGAATCTTTGAACACAAAATACCAGCGATCACTTCCGCAAGAATAACGACTCCATGTAACCATAATTCTGCATGATGAAGAAATACCGCAAGCGCCGTCTCAAGAATCACAAGCATGCACATTGCTACAACCGGTACATGAAGCACGCATACTCCAATGAGAACCATAGCCGCCACAATAACAGCGAATGCAGCAATCGTCATTACCATTTTCTTGTCACTTAAATTCAGGTTTTCTTTCATTTCCTATCCTTTCTTTCGCTTATTATCCTTATTATAAAAGTCGCTTTGCGCAACTGACGATATTATATCAATTTTCCTTTCAAAGAACAACTGATTAATCAGAAAATATCAAAAAAAGCCGCTTATCAAATGATAAACGGCTGAAAGAAAGCCAATAAGGGGATTCGAACCCCTGACCTACGCATTACGAGTGCGTCGCTCTACCGACTGAGCCATATTGGCAATTATATAGTTGCTTGTTCTCAAGCACTTAACTATTCTATCAAATCTTTTCGATAAAATCAACCATTTTTTTCTGTAAATCTATTGACTTTCCGAATTTATACGCTAGAATATTCTATTAGGTTTATTTTTAGTAAACAAAAAATCAATTATTAGAATTGTAGCACAACTAATAAACCAAAAATCAACTATCGGGAGGCTTTGTCATGGATATCGGACATCGAATGAAAGAACTTCGTATCCAGTACGGACTTACCCAGCAGGAACTGGCAGACCGTGCCGAATTGACAAAAGGCTTTATTTCACAATTGGAGCGAAACCAGAACTCTCCATCCATAGGAACGCTGCTCGATATTATTCAGTGCCTTGGCACAACACCGGCAGAATTCTTTACTGATGAAGAACCTGAACAGATTGTGTTTAAAGCTGAAGATTATTTTGAAAAAATCGACGAAGAAAAGAACAGCCGCATTGAATGGATTATCCCCAATGCGCAAAAAAATGCAATGGAACCTGTACGGATGACGCTTCACGCAGGCGGAACCTCGGAAGTATATCTTCCACACGAAGGGGAAGACTTTGGATATGTAATCAAAGGAAGCATCCGTATTACATATGGGGGCAAAACCCACACGGTACGTTCCGGAGAATCATTTTACTTCAAGGCGGGAAAGAAACATTTTCTGGAAAACACTGGGAGTCGTGACGCTATACTCATATGGATCACCACTCCACCAAGCTTTTAACCTATATATTAAATATAATTATAACAAAGGACATAAAAACCATGAGCAAACATTTAATTGATTTTATTGACATTTCAAAATCCTACGACAACAATCTCGTATTGGATGAACTGAATCTGTATGTGCGTGAAAACGAATTTTTAACACTTCTCGGGCCATCCGGTTGTGGCAAAACAACAACACTTCGTCTCCTGGGTGGATTTGAGACACCTGACAAAGGAAAAATTCTTTTTGATGGTGCTGATATTACAAACATTCCGGCAAATGAACGCAAACTAAATACTGTATTTCAGAAATATTCTCTTTTCCCACATATGTCCATTGCAGAGAATATTGCATTTGGTCTGAAAATTAGTAAAAAAAGCAAAGCCTATATTAATGATAAAATTAAATATGCATTAAAGCTTGTCAATCTAGACGGATTTGAGAACCGTTCCGTGGATTCGCTTTCCGGAGGTCAGCAACAGCGTATTGCGATTGCTCGCGCTATCGTAAATGAGCCAAAAGTACTTTTACTAGATGAACCGCTTGGCGCTTTGGATTTAAAACTTCGCCAGAGCATGCAGTATGAGCTGATTCGTCTGAAAGAAGAACTCGGCATTACTTTCGTTTATGTTACACACGATCAGGAAGAAGCACTTACCATGTCCGATACCATTGTGGTCATGAACCAGGGATACATCCAGCAGATCGGCACTCCGGAAAACATCTACAACGAACCGGAAAACGCTTTCGTCGCTGACTTCATCGGTCACAGTAACATCATTGACGGCACCATGATTGAAGACAAACTTGTAGAAATCCTTGGTGTAAAGATGCCATGTGTCGACACTGGATTTGGAAATAACAAACCAGTTGACGTTGTCATTCGTCCGGAGGATGTCGAACTTGTCGATCCATCCGAAGGATATCTCGAAGGTGATGTTACTTCTCTTATTTTTAAAGGCGTACATTACGAGCTGGATGTCATGGCAAATGGATATGAGTGGCTTGTTCACACGACCAAGTTTGTACCTGTAGGAACCCATGTCGGTATCAAAGTAATTCCGTTCAACATCCAGATCATGCACAAACCGGAATCTTCTGATGAAAAGGCGGTGGAGATCGATGAATAAATTCAAACAGCAATTTCTCACCGGTCCATACCTGATCTGGATCATCGGATTTATTGTTCTTCCTATGGTCATGATTCTGTATTACGCTTTTACAAACAGCGACGGCGGTTTTACTTTCGAATATATCGCAGCAATTACCTCTGCGACCAACCTCAGCGCCATAGGACTTTCCCTGAAACTTGGAATCATCTGTACAGTCATCTGTCTGGTGCTCTCCTATCCACTGGCAATGATACTGAACAATATGCAAATTAAAAATCAGGGACTGGTTGTATTTATCTTTATGCTGCCAATGTGGATGAACTTCATGTTGCGTATTCTTGCGTGGAAGCTTCTCCTCTCCAAAAATGGAGTATTTAACTCCATTCTCACAACACTTGGTTTATCAAAGATAAATATAATAAACACTCCATCCGCAGTTGTTTTGGGTATGGTTTATGATTTTCTTCCATTTATGCTTCTGCCAATCTACAACTCCATGACACGAATCCGTAAGGACTGGATTGAAGCTGCAAAGGATCTTGGTGCGAACAATGTAACCATTTTCTTTAAAATTATCCTTCCACTGACCGTATCCGGTATCATCAGCGGAATCGTAATGGTATTCGTTCCATCCCTGACGAGTTTCGCAATCTCCCAGGTACTGGGTGGCGGTCATGTTCTGCTCATCGGAAATGTCATCGAGCAGGACTTCATGCAAGGCATGCAGTGGAATTCAGGAAGCGGACTTTCCTTTGTCCTGATGATTTTTGTTATCGCAAGTATGGCACTCGTAAACATGTTTGATAAAGAAGGGGAGGGAACAGCAATATGGTAAAGAAATGTGCCTCTCGGCTCTATATGTTTTTGATTTTTTTATTCCTTTATCTTCCGATTATTGTATTAATTGCACTTTCCTTCAATAATTCAAAGACAAAGGTCGTATGGGGCGGATTCACGTTCCACTGGTACGCAAGCTGTTTTCAGGACGAAAAAATTATGTCTGCATTTATTACTACTCTGCAGATTACCTTTCTGTCTGCTATCATTTCCACACTGATTGGAACACTGGCAGCACTCGGAATTGCGGCCATGAAAAAAAGGAATCAGACCATCTATCTCGGAGCTACTAATATTCCTCTGTTAAACGCAGATATCGTAACCGGTATCTCCATGATGTTACTGTTTGTAAAATTCATCGATCTCGGTTTTGTAACCGTGCTGATTGCGCATATTACATTCAGCATTCCTTACGTAATACTGAATGTACTGCCAAAATTAAAACAGGCGAATAAAAGCACCTACGAAGCAGCACTTGATCTCGGTGCCACACCGCTCTATGCATTTTATAAAGTAACATGGCCAGAGATCCGTCCGGGTGTATTCTCCGGATTTATGATGGCAGTAACAATGTCACTGGATGATTTCTCCATTACTTATTTTACCAAAGGAGCCGGTGTCAATACACTTTCCACTATGCTCTATACGGAATTACGAAAGGGAATTAAGCCGGAATTATACGCGCTTTCCACAATATTATTCTTTGCGGTACTGATCATTCTCCTCATCGGAAATGTCCGACCTGGAATGAAGAAACCGCCTACAACGAAAAATTAAATCAAAAGGAGTAAAATTATGAAAAGAAAAATTTTAAGCACCATCCTCATCCTCGCCTTAGCAGCAACCAGTGTTACCGCCTGTGGCAAGAGCTCCTCTGCTGACAAGAACAAGGAAACTCTTACCGTTCTAAATTATGGTAAATACATCGACGAAAATGCCGTAAAAACTTTTGAAAAAGAAACCGGTATCACTGTAAAATACGAAGAATACGAAAGTCCAGAAGAAATGTACACGAAATATAAAGCCGGTTCCATCGATTATGATGTCATCTGCTCTTCTGAGTATATGGTAGAAAAACTCATCAACGAAGGGGAAGTACAGGAAATGGATTATGCAAGTATGGAAAACTACAAAAACCTTGATCCTACGATTATTGATATGAGTTCTTCCTACGACAAGAATCATACCTATTCCGTTCCTTATTTCTATGGAACACTTGGACTACTCTACAACAAAAACGAAGTAAATGCTTCAGCTGTAACAAGTTGGGATTGTTTGTGGGATGCTTCCTATAAGGATGAAATCATCATGGAAAATTCTGTGCGTGATACCTTTGCACCAGCATTGGTTTCTCTTGATTACTCCATCAATGAAACGGATGAGTCTCATCTTCGTGAAGCATTGGATATTCTGAAGAAACAAAAAGATGATGGCATCGTGTACGCTTACTATGTAGATGAAACAGCTGATTCTATGATTGCCGAGGATGCAAAGATTGCCTTATGTTACTCCGGTGAAGCTGCTCTTGCTATGAACGAGAACGAAAATCTTGCTTACTCTGTTCCAAAGGAAGGTTCTAACCTCTGGATTGATTCATGGTTCATTCCAAAGTCAGCAAAGAATACAGATGCTGCTATGAAATTTTTAAATTTTATTTGTCGCGATGATATTGCAGAAGCTAATTTCGAATATGTCCAGTATGCATCTCCAATCACATCCGTTGTAGAAAATCAAGATGCTGACGTAAAAGAAAACGAAGCGATCAACCCAAGCAGTGACACTATCAAAAACTGTGTCATTTACACCGCTTTAGATGATAATGCCAGCAAATTATACAGCACACTCTGGCAGGAACTTCTATCCAACTAAAAACAAATAATATATACTATCTTACAGAAAAACATTGCAATTAAAATCAAAACATGGTAAAGTAAATCCACGATGTTTCTACATCGTGGATTTTTCTTTACTCAAGTACAGTTTCGTACTATAATCCCACACATAATTTATAAATTATATACTCTCCCGGGCCAAGGAGAATTATGAACTATCAGGAATTTTTAACAACGATTAAAACACAGTTATCTCTTCGTATTGATGCCGATGCCACTTTGGACATCCGCAGATTCACGAAGAATAATGGCACGGATTTGGACGGGCTCATCATCTTTCGCCCGAACTTAAATATTTCCCCGACCATATACTTAAATCCATATTACCACCGTTACCTGCAGGGAGTTCCTATGGAAGATATCTATACCGATATCCTCATCACTTATCAGGAACATCTACCAAGTGAAGATATTGATGTAAGTTTCTTTACTGACTTTTCAAAAGCAAAAAGACTCGTGACTATGCGTCTGGTCAATTACAAACAGAATGAAAAGATGCTGCAGGAAGTTCCACACTTCCGCTATCATGATCTGGCGATCATCTTTTACTGTCTGCTTCATGCCAACAAAGAAAATAACGCACATATACTGATTCACAATTCCCATCTGGATATCTGGAAGATCAGCAAAGAAGCGCTTTATCAGGTAGCAAAGAAAAACACACCAAAACTTCTTCCACATCAGCTTATGCCGCTGACAGAAGTGCTGCTCCAAAGTCATTATATATGCGATGAAGACATCGATAAAAATGATCCGCAAATTTATATCCTCACAAACAGTTACCGTACCAACGGTGCGACTGCTTTATTATACGAAAAACTTCTCTCGCAAATTGCGGATTCTTTCGAAAAGGACCTCCTCATTCTGCCGAGCAGTATTCATGAAGTATTAATTCTTCCAATTGACAGTATCAGCAAGTCTACACTTGATCACTATGGCACTTTCATCCGCGAGATAAACGAAACGCAACTTGCCGATGATGAAGTTCTCTCAGACCATGCTTACTGTTTTCAGCGTGCTACCCAGATGATTTCATACTAATATTTTATTAAAAAGGACCTATAAAGAAAAATGTTTCTTTATAGGTCCAAAAATCTCATTTTAATCTGTAGTTTTTATATTAATAACCGTTTTGTATTTTCAACCGTGCTAATTATCACTCATCTTGTCATACAGTGTTTCATATTGCCTTGCAGATGCATCCCACGAAAAATTCTCATCCATAGCTCTACGCACCAGATCTTGCCACGCTGCCTTATTGTTTGTAAACACATTTTCGGCATAGCGAATAATAAACAGCATCTCATGAGCATTGTAATTTTTAAAAGAAAATCCTGTTCCAGTTTTTTCATATTCATTGTATGCATCTACCGTATCCTTAAGTCCTCCGGTCTCACGGACAATTGGAATGGTTCCATAGCGCATCGACATCATCTGACTGAGCCCACAAGGTTCAAACAATGATGGCATCAAAAATGCATCTGCTGATGCATAAATCTTATGGGCACGTTCCTCAGAATATCCAATATAAGAAGAAATCTTATCCGGATACTTATTCTGAAAATGGTGAAACATATTTTCATACTGACTCTCGCCAGTACCTAGAACCACCAACTGTATATCCATCGATGACAACAACTCATCCATCACATAAGCGATCAGGTCAAATCCTTTCTGATTCGTCATACGTGATACGATGCCCACCAGAAAAGTATCTTCTCGTTGCGAAAGTCCTAACTCCTTCTGGAGAGCTGCCTTGTTTTTCTTCTTTCCGGTAAATACATCCTTACGGCTGAAATTAGTGTCAATATAAGGATCAATTTTGGGATTATACTCTTCGTAATCAATTCCGTTAAGAATTCCATAGAGACTGTCTCTTCTGGCACTCATTAGCCCATCCAGCCCCTCGCCTCCTTCAACAGTCGTAATCTCTTTCGCATAGGTCGGACTGACCGTCGATACTGCGTCTGCATATACAATACCGCCTTTCAGATAATTTGCCTCTCCATAAGATTCCAACTCATTTGCATTAAAAATCTGTTTTGGAAGCCCTGTAATATCCATAACTTCCTGTATTCTCCATCTGCCCTGAAATTTCATATTATGTATAGAATAAACCGTTTTCATTCCAGCATAAAAATTATCATCTCCATATGTTGTCCGCAAGTATACAGGTACCAATCCAGTCTGCCAGTCATGACAATGGATGATATTCGGTGCGAAATCCAAATATGGCAGGCTCTCTAATACTGCCTTCGAAAAATATGCAAACTTTTCTACATCCTCATAGATATTATTATAAGGAGATGGTCCTGCAAAATAAAATTCATTATCTACAAAATAAAAATGAACTCCTTTATATTCTGTCTCAAATATTCCAACATACTGCCGTCTCCAGTTCAAATTCACATAGAAATGACATACAAACTTAAGACTCGGAAGAAATGATGCATCCATACATGCATACTTCGGGATCATAACCCGCACATCATATTCTTTACGATTAAAGTACTTTGGCAAAGAACCAACAACATCTGCCAGCCCTCCTGTCTTAATAAATGGAATAGCTTCTGATGAAACAAACAGAACCTTCTTCATAATAACCACCTCCACAATATAAGAGAAACTTCTCCCTTATTTGTTCTTCATCTGTAAGCGAATCTTATCGGTAATCAAGGCAATAAACTCCGAATTTGTCGGTTTTCCTTTTCCATTGCTGATGGTGTAACCAAACAGATCATCGAGTGTATCCATCTTGCCTCTGCTCCATGCAACTTCGATTGCATGCCGGATTGCTCTCTCCACACGACTCGGCGTCGTCTGAAATTTCTTTGCGATACTCGGATACAAAATCTTTGTTATCGAATTAAGCATATCCATATTATTGACAGACATAATAATGGCTTCACGTAAGTATTGATACCCCTTGATATGTGCCGGCACCCCAACTTCATGTATGATCCCCGTCACATCCTCTTCAAGAGATTTCATCATATCCTGTTCTACGTATTCTTTTGTCCCATTGTTCGATTGAAAATTCTTTGCATGACGACGCTTGCGTACAGATTTAATACGATCGAGTATCGTTTTCTGATCAAAAGGTTTCATAATATAATAATCAGCACCTTTTGCAAATGCGTCCTCTGTAATGCCTTCATTGCCTACAGCACTCACCATCAGCACACTGGGTGGATTTTTTACCGCCTGATCCGAACGAATTTTGTCTAATACGCCAAGTCCATCTAGCTTTGGCATGACAATATCCAACAATACGACATCCGGTTGTTTCTCTTTAATCAAACGATAAGCTGACTCCCCATCTTTTGCAGTTCCAACTACCTGAAGCTCACTGTCACTAGAGACAATATCTCCCAATAAGTCTAAAGTAAGCTGATTATCATCTGCGATTGCGACATTTAGTTTTCCCATTATAGGCCTCCTAGATGTCAAATTCAGTCATATAAACTATAAACAAGTCATGTCAGTAAATTTTGTCGAAGTCTGTCGATAAAATTTAATATAAATATATCACAGTATGTGCCTTATTTCAATGTTATTGTGCTTTTTCCAGATACCATAACTGACATGCTCCACCCCAGTAATTCCACTGTTTAACCGGAGCCAGATCTGCGGTGTTCCATCCATACACATCCAATCCAGATGTTCCGGAAGTCACACACGTTTTAATTGCATATACTCCAGATGAAATTTCCACTAATTCAAACTTTTGATTGGTTTTCTGACTATCACTATACTGCAGAATTGTCGTTCCATCTGCTGTGCTTTTTCCCTTTACATCCAATACTTTTGTATAATCGGACGAACCTGTATATATGCTATAATATCCATTTTCTCCCTTAACCAGCTTAAACTTCTGCTGTGTTTTGCCCGTATAAGTGTTCTGCTGTAAAACAGCTCCGTTCGAAGAACTTCCATTTGCAATTTCCAAGTATTTGCTACTAAAACAACTTCTAATATAATAAGTGCCGTCCAAATTATCTGCAGCCGATATTCCAGAAGAAGTTGTGCTCTCTTTGCCGCAAATGTCGTTAAATACATACAAGGATTTCATTGCCTGCCCATTTTTATCGAACAAAGTCATATTGTCCCAGGTAGAGCCGCCATCAGAACTTGAATACAGAGAATTTAATCCGCTATTTGAATATTCATAATTTCCCGATGTCGACGATGCCCATCCAGAACCACAACTTCCCCATGTAGAAGAATTTGTTGCTATCCACTCTGGTTCCCAATAAAATGCACCAAGTCCGTATCCAGATTTTGTTTTATTCACCTGTGCCACAGCAGAAAACACATCGCGCAATGCCTGTGCCTGACCACTTACACTAACATTATAATCCTTAAAATTCATAGCGCTGGAATCTCCAATATTATTTCCCTGCGAATCAAAGTTATCATAAGTATACGGATATGCTGTTTCCGCAACCAACACTTTTTTGTTATATGTTTTCGCTATATATGTCAACGTATCCTGCAAATCAGATGCCGATCCATGCCACATAGGATAATATGAAGTGGCAAATACATCATAGTCAACACCTTGTTCTGCCATACACTGCGCATACCATTTTCCATTTGCGAGAAGATCTGTAAAGTGCAATACTTTCAAAATTGATTTTCCATATAAAGAATTAATATCATCAACTGCATAACATCCTTGTTGCATTAGTGTCGCAACTCCCGAGCTAAAATTCCATACACCATCATACAATCCACCTACTCCACACATAGTGCTATTAGTCTCATTTCCAATCTGCACCATGCCAATATCTACGCCATAATCCAACAATTCTTTGATGCTTTGATATGTAAAATTGTACACGGCATCTTTTTTGTATGAAAGGCTATAATTCTTCCATGCTTTTGGTGCAAACTGTTTTGCAGGATCTGCCCAAAAATCAGAATAATGAAAATCAATAAACACTTTCATTCCTGCATCAGTCGCACGTTTACCAAGAATCTTCGCATTATAAAGGTCACAGTTTCCACCACCATATCCTTTATATGGAGAAGATGAGTCATACGGATTGTTCCAAATACGGATACGTACATAGTTTACTCCCGCTCCTGCAAAAATATCAAAAACATCTCCGGATGTACCATCTAAGTATTTATAGCTGACTCCACTTTTTTCCAAAGCAGCCACCGCCGATACATCCACTCCCCTCATAAAATCAGATGACATATTTGATACTTTACTTACTCCCGATACAGATGTAGCAGCCTGGATTTTTTCAATTCTCCCTGTTGCCAATACATTTGCTACAACCATTACTGTCAGTAACAGTAAACTCGCCCATTGCTTCAATACCTTCTTCATGTCTACCTTCCTCCCTGAACATAACATTTTCCTCCACGCGTGCGCAAACGGTTGTTCTATATAACTTTAGTATACAGCGCTGTTAAATACTGGTCAATTAGATGATTTTCATATATTTTTTCATTCATATTTAAGCATCATTCACATAAATATCTCTTAATTCAAAAAAACATCCTATCTGATTATGCTCAGATAGGATATTTTTCAAAATCATTTATTTACCTTATTATGCTTTCTTTACTTTCAATCTAAAAATAAATATTTGAACTCTCAGTATTCCGTTTCTTCTGCCGCAAGCACTACAACATGACAAATTTTCTGTTTTCCACCAAATGAAACCGAAATATCTGCTTCGCCAATCCCATTTACCACAAATGAAATTTCTCCGTCCGCAATATCATAAACTTCGACTACATCAGAATTTGAAGATACCGCACTTACATTATAATAAGAGAAATAATCTTCATCGACATTTTCTACAAAAATATACTGCAACTCCTGTTCATCGCTATACAACTGTAGCTTTGAATCCGACAACGAAAAGTTTTTAATTACCGGCTTGTTTACCACCACTTTACAAGTATATGTTTTTCCATGTACCCTTGCCTTAATTGTCGCTTTGCCCGGTGCATAGGCATATACTGTATTATCATAAATTTCACATATATCGGAATCGGAAGTATACCATGAAACATGATGCTTACACCCCTTCAGTTTCAATGTCTTCTCTCCGTCAAAATTTATACGCATACTTGTTGCAGAAAGCTTTAGATCTTCCACTGTAATTTTACAATTTGCTTTCTTTCCATTGCAAACAGCTGTGATTGTTGCTTTTCCTGCACCTTTTGCAATCACTTTGCCACCGGAAACCGTTGCTACTGATTTCTTATTGCTCGACCATGTGATTTTACCCTTGGCGTTCTTTGTTTCTATTTTTTTGGTTTTCCCTTTCAGTAAGAAAACAGAGGTTGTTTTCAATTTAAATGGTGCTACTTTATGTGCCGGCTTGCTTGCCGCGTGACTCGATGAACTGGTGGAACTTGTATAACTATAACCGGATGAGCCTCCAAAACACTTTGCACATGCAGTAAGTCCCCTTGCTATCGCCGCGGAAAGCGTCGATGCATAATAAGTACCATTGCCACATTTGTGGGTATGATATTTGCTTCCGGTCCGTGTAACATAAACGGTTGTGTCTGCATACACCGGTGTCAATGCAAGTGTATCGCCCACTGGCATTGCAATCATAACCAAGGCAAGCACAATACTGATCACACTTTTCTTAATTGTTTTCATTAAAAAACCTCCTTTTTAAATTTATAGTACTATTGTACCACATATCATTCAAAAAGGAGACTATTATTTCTAATTTATTAGTATCGTTTATATCAGCTATTTAGCATACAGCACTCACATAATTACAAAGACAACAAATACACAAAATATCCAGCATATGCAAGTAACATGATCACTCCGCACGGCCGGCGCAACTGCCGATGCCGAATCGTTCCTATCCAAAGCAATATGCCACAAAGAATTGCAATGACGGTATCAATCAGGAATCTGCCTTCGAACGGCACCGGACAAATGAGTGCAACGGTTCCGATTACAAACAGAATATTGAATATATTGCTTCCCACAATATTTCCAATCGCAATGCCGGCATTTCCTTTTCTCGCTGCTGAGACTGATGTTACAAGTTCCGGAAGGGATGTACCGAAAGCAACAATCGTAAGTCCAATAAAACGCTCACTCATGCCACACGCTCTAGCAATCGTAGTTGCTCCATTTACTACAAAATTGCTTCCTGCGACGACAAGCACAGCTCCTAATACAATAAACAGCCCACATTTCCATAATGGATACTGTGCGAACGACTGGTTGTCATCTTCTCCCGCATCGCCCTTCTTTGCCAGAAAGTACAAATAGATCAGATATGCGATAAATAAAACCCATAGCACGATTCCTTCTACAAAATTGATTTCATTTCCGGTCGCTCCCATTACCAGAAGCACAGCGGTAATGAAAAGCATGTATGGAATTTCATATTTGAATGTAGACTTTTGTATGGTCACATTCGTAATCAGTGCAGTTACTCCGAGAATAATCAGGATATTAAGTATATTGCTTCCTACTATGTTTCCAACCGTGATCCCGGCATTTCCCTTTAGTCCGGCGGTTATACTCACAGCCGCTTCTGGCAGCGATGTGCCCATCGCTACGATTGTAAGTCCGATTACAAGTTGGGGAATCCCGAATTTTCCTGCCAGCGCCGCAGCACCATCCACAAAAACATCTGCGCCCTTTACCAGCGCTGTAAAACCAATTACCAACATCAACATTGCTACAAAAATCATATGCGTTCCTCCTTTTTAGAACCATTAAAATATAATTTCGTTTACCTGCAGAAAAACGCAAAAAAGCGAGACTTCTGCTGTGTAAACAACAAAAGTCTCGCCATTTGATTACTTCCCGGATTGTTTCCAATCGTACTGACGGGTGAGTAAACATCTTTTGATGCCGGCTACTCCCTTTCACTTATATACTATAGTATGCAATAACGTTTTATTCGTCAAGCGTTTTTTACTTTTAAATTATTGCTTTGCTTCATAAGTTTTTGCAAAGATGTCCTTTCCGATGATATATACATCCTGCAGATCATCTTTCCGGCATGCCAGATAGTCGCCTTTATTTCCTCGCATGTATTTTTCACGGTCCCACGTAGTAAATACATTCGCACGGTTCTCCAGTTTTTTGTCAATATCGCTACTTCTCCATTTGCAATACAACTCTTTGCAAACGGAATCAGAGATATTTTCTGTCATCTTATTTTCTTTGATTGACGGTTCATACCATCTCATTATATGAACTATGTTCTAAGAGGTATCTCGATTTAGAAGTTCAACGCGGACGTCTGAAAAATGAGTTTCAGGCTATTTGTAATCTTATGGATTGGTATACCTATGGAGGCTTACCGATTTTCATCTGCAAGTTATTCTTATGTCGACGAAAATGAGACAAGTGCCGACCAAGCCAAATACGTCGGCCAGCTGATGAAGACGATTTTGGAGAAAAACCGTAACTGCGATAAAAATGTGAATCCTAAGGGCGTAACCGGCATCACTTTGTGGGGATTGTACGACACGATCTCCTGGCGTGCTTCCTGCTCTCCACTGCTTTTTGACACCGGAATCACCGATCCAAAAGCTTCTTTCTATGAATTTATCAACGCTGCAAAATCAATGGGCTGATAGGAAGTAACCGAATGGTTACCGCAAAAATCCTCTGCTGTATTACATGCAATGCGGCAGGGGATTTTTTTACAAAAGTAAAAATTTTACCCCTTAAAGTAAAATTAATCCGTTCAAATTCGATTACATTTTCCTTATAATGGCTATATCATTATTTGAACAAGGAGGGATTTTTATGTTACTTAAAAAACGAATTCTTCCTCTGGCTTTATCTGTCATTATGGCTGTGTCCGCGTTGACCGGCTGTGGCAGCAGTTCAGAGAAAGACAGCTCATCAGGGGATGAGACAACACTGACCATGTGGACGATTGCCACAGAAAGCGACTCTTTCCACAAACCATATCTTCAGGCAATCGAGGAGTTTGAGAAAAATCATCCCGGTGTAAAGATTAATATGGAAACATTTGAAAATGAATCCTATAAAACGAAGATCAAAGCGGCCGTCGCTGCCAATGAACTTCCTGACATTTTCTTTACCTGGGCGGGTGGATTTTCCGAATCTTTCGTATCTTCCGGAAAAGTAATGTGTCTGGATGATTATTACAAAAATTACGAAAAGGAAATCAGTAAAGCCGCTCTTGCCAACGATATCTACGATGGCAAATTGTATGGTTCCGTAACTTGTACACCGGTATCCGTAATGTGGTACAACAAAGAAATGTTCAAAGAACAAGGTGTCGAAGTACCAGCCACATGGGATGATTTCAAAGCTGTCTGCCAGAAATTCATTGATGCAGGCATTAAACCGATTGGAACCAGTGTAAAAGACACTTGGGTACTTGCTATGCTTCATGACGGATTAGCACTTAAATCTGCCGGAGCAGACAAAGTCACCAAGGCTTTGACAAAGCAGGGTCAGTCCTACAACGATCCGGACTTTGTAAAAGCTGCTAACTGCATCAAAGAATTGGTTGATATGGGCGCTTTCATCGACGGCGCAACCGGTCTTTCCAATGATGAAGCAAGTGCTTCTTTCTATGCAGAACAGGTTCCAATGTACTTCACCGGAAGCTGGATGGGTGGTTCCATCATTACCGATGCCGAGAACCCGGATAACTTCGCTGTTGCACCAATTCCTGTTGTCAACAGCGAAAATGCAAGTGTAACCGACTTCATGGGCGGAGGTTCCGATACTTTGATGGTATCCGCCGACACGAAGAACAAAGACCTTGCCGCTGCCGCTGCTTTTGAGATTACAAGAGGAGTTTCCAAATATGCTTACTTAAGCGGTGCTGGAATTCCGGCTTGGACCGTAGATTATGATGTTTCTTCCGTCCCTGCCTTAACACAGCAGGTAGCAGATATTGCCGGAAACGCAACTTCCTATACGTTGTGGTTTGATACGTTGATGTCTTCCGATGATGCTGGAGAATATCTGACACTCCTTCAGTCCCTCTTCGCAGGCGATCTGAAACCGGAAGAATTTGCTGCCAGCATGGATAAGCAGTTAAGTAAAAAATAATCACACGTTAATTTTGTGAATGGGATTTGATGCCGGGCGGCTCCCAGACAGCAGCATTGCTGCAGTCCGGGAGCCGCCCGGCATTATAACGATTCGTTTAAAGGAGGATTTCATGGACAAAATAAGAAAAAACAAAACAGCAATCTTCGTTTTTCTCTTTCCTTCTGCATTGCTGTTTTTAGCCATTATTATCTTACCAATCTTTATGTCCGGATATTATAGTCTTTTAGACTGGGACGGCATCACTTCCGGCACATTTGTTGGTATACAAAATTACATTGAATTATTTACAGAAAAAAGTCTTGGCTTCGGCCCTACCGTGCGAAACGCCTTTATCTTTGCCGGACTTTCTGTCTTTTTACAGCTTCCCCTCGCCCTGCTTTTGGCTCTGACTTTGGCAAAGGGCATCAAGGGTGAACGATTTTTTGTGGCGGTGTTCTTCATTCCGGTTTTGTTATCCACAACCGTCATCGGACAATTGTGGATGAAAATATACAATCCACAATACGGTATTGTCAATTCCTTTTTGCATGCCGTCGGTCTTGACACATGGTGCAAGACCTGGCTCGGCGACCAAAAATATGCTCTTGCCGCCTGCTTCATCCCGATGCTTTGGCAATACGTCGGCTACCACATGCTCCTCATGTACGCAGGCATTAAAAGTCTGTCACCGGATATCCGTGAAGCAGCTAAGATTGACGGTGCCAATGACCACCAATTATCACGTTATATCACAATTCCTATGATCAAGCCGGTTTTGCGTATGTGTGTGATCTTTGCGGTAACCGGTTCTTTGAAGGCCTTTGACCTGATCTATGTATTGACCGGCGGCGGTCCGGCTCACGCAAGTGAAGTACCAAGTACCTTGATGATTAACATGATCTTCGACCGAAGCCGCTATGGACTTGGAAGCTCGATTGCCATGTTTATCATTTTCCTGTGCTTCTTTTTCGCAATACTGATCAAACGCTGTTTTCGAACGGAGGTGGACTAAATGAAAAAAGTAAAAACCAGTGTAATGTACATTTTACTTTCTCTTTGGGCATTGGTAAACCTATTTCCGCTGTATTGGATGTTTACCTTCTCCCTAAAGACAAATAAAGAAATCTTTGGCGACAACATCATCGGCCTGCCAAAAGAATGGCTGTGGAGCAACTATTCGGAGGCTCTCGATACCGGAAATATGGCACTTTACTTTGCCAATAGTGCCATTGTCACCTTTGCTACGATTGCATTGACTGTCATCTTTTCCCTGATGGCGACTTATGCACTTTCCCGCATGGAATGGCGCGGCCGCAAACTTGTCAACAGCATTTTTATGCTCGGCTTAACGGTACCGATTCACGCGGCAATCCTGCCAATTTTTATCATCTTACGCGAATTAAAGATGACAAACTCCTATCAGGCACTCATAATTCCTTACACCGCATTTGCATTGGCGATGGCGATTATGATCTGTCAAAGTTTCATTGAAAATATTCCACGTGAACTTGAAGAGTCTGCCTGTATCGACGGCTGTGGTGTCTATGGCATTTTCTTCCGCATTGTGCTTCCGCTCATGAAACCGGCACTTTCTACCATTGGCATTTTTACCTTTCTACAAGCGTGGAATGAGCTTATGTTTGCCGTCATCTTTATCAGTGACAGTAAATATCGTACATTGTCGGTAGGTATCCAGGCACTTTCCGGGGCTTACACGACCAAATGGGGGCCGATCGGTGCTGCTCTTGTCATCGCCACGTTCCCGACACTCATCATTTATTGTTTTATGAGCAAAAAAATACAAGAAAGTTTAATGGCAGGTGCAATTAAAGGATAAATGTGCTATAATAAATTTATTTTATAGTTATTTTTGGGGATATAACGCACTATGAAGAAACGTTTTTTGTCATTGGGGCTTCGGGAAAAAATTCAGTTTTTGTTTCTTTGTACAATGATTGTATGCATTTTATTCTGCTCAGGTATCTTCTATCTGATTTTGGAAAATCAAATGCAGCAATCGATCGCCGACAAAGAAATCAGTAATCGAACTGCTATTTCCAATAACTTGGACAGCACCATGAAGTCCATTAACAGCATCAGCCGCCTTACCATGCTTCGCAGCACTGTACGCACTTTTTTACTTGCAGAGAGTAATTCTACTCCTCGCACACGAAATGCTCTCCAGGAGATCCACGACATTCTAAATACATTTAATCTTTCTTGTAATGTCGTGATTCTCCGCATGGACGGCCAATACCTTAACACCGGTCCGGGAATCACCTATGTCAATACCGACAAGATTTTTGAAACAGAATGGCTGGACGAAGTCATGGCTCAAAAGGGAAATTACGTTATTAAAGCAGGCACTCGCGATGCCTTTCGCTCAAACATTGGCGAAATGGTGTCTTTTGTCCGTGTCATCAATGACATAAACACCCAAAAACCGATCGGTATCCTGGCAATCAATCTCCCAAGCCGCTTCTTTGAACAGGCATATGAAGGGCTTTCCGGCGAAACCAGCCATTTTGCTCTTTATGACACATCCGGCAGATTAATCTGCAAGGATAATGAAAGCACATTTTTCTCTTTAAATCCGGAAAATCTACTTCAAAACACGCGCAAAGAAACGGACAAACTATTTTACAAAAGTATATTTACCTGCGACACATTGGGAGACTCTCATTTCATCCTTGCTTCCCGTCTGGAAGTACGGATCTTAGACGGGCTCCCTGCCAAATTACTGGTCGCTTTGATCATCGGCGCTTTTATACTTCTAGCATTTATGTGGCTGATCAATACTTATATTGCCAAAAATGTCATCTACCCGATCCAGCGTTTGGTCGACAGCATGGCCGAAGTGCAAAACGGCTGGCTGCACCGCGTTAGTATGAATGTAAACGATGACGAGATCGGTCTTTTAAAAAACAGCTACAACGCTATGCTGATTGAGATCAATCAATTGATCGAAGAACTTCTTCAAAAAGAAAAAACACTGCGGATGGCTGAATTAGATGCTCTTCAGGAGCAAATGAAGCCCCACTTTTTGTATAACACTCTGGATATGATCCGTTATATGGCTTTGGAAAACCGAACCGATGAAGTATATAATATGTTGGAAACTCTTGGAAATTTTTACCGTCGTTTCTTAAGTAAAGGAAGCACGGACTTGTCTCTGGGAGAAGAAATAGAAATTGTAAAAAGCTATCTTACACTGCAGAGAACACGTTTTGAGGATATTTTTACAGATGAATATGAAATTGAAGAAGGCCTGTCTTCCATCCGTGTTCCGCGCCTGATTCTGCAGCCGCTCGTAGAAAATTCCATTTATCATGGGATTCGCCCAAAAGGCGAACATGGGGTTATCCGTGTCACGGTAAAACGTCAGGAAGATTTTCTATTTCTTAGCGTTTACGACAATGGAATTGGTATGTCCGCACACCAGCGGGAACTTCTATTTTCCGGCAAAGACAGCCGAAGTTTTGGATTTCAGGGAACCATTGAAAGAATCCGTTATTATTATAAAACGGAAGATGTTTTTGAGATACACAGTACAGAAGGGGAATATTGTGAGATTATTTTGAAACTGCCACTTTCAAATGGCTGTTAGATATTTTTGTTATAATGTAAAGGAGAGTGTAGTTATTATGTATCGTGTTATGATCATTGACGATGAAAAGGCGCTTCGCAATCTTTTAAAAGCATCGGTCGACTGGCAGGAAATGGGGCTGGAAGTTGTTGGCGAAGCAGCAAGTGGGATTGAAGCGATCAATATTATCGATAAACTTCGTCCGGACATTATTTTTGTAGACATTCGTATGCCCTTTATGGATGGTATCGAATTTTCCAAAATTGCGTTAAAACGGTATCGGCAGATGAAAATCATTATCCTGACTGCCTTTGACGAATTTGAATATGCAAAGCAGTGCATCGGACTTGGGATCACGGATTATCTTCTAAAACCGATCGTTCGCACAGACATCCGGGAAGCCTGCCAAAAAGCGATCCGCGAACTGGATGCCCTGCCTGCCGCCGTACCGGAGCAGCCCGTTCTGCAGGATGTCCCTTCGGATACGGAACACGTCAAGCAGTATATTGATAACCACTATCCGGATTCCGCTTTAAATCTCACCGCGATCGCGCAGAAATTCGGCTACAATCCGAGTTACCTGAGCCGCCGTTTTAAAGCTGACTGCGGCCAGAATATCTCAGATTACATCACGGCCTGCCGCATGGAAAAGGCCAAAAAATGTCTGGAATCGCGGATGCTTATGTATATGACGGCAAAAGAAGTCGGCATTCCGGATCCAAATTATTTTGGAAAATGTTTTAAAAAATATACCGGAAGTTCGTATTCCGAACTGCTCAAACTGCAGCTGTCCACCTAACCGGAAATCCGTTTAATTTATCATTTATTTGGGGAGGTTTCTATGAAATCATTATTTGAAAACAAATTGTACGACTGGCTGACTACTGCATGTCAGCTAATCGTGCTTGGCTTTTTATTTTTATTTACGAGTATCCCTCTTATCACTTCAGGGGCTTCTTTGACGGCGCTTTATCATTGTATCTCGCGCGGTCACACACAAACTTCCGCTCACATCTGCCGGGAATATTTTTCGGCATTCAAATCCAATTTTTTACAGTCTCTTGTACCAACAATCCTGTTTCTCTGCTACGGTGCCACGATGGCTGTAGATCTTTCCCAAGTCTTTACCGGAAAAAACGGCAATCTTTTACCGCCCTTTTTATGGATGGTAATCTGCCTCGTCCTCAGGGTTCTCGCCAATTATATCTTTGCCGTGATCTCACACCTGCGCGCTTCATTTCCGGCAGTTCTTCTGCTCTCCGTGCGCCTGATGGCAGGTCACATCAAAGAAACTTTCATCTTATTATTTACAATGGCCGGCGCCAGCCTCATCGTCTTCCTGGTTCCCGGACTTTTCGTCCTTTTTCCTGGAATCCTCTGCGGCATCGCCAGCCATCTGATTGAGCCTGGTTTAAAAAAGGCTCTTGCTATTGATTAATCCAGTTCTTTATAGTCAAAACTGCGGAATTCTGCTGTCTGATCGTATCCGGAGTAGTCCACGCATGCCATGCCGACAAATGCTCCGGTGAAGAATCCACCGTATGACTGGAGTACGTAATCATCGGACAATACAGCGGCATCCAGTGTGCCCGGAATCTCTGTATAGTTCTTTCCGTCAAAGGAATACTCGTAGCTGTAAGACTGCTTTCTTACTTTTGTGCGAAGCCATACAAATTCAACATCATCCGGTACCGGAATCGCATCGTCGCGAAGGAACGAACGATATCCGCCACGATTGCACTCTGCCACTTCGATCACGCGGCCATTTTTCTCATTCCACGTAACGAAAGCGAATGACCAGTGCTTATCATTGTAAAAATTAGTCAATCCAGCCATCTGCTGATAGTTGAACGGATCAAATTTCACTTTCACTTCGGCATCAAAGTTAAATGCCTGCCAGCGTTTTGCCACCAACGAAAGCTCATGCTTATTGCAGAGGGATCCTTTTCCGACCAATGTCAGCCTGCCATCCCCTGTCGTACCCATTTCCTCGGTAAATGGTACGCGGAGGGTATTCCACTCATCATGAAGTTTTGGTGTGTCAAATTCATCATGCATCGAATGATCTACCGGTGCTTCTGTCAAGATTGCATCTTTCGGCGCATCCACAAGCACTTTTCCGCCATGTCCGCCCTCGATACGAGGCCAGCCTTCTTCATCCCAGTATACTTTCTGAATTGCCGTCTCACGGCCAAGCGGACACCAGCCGCGTGGGTCGATCGAACTTTCATTTTCGTGGTGCCACGGTCTTCCACACAAACTTGCATAATACCACTCACCGCCGGGAGTCTCTACGAGAGCACCATGTCCCTGCTTCTGGATCTCAAGTTCCGGCGTATCAAAGTTTGTAATAAACGGATCGCCAGGCTCTGTCTCAAAACTCAACGCATCTAACGTCTTTGAACGAGCTACTACTTCCTGATGTGTCCAAACGGTTCCACCCTGTGCAGCAAACAGATAATAATATCCGTTGATCTTATACAAATGTGGTCCCTCAACCAGTTTAACGTCCGTTCCGGCGTAGATCGTACGTGCTGTCTCCGGTTTTAATTTCATTGTCTCTGTGTCAAATTCTGTCACTGTAATACCGTCAAAAGCATGGTGGTATTCGCGATGATCCCATGTCTGCTGAACAAGGTATTTGCGTCCGTCATCATCATGGAACAACGATGCGTCAAATCCCACACCATTGACACGGATCGGATCCGACCATGGTCCGCGGATATCTTCTGCCGTCGTCAGATAATTGATCATATCTTTGAACGGTCCTTCGGTTACTTTTACATCCGTATAAATCAGCCAGAATTTTCCATCTGCATAGGAAAGATCCGGTGCCCAGATACCTCCCGATGACGGATTTCCTTTCATATCAAGCAATGTCGTCGTGGACAATGCGGATGGAAGAAGATTCCAATGTACTAAATCTTTTGACTCGTGCAGACGAACTCCCGGAAACCACTCAAACGTAGAGTTCGCAATGTAATATGTATCATCCACACGGATAATGGATGGATCTGCATTAAATCCCGGCAAAACCGGATTTTTAATCTGCAACATAACTGTATGCCTCCTTACTGTTAATCTATCTCTATCATACAGGAAAATGGGGGGTTTGCAAAGGGAAAAAGAAGAAAAAGAAAAATTTATTCATCCCCTTGCCATTTTCCATAATTATTTTACATGTACCAGTAAAAAGTATACGGTATCCGCACGGTCTATCCAATAGGACATTATTCCTATCACTTTTTCTTTCGCATACTGACAATAAGTGCATAAATTTCTGGATTTTTTTCTTTCATATGTTCGTCCAGCATATGACGCCTCTCCCGAAAACGTTCCGCGAGTTCCGGATGTTCTCTTGCAATTCGCTCATACACCTCCCGACGATGCGCCTCAAAATGTGCTGCAATCGTCTTCTCATCCTTGCCTGAAATATGCACAATTTCTTTTAAATGCTCTTCCAAATGTTCCAACCACTCATCTTCATCCAATTCTTCCATATGTGACCAGCGTCCATGCAACAGTTCTTCAACATCACCTGTTTTTTTCAACTGCTCAATCTGCAGACGTATTTGCTTTTCAATCTGTTCTTCCGACTCACTTCCAAACGCCCATACAAGTTCCTGCACACGATTGTCCGCACGTTTCCGGGATGCACTTCTCATTTCATTATCAACCCCATCAAGAGGATACGGGCGATGAATTTCCATATCCTTAAGTGCGATATGAATGGTTCTGCGTACACATCCTTCTTCAATCAGATACCCCAGTCCCAACTGGCGTAATTGTTCGTTTACGGCTGAAATATGCTCTGTCATATAAAAACGAATTCCACGATCTTTCAAAGAGCGGTACAAGATTTCCAGTCGATCTGCCGCCGTAATATCAATACTTCCTACTCCACTGGCATCTAGAATGACTGCTTTCGTATCCTTCCTGATATGACTTTCAATGTCGTTCTGCAATACCGCAATATTCGCAAAAAACAGATTACTACTAAACCGGTAGATCACAACAGACGAGATTTCATGTATCTGACTGCTTTCTTTCAGATCCCGAAAATGGCTGTGTCCCGGCTGAATTCCAAGGAAACAACGTGCCGGCTTGGATGTCCGGATAATCATTTCTGAAAAAGACAAAATAATGCCTATCAAAACTCCGTTAATTGTACCAAGCATCAATACCCCCACAAATGCACCAACAAAAATAAAAAATTCGGTCCGCGAAACCTTCCACAATCTTGCTGCCAGTTCAAACTCAGTTGCGCCAAGCAACGCAGAAATTACAATTGCCGTCAGCACCGGAACCGGTAAATAACCAATAAATCCCGTTCCTCCTAATAGAACAACCATCATAGAAAGTCCGGCTACAATTCCTGTCAACTGTGTCTTACTTTGATACTGTTCTCCCATTGCGGTCCGGGATACGGAGCCGTTGATCGGACAGCATCCAGTCAGCGATGCAATCAGATTGCCCATCGAAAAAGCAAGAATTTCTCTATTATCGTCAATTGCATAACCGTTTTTCTGTGCAAAATTATTTTCTGCAAGAAGTGTCTCTGCCATAATAACCACAGCCACAGACAAGCTGATCGTAATTGTCTCTTTCATTGAAATCAGTGATAAATCCGGTAATTTCCATACTGGAAGCCCTGGTTCTACTTTACTGAGCGTATGTACGCCACATGCTTCAACCGGTAGAAATCTTGTCATAACGGCGCCCGCCACCATCAAAAGGACAGCAAATGGCACCTTGGGCCATATCTTTTTGGTAGCCAATAAAATTCCAAGCGATACCAACCCCAAAATAAGTGAAGGAACGTTGATTTCCGAAAGTGTCTTTGCAATATGTTTCACCAATTCCGGCAATTCACCAGTCCCTGCGGTACCTCCCATCAGCTTTGGCAACTGCATTAGAATAATCGTTGTACAGATACCTGTTATAAACCCACCCATTACAGGTGCTGATATATAGTTTACCAATTTTCCAGCCTTCATCAGATAAAAAGCAAACAACCAGACAGCAACAAAAAATGTAAGTTGTGGCACTACTGAAAGTGCTTCCTTTGAACCACTTTCAATATTCAAATTCAGCAACGCAGCTCCAATCAACGCTGCCGGTGCAGCATCCACCCCAAAAATAAACTGCGACGATGTTGAAAAAAATGCAAATGCGAGAATAGGAAATACCGATCCATACAATCCATATACCGCCGGGAGTCCTGCAATCGTATCACTTTCTTCATTTGTTGTATAGCCAAACGCAAATTTCTAATTTGTTATTATAATTAACATGCTTTTGACTTTTGACAATATATATACAATATACTTGATTTTTCCGGTCAATATCGCTATAATTTGTTATAGTAAGTAACATTATAAAGGAGTATTTGTATGAAAAAGTTATCCCCTTCCCGTCTTGCCGACACTGTCGCAAGACTTCGAAGAGAAAAATCAATGACACAGGCACAACTTGCCGATGCAACCGGAATTAACCGCGCACTGATTTCCCGCATTGAGCAGCATGATTTTGTTCCTTCTATTGAACAACTGGAACATCTCGGAGAAGTTCTCGCTTTTGATATTACAGAGCTGTTTACCAATAGCTGTTCTGAAAATCTTGCCTCTCCCGCCCCTATGAATATTGCCGTTGCCGGAACAGGATATGTCGGTCTGTCTATCGCCACATTGCTGGCACAGCATAATCATGTGACTGCCGTAGATATTATTCCGGAAAAAGTAGAACAGATTAACAATCGTATATCTCCGATTCAGGATGAATATATAGAAAAATATCTGGCAGAAAAAAAACTTGATCTATCTGCCACCCTGGACGGTGAAACAGCCTACAAAAACGCAGACTTTGTTGTAATTGCAGCTCCTACCAATTATGACAGCCAGAAAAACTATTTTGATACTTCCGCTGTCGAAGCCGTTATCGAACTGGTCTTAAAGGTAAATTCGGATGCCATCATGGTCATCAAATCAACAATCCCTGTCGGATATACAGAATCTGTTCGCAAAAAATATGACACAAAGAATATCATATTCAGCCCTGAATTCTTGCGGGAATCCAAAGCACTGTACGACAATCTGTATCCAAGCCGTATCATTGTATCTACTGACAAAAATGATACAAAACTTGTAGAAGCATCACATAAGTTCGCTGCTCTCTTACAGGAAGGTGCATTAAAAGAAGACATCGATACTCTGTTCATGGGATTTACGGAAGCCGAAGCGGTAAAGCTTTTTGCCAATACTTATCTGGCACTCCGCGTATCCTATTTCAACGAATTAGATACCTATGCGGAGATGAAGGGCCTCAATACGCAGGATATCATCAACGGCGTATGTCTCGATCCCCGTATCGGCATGCATTATAATAATCCTTCCTTTGGTTATGGCGGTTACTGTCTTCCAAAAGACACCAAGCAGCTTCTTGCCAACTACAATGATGTTCCACAGAATATGATGAGTGCCATTGTCGAAAGCAACCGCACCAGAAAAGACTTTATCGCAGACCGCGTACTTGAACTGGCAGGCTATTACGCTTACAACAAAAATGGGGAATATTCTGCTGATATGGAGAAAGAATGTGTCATCGGCGTATATCGTCTGACAATGAAAAGCAACTCAGACAACTTCCGTCAGAGCAGTATACAGGGCGTTATGAAACGTATCAAAGCCAAAGGCGCTACCGTTATCATTTATGAACCGACTTTAGAAGATGGCACCACTTTCTTTGGAAGTAAAATTGTCAATAACTTAAAGGAATTCAAAGAAATGTCACAGGCCGTGATTGCCAACCGATACAATCCCTGCCTGGATGATATTAAAGAAAAAGTGTATACCCGCGATTTATTCCAACGGGATTAATCATAAATGAGGGGCAAAATACCTTTTGACCCTCATATCATAATATTCTTTAATTGCCAGTTTTAAAATAAGCAAGTAACGCTACCCCTGCATTCCAAAAAGCCATCAGTAATACGAGTACACCAAGCAAAGGTTCGATATAATTCCACAAAATCACAGCAATTATAACAAACAAAAGACTTATAATTATTTGTTTCACAAAATTACGTTTCAAACGCATGCCTTACCTTCCTCTTTCCTATGCTTAATAAGCATCATCATGTTTCAATAATACAAGAATTGTCTTAAAAATAATTTTAATATCCATTCCCAATGTCCAATTATCAATATATTCCGTATCCAATTCCACAATTTCATCAAAACTTTTAATATTGCTACGTCCACTTACCTGCCACATACCGGTCAGTCCCGGCTTAATACTGATACGTCGCCACTGACTTGTCTCATACTTTTCAACCTCGTCAAGTGTCGGAGGTCTGGTTCCGACAAGACTCATACTCCCACCTAAAATATTAAAGAACTGCGGAAGTTCATCAATGCTGGTTTTACGAATGAATTTTCCAACTCTTGTAATGCGGGGATCATCTTTTATTTTGAACATTACTCCGCCTTCAAGTTCGTTTTGTTCAAGCAACTCCTTTTTTCGTTCTTCCGCATCAATATACATACTTCGGAATTTGTACATTTTAAAATGACGCCCATTTTGTCCAACTCGCGTCTGCTTAAACAGAATCGGTCCCGGAGAATCCAATTTTATAGCAATTGCCGTCACTAACATAATCGGTGAAGATAAGATCACGCCTACAATTCCTGCCAAAATATCCATTGTCCGTTTGATAATCTGTTCATATGTATTTAAAGTGATTGTATGGAATGTAACGACCGGATAAGTTCCAACGGTTGAAACGTAATGATCCGCTCTGCGCCAATTATACAGATCTACAACCAGACGAACAGTTACCCCCATTTTTATACACAAATCCTCATACTTCTGGGTGAATGCAAGTTCATCTTCGTGTCGCTGAATAATACAAATCTGATCTATCTGATAAGAACGTATCAAATCCTCCAAATTCTCCAGGCACCCAATATAAGAATTATCCAGTTCTGCCTTATTCAGCGCGACATATCCTACCGGTTCCAGACGAATGTTTGTTTTATCTAAAAAATTACGGAATTTTTCAAAAGACGCTTTTTCTCCAACAAAAAGTGTTCTTGGCTTATCCCTCTTTGCAATCCGGTCATAAAAAGGCCGGTAAATTAACATTTTCACACACCCTAAAATATATGCTATGATTAAAAATATCACATAAAATCGAAATGACTGGCGATTTGTTTTTACCGGTAAATATAAAAGCAACAGTGTAATAACAGATGATAATATAAATGACTTAAGATTTTTTCCATGAATACGATCTAAATAATTGAATAATGTCACATTATACAAATACTCTCCCTTATTTGCAAGAATATTGATTGTGATAAAAGTAATCACAACTATAATAAGACCTGGTAATTCTCCTGCCCCTATCATATTCTTAAAAAGCAGTAAATCTATTCCAAAAGCGATTGCCATCACGAATATATCTACCAGTATCTGCTCTGTATCCGTATTGGCCCCTGTGTTTGTACGATTCATATAATTCCCTTTCATTTGAATATCAACACATTTTCTCTAACTCACAATAAGTATACGGTATCCAATAGTTCTATTCAATAGGACATTGTTCCTATGTTCATTTCCTTCATTTTATGATAGCATTACTTTGTAATGATACATTTTGACAGTCGCAAAAAGGAGTATATTATGTCAACATTACTGCTAATTGATGACGATGATGAAGTTCTTTCTATTAATTGCAAATACCTTTCCGGAGAAGGCTACAGCGTTTACACCGCATCCAATCCGACCGACGGACTGAAACTGATTCGCCAGATTTCACCAGACTGTATTATTCTGGACATTATGATGCCACAGGCGGATGGTTATCAGGTTTGTAAAAAAATCCGTACATTTTCCGATGTTCCAATCATTTTTCTGACCGGAAAAAGTTCCGAAGATGATAAAATCAACGGACTGCTCACAGGTGCGGATGATTATATGGTAAAGCCCTACAGTCTGCGTGAGCTGCGCGCCAGAATCGATGTTCTGCTCCGCCGATTTGCAAAGACACAGCAGGTTCCGAACAATAATCTGATTCAAATTCAAAATCTGACTATCGATAAAATCGCGCACAAAGCAATATTTCAGGGTGAAGATCTCGGACTTGCCAATCGCGAATATGAAGTACTTCTCTATCTCGCAGAACACCCAAATCAGGAAGTGACTTTCGAAGAATTAGGCACTGCCTTGTTTGGCTATTATCAGGACTCTGACCGACGCTCTGTCATGGTTAACGTCAGCCGGCTCCGCAAAAAATTCGAAAACAATTACGAGTTAAAAAATATGATTGAAACTGTATGGTCCAAAGGCTACCGTCTCATTATGAAATAGATGATTGTAACACAGAGAAAGTGAGCACATAACTATGGAAAAACAAACGTTTTTATCCCCTTCCATTGAACCGGAAAGTATCGAAAGCTTATCGCAAAAATTGCTGGAAGCCAATTTACAGCTTTCCAACGCCAATCGGGAACTGGAAAAATTGCAGCAGGAACGGGAAACCATGCTGGCCAACATCTCCCACGATCTGCGTGCTCCCATTACAGCAATCCGCAGCGCGATCGATTATCTCACCTCCGGACAGAATATCCGTCTGGAAGACTATGAATCATCCATCCGTCTGATTGATCACAGGACTGCCACTCTGGAAAATCTCATACAGGATATGTATTATCTTTTTTGTGTGGAAGACACCTCAAAAGAACTGGATCTGCAGCCAATCGATGCCTTGCCTTTCCTGGAAGAATACTTTTACGATGCCACAGCCGCAAGTCTTTACGATGATCATGAAATGATTTTAGATCTTCCGGAAGATTTACAATGTCAAATCGATATCGATGTCCAGAAAATGGTACGTGTACTCGATAATCTTTTTACAAATGCCGCAAAATACACGCCAAAAGGAAGCTCCATCACTTTGCACGCCAAAATCACTTCGGATCATCAATTTTTACAGATAGCCGTCAGTGATAATGGTCCAGGCATTCCACCGGAAGCCTTGCCACACCTGTTTGGCCGTACCTATACGGTTTCCGCTTCACGCACTCCAAATTCTGCCACCGGCAGCGGTCTGGGACTTGCAATCGTGAAAGCCATTGTAGAACGACATAATGGAACCGTTTCCTGTACCAGTCAGCCTGGAAAAGGAAGTACTTTCACAATTCAGCTCCCAATTCATATAAATCCGTAAATAAAAAAAGCAAAGGATTATAAATCCGATGCTTTTTTATTTTCGATCTTTATTTCGCGATCACAATATTGTAAAATGCTTTTTCTATGTGTAATTACCAGGCAGGTCGGTCTTGGTGTAAGTTCCTGCAGTCCCTGTATCACTGCCATCTCTGTATCCTCGTCCAATGCCGAAGTTGCCTCATCCAAAATCAAAAACGGGGCTTTGCGTACAAAGGCTCTGGCGATTGCAATACGCTGCGCCTGTCCTTCCGAGAGTCCATGTCCTCTCTCACCGATTACTGTGTCAAGTCCCTGCGGAAGATTCCTGATAAAAGTTTCTGCCGATGCCATGCGAAGTGCTTTCCACATTTCTTCTTCTGTTGCATTCAGGTTACCAATACGGATATTTTCACGGATTGTTCCGCTAAATAATGTATTGCCCTGCGGTACATAGGAGACAAATTCACGTGTCGCGGCATTTGCCGGTTCTGTCTCTCCTTTTTCATTAAAATACGTAATCGAACCCTGATAAGTATTCATAAAAGACATGATCAGGCGAATCAGTGTCGTTTTACCAATACCGGATTCTCCGATAATTGCTACAAACTCCCCCGGCTCAATCGTCAATGACGTATCCTTTAACACAGGTTCCTGCGTATATCCAAAGGAAAGATTTTCAACCTTGACACCAATTTTTTTTGCCTCGATCTGCTTCTTGCTGCTTTCCTCCAACGGAATATTCTGCAACTCAACAATTCGTCCTGTGGAGGTCAGAATCATGACAATCCTTGGAACCTGCTGCGCCAATTCCAGCACAGGTGACTGCACACGGTTCACCAATGACAGGAAAACCGACATCGTTCCATATGTAATTGCTCCATTTGCAATCTGGTATACGCCGTATGAAAATGCTGCGATATATCCGAGCTGAAATGCCAATGACATTGCCGTCGAGCTTATCACTCCCATTTTTGTCTTTTTATATACCCAGTAAAAACGATTCTCCCGCAAATCGGTCAATCGATTCACCGAATAATCTTCATTTGTAAAAGCCTTTACAACAAGAAGGTTTGCCATACTCTCCTGCAAAAATGACCGGTATGCAGATTCCGTCTCCTGCACTTTTTTCTGCAATACGCGAAGCTTTTTGCCGAGCCACCATGCCATGATTGCTGCAACCGGTGCCACCAGAAGCGCAAGAATTGCAAGCAGCGGCGAATAATAGAACAATGTAAAAAATACCATAACCAGTTCTACAATAAGCATTATGATATTTGGAATCGTTCCGATAATACCATCCGCAATATTTCCCGCATCACTGGTCAGCCGAGTCATCAAATCGCCCGTGTGATACTTTGTAATACTCATCCAGTGTGACCGAATGATCTTTTCGTAAATCTGTTTTCTTATGCCGAACGAAAAACGCTCCGTTAACATCGTAGATACCAGCGTATTTACAATGGAAATTCCCTGCATCAACAACATCAGCAACAGGTAAACAACCAGCAGCCGGACAAACGCATTTCCAAAAGAGGCATTGTCGATGATAACCTTTGAAATCTGAACCATTACAAGTGACGCAACCGTACTTGCAATTCCGAGAAGCATGACAAGTATAATTTTTCCTATGTACGGCTTGGAATACTGCATCAGCCACTTCATATACCGTGCCTGATTCTCCCTGTCATCCCACATAGTTTTTAATCGTTTTATCACATTATTACCCTCTCATGCTTAGGCAATAAAGCCTAATTCCTGCATTTTTCCCAGGAACTCCATCACAGACGCTTCACATTCCTCCTGGCTGACTTCGTACTCTGCCAGCAGTTTATCAATAATCTCTCCCGGTGTAATATTTTTGTTTTCCTGTAACATATCCCAGATGTCATTTCCGGTTCCCTTAATCATAAAATACTTGCCCTGCTCAAAATCTACCATAACCTTTTCCCCTGCAAGGTCCGTTACATTAAGTGTTTTCTTTAATTCGATTGCCTGATCACGTTTCATACTAAATTCTCCTTCTGCTTTTCCATATTTAAAATGTAATCTATATAATTAACTGAATAGTTATAATTATACTATACCCGATTTTCTAATTCAAATTTATTTTTCAGCTGTCCATTCATTTAAAAATTCCGTTGCAGAATCCATAATCGCTTCGATGTAATCCCCTTTCTGCGGTCTTCCTATAAAACCGCAAGGCACAGACGCTGCCATCTTCAGGCAAAGCTGTCCAATCTTCGGCTCATATTTCTTTGCTCCAAGTAAGTGCCGCAAAAATAGATTATTGGCAACAAGATGAAATTGATCCATGCCTTTTATTTTTGCTGATACAACCTGCTTTCCCGAAACAATGCCAAGCATACACATGCCACGTACCGGAACTGGGTAAAGAGAGAAATTTCCGGTATACGGCACAAGAAATTTGTCTTTCTCTTCATCTATATATATCATATTTTCCATATGATATCCTTTTGCAAGCGCCGCATCTCTGCAAAGCTTCTGATACGGAAATGCCGGGCTTGCCATTGCAATTCCATCCTCCGTCACCTCAACAAAGGCCATATCATCGGCCATAAGGCGATACCCTTTTTCCAAAAAAGCGGTCGTCACGGTTGATTTACCGGCTCCGCTCTCCCCACAGATCAGAATCGCACCTGCTTCATCCGCCACTGCGCTGCAATGGATTGCAAGTATTCCTCTCTGCAAAGCAAGCATGGACATTCCCCATCCCAGAAGATACGAGCGCAGATAATCCACCCTGCCGCCTTCCTTCAACTCGTAAGTAATCCGTTTTCCGTTCTCCACGATGATCCATGCCGTACTGTTTACCAGCCAGCTGAAATCATCCCCAAACTCGTATTTTACGTCGGTACGTTCCCGGATATCCTGCGGGATCTTTCCCTTTACAATCTCAATCTGCCAGTCATCCGGATGCTGCCGCCGATATTCTTCTGTCTCTTTAACAAGTTGTGGAAACGCAAGATCCGAAACAAGAGACATTCCATATAAACAATATCTTTCCATGACCCTTTTCCCTTTTGTTTTTCTTCATCTTAACACATTGACTGTTATTTGTATCCTCTATTCTTTCAACTCTATCATTTTTGTTAGATATATTGACTGGTTTCGACAAAGCTGTATAATTAGATTATAATTATTTATAAGGTTTAATGGAGGAAGACATTATGAAAAAATGGAATACACCTAGTATCACCGAGTTAAACATTAACGAAACTGCAAACGGATATTTCAAGGTCGGCTATGAAGGACCTTTCGATATCGTTTTTGGTGACAGAAATGAAAACAAGCCGGTTGCTCCAGATCCAGACACAAACGCACATTCATAATTCAGATTCAATTACAGGCTCCTGTCGGATTGACAGGAGTTCTTTTTTTACGATAAAATGAGAAAAACTTAACTGGAGGAACCCAATGAGCGGTATTTTTGGAACATTTTGCAATTCGATACATACACAGGATAAAAATAAGAAAAAACTTATTTTATGGAACAATGCTTATGGCCGGGATGCAAAACAAATCTTTGAAAAAAACAATATACAAATTGGATGTTGTCTGCAAATGTTAGCCACACATACCACAACTTCTCCCATTTTACATATGAACTCCATGTATGCGGCTATAGATCTACTTCTGTATAACCGTGAAGAACTGATTATAAAATGCAATGCCCCAACTTCCATTTCCGACGAGGAGCTCCTGCTATCTTATCTCACGCAATTTGGTATGAGCGCACTAAAAGATGTCAATGGAGACTTTAGCGGTGTCATATATGATGAGAATGCACAAACACTGACCCTCTTTCGCGATCATATGGGCATCCGTCCATTATATTACTACGCAGACAATTCCTTTATGGCTTTTTCTACGGACATTCGTGGTCTTTTAGGATTAGACGGTGTAGATTCTTCTCTTAATGAAGACTGGATTTACCGAACGCTTTCCGGATATTTTGTTGACAGTGTAACAAGTACAGAATATCAGAATATTTTCTGTGTTTCCCCAGCATCCTATATAACTTTTTCTATAAAAAATGAAAAAATAAGTCAGGAAATTCGCAGCTATTGGCAATTGGGTAAAAAGAAAATTCACTACACTTCTTTCGAACTGTATAAAGCAAAACTCAAAGAACTTGTAACGGATTCCATTCAGCGTCGTCTGCAGGCAATTCCGGGAAAAGCCGGTGCTGAGCTCTCTGGCGGACTCGATTCCGGTGTCATTGGTATTTTAATTCATCGTCTCGGCCGCGACTGTGTTTATTTTTCCTGGTCAGTCGATCCGAATGAAATTCCCTATGCGGACCATGACGAACGTTTAATTATTAAAGATATTTGTAAACAGGAACATATCCAATGCCACTACAGTCAGATGAAAAGTGATCGCAGTATGAATAGCCTTCTTGCCCGGCAAATGCAATCTTTAGGATTTTCCTTGGATGAAAACGAACCACCGGCACTCCGCTATGCAATGCCACCATATATCAATGCCATGGCACTTTGTGATTCTTGTTCATGCATGCACGAAAACGGAGCCTCTGTTATCTTTACCGGTCATGGTGGTGATGAGGGAATCAGTCATCGCAGTTCTCCTTACGAAATGTTTTATCACCATGAGTACTACCATTTTTTCCGTTCTATGTGGTCCTCAACCCATGGACAAAAAGGACGTATTTTTAGAACACTTAAAGCCTGTAAAAACCAGCTCGGACCGAAACGCCGCACTTTAACTGGTGCATTTTGCACAGTTTTTGCCACACCTGAATTTTTGAACAAGAACTTCCGCAGTCATTTTTCTGAAAAGAATATGCCCGCCTTACATTTTTCTTATGATCCGATTCGATACATTGCGGATGGAGGCAGTCGGAATCGTCTGGACAATGTCGCATTATTGGGCGCTTACAACAATATTCGCTACATCGTTCCATACCTTGATTACCGCGTTATTGACTTTGCTGTATCGATTCCACGGCACCTATACCTGAAAAATTCACATAACCGCTTTATTTTCCGCGAAGCATTTCGTGACATTATGCCAAAATCTTTGTATTCCGTTCATATCAAGGAAGACATGAGCGCCAAAAATTATCCTTCTAATCCCAATTGGTACAAGGAGTTTGCGGAAATGAAAACAATCGTCAACAAGAAATTAGACCGGACTTTCTGGTCAAAATACCTTGATTTTGCCGTGATAGATCAGTGGATGCAAAAAGGAAAGCCTTCCGAAGAAGAACGTGACCATGATTCTTTTGTTTTAATGAATCTGTTCTATTGCGTGATGACTCAAAATCTTATTGAGAAGACCTCTGAGAAATTCTAACAATTATGATAGTTTTATTTACATCCGTTTTAAAAACAAATAAGGTAATTTTATTATGAACAACGAATTATTTTGGTACAAAATTTATGGAACTACGCTCTGCTCAGAAATCGAATATTCACATCTAATTCCAACAGATGAGCGCGACGCAGATATTTACATAAAAACTACATCATCTCTTTTATCTATGGCAGAAAAAGAAACCACATATTATGTATCTGCTATCACCAAAACTCATATTTTGTTTTGCAATCAGGTAGGAATTTTTAAGATCACAGACGGGATAATCATTGATATATGTCCAAAAGAAGGAATTTCTATGAATCAACTAACTCCTTTTGTATTTGGATATTGTATTGCTATGCTCTTTTGGCAGCGTAATCAGCTTGCAATTCACTGCAGTGCTGTAGAACATGATGGGAATGCTCTAATCATCGCCGGAGACAGCGGTTCCGGAAAATCAACACTTACGACAAAACTGCTTGAAAACGGCTTCCGTCTGATGACGGATGATGTAGCAATTGTTGATATTTCTTCAGAAGGGGATATCATGGTTTATCCTGCATTTCCACAGCAAAAACTCTGTCGGGATGCCGTACACCGGAATCATTTGAACACCGAAGATCTTCTTTATATTGATGAGGACCGCGACAAATTTGCAGTTCCACGCCGTAACTGTTTTTGCGAAAGTCCTTGTAAACTGTCCGCAATGCTCTGCCTTTCCGTCCAAAATGAAGATAGCGATGTACTTTTAACAGAATTGAACGGACATCAAAAACTAATTTCTTTTTTGGAAAATAACTTTCTTTTTCCAATGTTTCGAAATTCCGGTGGTTTTTGCGTCGAGGATATGCAAAAATGCTTACAGACTGTACAAACACTTCCACTCTATCGCATGATGCGTCCATTCGGAATTGACAGCACCGATACACAGCTTCAAAAGATTCAGAAAATAATTTTTCATTCCGAGGAGGATAACTAATGGCTGCCATATGGGGAATCCTTTCACATAGCGAATCAAATATCCAACCCGAACTCTCTGTTTCCATGAAAAAAAGAATGGGAAAATATAAAATTGACCGTATCGATGATCTGCTAAGCGACAAATTCTATTTTGCATGTGGTCACCAGTATTTTACACCGGAAGCCGTACATGAAATCCTTCCTTACCATGATAAGGAACGTAATATTTTTTTTACTGCAGATTGTATTTTGGACAACCGTCCGGAACTTATGCAAGAACTTCATATTACAGATGCTGACATCCCGGATGGACTTCTCAGTTATCATGCCTACCTGACATGGGGAGAACGTTTTGTGGAACATCTGCTCGGTGCTTTTTCTTTTGCCATCTATGTACCGGATGCAGACACTTTCCTGCTCTATACCGATCATGTCGGAAATCGATGCATCAACTATTCTCTGCAAGGTCAGACATTATATTTCTGTACCACCTACGATTTGTTTAAAGAGTGCTTTTCCTCTGAACAATTAAAATTATCTGAAAAATGGATTACTGCATGTGAATCTGAACCGTCCGCATGTATGCTTGCTTTTCCAGGACTTACCCCTTTCGAAGAGGTATTCCAGTTAAAGGCTGCACATTATATCAAATATACAAATGGAAAATTATCTGAAATCCAATATTGGAAGCCGCAGAAGTGTAAAAAAATCCATTATCAGGAAGAAGAGCAATACAAAGATCTGGTCGTTCAGACCTTCCGCAAATGCGTAGAGGATTTACTTCGTCCCGGAACACAGATAGCAGCAAACTTAAGCAGTGGACTTGACTCGACATCCATCGTCAGTATTGCTGCCCCATTTTTAGAAAAGCGCGGTGAAATCTTACATACTTATACTTCCATTCCAGATGAAGCACACGATTACGAATCAGATGCCTATTTTGTTCCAGATGAATCTTCAGCTGTAAAAAAAACCGTGGCATGTTTTCCGAATATTAAAAGTCATTTTATTGACTGTAAAGGAGAAAACGCTCTCACGCATCTGAAGAAGTTTGTAGAAGAATATGATCTACCAATAAAATCCGCGATAAATCTAAGCTGGATATATCAAGTCAACCACGATGCACATGCCAGAGGTTGCACAATACAATTAACCGGGCAGATGGGGAATGGGACACTTTCTTATGGAGATATTTTATCCCTCACCTATCATCAAATGCGAACGTTTCATCTAATACAGGCAAAACAATCTATATGTGATTTTCTGAAAAAAAATCATGTACCAAAAAAATATTTTTTACATACTTTTTATTCTGCCTGGAAAGAGAAATGTTGTGATTATTTCGGCATTTCATCCACATACAAGAACGGAAATGTCCGAGATAATCTGATAAACAAATATCATATAAAGTATCAGAACCAAAAACTCTTCCACTCCTGTGGAAACGGCTCACTGCTTACCGATTCTCAACGACACAATAACATTTGCTCTCAAATTACTTTTCAGCAGATTGGACTGTACAATACAATTTCAAGTCTGCTTCATGGTATTATAGAACGCGATCCTACCAAGGATAAACGAATGATTGAATTATGTCTTACACTTCCAATGACCTGCTTTGTGTCACATGGAATCGAACGTTATCTGGTGCGCGGCTATCTGGCTGATATTCTTCCCGAACATATCACCACTGACACTGCTCACCGTGGATTACAGGGTGGCGATTATATATATCGCTTAGCCCGATCATGGGAACAGGATCGTTTGAATATCCTGGAAACTATAAATAATCCTCAGTTATCAACTTATTTAAAACAAGATAAAATAAATGAAATGATAACATTTTGCAAAACTCACAAGCAGCTTAACCCTAAATGTGACAGCAAGCCGATTATCTATTTGCTCTATACAGTTTCACTCAGTTACTATTTGTCTAATTACGACCATCCGTCTTAATTCTTTCATTAAAAAACCACCTCAATTCCAATTATCGGAATTGAGGTGGTTTCATATTTGCCATTTCTACTGTATTGGTCTTACATCAATTTCAGGTCCGCCTGCGTTTCCACCACTTGCGAAACTAGCCCATGCATTACCTGTATTTCTATCTGTCCACATTCCATCGACACGTGTACTATCCTTGCCACCCTGTGCTGTCTCGTTAATGTTCAGTTCTACAATTTCTGCGTTTCTCCAATTTTTCATAATATTATTCTCCTTTACTCAATATCTATTGACACTATAAAGTCTAGCATATCCTACATATTGGGTAAACTTTTCTATCATGATTGTTAGAATTAATTTTTTCGACATATATTCAAGCACAAAACTTATCTACAATAGAATATCCAGTTCCATCACCACCGGTCACATACATTTTTCCGCATCTCAACCAAGCGTGTGCCACCATCTTTTCAGCTTCCATCCCACATCCTAAATACAATGTAGAATGTATTCCCTTTTTCTTAAGTATTTTTTGTGCAGTCAATGCACGTACCAGACATTTACTTTCCCATGCCGTCTTAGAGCAGATCCGGTTCACAACCCTTGATACATTCATCGCATACCGGTATTTCCATGGAGCTTCTTCTTCCGGTGATTCTTTTCCTTCGATTCCCCAATGTTTCTGTAAATATTTTGGTTTAATAAAAAATAATTCTAAACGATAAATTGCGGAATATATATATGCATATACTGTTAATCGTTTCTGCGGATTATATTTCAAAAAGTTAATTGGATTCATCTGACATTTCCACCTACCCTTATTCTGTAAATGAAATATTTTCAACCAGTCTCGTATTAAAATTACCAATTACAATTTTATCCCACTGTTCCTTTGTTCCCTGATATTTGACCGATTCCAGTGCTGTTGCATCAAATGCACGTGTCTGGATTTCTTCGACCGAGCCAGGAATTATTATGCTACGCAAATTACTACAGGAAATAAATGCATTCTTCCCAATCTTAACGATACCATTCGGCAAATCAATTTCCGATATATTACTGCACTTTCTGAATAACTGTTCTCCAATGCCGGTAATTCCTTCACTAATTTCTACCTTTACAATCAGCTCCCGGTTATCATACCATGGTGCGGGTTTCCCAGTATTATAATTGTAAGTTTCTCCGGTACCAGCGATCTTTAGCACACCACTCTTTGAAAGGGTGTAAGTCGCATCTGTTCCGCATTTTCCATTCTCGAGAATATCTGTTTCTTCATTTGTTTCATTCAAGTATAATTTATCATTTAATCCCTCATTTTTAGCAGATACATATACTTTATCCCACTGCAACCCATCATAATATACACTTGTAAGGGTTTCGTATGGCAGAGAATAATCTCCAAGACTTTCTAATGCTGCTGGTAACGTAATGGTTCGCAATCCCGTACATCCGAAAAAGGTTCTTGTTTCTATTTTTGTAAGACTATCTGGCAGAGAAACCTTTTTAATTGCTGTACAGTTTCTAAATAACTGTTGTCCTAATCCCTCAATACCTTCTTCTACTTTTACATCATTTACCAAATCGCTGTAATTTGTCCATGGAGCTGGTTTTCCCGAACTATAAGAATATGTGTCTCCAGTTCCTTCCAATGTAAGCTCGCCTTTTTTATTCAATTCATACTCTACATTTTTCCCACATTGTCCAGAATACAGCACATCTTCCGCTCCAGAAAATAATGTTGAGAATTGTTCCTTGGTAAGATATACCTTGGCATCTCCCCAGTTCATAAATCGAATCTGCTTCGCGCATCCTTCAATTGTCGTATCATAACAGATTGCATATTCCGCATCTTCTGCAATTGTAATATCGACATCAAACGGCATCTCTGCATACGTATCCTCCTCCGACATATCGTTTCCATTTTTGCAAGCCGGAATTGTATAATCATATGCCCCAGACTTTGTAATAATTTTCAGTGTCCTCTCCTTATTCGTGTCGTTACTAACACTAAAATGCGTATTTCCGTTTTCTTTCCATACGGATGCAACATACAAAGCCTCTGTATCTTCCACCGTATCATAAGTCACACCTGGAGATATTTTGTAATAAATGGTACCATATTTCTTTGCGCATCCCACGCGCAAATTTGATAAATTAATATCCTCTAATTTAAAATTATCCTTTTTGGCACAGGTATATATCGTATATCCGCCTCCATTTAAAATACAATTTGAAAATTGAACTGCTTTTGCATTACTATATTCCAAAGAAAGCATAATACAGGAATTTACATATGCATTGCTGCCAGCCGGAGCAACCGGCGGAATTTCAAACCTGCAATTGTCAAATGAAATATTCTTTACCTCTGCATCTGCCGCCCCATAAATCTGTGTTCCATCTGAATGAATCTCCTTACCAGTATCCTTTGTACTTCCAAAATCTGAAATGAAACAATCTGTCACTTCTACGTTCTGAAAAGGATTTATTCCATCATAATAACTGCCACCAATCTTACATTTGCTGAATTTTGCATTGCTTCCATAAAAATTTTCAATAGTACAGTTGTTGAATGCATAAGAAATACTTGCGCTTTTGTTTCCTACCGATACCATAGAAAATTTACAATTATTAAAAACAAAATTTATATTTTTCTCTACTTTATCAGCCTTATACAAAACTAACGGATATTTTGAAAAATCATAATTTTCTAATGTAACCGTTCCCTCAATATTCTTATTTCGGTAATAAAAATCGAATACGTTTTTTGTTCCCCCACTGCCTGCAACAAGTTGAATATCTCCAACCATTCCCCCGAGTTCTACGTTGATCAGTGTTCCTTTTGCTCCAGTATTATACTTATCTGGAATTATTCTCACATCATCCTCCGTCTGATGTACCAAAAAATCTTCAGACACTTCCGTTCCTCCAAGAGCAATCGGATCATCATCTATATTCACTGATGATTTTAATCCAAAGACGACCCCTGTCAATAATGTTACCATTCCCAACAGCACTGCTGTTGCACGCAATACTCTCTTATTTTTCATAGCTTACTACTTCTCCTGTCATGAGCTTTCTTTTGTGACTAAAGTACCATATAAATACTTTAACATATGCATAATTTGTTTTCAACCAGCCAATTCTCTATGAGAACTCATGACGCTTATAAAACATGCATGAAATTTCTTTTAAATTTCAATCTTTCCCTCATTTTATTATATAAATATGGGAAAAAATAGCACAATGTGCATTGGATGCTTACAGTTTTTTCTACATTTCTATACATGTATCGATACATCTTAATAATCTGCTGCTTTCTGGCTTTATCTGCTTTTGTAACAAATTTAATTCTTCCAAGTATCCACATTTTGTTTTTTGCAATATTACATGTATCTGCCAGCAATTCTATATACCCTGAATTCTGATAAGACAGAAAACGGTCATACAAAGCCTCTATAATATCCAGTCTCTTTATGACTATCTTTTTATGCATAATACTCTGCGAGACAATCCGATACCGATATAAATCATATGGTAATACTGTCAGTTTCTTTATTTTCATGTAAAATTGATGTGCAACAGCTGCATCTTCACACACACGTCCCTCCGGAAAAGAAATGTTTTCAAATACCTCTCTTTTACTCAAAGACAGCTGATTCATTATAAATATTCCATCATCTTTTCCAATACATTGTAACGCTTCATAACCGCTATAAGAGGCTTTCTTAGGAATGACCCGGTTAATGAACTTTCCATTTTCATCAATTCGTTCCATCCCCATACGAACAATATCACTCTCATTCTTTTTTAACGCATTGACCAATGTTTCATAATAATTTAAAGCAATACAATCATCACCATCTACAAATCCGATGAGTTCCCCTGTTGCTGCCGCTACCCCAGTGTTTTTTGCGGATGAAACTCCACCATTCGTTTTGTGAATCACTTTAATCCTTGTATCTCTTTCTCTCCATGCATCACATTTTTGTGGAACAGAATCCGGAGATCCATCATCCACAATAATTATCTCCAGATTTTTGTAACTTTGATTCACAATGCTTTCTATGCATTCGTCGATATATTTTTCAACATTATACGCTGTCACTATTACACTAACTAATAGATCTTCCATCTTAAATCCTCATACTCTGAAACGAAATTCCTACATTTTGTTTATTTCCTTATTACTATTGTTTTTCCCGAAAACGAGGTGCTTTTGTTATATTTTGTTTTCTTTTGCAACTCCACCCGCTTCAAAAAAACAGCCCCATAAAAGGTCCTGTCCCCAATATTTTGTAATTCTTTTGGCAAACTTACCTGTTGAATCGCTCCACATTCTTTGAACAGCTGGTTTCCTAGTCCGGTTATACCTTTCTCCACTTTCACGATTTTTATCAGGTCACTGTATTTATGCCATGGGGTCTTCTTATTCGAGTGATAAGAATATGTTTCTCCTTTACCTCTTAGCGTGAGAACGCCAGCTTTCGACAATGTATATCGGATTTTTTCTCCACATTTTCCTGATGTAATATTTTCATTCTTTTTGCTGTATAAATTTTTATTTTCTTTTTGTGATAAATAAACTTTTTTCCTCTGCCAGTTTACAAATCGAATCTGTTCCGCTGCTCCAGAAAATGTATTATCATAACATATAATATACTTACACTTTCGGGGAATTACAATTTTCTGGTCAAATGGCATATCTGCATATGTTTGGCTAATGTCTGTTTGACCACCCTTAGGACAGGCAGGGATAGTATAAGAATATTTTCCCTGATCTGTAATAACTAACAACTTACGTTTCCGACAAGAATCATTTGTAACACTCAAATGAACTTTTCCTTTTTCCTTCCATACAGAACCAACGTACAATGTTGATGTTTCTTTTGCATTTTCAAATGTTACAGCAGATGACACATCCGGATATATGCTTCCGTATGTTTTTGCACCTCCGACCTGAATATTTTTAAACTCTATATTTTTTAAAGGATACTTTTTGCTGATTGAATGAGCATATATACTATACCCTCCTCCATTCAAGATACAATCTTCAAATTTTATAGACTCTGCACCACTATATTCCAGCTGGAGCATGATACACGCATTCACCCCTGCTTTACTCCCTTTCGGTGCAATCTGTGGAATTTCAAATCTGCAATTTTTATACAAAATATCTTTTGCCATAATTCCTTTCCACCCATAAATCTGTGTTCCATCGGAATGTATCACCTTATCTGACTTTACACTTCCAAGATCACAAAAAAAAGAATTTTTAACGTTAATCTTCTGAAACGGATTTAATCCATCATTATAACTTCCGCCAAATTTACACCTGTCAAATGAAGCATTACTTCCTCCAAAATTTTTGAATGTGCATTTTTGAAACTCATATGACACGTTTGTACATGCTCGATCTGTTGCAAAATAAGAAAACTTGCAATTTATAAATGTAACATTAATTTTTTGCTCTACTTTTTGGGAATTATAACAAACAACCGGATATTTAGAGAAATCATAATCTTTAAAAATTATCTTTCCTTTTACCTGTTTATTATTGTAATAAAAATCAAGTGAATTTTTTGTATTCCCACTTGCAGCCGTAAACTGGATTCCGCCAACGACAGCACCTAGCTTTACTTTCTTTAAGTTTCCTTTGGCACCCGTATTATATTTATCAGGAATCACATTTTTATCTGCCTTTGTTTTTTTCACAAGTACAGTGTTTGCAGATGACGCATACACATCCTGTAACACTCCGCCTTTTGCAATACATCCTATGCAGAAAATAGCAGTATACAACACCGTACATATGCGTAAAAGCCATATTTTCTTTGTAATTTTCATAAAACAGTTTCTCCTCACAAGCCGTAATATCAATCAATTTTGTTTTGCACAATGTAATAAAAAAAATAAGTGTGGCATCTTTAAAAAAATAATTCCCTTCATCCGTAAAGGAATTGGGCATAATTTAACAAAATCCTGTATACTGTTTTTTACAGCAGTATAATACTCTTTTTCTTCTTCTTTTGTTGCACATTTAGAATCTTTCATTTGAAACCAGTAACTAATACCAAACTTCACACAGTCCACTTTCCATGCATCGATCAAGTTTCTCGAAGCATGATTCTTTTCAAAAAAAGCAATGCGGTCCACCTGTGCAAAATAATTATCAAATCTCTTTAACGAAAAAGCACAATGCATGATACTATTATCCGTTCGGCGATAATAATATAATTCTTTATCTATGAACACAACAGATTTTGCTTTATAGATCAGTTTATGTATCATCCAATTATCCTCATACAATTTTTCTATCGGATAACGCAATCCATCAAATAAACTTTTTTTATATAATTTGTTCCATGCACATACACACATTCCATAATACATCCGGTCAGCAATTGCCGTGAAGAAAAATTTTTCTACATCATAAATTTGACTTTTAGGATTTTCTATATTTTTAGGAAAAAGTTTTCCATTCGTATCCATAATCCTGTATGCACACATGGATAGCATGCAATCGCTTTGTAAAATTGCATCATACAATATCTGAAACATGTCTTTTTCTATATAATCGTCCGCATCCACAAAACCAATATACTCTCCCCTCGAAATATCAAGCCCAACATTTCTTGCAACTGCTAATCCCTTATTTTCCTGCTGAACAAGAACAATCCTTTCATCCTTTTCCTGCCACTCATTTATAATCATCGCTGTCTTGTCTGTAGAGCCATCATTTACAACAATAATCTCTATATTTGCATATGTTTGTGCACAAATAGATTTCAAACATTTTGCGATGTATTTCTCCGTGTTATATACACAAACAATAATACTGATCAAAGGCTGCTTACTATTACACATCCAATAGACTCCTCACACATAAATGTCCTATGACATTTGCATCTGCCAAATTTTCTTTTATTTAAAATGCAACTGCATTTTTTGATATATATTCTTATACACTTGAACCTGTTCCTGTTCAATTTCATGAATCATTTTTCTTTTATCTGTCCCTTTTCTCATAAAAATTCCTCTGCATGCCCGGATTCCCCACGCAATCGGAAGTAAAAATGGTTTTCCTTCAATCCACGGATAATATTCAGCCATATACACGACTGGTGGAAAAAAATACCACAATTTTAATCGAAACTTTGACACTTCTTTCCCCTTCATTTTAAATTCAGAAAACTTATTCCAAATTCCATTTTCGTCCTTTCCATAGATACCGCTGTCTAACATATAGTCAAATACCTGCTGTTGAAATTCCGTAAATGGTTTTTGATCCAGCCATGCAAACGCAAGTTTTTCCATATGTTTTGTAAATGTTGATAATCCAAGTTTTTTCAACTCTTCCTCCACATATTTATGATTTAAAACATCTTCTTTTGCATTTAAATATACATAAATATCTACAAGATTACGTACTCCGCATCCTTTTACATAAAAATGTTTTGCCATATGTGCAATCATATAGATATAAAAATCTTCATCATTAAAATCATAAGTATATTTATATCCCTTTTTCAATATTGCTTTGGAAAAATTTGAAAAATACTCATACTGATTATTGTCCACCGTTTTATCATACATTGCACGATGTGCTTCAACGACCATAAAAGGTTCTTTCACATATATATCATGATGCTTAATTGCCTGCTCTAAAACATACCCCATGTCCTTTAACTCTTCCGCAGCCCGATCCATGCAATCATGGCGAATCAAAATGTCGATATCCGACATTTCCCTCATCTCTGGAGACGGATATATAAATTTCATCTGTGCCCCCTTCATGGGTTGATTTACAATTTTCTTCTCTTCGAAACGTCTTATGATCTCTTTCAAATCCATTATTTGTGTCGTAGTTCGAACAATACTTCTCATCACGTGACTACGAAGTATCCCCTGTATCTCTTCCGAAATTCCATCCGTTTTTAACAAAGCCCCCATAACAAGATATTCCATATGATTTTTGCAGGACAGATGTATCAGATCTTCTACTTGTATTTCTTCTGGCACAGATACAGGCTTCTCTCCATTTAACTGTGCTTTTATCAATTGTGCTAGATAATTGGCTAAAATTGACATATTCTCCTCCATTTTTATTTGTAACCAAACCTCTCTATTCTTAACTTTTTCTGTCATCTCCGCACCATTGTTCATAAATTGCATAAAATGCCATCGCAACGGATGCCCCCTTTATAGCACAACATAATTTAAAATGCGTTTCCCCAAGCCAAACCAATGCAAAGCAATAACATATGATTGCTACCAAAAAAGTTAATATTATTAAGAAAATATTCAAACGTTTATATTGTAATTCACTTTTTGCCAGTTCCCAATTCAATTTTTTTATAGGAATTTTTACAAGCATCATGACGGCAAATGCTGCACAACCCACAAAAAAGGTTATCACACTATTCATAATCCTGCTTTTCCTTTCCAGTCACCTGATCATATATTGCATATTCCGTCAATGCGAATGCACCACTTAACCATGTCATATGCCACGAAAAATAGATAAATGGTGAAACCAAAGAAAAGAAAATAAAAACTATCGCTGCAATCAAAATTGCTGCAATCAAAACCAACATATTACATCTCTTATAATATAACTGCCTGTTTTCTCTCCATTTTTTATCCTTTTTGGCTTTTTCCGCAACATATTTATGTGTCCATTCTTTTATAGGCTTTTTTATCTCAAACATAAGAAAAAACGTAATCGTAGCCGACAACAGTGCATGCAATTCGTAAATATGTGATTTACAATAACTGAGAAATAAATGCATAGGAACTCCTTATATTTATCTTTTTATTATCTTTTTATTATCTTTTTTACAAGATTTTTTGCATATTGAAATTCATCTGTTTTCCAAAATATAATAACAATCATAACATTTGGTATGATGAGACAAATTACCATTTGAAGAACAAACTTTAACAGCATAGATAAACTCGTCAGATCAATAATCCGACATGCCCAGTATGCACAAATCAGCTGTATACCTGTAACCACAGCATATTTTGTTTGCAAAAATAAATACTGCAAAACCGATTTTTGAAACAAATATTTATACAGAATTCTCCCTTCTACCCAAAAAGCAACCCCTAACAAACTGATTAAAGTTCCCAATTTCACACCTGCTACACCTAATGCATAGGTCAATGGAATAGAAACCACCAGATTCACAAATGATTCTACCAAAGCTTTATATCGATCGGCCCAAAAAAGGCCTGCAGCGTTTCGAAACTCCAATACTGTTCTTCTCATCCCATTAAAATAGAAAACAACAATAATAATTAATACCGTAAACATCGGCAACTGATAATCAGCTCCTAACCATAAATGAATAAATGGCTGTATGAGACAGATCAGACAGATGGAGCAAAAAGCTATAATCCAATAATTCAAAAAAAGTATTCTGTTAAAATTTTTTTCTACTTCTTCTTTTGACTGCTCTGCTACCAGATTTCCAATACTTGCCGTAATGGATGAAAAGATTTTTGTAACAAAACTTTCAATTGTCTGCGTGAGTAATACATAATTTGAATACACACCTAATACTGCCAATCCCAGTATCTTTGAAATAATCAGGTTATCTGTCGCATTCACAATAACCATGCCAATTTTATGAGCCAGCATTGCAAATACATTGTTTCTTATTGTTCTAATCTCATCCTTACTTAATTTTTGATACTGCTTATCTTTTAAAAATGGATACTGCTTATCTGCGATTTTTGAAATAAGAACATTTTCTAATCGGGTAAAAAGAATTTGTACCAAAAGAAACAGAAAATAATTGTGTGTCAACAGTAAAATAATCAACTGCACTACTTTTGTGCCAACAGACGATAACATTGTTGTTGTAGTCGAAATATAATTGTCCTGATTACATATAATCAGCGAGCGCTTATACGTATAAAAGTAAGACAGGCCCGAATCAATCACAAACATCAGATAGTATATATGTATGTAAGGAATATCCGGCATCTCTTTAATCAAAAGATGTAAAAAAGGTGTGAGCAATGCTCCTGCAATTAATACAAAGGTTCCTATAATCGTATATAACTTTTTATATAAAGCCATCAGGCTTTTTACTTTTTCCGTATTTTTTTCGGCTATCGGTTTATATAACGCAAAAACAATTGCAGCACCAATTCCCATTTCCGATAGCGAAAGCATGGAAAGGATATTGGAAAACAATCCGTTAAGTCCCAGGTATTCACTTGATAAAAATAAGATAAATACTTTTCGGTTCACTAACTGTAATAATGTAGTGACGACGAATCCTACAATCGTAAATATTACATTACGAATACTCTTTTTCGTTCTGCTCATACTGTTCCATTGTCCCCTTTAAATTCGCTTTTGAACAATCCTCTTTGCTGTTCCAAGGAAAATTTTCATACGTTTTTTCACTGGAACCATTGTTGCATAATTTTTCAATAAACTTTTATCATATTCTGGAAATTTTCTTAACAGTATTCTATAAGCCAGTTTCTTGGCGCGCATTGTAGCTTTTCTCGTATACTGATAGTTTTGGATTTTTCTGAGTGCACCTATATTCTCCCAATCTGATAAACTGATCTTTTCATTTTCCTTTGCTTCCCGAAGCAGCTCCTCTCCAATCTGTGTTCTGGAAAAAATAACATTTCTTCCCGGATGCTCTGTAAAGTCCGGATTCCCTTGTACATCCATATACCATCCATCACCGCATGCAATATCTGCACATTCACCAATTCCATCAAAACAAATACGGCAATATGGATGAATATCGCGTCCAAGAATACCGCCCCATGCCTGACTGTACTCCATTTGATAAGTATTCTTTTCTTCATCGATGGCTGTGACCGTTCCCGGCCACCCATTGCCCCGGTACGTCAGTGATTTGCATGCTTTCTCCTTACAGCCTAATGTTGCAAGTAACTTTGCATTTGCATCCTTGCTTGGTAACCCGGCACAAAAAAACGACAGCAAATACTTAATCGGCTGATAGGAATCATTATATGTCTGCAATCTTCGCACGGCCCTTATATCACATGGTTTTCCAATTGCAGCATACGTTTTTCCCGGTTCCATACACTCTGATAAATGTAACCATGGAGAAGATATACTGTAGCGGGAGCCACAACACGCAAGAACCTGTTCCGCAGTCGTGCTTACCTGCACAACAGTCTCTACCGGATTCTCTTTATCCGCTGTAACCTGAATGATGCCATCCACCTTACCACTCTCCAGCAAATACAGTGCGATTCCTGTCAAAACTCCACCACTGGACGCTTTTTTCCGTATAGACACATCCGTGGAATATCCCGCATATGCATGGATATAGGGGCCCCAGATATCAATATTCTGCTCATTAAGACAATTGTCCGCTATCGGACATACATGCTCTAGGAACCGTTCTGTCTTTTCATTGTTTTGTAAATTTGGGAACCAAAAACCCTTCGCATTTTTTTTCATGTCAGCATGAAGTTCTGATTTACACAATCCGCATCCAATACAATATTCTTTACATAAATCAAACGTCTTCATAATTAATTTCCCCTATTCTTTTCCAGCACATTCAATGCTTGTTTCACGCAATCCCTATAGCACAAAATACAATCATCATACACATCATTCCTGTCAAATTCTGCATATTTCTTCCAATCATTTTTCACATTTTCCTCATGTGTTGCCAGTCCTCTGTTAAACTTTATTTTTCCTTCTTCTTCCGATTTGCAATAATAATGATTGATTCTGATTTTTTCATAGCTGTTATTTGGATATTCATTCCATGGACCATCTACTATCATTCCTTTTTCCGTAACGCTATGATATCCACAAAAATATGTAGGCGTATGCGGATCAAATATGTAGCCTTTGGTTAACCGTGGATTTACAACCGTCTTCACACAATGATTGTTCCTGTAATCGTCCTTTGCCCGATACAGATAATTCTCCATCACAAGACCTTCCGGTTTTGTTTTATGCCCTGCCGATCCATAAACATACCAGTTGATTGCCACTCCGCCAGCAAACGGATTTTTATTCAATATTTCCTGTATAACATCTACCAGTGTTTTCTTCTCCACGGGAACAACAAATTCGTCAAGATCAAAAAAGCCCATATATCTTGCCCGTTTCCGATATTTTTTCAGTGCATCGTAATATGCATCCAATTGTTTCGCTCTGCCAGGAAAATAAGTATAATCAACTAGCCCTTTCTGAATATATGGCTCTAAAAGCGTACGCATCTGATCGGTACTTTCGTTATCATAAATTAGAAATTTCTGTACGCCAACCTGTCTGTGATATTCAATCCATTCTCTTATATAAGGCCCCTCATTTTTTGCAATAGCCACATATACTATCTCATATTCAAATTTTTTGCACATATCATTCATACTGTGCCATTGATTTATCATTCTTTTTATTGTATGCTCATACAAATAACTAACACAACAAACCAGTAACAATGATGGGGTCAACAACAGAAAAACAAATTTTCGTTTATTTCGACTTGTTGTCTTTTTTCGAATTGCATAATACAGTGATGTTGCATACAAATGATACACCCTCATAAGCCTACCTATCATAGCCGGCCTCCTCATACATTTTTACATATTTTTCAACACATCCAGAAAAACGCGCTGTTTATCTGGAATATTTTTTCTGCATTCCTTCACATTTTCCCTCAATTTTTTATATTCTTTCACCCATGCTAAAGTCTTTTTTACAGCCTCCTGTGTATTTGTTGATGCTCCACTAATCAGATACGCATATCCCAGATCATGATATAACCCTTCAAACTTACGGCTGTAAGAAAACGGTATTGTTGCTACGCCGCTTGAAAATGCCGCAATTGTTGCATGCATACGCGCTCCTGTAAACACATCCATGGATGCAATAATACTTTTAATTTCCATTGGTGTCCGAGCACCTGTCTCCAACACAGTCGCCGGATATTTTTTATGCAACTCCTTACATACCCGCAAGTCATCCTCCATACCTGATCCATCTTCGGCAAATACATGAGGAATCAGATATATTTCTACCATTTCGTCCTTTTTCCATGCCTGCATAAGACACTCAATATATTCTTTGTAATCCACACTTACATGTTTCTCAGCATCAAAACCACTTTCTTTTCCCCACAACAGACCGGAAGGATTCAAGCCCACACGAACGATTCCCTCTTTTTTATCTATTATTCTTTCTTTATAAGGCAATGCAAATGCCACATCTGTAGTAAGTAGTGCATTGCGTCCACACAATTCCTTTACATACTTTTTTGAAAGAGTATCTCTTACAAAGCATTCATTACAGGCTTTTAAAATATGAGATGCCCATAATTTTGCTTCTCTCCTCGAAAAAGGACCTATCGTTTGCGGTGCCATAATAAATTCCGTTTTGCTTTTGATTGCAAGTTCTTTTAGCATGCTTGCCAAAAAAAATCGCTTCATTCCATATATATCTGCAAAACTATCTCCCATACTAAAATCCAATATAAAATCGCTGTCTGCAAAAGCTCGTTTGCACGCTTTCCAATAAGTGAACTTCTTCGGTGCGATTTTAATGCATTCTATAGTAACTTCAATATCATCATCTTTTATTACAACCGGATGATTTGAAAATAAAATCGCTGTAATATGCAGATTATCTCCCTTTTTTTTGCATATCTGTTTTAAAATTTCAACAATAGAATACGCCAACGCTCCACATCCGCGATTTTCAGAATAAAACTCAACTCCAAGTAAACTTACTCTCATTTTACCTCCCATTTGTATGCATCAGCATAGCTGCTCATTGTCACATTTCATCATTTGTTCTTTCCACATATAGCACGCACAGGCAATTGCCAGCAGTACATATTCAAATTTAAGCGTCTGTAACGCATCCAGCCACCATAAATTGAAAAAATAACACACTGTTGCAATCAATACCAGCTTAAAAACGCAGGAATGATATTTCCACGCAGCCCGAATCAAGAACACTATTGCCACAACTATAAACAATATGTATGCAATCATTCCCGGATACCCGTACTTAATATACTGACTTACATAAAAATTATCGATAGACTTAATATAAATGCCATCTATTTGTGCACTGAAAACTCTTGATACCCCTCGTCCAATCCATGGATTCAGCCAATCCAACTGAAATATTCTTGGCAAATATTTTCGATACTCCTCACTATTATCAAGAGTTGTGGTATCTGCGCCGAAAATTCCTGAGTAACTTGTTCCCAAAAACTGATCCATTACACTAGTGATCTGCATCATGACATAACGTCCAATGCCAGTTCTTCCAAACAGCAAAAGGAAACCACCCAATGCAACAAGAAGAAAGAAAATAATAATGCATGATTTCTTTATATTTTTTGCTCCGCTGATCAATACAATCAAAAGCATCTCTATCAAAGCGATTCCTAATGTCGATCGAGAACCGGTCAGAAAAACATTGACATAAAGCAATCCAATAAGGAACGGTCTTTTAAACAGATATACCTCATCCTTTTCAATATCCATACATGCCAGCGCAATAAACAATAACAGCAACAAACCATAACCTAATGCATGTCCACACGGTCCCATAATACGATAGAATCCGGAACGATATGAATTTGCCACACTATTTGGCACCGTCGAAAAGAATTTCAAAAAAATGGATTGTCCGCAAAAAAACTCAATCAGTCCATATATCCCTAAAAAATATGCACATCCGATGCTTAATTTTATTGCCCTTTTCCAGCCCACGATATACCGAATCCCGTAAACTAAAATGTAAAAGGTAAGGATTTCCAGAAATACAAGAAAAAAAGCATTAATATCAACTCTGCAGACCATCGTATAAATGGATACAAACAAATAAATTGCAAATGGTATGATAAATATATGGTGTATCACCATATCGCCAAAATGGGTCAGTATTTTCCGATTCAAAAACATATACAAAACAATCAGCAGATCTGCCAGTCTTGTACAAGTCAGGTCATAACCTATATGTATGCCAAAATACTGTGGCATAACAAAATCCGTGATAATCAAAAATACCATCAGGGAAAATAGCACTTTTAAATTTCTTAACTCTGGTTCTTCTGCCACATACGCCGACTGTTCTCTCAAGTATTATTCCCCTCTCTCTTTCAAAAACTCTCTGATATCTCCCTGGTATCTCGTGATTTTAAGGAATTTATAGTAAGACTGTATACGATTCTTTACTATTATTTTTTTCCTTTCAATTTCATTTTGCACCGACCGTTTAAAGGATGTCGAATGATTATGTAACACTTGCACATCACTGCAATATACATATCGATATCCAACTTTCTCCAGAATATAACATAAAATTTCTTCTTCGCAATATAAAAACGTTCCTCCATACAGACCATCAAATGATTTCACATAATCAGGTGAAAATAACAGACAGCTTCCATGAAGGACCCCATGAAAATCCAAATCTGCCTGTTTCCAAGTCTCTTTCTGTAACTCCTTTTGTGGCTTCACATCCTGATTGATCTTTTGTTGTAATTTCAACTTCAAAGCCAAATATACAACAATATCATGTAACCAGTTTTTTAACACAGATGCATTGCTTGCCACATGTTCCCGAAAAGGATTCTGATGCTGTCCCTGTGGTGTTACAATATCAGGTCCCAATACATAATACGGCGTATTCTGATACAGCCCTCTAACTTTATCAATCCATTTTTTGTCTTGAAATATCACATCATTATTTGCAAGACAAATCCAATCTGCCTTCAACACTTTCTTTGCATACTGAAAACCAACGTTATTACCAGCTGCATACCCAAGGTTTTTCCTGTTATGTAAAAAATGAATATACGAGGCATTCCCATAACATTGCAGCAGTTTCTCATAACTGCCATTGTCCGAAGCATTATCTACTACAATGATTTCCATTTGCAAGGTTCCAAAGCACTGTATCAGTGATTCGATGCACTGTTTTGTCACATCATCATTTTTATAATGAAGTATCAAAAACACAAATTTCACACGCATAACTCCTTTTTCTATCATTTTTTATGTCTTAACCTGAAAACACACACCGCAGCGAAAATAGTCACGGCATTCATACAACGCATGTACAAACCCGTATGTTCTTTTCGGACATATGCATTCTTTCTGTATTCCGGAAAATATTCTTTTATGAACCGATTTGTTCTTTTTACAAGCTGGTTTCGTATTTTTTTATTGTTTATCTGTGCAATTCTTTTTAAAGAACTGCACAGTAATATTTTGACACAAAAATATTCCAATTCCATTCCATATATATGTTCAAAACCATTCTCTTTGTAATACTTAATGACATCTTCGAGAACCACAAAAATATTTCCGACCCTCTCATATTTTTTATCATTCATGGTGGAACCCGGCCAAAGATAATGGTACACATATGCCTCCGGCAAAAAACTCCGTTTCTTTAAATATGGAATTACTTTTATATAAAAAGCAGTATCCTCATAAATCACACCCTCTGTAAACTGACACTGATTCTCTTTTAAAACGGATGCCCTGTACAGCTTGTTCCATGGAGACACCAACGGATCTATAAACATCTCTTTCTCACTGTTATATGCCCGTACATGTCCATATTGCGGAATTTCTTTTTCCTGCCCCTTAGCATCGATCTGTAAATAATGATACTGGCATTCTACATAATCACTGTTTTCTTTCTTCGCCTTCTTATACATTGCTTCATACATATGCGTATCAACATAATCATCTGCATCAATGAATCCAATATATTCTCCACGACTTTTTGCAATCCCAAGATTTCTGGCAGATGCCTGTCCTCCATTCTCTTTAGAATAAACCATCACTTTTTTCGGAAAACGTTTCTGATATTTCTCCAAAATCTGTAATGACTGATCCGTTGAACCATCATTCACAAAGATCAATTCCATTTCCTTCAAGGTTTGTTGCGTCAAAGATTCTATACACTTTTCCAAAAAATTCTGCGCATTATAAACGGGTACAATCACACTGACTTTATTCATAATAATTTGCCTCACATTATCTGCTTTCTACTATTTTTGCAATCGTATTTCTTAAAAAATCCGGGAAATAGTAACTGAGATCACCGTGATTCGTATAGCTTGCAACATCATTCGTGATTTGATAATTACATTTTTTCATATCTTCTAGCATATGTACGACATGCTCCTGATAAGTATGTTCCTGATTCGAATAGTGCACATAGATATGCTGTGACGAACACTTCTCATTATTGTAAATTTTGTTTTGAAGCCGATACTCTAAAGTTTCCTCTTTTTGTTTATCTGCTTTTCCAAGTATATGTTCTAACGTTGCAAAATTTTCAGAATCTTTCAAATAAGATGTCAGATAATATTGTGGTGCTCCTATCACCATATATGCCCCACAATATTGTAAACCAAAATTTAATGCCGCATAGCCACCTTTACTTGATCCACAGAAAATAAGTTTTTTGGGCTTTAAGGCTGCAATTGTTTTCTTAATCAAAGCATCGGTTGCTTTTTCCTCATTGAACTGAAAATTCTCTCCCATATAATAAGATCCCCTATGATCTTTTGCATAATCATCCAGAATATACAGACGATTTGATGGTATTCCATCCAGTGTCTTCACATAATTGTATCTGGCTTTGAGTCCTTTGCGGGTACATGCACTAAATACGATTATCAAAGTATCTGCTTCATCATCTTCTTTCAGCATGTATTTTACTTTCACATTTTCATAGCCAAATATTTTCTGTTCATGTAATATTTTGAATTTTGTAACTAAAAATTCGTAATATTTACGAATAATACGCTTTGCCTTATCACTCATACACTCTTCTCTTCATACTTATTCTAAACTCTGCAGGTATTCATCAATAGATGCAATAACCACACTGGTATTTGAAACATACGGGCGAAAATGCATATTTTGCAAATTCTTATAACATTCCCCAAGCTGTTCTACGTCATAACATGCACAGATTAGTTGCAAATCATCAAACTGATGCAATAACTGCAACTGATGGTCATCTACATGTTCTCCATATTTTGCCAGTCTCGGAACCGCAATAACTTTTTTTCCTTTTTTTACAGCACCAATAATAACACCGGTTCCTCCATGTGTAATCACAGAATCACATTGATCCATGATCTGCGCAAAATGCTGTCGATCCAGAAAGCGTTCATATGTATAATTTTGTGGAAGATATTCACTTGCACCTATCTGTGCAAATACTTTCTCCTGTATCACACCATCAGCGATCAGCCGGTCTACTTCCTTTAACAACCGATCAAATTGAAACTTCTGGGAGCCTAATGTAATAAAAATCATCTAATATATTCCCCCTTTGTAAATTGCCTTGGGATATAATTTCAGCATTTCTTCCCACTGCACATAAAACTGATCCGCGAAACGATATAACAAATTGCCAGTCAGATTTTTGGAACATACCTTGGCAAATGATTCTATATATATCAGCTTTCCTCCAAACAATTTCATCAGAAGGGCCAGTGGAATCACAGCCAATACCCCAGTAGTAATCATGACTTTTGGTTTTTCCTTTATGATCAGCACCAATGATTTCCAGGAATTTGCAATCAATTTTGGAACAAACAATGGTTCTTTTCGATTTATCTGGCACATATAGTATGTTTTGATTCCTGTGTTGCCTGCACTGTAATCCGTCTTCTCCGTCACAAGAACGCTTTCATATTTTTCCATTAAAGGTTTCAGCATAAGAAGTTGCTCATAATGTCCGCCGGACGAAGCTGCAAAAACAATTTTCATATTTTACATCCTCTCTTCCTTGTTGTATGGAATCATTCCAAGAATCAAACGCTCATCCTGCTCACATTGTGCCACACTGTATACCTTTGAAGAAAAAAACTCTTTTATAAAAATAATTCCTGCCGTTCCAACAAATGCTACCGCTCCAAATAAAATGAAGTAAAGCGTCAGATTAATGGAGTGATGTGCCGTATATTCAACGGCTTCATCCATTACCTGAAGTGTACTTACACCAAGCAGATCATTGATTTCATCTGCGAATGCCTTTGCCATCGCATTTGCAACATCCACCACATATTCGGATGTTCCTACATTAACGACCAGTGTCAGTTTCGTTCCATAAGTCTTTGAATCTGTGCTGGCCCCACTAAGACTGATATTACCATTTGCCACCATGCTTCTGAGTTCATTTGAAGTAATGCCGTACTCCTGCAGGCTGCCTGCTGCACGGTCACAAACCCTTGTAGACCCAAGCATGCTTGCATATTGATTCATGACAGTTACGCCACCCATGGAATCCTCATATGATCCATACACTGCACTGTAAATGGATGCTGTAGCAAAATAAGATGTTTTAACACCTGCAAGCCCAACATACACCCCAAATGCCAGAAAGCCAATCAATGTCATAAGAAGGACAACAATTTTCATCTTCCACAATCGATAAAATGCTACTTTGATATTTTCCAGAATATCATAATCTGCGGTCTCCAACTCTTCAATATTCATTTTCATAAACAATCTCCTATCTGCGTTTGCGCAATAAAACAACAATCAGAATACAGATACCCAGAATTGCAGCACCACTCACTCCTAATATTGCAATACGACTTGTGCTTACATTGGATTCGTCACTACTCATTATCTGATCAATATTTGCAGTATTGCTCTTTGTGCTCGCCTGCGTTACATTTACCGTCCATTTACCAAGACTTACTTCCTGTGTCTGTCCTAACTGGTTATTGTATTGTAAAAGCATCTCAACTTCATGTTTTCCCTCTTTATCAATGTAAAATGGAAGTTTTTTGCTTTTTGTTGAACCGGCTGTCACATTCCCGATACTACTGCTGGCAATCTTCGTATCACCCTCCCGCAAAATCAAAGTAATATCACTGACATTATTTTCTGCCAGAGCCTCAAAGGAAATTACGGCGCTTCCAGACTCTCCCACCTGTACATCTGTAGAAACCGACGATGATATAATATTCAATGGTGAGTCTGCACCTACCGGAATTCTTAAAATCACCTGATTCGTCGGCTGATCAGAAACAATTGTCAATGTGAAATCAAGACTTTCATCCTGAATGCTGGCCCAGGATCTGTACTTAATAGAAACTTCCTTTGTCTTCTCTGGTCCAAGTGTTCCCACAAAAACCTGCGAAGTTGTCCCATATACCGGTGCAACTCCTTCCGGATTTTCTACATTGAGCATAATATTTGTTGCGGTATTTGTATTGCTGTAATTTTTCAATGTCAATGTCAGTGTAAAATCCTGTCCAGGAACAATTTTTTCATTCTCTACTGTATACTTATCGACCATAAGCATCGGTGAGTTTCCCTGTACGCTCGCCGCCCATGTAACAGAATGATTGGAAATAAGTATCACACACAGCGTAGCAAAAAACACCATACACCTTTTGAAATATGTATGAACTCTCATTTTCATCTTATTTCGTTCTCCTTTCTGTCTCTTCCATATATTTTTTATGCGCCGGACTACCATTCAATTTCTGCTCTCCATCCTGATTGATAAAATAATAATCGTAATCTTTTGCATTGCTGCGATACATATCCAACGGAATCTTGTTGACGATCATGCCGTAATACTTGTCGTGATATGGTTTTACACGAAACTTAGCTTCTTTAATCTGACTCTTACGTGTTTCTCCCAATGCAGACAATAAGATGATGCCATCAACTACCGGAAACAGTGTCTGCGCATCCGGAACAATCGTCAGGGATGGGAAATCGAAAATAATACAGTCATAATTTTCATTTGCAACTTTTAATAATTCTTCCATTTTCGTTGAACACAATAGTCTCGTAGGATTATCCGTTTTTGCTCCACACGGAATATAAGTAAGATTCTCTATATTTGTCTCATAGAACACCTCTTCCGGCTTCATGATTTCCTGCAAATGTTCCTGCGAAAGAAAATCCGATAACCCTGTCGTTGCCTGCTCATTTAATTTCTTGTATTTAACAATCTTTCGCATATCACAGTCGATCAAAAGTGTTTTTCTCTGTGTATTTGCCACCGCAATTGCAAGTCCGATACAAGTTGAGGTTGTCCCGGTCAATGCCGAACAACCGGTCAGCAAAATCGATTGTGCCTGTTTATCATTTTCCTTTTTATTAAATATCTCTACAACAATCTTATCAATTGCAGAAATAATCAACTGTGTTTTATTTTCATATAATGTAATTTTCCTGGTTTTTTGCATCTTTTTTCCTTCCTATCCCTAACCTGTCATAACGTGCAAAAATCACTATAAAAATCTTTTTTTCAAGTTTACTACATTGTCTTTCTTCGCGCAATGCGACTTATTTCCTATATAAAGCAACAAAAAAGCCCTAAATACCAAGAATTCAACTGATATTCAAAGCTTCTTCAAATAAAAATATGCTACTATCACTCCAGTCCCGGCCATTTCTGATCCTTCTCAGACAATGTAAGTGCCGTGCCATCTTCCATCGTATATCCAGCCGCAGAAGGCGTACCATCGTATGTGCCTTTCACCTGTGGCCACTTGATTCCGATTGCCGGATCATTCCATGCTAAACCACCCTCATCATTCGGATGCCAGAAGTCATTTACCTTATAACAGAACTCTGCCTCATCGGATAATACCAGAAAACCATGCGCAAATCCTTCCGGAATCAAAAACTGCTTCTTGTTCTCCTCTGTAAGCTCCACTCCATACCATTTACCATATGTCGCAGAGCCCTCTCTTAAATCTACCGCTACGTCGAATACGCTTCCGCGAACGGCACGCACCAGCTTGCACTGTGGGTAATGAATCTGAAAATGCAGTCCGCGCAATACTCCTTTTACGGACATAGACTGGTTATCCTGTACGAATTTTATATCAAAACCGGCCTCCTGCATCTCTCTCGCATTGTATGTTTCCATAAAATATCCGCGCTCATCGCCATGTACTGCCGGCGTAATCACACATAATCCTTCAATGCCGCCAACATTCTTTTCTAATGAAATCTGACCCACTTTTTACGCTCCCTTCTGTTAATACCGGACCTTTCCATCTGCAACCGCATGCAAATGCGCTCCATACGGACTCTTTCCATAACGTGCAGCGGACTCCAGTAACTTTTCCCTGTCAATCCATTTGTTAATATAGGCAATCTCTTCCGGTGCAGAGATTGTAACACCCTGACGGTGCTCGATCATCTGCACAAATTCTGCAGCCTGAATCAGACTGTCCATTGTTCCTGTATCCAGCCATGCGAATCCTCTTCCCAAAAGCTGTACATTCAATATCTGTTCCTGAAGATACATGTCATTTAAAGTTGTAATCTCCAACTCTCCACGTGCAGATGGTTTCACCTGATTTGCCATCCTGCTGACTCCTGCCGGATAGAAATACAATCCGGTAACCGCATAGTTACTCTTTGGATTTTCTGGTTTCTCCTCAATCGAGATTGCCTGACCATTCTCCGAAAATTCCACTACACCAAAGCGTTCCGGATCATTGACATAATAGCCAAATACTGTAGCTTTTCCATGTGTGGCATCCTCAGCGGCTGAACGTAGAATCTTTCCGAAACCATTTCCATAAAAGATGTTATCACCAAGTACCATGGCACAGGCATCATCGCCGATAAACTCTTCTCCTAATATAAAAGCCTGTGCAAGTCCGTCCGGTGAAGGCTGTACCTTATATGACAAATTCACGCCAAACTGGTTTCCATCGCCAAGCAACGCCTCAAAACGTGGAGTATCTTCCGGTGTGGAAATAATTAAAATATCCCGGATTCCCGCAAGCATCAGTGTGGACAGCGGATAATAAATCATCGGCTTATCGTATACCGGAAGTAATTGTTTACTGGTTACCATTGTAAGCGGATACAGACGTGTACCTGCACCACCTGCCAAAATAATTCCCTTCATCTATTGTTCTCCCTGTTTTTTCAATTCCTGTAAATAACGCTGTAATGCATCCTTCCAGTCTGGAAGAGGTACAAAACCATTGTCCGTCAGTTTCTTTTTATCCAGCCGGCTATTGAACGGGCGGGCCGCTTTTGACAGACCATATTCTTCAGTTGTAACTGGAAGCACCTGCGTATCCATACCTGCCTGACGGTAAATCTCCTTCGTGAAATCATACCAGGAAATATAGCCACCCTCATTTGTTGCATGATAATATCCGTATTTTTCAGACTCGATCATATCTACCAAAAGGCGGGCAAGATCATATGTATATGTCGGTGTACCGATTTGGTCATTGACCACACGCACCTGCGGATGATTCTTGCCAACCTGCAGCATCGTCTTGATAAAATTTCCGCCATTCAAACCAAATACCCATGCAATACGCACGATAAAATATTTTTCTAATGTCGAAGAGACCGCAAGTTCACCACCAAGCTTTGTCTGCCCGTATACATTCAATGGTGCATATTCTTTGCAATCCGGCTCCCATGGCACAGTTCCCTGTCCATCAAACACGTAATCGGTGCTGATGTATATCATTTTTGCATCCACTATTTTTGCAGCATTTGCAATATTTTGTGTTCCATCCACATTGATTGCTTTGACTTTCTCCTGTTTGTCTGCATCTTCTGCCGCATCCACAGCCGTCCATGCCGCACAGTGTATGATAGCATCCGGTCTTATTTCTGCAATCACGCGCTCTACTTCTATTTTATCAGTAATATCCAAAGCAACGTATGGCACACCTGACAAAACCATATCAACCACATCCGAACCGATCGCTTCGTAGCCTCTGGATGTCAATTCATTGATCACGTCATGCCCTAACTGTCCACCGACGCCTGTTACAAAAACTTTCATTTATAACCCTTTCTTTTACAAACCCTTTTTACCATACATTTCATTGTAATAGTTCTGATACTCACCGTTTACAATATTCTCCCACCATTTTCTATTATCCAGATACCACTGAATGGTCAGACGGATACCATCCTTAAACATTGTCTCTGGAAGCCATCCAAGTTCGTCATGGATTTTTGTCGGATCGATCGCATAACGCATGTCATGACCCTTACGATCCTGTACATGTTCAATCAGGCTTTCCGGTTTCTGTAAATATTTGCAAATAAGTTTTACAATATCAATATTCTTCATCTCATTATGACCACCGATATTATATACTTCTCCAACTGTTCCATTATGAAGAATCATATCGATTGCCTTACAATGATCCTCCACATAAAGCCAGTCCCGTACATTCAATCCCTCTCCGTACACCGGAAGCGGCTTATCAGCCAAAGCGTTCGCAATCATTAAAGGAATCAGCTTTTCCGGAAACTGGTAGGGTCCATAATTGTTGGAGCATCTGCTGACTGTCACCGGAAGTCCGTAGGTTCTGTGATATGCCATAACGAGCAGATCTGCAGAAGCCTTCGACGTGCTGTATGGGCTGGATGTATGAATAGGTGTGTCTTCATGGAAAAATAAATCTGGGCGATCCAGCGGCAGATCACCATACACTTCATCGGTAGACACCTGATGATAACGTCTGATTCCATATTTTCTACATGCATCCATCAAAACAGAAGTTCCTATGATATTCGTCTGTAAAAAGATTTCCGGATTCTCAATTGAACGATCCACATGAGATTCTGCTGCAAAATTTACGACTACATCCGGATGTTCCTCTTCAAAAATTTTATAAACACCTTGTCTGTCACAAATATCAAGCTTTACAAAACGAAAATTTGGCTGATTCATAACCGGTGCGAGTGTTGATAAATTTCCCGCATAAGTCAAACAATCAAGGCATATAATACGATCCTTGGGATGTTTTTTTAACATGTAAAAAATAAAATTACTACCAATAAATCCGGCACCACCTGTAACAATGATGTTCATTTCCATTTCCTCCATTCTTGAACATCAGCTCATGCAAAATTTGCTTTCAGCAAATGAACTGACGCTGCATATCAAGTTTTCATAGAAAACTTGACACTATTTTTAACTCTGTTACATGTATTATAAAAGGTGACCCAAGGTCACCTTCAAGTACTTTTTAAATAAATTTAAAAATTTCACTATTTATTTTCTGCAAACAAATGCTCCCGCCTCTTTTGTAATATGAAATCCGCCACGCATTTGATTTGAAACAAACTCACCAAAATCTTTATATTGATCCAGCAACAGTTGATTCTGATTTCCATGACAGGACAAAATATAGGAAATCAACGGTTCCGGCTCATCTATTTCAATGGCATCTTCATAAATACGTTCTTCTACCTCATCAAAAAATGCATTCAAAATATCTGCACCATTTTCCAGTCCAAAATGTTCATACAGACAATCCGCAGACAGCACAATATCCTTATTAAACCGTTGAACCAGTTCGGTAATTTCTTTCATGTGATTATGTCCATATGTACTGCATAAAAACTGACCGTTCGGTCGAAGTACCCTTTTACATTCAGACAGTACCTGTGAAATATCCTCACAATAAAACAATACGTGATTCGCAATAACCAGATCAAACTCCGCTTCCCTATATGGAATCTCTTTACAATCAAATTTCTCATAGGAAAAACGTTTATCCTCACCCAGCTCGTGCTGCACATCACGAAGCATTCCATCTGATTGGTCTGAAAGTACTACTTGTATATCCATCGGAATCCGCTTCTGGTTCTCGCTCCAAAGTGCACCGTTTCCACAGCCGATCTCGAGAATTCGCATATCTTCATGTAACTCACACTGCTCAAGCAGCCACGGAAACCATCCTTTCGGATTCACAGAATACTCCCGGTGCAAACGAATACGGGCGGAAATATTTGCTGCATTCTGGTACTGCGTCTTCAAGCTCCGCTCCACCGCAGTCAGATGAATCAGATCGAACATACGATTCCAGTCCAACTCCTGTTTCAGCTGAATCGCATTCATCGTACTGTCAATCGCGTCATTCATTGCCTGCATTTCCTCGATGCGTGCCTGAATCAGCTTTTTCTGCACACGCATGGATTCTAACAGATACTGCTGATCCGCAGATGCAAGGGTCATCTCACGAATGTCCTGCAAAGAAAACCCCAGATATTTCAAAAGAAGAATCTGCTGCAGCTTTGCAAAATCAGCCTCTGTATACAGACGGGCGCCCGCCGGTGTCTTTGACGTCGGTTTTAAAATATTCTGTTTATCATAATATCGTATCGTTCGAAGTGTTACATGAGCTTTCTTTGCGAACTGACCAGATGAATAATACCTTTTACTTTTCATATTTGCTTTTTACTACTCTTCCTCCGGATAACGCATGCCCCACTCCTGCCGGATCTGCGTCATCATATCCATGACATCCCTCGTATAATCCAGATGCATGTCATCTTTTTCTCCTGCCACGGCAGCTTCCATATCCTGCACTTCATATTCAAGTGTGCGATTGGTCTCACCCTCCCGAATTGTCTCAGTGTGTCCGTCCTTCGTATATGTGATCACCGCTTCCTGACCTCTCGGATATTCATATAGTTCCACATATCCCTTATCAAAAGCGATCAATCCTCTCTTCGGCTGCTTTGCATGAAGTGAAAGGATTACCGTTGTCATCTGTAAAAACTTCATCAATATCCTCATAGACTTTTTCGATGCCGTACTTTTCTGCGAATGCAACTGCCTTGTCATGTGTGCGGTTCGCCACCGAATACAAGTTGCTTCCCTGTGCCTGTAATGCCTGTGCAAGCTGGTTGGCAATTACACCGCAACCCAATGTTGCCCAACGATATTTGATCATTTGTAATCACTCCTATGTCGTTTTTGTTTCATTATAGCGGGATTTTTACATAAAAACAACCCCGGGACGAATCCCGGGGTTGCTTAAACACAACTAGTTGTATTTTCTTTTTCTAGCAGCTTCAGATTTCTTCTTACGCTTTACGCTTGGCTTCTCGTAATGCTCTCTCTTACGAATCTCCTGCTGAATTCCAGCCTTTGCGCAGTTTCTCTTGAAACGACGTAATGCGCTATCTAAAGTCTCATTCTCTTTTACGATTACACTAGACATTCTACACCTAACCTCCCTCCAGTTGCGTATTGTGCATCAACTGTAAGGTAAACTTAATTGCACTATCGATTATTTTATCAAAATATCCCAATTTGTCAATAGGTTTCGGCAATTTTTTTCCAGTTTCTCTTACAGCTTTGTAAATACAGATATCTCTTTCCGCAATCCGTCTGCGATTGCGAAGTTTTCGTCCATTTTATGAGAAATTTTATCCATATCTAAAACGAGCACCTGTGTGCTGTCCGCTGCCAATACAACACCACTGACACCATCTTCAATGGCATGTGAAATCGTATTTACAGATTCTGCGATTTCATTTCATGGAACGTTCCAGTAAATCGGTCTTCTGCTCGAATTGGGGTAATTTCTTCGTTTTTTATGAATATATAGTTGATTTTTCTACCTTCATTTGTGTTTTTCGAAACTAAGGATAGGAACTTGTGAAGTATTTAAGCATAAAAAATACGCACTGATTTCTCAGTGCGTATTTTATACATTGTATTTTATCCGAGCATTCCTTCCAATGCTGTTGCAGCTTCTGCAATTGCATCCGGAATACCTGCTGGATTCTTTCCTCCGGCCTGAGCCATATTTGGACGTCCACCGCCGCCACCGCCGACTTTGCCTGCGATTGCTTTAATAAGGTTTCCTGCATGTGCTCCCTGTTTCATAGCTTCGTCTGTTGCCATAGCGATAAGGTTTACTTTGCCATCGTTCTCAGAGGCAATCACTACAACACCTTCGCCAAGCTTGTCCTTCAGCTGATCTCCCAAATCACGGAGTCCGTTCATATCTACTCCGGAAACGCTTGTTGCAAGAAGCTTGACACCCTTGATTTCTTTTACCTGATTCATTACATCGCCCAATGCATCTTTTGCTGCTTTGCTCTTTAAAGACTCATTCTCGCTCTGTAATGCTTTCAGCTCTGCGGTCAGATGCTCAAGACGGTCAAGAAGATTTGCAGGTGTGGATTTTACAGCCTTGGCAGCTGCTTCAAAATCTGCTTCCATCTTCTTGTAATATGCAATGACATTGTCACCTGTAAGTGCCTCGATACGACGCACACCGGCTGCTACACCGCTCTCGGAAAGGATCTTGAATGTCTTTATATCGGATGTATTGGCTACATGTGTGCCTCCACAGAATTCCTTGGAGAAATCGCCCATGGATACGACACGTACCGTCTCGCCATACTTCTCACCGAAGAGGGCCATCGCTCCGGTCTTCTTTGCTTCGTCAACGGTCATGATATCGGTACGTACCGGAATAGCCTCGTTAATCTTCTCATTTACAATATCTTCTACCTTCTGTAACTCCTCTGCTGTCATTGCAGCAAAATGTGTGAAGTCAAATCTGGTACGCTCACTGTCCTGATAAGATCCTGCCTGCTCAACGTGAGTACCTAATACTTCACGCAATGCTTTCTGCAGCAAGTGAGTTGCAGAATGATTTGCACAGGTCTGTGCACGAAGTTTTGCATCTACTGCAAGTTCTACTTCCTCACCGGAACGAATCATACCGGATACCATATGTCCGATGTGTCCGTATTTGCCACCTAAAAGCTTGATGGTATCTTCTACGGCAAATACACCATCTGCAGTACGAATTTCACCTTTATCGCCCTGCTGACCACCCATAGTTGCATAGAAAGGTGTTTTCTCTACGATGATAGTTCCTGCATCCCCCTCTGAGAGTGCTTCAACGATTTCAGTTTCTGTAGTCATTACCGTAACTTTTGATGTATAAGTCAGGTTATCATAACCAACAAATTCGGTTGTAATAGCAGGATCAATCTGCTCGTAAACAGTAGCATCTGCACCCATGTAGTTTGTAACCTTACGTGCATTTCTTGCCTTCTGTCTCTGTTCCTCCATGCATGCCTTGAATTCGTCTTCGTTATAGCTAAATCCCTGTTCCTCAAGGATTTCTTCGGTCAGATCAACCGGGAATCCATAAGTATCATAAAGTTTGAAAGTATCGGCACCGGATAACTCCTTGGTTCCGTTCTTCTTCATCTCCTCCATCAAATCAGAAAGAATTGCAAGTCCCTGATCGATAGTCTTATTAAATTTCTCTTCTTCCTGTGTCAGAACCTTGAAGATGAAATCTTTCTTCTCTTCCAGTTCTGGATATCCGTCCTTGCTCTCATTGATAACAGTCTCAGAAAGCTTTGCAAGGAACAGTCCATCAATGCCAAGCATCTTTCCGTGACGTGCAGCACGACGGATCAGACGGCGAAGCACGTATCCTCTTCCCTCATTGCTCGGCATAACACCATCGGATACAAGAAATGTTGAGGAACGGATATGATCTGTGATCAGACGGATGGATACATCATCCATTGCGTCTACCTGATATTTCTTTCCAGACATTTCACAAATCTTGTCACGGATGGCTTTCATTGTATCAATATCAAATACAGACTCTACATCCTGCATAACAACTGCAAGACGCTCCAATCCCATACCGGTATCAATATTCTTCTGTGCAAGTTCAGTATAACCGCCCTTGCCATCTCCCTCGAACTGGGTAAATACGTTGTTCCATACTTCCATGTAACGGTCACAGTCACAGCCTACCTTACAATCCGGCTTGCCACATCCGTATTTTTCGCCTCTATCATAGTAAATTTCAGAACATGGACCGCAAGGACCAGCACCATGCTCCCAGAAGTTATCACATTCACCGGTCTCTGGATCACGGTAGAAACGTGTAATACGATCTCCCGGTACACCAACTTCCTTGGTCCAGATATCGTATGCCTCATCATCCTCTCCATAGATTGATGGATACAGGCGATCCTTCTCAAGTCCTAGTACTTCTGTTAAAAATTCCCAAGACCATGCAATCGCCTCATGTTTAAAATAATCACCAAAAGAAAAGTTTCCAAGCATTTCAAAAAATGTAAGGTGACGTGCTGTCTTACCAACGTTTTCAATATCACCTGTACGAACACATTTCTGACATGTGGTCACACGTCTTCTTGGTGGAATCTCCTGTCCTGTAAAATATGGCTTAAGCGGTGCCATACCCGCATTAATCAGTAATAAGCTGTTGTCATTGTGTGGTACTAATGAAAAGCTCTTCATTGCAAGATGACCCTTGCTCTCAAAGAAGTTCAGATACATCCGGCGCAACTCGTTCACGCCATAACTCTTTTTCATTACCAATTTCCTCCAAACCCGGTCATTAACCGTTCAATCTACTCTTTTGTCGTTTCTGATGTATTCGCCGCCTTGGCATCTTTGCGCTTGCGCAGCTTTACTCCGACAAATCCCCCAATTCCACCGATAGCAACCAATACGAGAAGTATGATCACATACTGTGCAATACACATAAAAAAGTCGCTCATTTTGCCACCTCCTAAGCCATGGTAAAATACACTTTCCATAACTAGTTTATTATATATGATGTATTTCGAAATTTCAATATCTAACAAATGCGAAAAAGACAGGTTTTGCGAAACCTGTCTTTATTCGTGTGGAATTTTATATTTTTTATTCGTATTTGGCAGCTAAATTTGTAAGTTCTGTCTTTGCAGTATCATAACTTACATTCTGAGACTGTACCATATATCCAGTTACATCGATATCAAAGTGCGGGAGCTTTCCGAGACTGACAGATGTCATTTTTCCGTTCTTGTCTACGAAATAATCCGCTTCCGGATCGTATGTAGTACTTGATATAGAATTTTCTAATACATAGTATCGTCCGTTATCTTCTTTCTTCTGTGCGGAACTTGCATCATAATCAGACTTCTTTACTTCTTTCCATACATTCTTTGTCTCTGTAGAAGAAGCATATACAGACTTCACGCCGGAAAGAATTTCCACACGATCAAAGATATCAGCAGTCGCTGTATTCTTTGGAACTTCCTGCTTATAGATAAAGAGTTTGTAATCCTTTCCATCCGTATCCAGCTCCTCGAATGCTCCGTTGTCGCCTGTATTAAATCCGTCTTTATATGTATCTGAGAACTTTGTCTGGATGGTTCCGTAGTTATCTGTAAAATCTTTATAGCTGATTGTCTTGTCTGCCACGTTGATCTTTACTTTTACAGCAACCCATGCTGTGATCGAATCGCTCTCATTTACGACATGCGGCTTCTTTGTGATTACATCACCCGGAACATAACGATCTGCCTTATCTCTCTCAAATTCCTCTTCGATATGTCCGTTCAGGTTATCCTGTTCACCGGTAAATACGTTGCGTACAGTGTCTGTCTGTGCATGAAGATACGCCAACACACCTCCAACTGCCAATGTTCCTGCTAATGCAACTGCACATGTGGATACTACTACTTTCTTCTTCATAACTAATCTCCTTTTATCCTTATCCTTTATAATTTCTTATTTCCCTTTATTTCTACTTTTTATTTTCTTTGCCTGCCCCGGCATTCGCTTTGCGGGTTTTGCGGGTTCTGATAACAAGCGTTGTTCCAATAACTGCTGCTACCAATACAACTGCTGCAACGATACCACCCACGATCCAGGAATTAGACTGCTGTGAGTTGGCACTCTTTGCAGTCTGCTCATCCTCAATATTTGTCAGATTATTAGCTGAGTCATTTGTGGCTGCATTGTCACCATTGTTATTTCCGTTTCCATCGTCCAGTGGAACATCATCATCCGGAATGTCCTGACCATCATTTCCATTGTCTGCATTGTTGCCATTATCCGCATTTGCATCATTGTTTCCTGCATTGTCATCCGTGTTGTTTGCATTTGGATTATTGACATTTGCGTTATTATTATTGTTATTATTGTTATTATTGTTATTATTGTTGTTATTATTGTTATTATTATTGTTGTTATTCTGTGTAACTGTGACTACGTTTGTCTGATATTCTGTTACCGTTCTGTGCGTTGTCTGTCCCGGTATAAAAGTTTCTCCAGTATAAGAATATTTGAAAGTAACTGTATTATCCGAATTCTTATCCAGTATAATTGTCACAGCATCGTCATCTGTCTCATACTCACTTACAGTAACCGGAGCCACTGTAACACTGTCTCCTGAGCTTCCATAACTGAAAATTGGAGCTGCTACCGAATCACCACTCTCCGCATCAACATAATTAACGGTATAGGAAACCGGATTGACGATTGTACCATAATCTAATACATATTCTTTGTTGTGACGAACGTTATCTGAAGTTTTTGGTCCCCAGGTAGATTCATCCAACAGGGTGTATCCTTTGTTCTCAGACAAAAAACTAAGAAACATTGCATTCATATCTCCGCTTCCCTGAACGGCTCTGCCGAATGCATCATATACAGCAGCGGCAACACTGTCTCCTCTCTTCGCTTTCACTTTGATGTACTCTTTTTTCACTTCTACCAAACTGCTATTTTTCACAGCTGCGCCAACTTTTGCCGTATCAAAGCTTCCCACATTTCCGGAGCGGAAGGTCAGGGTGTATGTCGCTGCTGCCTGTACCGGAATAACCGAAACGGCGGATACAGCCAATATAAAGATCATACATATAGAAAATAAATAACGACTTATATTTCTCTTCATTATTCTTTTCCTCCCTTTCTGCTTTTTACTGCAGCTACTACAATCAGTGTCACACCGGCTCCGAACAGAATAATAAATCCGCCATATTTAAAAACATCACCTGTCTGTACCGGAACCACTTTCTTAATAGTTTTGGTTTTTATTTTCTTATCGATAATCACTTTATCTTTTTCTTTGGTAACCTTGTGATTTACTTTGTAAGCACGGAAAGATAACTGTAATTTTGCAACCGCCTCTGTGTAATCATTTGTTGCCCGGTTATCATTTCCCTCGCCTTCTAACTTCAGGGTAAGATATAAATATACGTGCTCCCCGGGTTCTACTGTTGCAAGGAATGCATAATCCTCTAATTCATCGATATCTGCAAGTCCATCGCTGCTTCCATTACCGTTGGTATCGTAACCACCTGCTTCAGAATCCAAAAGTGACTCTGCATCTTCCAGGTTATCTCCGACCTGCAGGTTAAATTTGTAAGCACCACCGGATGCCTGATTATCATTTTCCAAAGTATCCAGTGTCTTCTGTGATATATAGAAGTTCACAGTATCTTCGCTGTCATTCTCCAGACAAATGGTCTGTGTTCTCTCATCCCCCGGTGCCATGCCGGTGAATTCATTCAGCGAAAGGGAATCAATTTTCGTTCCCTTCTCATCACTGTAATATTCAAACTCCTCTGCATCGTTCAGACGCACAACCGGGATCTGTGCTGCAGTAACTGTCACAGTTCCTGTCAAAAGCGTCAGAATCATTCCAAGAACTAAAAGTTTCTTTTTCATAATCTCCAATTCTCCTATCTTGTCTCTGATACGCTTGTGATGGTTCCGTTGCTGTCAAATCTCGGATATACACCCCACTCAGCAGCAATGGCTTCGTCACTGTTGTTCGCCTGTACGGCAGTAACTTCAACATCAAGGAGATACTGTGCCCCGGCATATCGGTTGCCCATCTCAGTGCTAAATGATACAGAATCCAGAAATTTAGCTTCCTCTCCCTGTGCCAGTGGCTTGGTGTAATACAGGGTCATCTGTTCCTGATCACAATAAGCTACGATCCAGTCTCCAACCTTTGTCTGTTTCTCATAAGAATCTACATAAGGATATGCTCTGTTATTCAGATTCAGGTTTACATATGAATTTCTTGTCTGATCGTCTGCCAGTGCATCGGATGACCATCCATAATACAGATCAACCCTTGCATACAGTTCGTATCCATTGGTACGGTCATTCTTAATCTGGTAATTTAAGGTATTGCTGGCTCCCGGTACTGCTTCCACGCTGATACTGGTTCTGCCGTCACCTGCCTTGGTATTACCTGACATAATGCTAATGCCCAAAGCTTTCTCGGAAATATTCTGCAACACGTTGCCGGACTCCACATAACCGGATGCAAGTGTTCCTCCGATTGCAGCTACCGCAATCAGTGCTGCCGTCACGAGCAATAATATGTATTTCTTTTTCACAACTTTTTCCTCCAAAATGGATTCTTATAATATGCTATAATTCTTCACTCTGTTGCTATTATATTCTTCAATAGTCACACGACGGTCACATGACAAAAAAATCTGATAAAACAGACACCTGTAAAAGGCTCCTGTTCTATCAGATTTTATTTACTGCACATTTTATGACATTATTGTTATTTTATTAGATCATTGTACGGACAATCTTTGGCTTATATCCGGCTTTTTCCAATGCTTTAATGATCTGTTTCTTATGGTCAGTTCCAAAGCATTCGAGAGTAATACGAAGTTCCACAGCAGCACTGCGGTTCGTAGATACGAACTGGTTATGCTCAAGTTTGATCACATTACCCTGTTCCTTTGCAAGCGTCTCAGATACTTTTGCAAGCTCGCCCGGCTTATCCGGAAGCAATACGGATACAGTAAAGATACGGTCACGGAAGATCAGTCCCTGCTGTACAACTGATGACATGGTAATGACATCCATGTTACCACCACTTAAAATGGATACCACTCTCTTGTCTGTCACATCCAGATGCTTTAATGCAGCAACGGTAAGAAGACCGGAGTTCTCCACTACCATTTTGTGGTTTTCTACCATATCCAGGAAGCTTACAATCAGCTCATCATCTGTGACAGTAATAATGTCATCAAGATTCTTCTGGATATACGGGAAAATCTTGCTTCCCGGTGTCTTTACAGCAGTTCCGTCTGCAATGGTGTTTACAGTCGGAAGTGTTGTCACTTTTCCGGCTGCAAAAGATGCCTGCATACAATTTGCGCCGGCTGGTTCTACACCGATGACTTTAATCTTTGGATTCAACAGTTTGGCAAGTGTCGATACACCTGTTGCCAGTCCGCCACCACCGATTGGCACAAGGATGTACTCTACGAGTGGAAGTTCTTTGAAAATCTCCATGGCAATCGTTCCCTGTCCGGTTGCAACCGCCAGATCATCGAACGGATGGATAAATGTATATCCGTGTTCCTTGGCAAGTTCAAGTGCATGTGCACAAGCTTCATCGTATACATCGCCGTATAATACAACCTCTGCACCATAGCTCTTGGTACGGTTTACCTTGATCAAAGGTGTTGTGGTAGGCATTACAATGACCGCCTTACATCCATAACATTTTGCTGCGTAAGCAACACCCTGGGCATGGTTTCCGGCAGATGCGGTGATCAGTCCCTTCTGACGCTCTTCATCTGTGAGCGTGCTGATTTTGTAATACGCTCCTCTTACCTTATATGCTCCGGTAAACTGCATGTTCTCCGGCTTTAAATATACCTTATTTCCTGTCTGTGTACTTAAAAAATCACTGTACACAAGTTTTGTCTCCAATGTGACCTCTTTTACTTTCTCACTGGCTTCTTCAAATTTATCAAGGGTTAACATTCCTCATTCTCCTTATTATTATCAACATCAAATAATGCATTTACAAACTCATCCGAGTCAAATTTCTGCAGATCATCAATCGTTTCTCCGACACCGATATATTTCACCGGAACTCCGAGTTCGGACTGGATAGCCACAGCGATTCCGCCTTTGGCCGTACCGTCCATCTTTGTCAGAACAATTCCTGATATTTTGGCAACGTCGGAAAATTCTTTTGCCTGTACTAAAGCATTCTGCCCAGTTGTCGCATCAAGAACAACCAGTGTCTCGCGGTACGCTTCCGGATATTCTTTTTCCAGAATACGATTAATTTTTCCAAGCTCATTCATCAAATTTTTCTTGTTGTGCAGTCTTCCTGCTGTATCGACAAGAAGAACATCTGCATTGCGGGCCTTTGCTGCCGCTGTGGCATCATAAACAACAGATCCAGGATCTGCTCCTTCCACGCCACCGATCATATCCACACCAGAACGGTTCGCCCACTCTTTTAACTGATCTCCGGCTGCCGCACGGAACGTATCTGCTCCCGCAATCACGACACGTTTCCCCTGATCTTTTAACTTCCCGGCAAGCTTTCCAACCGTCGTAGTCTTTCCTACACCGTTGACACCGATGACGAGAACAACAGATTTTTCGTTTTCAAAACGATATGCCGTTTCCTCTACCTTCATCTGCTCCTTAATACTGTCGATCAGAAGCTGCTTGCATTCTTCCGGCTGCTTGATATGGTTCGCTTTTACCTTGTCCCGCAGGTCATCTAAGATTGCCTCTGTGGCTTTCACTCCCAGATCTCCCATGATCAGGATTTCTTCCAGTTCTTCATAGAATTCTTCGTCAATCTTGGAAAAACCGCTAAATACAGCATCAATTCCGGAGACGATGTTATCTCTTGTCTTTGTCAGTCCCTCTACAAGCCGACTGAAAAAACCTTTCTTTTCACCCATCTTTCTATTCCTTTCTCAAAATATCTTAAGCTGTCAGATCGTTCTCGATCAGATTTACCGACACAAGCGTGGATACACCTTTCTCCTGCATCGTAATACCATAAAGACGATCCGCTGCCGTCATCGTACCACGTCTGTGCGTAATTACGATGAACTGTGTATTTTTTGTCAGTTTATTCAGATAACTTGCAAAACGCGTTACGTTCGAATCATCGAGCGCCGCCTCAATCTCATCTAACAGACAGAACGGCGACGGTTTAAGCGCCTGAATCGCAAACAGCAGTGCAATCGCGGTCAATGCCTTTTCTCCACCGGACAGCTGCATCATGTTCTGCAGTTTCTTTCCAGGCGGCTGCGCAATAATACGGATACCACATTCAAGAATATCCTCATCCTCCACAAGTTCCAGTGTTCCGTGTCCGCCACCGAACAGGTGCTTGAAGGATGCATCAAATTCTCTCTGTATCTCTGCAAATTTCTCGGTGAACTGCTTACGCATTCCGGTATCCAGATCTTCAATGATACCAAGTAACGTCTCTTCTGCCTCGACCAGATCGTCATGCTGTCCCTTTAAAAATGTATAACGTTCGGATACTTCTTTGTATTCTTCGATTGCATTGACATTGACATCGCCGAGTTTGCGGATTTCGTCCTTTACTTCTGCAACCAGTTTCTTTAAAGATGCCAGATCATCGTACATCTCGTTACGCAGTTCCATCGCTGCGTGTGGCGTCAGTTCATATTCTGTCCACAGATAATTCGTTTGTGTCTCAGACTCCTCGGTCAGCTTTTCTCTCTGATTATTCAGACGGAAAATTTCTTTATCAAGATCATTACAGCGCTTGGAAATTTCCTCCTGCTTTTGGAAAAAGCCGTGATAATCCGCGGACATCTGTTCCTTCTTCTCTAAGCTTATTCGAAGTTCTTCCTGCAATTTACTGCCAGAATCATCGGATGCCGCCAGTGTCTTTTTAATTTCTTCAATATCATTTTGTTTCTTTTTGGCATCTTCCTTGGAATTCTTTGCATTCTCCATAAGTTCTGCCTGTTCCGCATTGAACTTTTCTAATTCTCCGTTGATACGGTCAATATTCATCTGATTGAACTCTGCACTCTGGCGCAGATTTGCCTCTTCCAACTGCATTTTCGACAGCTCATCGCTGATCTCTGCCTCACGCTTATTCTGTGTTTCAAGCGTTTCCTGCATACGGGCAGTTTCCTCATTGATTTCTGTCTCGCGTGTCTTTGCAAACTCCATTTCATCGAGAATCTGCTGCTTGTTCTGCGCAATTTCTGCAATCTGCTGTTCCATCTGCTCACGCTCATTCATCAAACCGGAAAAAGCCTGTTCGCTCTCATCCTTCTGCTGCGTTGCACGGTCAAGATTCAACTTGACTGTATTTTGTGCAATGAACTTCTTCTGCAAAGCTTCTTTGCAGGATTCCAGCTCATCTGCATTCAGTTCAATTGCCGTCGCGATATCTTCTCTCCGGCTTTTGATCTGTTTGAGTTCTTCCTGAATCATCTGCACGCTCTGCTCCAGTTCCTCAATCTCACGATTGCGGGCCAGCAAATTGGAAGAATTCTTAAATGCACCACCGGTCATTGATCCGCCCGGGCTTAAATACTCACCCTCTAATGTTACAATATGTAAGCTGTAATGATTCTTCTTAGCCAAAGCGATCGCATGGTCGATCGTATCTACCACGAGTACTCTTCCCAAAAGGTAAGCTGCGACTTCTTTGTATTTTGCGTCGCACTGTACCAGTTCATTGGCAATGCCAATGACACCCGGTTCTCCGATCGCATTCTCATTTTTCGGATTGCCCTTTGCTTTCACACTGGTCAGTGGCAGAAACGTTGCACGGCCATATCGGTTCTGTTTCAGATAAGCGATCATTTCTTTTGCAGTTGCTTCATCTTCTGTTACAATATTCTGAATACTGCCACCCAATGCCGTCTCAATCGCTGTCTCGTACTTTTTTTCTACCTGAATCAGATCCGATACAACACCCAGAATTCCTTTGTGACTGCTTTTCTGTTCCATAACCCGGCGAATACTGTTCCCATATCCGTCATAACGCTCCGCAATATCCCGCAGAGAATCCAGTCTGGACTGGTTTTTGTGAAATGCTGTCTGTTTTTCTTCGAATTTACGGGCATTCTCTTTTGACTTCTGACGCCATTCATTTTCTTTTGCCGTCAATTCTTCTTCCTGTGCCTTCAATGCGATAATCTCCTGATTGACCGCATCAAACTCCTGCTCGTACGTTGCAAGAACCGAATTCAAATCCTCTTCCTGCGTTTTACGGCTCAACAGACGCTGTCCAAGTTCTGCTTTACGGATGTTGATCTGTTCGATCATCGTATCAAAACGTTGCTGTTTGGAAGCAATCGTTCCTTTGTTATTCAGTAACTGGTACAGTTCCTTCTGTCCACGCTCGATTGTCTCGTTGCACTGCTGGATTTCCCGTTGGATAGTTTCCTGCTCCTGCTGTTTTACTGTCTGGCATTCCTGAAGTTCCACTAATTGTGCATCCAGCTTTTCTTTTTCGCTGTAATACTGCTTGTTTGCTTCCAACCTTTCCTGTTTGTCTTTCTCGATAGCATCCAGACGTCCCTGCAGATGTTCATCCGTCATCTCGGCCGCATGAATCTGTTCCGTAAGAATCTGGATCTGACTCTCCAGTTTGCTTTTTGTCATGGAAGAATTATTGATAGTCTCTCGCAGGACATTGATTCTTTCATCGAGCTCTGCCATATCGTTGCCAAGCTTTTCGTATTCTTCCTTGATTTTCTCATGGTCAGCGTTACTTTCTGTCAGCTGCGCATCCGCAATCCGAAATTTTTCTTCCACTTCTTTGGACTGTTCTGCAATCCTCGAAGACTCCAGAAGAAACATATTAATATCGTAATCTCTTAATTCGTTCTTTTTCTTAAGATATATTTTTGCCTTTTCCGACTGCCGCTCAAGTGGTCCTACCTGACGTTCTAACTCGGATAAAATATCGTTGACACGAACAAGATTTTCCCGCTCGTTTTCTAACTTTTTTTGTGCAGTCGCTTTGCGCTTTTTGAATTTCACAATTCCGGCAGCCTCGTCAAACAGTTCTCTTCGTTCTTCCGGCTTACCGCTTAAGATTCGGTCAATCTGACCCTGTCCGATGATGGAATAGCCTTCCTTACCGATACCTGTATCGTAAAAAAGCTCCGATACCTGTTTCAGACGACAGAGATTTCCGTTGATCAGATATTCACTCTCTCCGGAACGATACAATCGTCTGGCAACGGTCACTTCCTCAAAATCAATCGCAAGCTGATGATCCGAGTTGTCCAGCGTTATAGCAACGTAGGCATAACTGAGCGGTTTACGATTCTCAGTACCTGCAAAAATAACATCCTGCATGGAAGAACCTCGCAACTGCTTTACCGACTGCTCACCAAGCACCCAGCGCACTGCATCGGCTACGTTACTTTTTCCACTTCCATTCGGGCCTACAATACCTGTAATTCCCTGATGAAACTCGAATACAATTTTGTTTGCAAAAGATTTAAAGCCCTGAACCTCTATACTCTTTAAATACATGCATTACTCCCTTTGGTCTTTTTTCAACATAAGAAGGGCCTTATATGCAGCTTCCTGTTCGGCTGCTTTCTTGGTTCTTCCGGTTCCCTCTCCCAGCACACGGCTTCCAACGCGGGCTTCTACCGTAAAACTCTTGTTATGATCCGGTCCGTTCTCACTGATAAGATCATAAGTCAACTTCTCATGTTCCCCCTGCACGACTTCCTGCAAGATAGTCTTGCTATCATAAAAGAGCTGCTTATGCTCAATGTCTGTTAAAATATATTTTAACACAAACTCTTTTGCATTAGCAAAACCACCATCAAGATAAATGGCACCAATGACTGCCTCTAACGCATCTGATAGAATGGATTTACGCTTTCTTCCCCCTGTCAGATCCTCACCATTGCCAAGATACAGATAATCCCCAAGATGAATTGCTTCCGTACACAATGCAAGTGTCGGCTCACAAACAATGCTCGCACGCAGCTTTGTCAGTTCTCCTTCCGGTTTCTGTGGATAGTTCTTGTACAAAAAATCGCTCGATATAATCTCAAGTACAGCATCTCCCAAAAATTCCAGGCGCTCATTGTCTGATAATTTTTTCATATGCTTCTCATTGGCATAAGAGCTGTGTGTCAGAGCCTGTACTAACAAATGCTCATTTTGAAACTGATATCCGATTTCCTTTTGAAATGTCTTAATATCTGTCACGACGTTTTCCTTTCCTGCTTCATTTAAAAGAAGGAGTCCTATCATCGGACTCCTTACACATTCTTAGTTATTATTCAGTGCACTCTTAATCTGCTCAACCGCATCCGCTACTGTAACAATTTTCTCAGCCTGCTCATTTGGAATCTCAATATCAAATTCTTCCTCAAGGCCCATAATAATCTGAAATACATCCAGCGAATCCGCTCCAAGATCATCAATAAATGTAGTATCCATTGTGATCTCGTTCTCATCTACGTTTAATACTTCCACAATAATCTGTTTTAACTTTTCGAATTCCATAGCTTTTCCTTCCTTTCTATTGTTCGTTCTCCTGTGCGTCAACGATTCTTTCTTTGATAATTCCGTTGATGTTCTCCTCACGGAATGTCACGCACTGATAAATGGAATTTGTAATTTCTTTTGCTTTCGAGCTTCCATGTGTCTTCACCACAAGACCATTGAGCCCAAGAAGTGGTGCTCCACCATATTCACTGGCATCAAAATCTTTCAGTGTCTTTTTAAGCGCTGGCAACGCAAGCGCAGCTCCAATCTTACTCTTTAAGGTGCTCATCAATCCATGTTTGATGGCCCCAACCAGCGTAGAACTAAGTCCCTCATATAATTTAAGGATTACATTTCCGACAAAAGCCTCACATACAATAACGTCTGCTCCACCATGTGGAATTTCACGCGCTTCGATGCTTCCAACAAAATTAATGTCCTTGCACTCGCGAAGCAATGGAAACGTTTCCTTAACCAAAGCATTACCTTTTTCTTCCTCCGCACCAATATTGACAATCGCTACACGCGGATTTTTTACACCGACAACATTCTCCATATAAATAGAACCCATCTGTGCAAACTGAAGCAAATGTTCCGGTCTTGCATCTACATTCGCGCCACAATCAATCAGAAGCGACACGCCGGACTCTGTTGGAATCAATGGTGCTAATGGCGGACGACGGATTCCTTTGATTCTGCCAACAATCGTCTGCCCTCCTACAAGTACAGCACCAGAACTTCCTGCCGAAACAAAAGCGTCTGCTTCTTTTTGTTTTACCATATTCATTGCAACCACCATAGATGACTGCTTTTTTTTGCGAATTGCCTGTACGGGTGGCTCCGCCATCTCAATAACTTCCGGTGCCTCCACGATTTCAATTCTTTCCTTGGGATACGGATATTTGTTCAATTCTTCCTGTACGACATCAGTCTGTCCTACCAGATAGACTTTAATGTCCCCACGGGAAGTAACCGCATCCACAGCTCCCTTGACGATCTCTGCAGGCGCATTGTCCCCACCCATCGCATCAAGAGCTACCTTCGTAATAGTCTGCATGGTTTCTTCCTCCTTATGCATCTATTAGAAATAGTACTATATATCATTTCATAAATCAACGATAAATTTATTGGATTTCATGTTAATTTTGGGTTATTTTGTAATCAGCTCCGAATCATCACTTCGGACAAAAAAATCAAGAGCCCGACGCTTACGTCGAACTCTTGATTCTTTCATGTTCATCCTTAATTAGTCCTGTGGAATGATCTCTTTTTTGTTATAAGATCCACAGTTCTTGCATACTCTGTGAGGCATCATTAATTCGCCGCACTTGCTGCACTTTACTAAGGTTGGAGCAGACATTTTCCAGTTTGCTCTTCTCTTATCTCTTCTTCCCTTAGAAGATTTATTCTTTGGACAAATTGACATTTGTTTACACCTCCTTAAACTTGTTAAATATATCTTGGATTGCTGCCATTCTTGGATCAAGCTCTGTTCTCTGGCAACTGCAGTCTCCCTTATTCAAGTTCATACCGCAGACTTTGCAAATTCCTTTGCAATCATCCTTGCACAGAACTCTCATTGGCCAGTTCACCAAAATCTCGGCGTAGACAAGTTTATCTACATCCAGTTCAAACCCAATCAGGTAATCCGGTTGTTCCATCTCATCATCCACAAGACCATCTTCTTCTATGCGAAGTTTCTTATCAATGTCGAAATGGATTGGCGTCCGAACTTCTTCGAGACACCTTGCACACGGAATCATAACTTCGATATCTACCGTACCTCTAATGAACACAGTTGCATTCTCTTCGTTACGGATGTGAAGTGTTACCGGTGCTTTACTGATGATAGGAAAATTTCCCAACCTGGAGCGAAACGCATCAAGTGTAATTTCCGCTTCCTGTGTCAGCTCCTCGTTTATGGACTTCGTAATCATTGAAATATCAATATTCACAGTATTCTCCTATTCACACCTAATCAATTATACATATGGTATCTTTGTTTGTCAACAAATTTTTACAACTATTTGCAAGTATTTTTACTTTACAGTTATTTAACGAGTGCAACCGTCTCACGGCAGATCGCAAGTTCCTCGTTAGTAGGAATCACACATACAGTTACTTTTGAATCCGGTGTAGAAATAATCTCTTCTACGCCACGGATATTGTTTTTTTCTTTGTCGATTTCGATTCCAAGATATCCAAAGTATGCAAGAATCTTCTCACGAATAAAAGATGTGTTCTCACCGATACCTGCAGTAAAGGCGATGGCATCTACTCCGTTCATTGCTGCTACATATGCACCAATATATTTTGCTACACGATATGCAAATACCTCACATGCATCGATTGCTCTTGGATTGCCCTCGTTGTAAGCAGCCTCAAGATCACGGAAATCACTGGATACACCAGACATTCCTTCTACACCTGACTTTTTATTCAGCACTTCCATCATTCCATCGATGTCAAGATTCTCTTTCTTTGCAATAAACTCCATAATTGCAGGATCAATATCACCGGAGCGTGTTCCCATAACAAGTCCCTCAAGTGGTGTCAATCCCATAGATGTGTCAACACACTTGCCATTTACTACTGCAGAGATGGATGCTCCGTTTCCAAGATGAGCAACAATAATCTTGGAATTGTTCAGATCCATGTTCAAATACTGTGCGCAGCGTTTAGACACAAAACTGTGGCTTGTTCCGTGGAATCCGTATCTTCTTACTTTGTATTTCTCATAATATTCGTATGGCAGACCGTAGAGGTATGCTTTTCTAGGCATTGTCTGATGGAAAGCAGTATCAAACACACCAACCATCGGCACATTCGGCATCAGTTCCTGACATGCACGGATACCAATTAAATTTGCAGGGTTATGAAGTGGCGCAAGTTCGTTACACTCTTCTACCTTTGCAAGTACTTCTTCATTTAAAACTACAGATGCAGCAAATTTCTCACCACCATGTACCACACGATGTCCTACTGCATCGATCTCACTTAAGTCCTTTACTGCGCCGCTCTTTGGATTATGTAGTGCATCCAGAACCATCTGAATGGCTTCTTTATGGGTTGGCATCGGAGCTTCAGTAATCTCCTTATCCATTCCTTCTTTCTGATATACGAGTCTTCCATCGATACCGATTCTTTCACATAAGCCCTTGGCAAGTACCTCTTCTGAATCAGAATTAATCAGCTGATACTTAAGGGAAGAGCTTCCACAATTGATTACTAATACGTTCATTTGCATTCTCCCTTGTCAATTTAGTTTGTGATTTTACATAACAATCTGTTCCTATTATAAACATATTTTTGTCCGCATACAAGTGGAAATATTGGAAATTATATGCTATGATTCTAAAAAAAAACAAAGGGAGACAATTATGAAAGTTGCAGGCATCATTGCAGAATACAATCCATTCCATAACGGACACAAATATCAGCTTGAACAGGTACGAAAACGTACAGATGCTGACTATATTATCATCGCCATGAGTGGAGATTTTCTGCAACGTGGTGTTCCTGCCCTGTCAGACAAGCATACGCGTGCCCGGATGGCACTCTCTGCTGGTGCGGATCTTGTATTAGAACTTCCCACCGTATGGGCAACTTCCTCCGCGGAATATTTTGCAGCAGGTGGTGTCGCGCTCCTCGGAAAGACCGGTGTCGTCGATCATCTCTGTTACGGGTGCGAGACTATGGATACAAATCTGTTTCATGCAATCGTCTCTGTGCTTTCTGCAAACACTTCTGCAGGTTCCGGCAAATTTCAGGAATATCTCTCTGCTCTTTTAAAAAGCGGTGCGTCTTTTCCAACCGCACGGAGCAAAGCGGTCGCTGCCTGTCTTCCAGATATTCCTTCCGGGACAATTTCCGCTTTTTTGTCTTCGCCCAACAATATTTTAGGATTGGAATATGAAAAATCACTCTGCCGATGGAATCATGAACAGACAGTTTCTGTTTCTTTTTCTGGAAAGCAAATGTCCGGCTTTCCATTACAACGTGTCGGAGAAGGCTACCACAGTAACCGGATGGATGGCAGTTTTGCATCCGCTACGGCAATTCGGAACACCCTTTTTTCTGCATACTCTGTAGACGTTTCTTCAAAAACAGCCAATGATGTATCATCTGCTTTCGCACAAATCCAGTCCCAGCTGCCAGCTGAATCTTTTTCGATTTTAGAAGCAAGCGGCTTTGCTTCCCTGTTGGATACCGATGACTTTTCTGATGCACTCTATACAAAGCTGCTGTTGTATCAGCATTGTGGATACGAAAAATTTGCCGATTGCAGCCGCGAACTGTCCTGCAAGATCAAAAAACATCTGCATCAGTTTATGTCTTTCTCCCAGTTTGCATCTCTGTTAAAAAGTAAAGAAATTACGTACACGCGTATCTGTCGTGTGCTTTTACACATACTTTTAAATATCGTGCAGGAAGATTATACTGTTTCTTCTATGAACGAACGCATCACCTATCTGCGAGTGCTTGGTTTCCGAAGAGATTCTGCACCTCTTCTTTCCGCAATCAAAAAAGAAGCATCCGCCCCTTTGATTACCAAAGTTGCTGATGCTTCCCATGTACTTTCCGACGACCGATTCTGGCAGCATGATTTATTCTCTGCCGATCTCTATCGAGGAATTTCGTCCATCCATCAGGGGCTTACACTGCCGAACGAATATCAGCATCCGCTCGTGATTGTATAAGCATTCCTTGTATGCATTTTTAAAGTTCCATAATGATTTCTCTTGCCAGACTCTCTTCGATTGGTTTGGCAAATACGCCCGGTGCAAATTCCACCACATCACCGATTCCCTTCTGTAATACAAAGCGAAGTTTTCCATCACGTACTTTCTTATCGGTATAGAGTTTGCGCACAAGTGCCTCTCTGTCTACGTAATCCGGAATATGTGTCGGAAGTCCCGCACGGTCATACAATGCAATCACACGTTCTGCTTCTTCCTCGGACATATAGCCAAGTCTTGCGGAAAGCATAACTTCTGCTGCCATGCCAATACCAAGGGCCTCTCCGTGAAGGAGCTGATAATCGCTGACCGTCTCTATTGCACGTCCAACCGTATGTCCCAGATTCAGCACTTCACGCAATCCACTCTCGCGCTCATCTTTCATTACAATATTATACTTGATCTTGCAGTTGTTCTCTGCGATATATTCACAGGCAAATTTCTGAAAACTGAATATATCATCTAAGTGTTCTTCGATAAATTCAAACATATCCATACTGCCGAGACATGCATGCTTGATTGTCTCCGACAAACCACTTACCATCTCTCTATGTGGAAGTGTCTTCCATGCTGCAATGTCAATATATACTTTCTGCGGCTGATTAAACAATCCGATAAGGTTGGTTGCCAGTGGCGTATCCACTGCAGTCTTTCCGCCTACCGAAGCATCAGCTGCTGCAAGTAATGTAGTCGCATAATTGATAAAAGGAATCCCTCTTCCATAAGTTCCTGCAACAAATCCTGCCAAATCTGTTACAACCCCTCCGCCGATTGCGATAATTGCACAGTCTCTGCGGTATCCTTTTTCTAACATAGCATCTTCGATGCGTTCTTTTGTCTTTCTTGTCTTGCTTTTTTCTCCGGCAGGAAAAACAAACAGATCAACCCTATAACCTGCATGGATCAATTTTTCACAAATTGGCTTTGCATACAGATCACGCACATTGCTATCTGTGATAACTGCAAGCTTCTTGGTGGAACCAAGCAATCCAGTCTCCAGATCATCTACCAACTGATCTTTGAGATTGTATCCAATCTCAATATCATAACTGTCATCTACCACTTTTTTCAATTCTACGTTAAATACGCTCACTTTATCACCTCTGTTCTATTCAATTCCGACCGCATGCTTCGCAATCCGGTCTGCTTCTTCATTGCCTTCTACGCCGGAATGTCCCTTTACCTTGACAAAGGTAAGTTTCAACCGGCTGCGTATAGACTGCACATAATCGTAATACGCAATAGTTCCCTGTTTATTGCGTTTCCACTGACCGGTCGCCCACATTTCAATCCCCATATAATCATAATATATGGTAAGTTCCGTGAGTCCAAGTTCAAGTGCTAATTTCATTGCCGCCATACTTCCTAAAACTTCTCCTGCAACATTGCGCATGGCAGCCATCTCCGGGTCAGTCCCAGATCCCTGTACCACATGGCGCTGCCCATTTGTAACAAGGAAACCACCATATCCGTATACAGAAGTTGCTGTATTAAAGGAACCATCCACGAAAGCATAATGCTCCGGCTCCTTTGAAAACGCCTGCTTTGTCTCTTTGCCGGAGTTATTTTCTGTTATCATTGCGTCCCCAACAAATGCAAGAGCCTCTTCTTTTGTCTTAAAACTCTTGTATTTTGCTCCAGGGTATCCATCTACCACTTTCTTGCAAATGTCCCATGAGTAATAAATACCGGGTTTTCTGCCGCATCGGACAGCATAATATTTTCCTGCCATACTTCCTCCGCTAAGCTATTATTCATGCAGTTTTTCAATGATCTGCTCTTTCAAATCATACGCACGATCCTTTACCGTTCTGCCCGCTGTACGCGAAACAAGAATTGCCGACACAAGTTTCGATGCCACATCCATATGTCCGAGTTTATATGCCATGCTTGCAACAAGATAATTCACGGTATGCTCATCCATGCCGCAAATCGGAAAATTTTCGGATGCAATAGCATCAATAAACCCTTCGTACGCCTGTTTATAGTACGCGTTTTCCTGCTGTCTGCATGTCTGAATTTTTTCCGCAAAATCTGCACGCTGCTCTGCTTCCAACTGTTCAATTTGCCCACGATACAGCCATGAAATTTTCAAACAGGTATATGCTTTCTCACTTGCACGCCCCTTCTTTACAAGCGCATTGTAAAAAGCAAGTTTATACCGATCAATTGCTTTATCATAGGAGTACGGTGTAATCTTTTTCTCCTCATCACCGTTTTCAGCAGGATGGAACTTACTGCAGACACCTTCCCTGATCAACATTTTCTGATCTCTCGTCAAATCGGTTAAGTGCCGTATAACCACAATATGGACAAGACACCACATCATATTTAATAGTGTCCACATCCGGATGACGGGGTCTCAAATCAAAATCCGATTCCAAACGACGCACACGACCTGTCTTCACCACTCTGGTGCGAAATGTACTGTCGCAAACCGGACACTCCACATTCTTATCAAACAGATACTCCGCTTCCTTCTCCGCTGTCATATTCATATTTCCCCCATCTATTCTTCGCAATTTATTTTATGCCGGATTTTTTGGCAGTTTGAAAGAGCTCTTCAAGGAGACGATACGGTTGAATACCGGCTGTCCCGGTTTGGAGTCTTTATAGTCTGCGCAGAAGAATCCCTGACGTACAAACTGGAAGCTCTCATATGGCTTTGCTTCCATCAGGGCAGGCTCAACAATACTGTCTGTAAGTATTGTAAGAGAATTTGGATTCAGGTTCAGACTGCCATCCTCATTGTATACACCAAGTTCTTCATTTACGATGTTCTCATACAGGCGAATGGTTGCTTTCTGTCCATACTCTGCGGAAACCCAGTGAATCGTTCCTTTGACTTTACGTCCATCCGGGCTGTTTCCACCCTTAGATGCCGGATCGTAAGTACAATGGATTACTGTCACATTGCCGTTCTCATCCTTTTCATAGCCTTCACATTTCACGAAATATGCGTTCATCAAGCGCACTTCATTGCCTGGGAACATACGGAAATATTTCTTAGGCGGCTCCTCCATGAAGTCATCTCTTTCGATGTAAAGCTCTCTTGTAAACGGAACAGTTCTCTGTCCAAGTTCCGGATTCTCTAGGTTGTTATCTACCGGAAGCTGCTCTACCTGTCCTTCCGGATAGTTGTCAATAACAACTTTTACTGGATCAAGCACTGCCATCATACGAGGACGTTTCATCTTCAAATCCTCACGAATACAGTACTCTAACATTGCATAATCCACAGAGCTGTTTGCCTTGGAAATTCCACATAATTCTACAAAATTCTGGATAGATTCCGGTGTATAACCTCTGCGGCGAAGTGCTGCAATAGAAACGAGACGCGGATCATCCCATCCGTCAACTATGTTTTCTTCTACAAGCTTCTTAATATAACGCTTTCCTGTTACAACATTGGTCAGATATAATTTTGCAAACTCGATCTGTTTTGGTGTATCATCCGCACTTGTCTTATACCCAAGCTCGGTAACAACCCAGTCATAAAGCGGTCTGTGATCCTCAAACTCAAGCGTGCAGATGGAATGAGTAATTCCTTCGATTGCATCCTCGATTGGGTGTGCAAAATCATACATTGGATAAATGCACCATTTGTCACCGGTATTGTGATGTGTCATATGAGCCACACGATACAGGATTGGATCGCGCATATTAATATTGGAAGATGACATATCAATGCGCGCACGAAGCACACGGCTTCCGTCCTCACATTTGCCTTCTTTCATCTCTCCAAAAAGTTTCAGGTTCTCTTCTACGCTTCTGCTTGCATATGGATCTTCTTTTCCAGGTTCTTTTAATGTTCCGCGGTATTCACGGATTTCATCTGCATTCAGATCCGACACATATGCTTTGCCTTTTTTAATTAATTTGATTGCTGCTTCATACATCTGGTCAAAATAATTGGATGCAAAAAAGAGTCTGTCCTCCCAATCTGCGCCCAACCATTTAACATCTGCTTTGATAGATTCTACAAATTCAAGTTTTTCTTTTGTAGGGTTTGTATCATCGAAACGAAGATTGAATTTGCCACCATATTTTTTGGCAAGTCCATAATTCAGAAGAATTGACTTTGCATGTCCGATGTGAAGATATCCATTCGGTTCCGGAGGGAATCTTGTTGCGATTGTCTCACAATGTCCCTCTGCCAGATCTTTCTCTATGATCTGTTCAATAAAATTCTTGGAAACTGTTTCATTTTCCATATTCGTACTCCTCCAGCCGTATTCCTATTGTTCTTTGATTATAGGGATATATACTTTTTTTGTCAATAGACGCATACATATCATATGTATGCGTCATATATGCTTTTCACCTTACCGGTCCTCACGGAAATAGCTCCGTCCCAGATATGCCGGTCCGCGATTTTCCTGTTTCATCCGCGTACATCCCACAATGAGAATTATAATCGTTACGATATACGGAAGCATCTGTGCAAGTTCCGTATTAATTTTTATTCCAATCAGGGTCGGTACATAATTGTATGCCCAGTAACACAATCCAAACAGATAGGATCCCCAGATTGCTCTGATTGTATTCCAGCGGACAAATATAACGAGTGCAACTGACAGCCATGCCAGTGCTTCAATGGCATCACCCGAAGCCGTCGCCCAGGTTCCGTTACCATAATCCAGCACATACAATACGCCGCCAAGTCCGGTGATACCGGAGCCAACGATGATCGCGATGTATTTGTATTTTGTCACGTTGATTCCCGCTGCATCTGCCGTGGCCGGATTCTCGCCCACAGCACGCAGATTCAGTCCCGCTCTGCTTCTTGTCAGGAACAGGTGCAATATGATTGCCACTATAATTGCCACATATACCATAAATCCATAAGAGAAAAACAGATCTCCGATCACACCTAATTTATGAAACACCGGAACTTTTGCAATAAATACTTTGTTGGCGAACAAAGCTTTTGTTGTCACTGCGCCTTCCGGGATCACATAGGTTCCGAAGAATTTTCCCACACCGACGCCAAAAATTGTCAATGTCAGACCAACGACATTCTGATTTACCAGAAGTGTTGCGGTAAGAAAGGTATAAACCGCGCCGGCAATGGCACCTGCGATAAATGCAACTCCCACTGCAATGATTGCACATAAAAATGCGTTCGGATCTGCAACCGCGTTCTCATATGCATATGCCCCGGCAAAACCAAATGCCCCACCGATACACATGATACCCGGTGTACCAAGATTCAGGTGACCGGCTTTTTCTGTAAGGATTTCACCCATAGCTCCGTACATTACGATCGTTCCAAATACGACCGCACGAACAATCCATCCAATTAACGTTGCCATACTATGCTACCTCCTTATCATGTTTTCCACGGAAATTTAGTTTGTAATTAACAAAGAACTCACTGCCAATGACAAAGAAGAGAACCAATCCGATAACAATTTTCGAAGCACTCGCATCGAATCCGCTGCATTTATCTGCTACATGGGAAGTTCCTCTTTCAAGGAAAATAACAAACACTGAAATGACTACCATAAGTCCTGTGTTAAATTTTGCAAGCCATGCTACGATAATTGCTGTAAATCCGTATCCTCCGGCTGTGTTAGACGAAGAAATAGAATGATCATGTCCCGCAACGGTCATCATTCCGCAAATACCACAGATAATTCCTGAAAGAGCCATCGTCCGGATAATAACCGTCTTCACACTGATCCCCGCATATTCCGCAGTCCGCTCGGATTCGCCGACAACCGAAATTTCATATCCATGTTTTGTCTTGGACAAATAAAAATAAATGCCAATCGTAAAAATAACAACCGCGATCACAAGCCAGGAGTTATCACTTCCAAATAGGGTTGGAAGATATCCGGCTTTGGTTCCTTTGTTGAGCTTTCCAAGAGATGAAGCTGCGCCTTTCCATTTATTATAGAAAAAGTCAACCAGCTGGATTGCAACATAGTTCATCATCAGAGTAAACAGTGTTTCGTTTACACCCATTTTTGCTTTAAATATCGCCGGCAGGATTGCCCATACCGCGGCAAGTGCAATCGCAGAAATCACCATAATAAGATACAAAAGTGGCGCTGGTACATTTCCGCAATATACCATAACGATTGCGGTCGCCAGACCTCCGGCAAGTACCTGACCCTCGGCACCACAGTTCCAGAAACGCATTTTAAACGCCGGTGCCAACGCAACTGCGATGCACAGAAGTTTTGCTGCATAGAACACGGTATCTCTCATATAAATCGAATTTCCAAATACGCCTTCCCACATATAGGAAAGGGTCTCTCCTGCGGAGATTTTTGCTGTCAGATGCACAAAAAACACAACCAGAAGCATTGCCATCACAATAGAACATGCACGAATCAGTATATTTTTGTACAGAGGCATTCCGTCCCTTTTTGTCACGCGAATCAACGGCTCTCTATTCATGATCTGCACCTCCCTGTTCCTTTAAGTTTGTCATCAACAGACCAACCTCTTCTTTTGTTGTTGTGCGGGCATCTAAAATTCCATTTACTTTTCCCTCACAAAGCACCAGAATCCGATCGGACAATGCAAGCAGCACATCCAAATCTTCCCCTACATAAATGACTGCCACACCTTTTTTCTTCTGCTCATTCAAAAGGCGGTAGATTGTATATGAAGTATTGATATCCAGTCCACGGACTGCGTACGCTGTCATCAGAACGTTTGGCGAATTGGCAATCTCACGTCCCACCAGAATTTTCTGTACATTTCCACCGGAAAGTTTGCGCACAGGTGTATTCACTCCAGTTGTCACGACATCCAGACTGTCCTTGATCTTGTATGCCAGTTTTCTTGGTTTTTTCATAGAAAGGAATGGTGATTGTCCATCGGTGTAGCTTCGAAGCAGCATGTTTTCTGTCATTCCCATAGAACCGACAAGTCCCATTCCCAGACGATCTTCCGGAACGAAGGACAAAGCAACACCATACTCACGAATCTGCTTTGGTGTCTTGTCCAACAGCTCCTCTGCTTCTTTTCCCGGAGCTGTATACTGGATGCTGCCACCCTCTTTTGTCACCTGCAGTCCGGCGATTGCCTCAAGAAGCTCCTTCTGACCGCATCCGGAAATGCCGGCAATGCCGAGGATTTCTCCACTGTATGCTTCAAAATTGACATCATCAAGTACGGAAACACCATATTCATTATCAACCGAAACATGTTCCACTTTCAGACGTATTTCTTTCTGCTCTACAACTGGACGGTCAATGTTCAGTTCCACTTTCTTTCCAACCATCATCTCGGTCAGAGAACTCTCAGTTGCTTCCGAAGTTGGAACGGTTCCGACATACTCACCTTTTCTTAAAATGGTCACACAGTCAGAAACGCTGAGCACTTCGTTCAGCTTATGTGTGATGATAATGATTGCCTTTCCGTCAGCTTTCATGTTTTGCATCACCTTAAAGAGTCGTTTTGTCTCCTGCGGTGTCAGTACCGCTGTCGGCTCATCCAGAATCAGAATATCTGCACCACGATACAGTACTTTTACAATCTCCAGTGTCTGCTTTTCTGCCACAGACATGTCATACACTTTTTTCTTAGGATCCACTTCAAATCCGTATTTATCACAGATTTTCTGTATTTTCTCCTCTACCTGTCTGCGGGACTCCTTTTCTTTTAATCCAAGTATTACGTTCTCAGTTGCAGAAAAAACATCCACCAGCTTAAAATGCTGATGCACCATACCAATTCCCAGTTCCAGTGCATCATGTGGCGAACGGATGGTTACTTCCTGTCCTTTGATAAAGATCTGTCCTGCATCTGGAAAATAAATACCGGACAACATGTTCATCAAGGTTGTTTTTCCACTTCCGTTCTCACCTAACAGCGATAATACCTCTCCGTATTTCACCTGTAGGTTCACCTTGTTGTTCGCCACAGCTGTTCCAAAAGTCTTGGTAATATTTCGCATGTCAATTGCCAGCTTTTGTTCTACTTCACCCATTTATAAATTCCTTTCTAGAAACACATTATGGGAGCATATGGCAGATACCACATGCTCCCTTCTTTCTATTACCTTATGGTACGTTTTTAGTTTGCGTTCAGTTCTGTAATACCATCAATTCTCAATGTGAAATATGGTGCAGCACGAAGTACAGACTCTTCAAAATAGGAATTTCCATCATCATCTGTAACAAGTGCAGTCTTTGTATCTCCCTTGTAAACAACGGTATTTGTTGAGTAATCTACATAAGAAAGATCAACCTTTGCATCATCTTCTGTGATCTGTTTTCCATTTACGGTAAACTTGGATGTATCAAATACGTGTAAAGAACCATCCTTAAGTGCTGCTTCAACTTCTGCGACCTTGTCTGCAGTGCCTTCTGCAACGTTTGGTCCAAGATCTGTGATTGCAACTGCATCATCATTGAATCCTTTTGACCAATCCTGCGGAATTTCTTTTCCGTTTAATACATCGCTAAAAAGCTCCTTGTAGTATGCAGACCATACGTTGGTAGCACTGGTAAGTGCTGCATCCGGTGCAACATCAAGCATGCTCATGTTATATCCTACAGAATAAACAACCTGTCCGTTCTGCCATGCTTTCTCAACCGTATCCGGAGCTCCGGTAGAATCTGCGTGCTGTCCGATGATCACACATCCACGCTTGATCAGCATATCTGCCGCAGCTGCCTCACCGTCGATATCAAACCATGAATTTGTATACTGTACGTCCATGACAACATTTGGAAATACAGACTGGATACCAAGGAAAAATGCGGTATATCCGGAAACTACCTCTGCGTATGGGTAAGCGCCTACATATCCGACCTTGACATTTCCATCTTCGTCATATCCGTCTTTTGGAATCTCACCATTCTTATCAAGTTCTGCAATCTTCATACCTGCAACGACACCTGATACATAGCGGGACTCATATACATTTGTAAATGCATTATAATAATTGTCCAATCCTGAGATTGCTGCGTAGTCACCAGTCATTGATACGAAATTGACATCTGTAAACTCTTCTGCCGCTTCTGCAATGTAATCCTGATGTCCATAACTGTTGGAAATAACAAGTGTACATCCATCAGCAACCAGTGCTTTGGCTGCGTCGTAGCAGTCTTCAGACTCGTCAATACGTTCCTTCCACTCAATGTTATTTTCTGGAATACCTAATTCCTTTGCAGCTTCCTTGATACCATCGATGTGAGCCTTTGAATATGTCTCTGTCTCATCACCGATTAAGATTGCTCCGATTTTCAAATCGGAAGCAGCTTCTTTTCCACCTTCTGCTGTTGCCTTATCTGCATCTGCAGCACCTGAACCGCATCCTGCAAACAGGGATACAGAAAGACCTGCAACCAATAACAAACTCAAGATCTTCTTTTTCATAATGTTTTCCTCCTGTCGGTCGACCTTTTTCTTTTTCACCCTACCAAAGTAGCATACTAAATTTTTTCAGTCAACGCATTTTTTTCAAAACCAAACAGAATTTGACACAAATTTTAAAAATCATTAGGATACCTAATATTATTTTTCAAAAAATCTTATAGTCGTTATCGCACATGCTGATGCGTAAACAGATGATCCTGACAGTATTCCCGATTGCCGACGCATTTGCTGCAATAGCGGAATTCCAGCTCCGGATTTGTAATTTCTGTACGTCCGCAGATTGCACATTTGTGCATGGAAATTCCGGAACCAGGACGTGGCGCAGACATCTGCGACTGAAACTGTTTCTGCCGTTTTCTCTGCTTTCTGGAAAGACGCATCTTGATTGCATGGAAAAACCAGAACATATGCAACACCGGAACAAGGATTGGCAGGCTTTGCAGCGTTCCAACGATAAATGCCAGTAGTTGTCCACCTGCACCATTTGAACCATATGCCTGAAAACCATTCACGTAACACATCACAACAGCATATCCCACATAAACCAGCTCGAATACAAGCATCCACTTCATTTTAATCGGAAGTACAAAATACAGGCGAACCTCCGCATCCGGCAGACAGATGGCAATTGCAAGCAGCATGGACATGAGAATATAGTACGGTGTAAGATTTGGGCTGACATTAACCGAAAATTTCAGTCGTAAGAGAACATATGCAATCATTCCCGCGATATCACACCAGAGAACACCACCCCACACGAACAGATTCAAACGAAATGTTCCGATCAGGCTTTCCAACTGACTGCCCCACATAAACACACAGAACAAAAACAGCAGTCCGAAAATATCCAGTGATGCTGTCGGGATAAAAATCCAGCTGATCAGTCTCCAAATCTGACCATGTAAAATATCATATCCGGAGAATGTCATATACGAAAGGACCTGTGGAACGGCCATCGCCATCACCAGTCCAATGATCTGTGCAAATACCAAATACCGGGAGAGATTAACGATTGCGTATCTTCCCCACTTCTTTTCCATTTTGTCTATCCAGTTCATATTTTTCTCCTAACTCTCGTTTCTTGCATTTAACTTATTGTATTATACTTTTTTGCAGACTTACTTGTCAATGAAGGTGCTCATTCTTAACAGAATGTTTATTTTTCACGAAAATCGTTTCTTATTTTATAAAATGTTTATTTTTTCGCTCATTGTATTTTGTTCGCCCTTGTCGTATAATGTTGTATGCTTATGAGCGGTATGATTACTTACCTATTTATAATAGACACTAAGGCGGAGGTTACTTTTTATGGAAAATAAATCCTTACATAAACTTGGAATTGACATCGGATCTACCACAGTAAAAGTGGCTGTGTTAGATGAGCAGGACAATCTGCTTTTTTCTGATTACGAACGTCATTTTGCCAACATTCAGGAAACACTGACTTCTCTGATCCAGAAGGCATTTGATCAGCTTGGTGAGCTTTCAGTAGCTCCAATGATCACCGGTTCCGGCGGTCTCACCCTCGCCAAGCATCTTGAGGTTCCGTTTGTACAGGAGGTAATCTCTGTTTCTACAGCACTTCAGCACTATGCCCCGCAGACAGATGTGGCGATTGAGCTCGGTGGTGAAGATGCCAAAATTATATATTTTGAAGGCGGTAATGTTGAGCAGCGTATGAATGGTATCTGTGCCGGTGGTACCGGTTCTTTCATTGACCAGATGGCTTCTCTTATTCAGACGGATGCTTCCGGACTCAATGAATATGCCAAGAACTACAAAGCAATCTATCCGATTGCAGCCCGTTGCGGCGTATTTGCCAAAACCGATATTCAACCGCTGATCAATGAAGGTGCAACACGTGAAGACCTGTCTGCCTCCATTTTTCAGGCAGTTGTAAATCAGACGATCAGTGGACTTGCCTGCGGTAAACCAATTCGTGGACATGTGGCATTCCTTGGCGGACCACTGCACTTTCTTTCTGAATTAAAGGCTGCTTTTATCCGCACACTTAATCTGGACGATGAACATGCGATCACACCGGACAATTCCCATCTGTTTGCAGCAATTGGTTCGGCACTTAATTATAAAGAAGACTCTGTTACCACGCTTTCCACTTTATTAAAGAAGCTTTCTTCCGGTATCAAGATGGAATTCGAAGTAGCCCGCCTGGATCCGCTTTTTGCCGATCAGGCAGACTATGACGCATTTACCAGACGTCATGGAAACAATCATGTACAGACCGCAGACCTTGCATCTTACGAAGGAAACTGTTATCTGGGAATTGATGCCGGTTCTACAACAACAAAGATTGCATTGGTAAGTGAGAATGGTGACCTGCTGTATTCTTTCTACAGCAACAACAACGGAAGCCCTCTGGCTACAGCAATCCATTCCATTCAGGAAATCTATGAAAAGCTGCCGGAAAAAGCACATATTGTTCATTCCTGCTCTACCGGATACGGCGAGGCACTTTTGAAAGCCGCGCTGATGCTGGACGACGGCGAGGTTGAGACAGTTGCCCATTATTACGCAGCTGCTTTCTTCGATCCGAAAGTTGACTGTATCTTAGATATCGGTGGTCAGGATATGAAATGTATCAAGATCAAGAATCAGACTGTTGATTCCGTACAGTTGAACGAGGCATGTTCTTCCGGATGTGGTTCCTTCATCGAGACTTTTGCAAAATCATTGAATTTCTCAGTACAGGATTTCGCCAAAGAAGCACTTTTTGCGAAGAATCCAATCGATCTTGGAACAAGATGTACCGTATTTATGAATTCCAAAGTTAAGCAGGCTCAGAAAGAAGGTGCCTCTGTCGCTGATATTTCTGCCGGACTTGCATATTCGGTTATCAAGAACGCTTTATTCAAGGTTATCAAATTATCCGATGCCAGAGATTTAGGCGAAAATATTGTTGTACAGGGTGGAACATTCTACAATGACGCTGTACTCCGAAGCTTTGAGAAAATCGCAGGTGTCCACGCAACCCGTCCGGATATCGCCGGAATCATGGGTGCTTTCGGAGCTGCGCTCATCGCAAGAGAACGTCACGAAGAAGGCTACCAGACAAGTATGCTTACCATCGAGCAGATCAACGAGCTTTCCTACACAACAAAGCTTGCGCGCTGCCAGGGATGTACCAATCACTGCCTGCTGACGATCAACAAGTTCTCTGACAACCGTCAGTATATCACCGGAAACCGTTGTGAACGCGGACTTGGAAAAGAAAAGAATAAAGAAAATATTCCAAACCTATTTGAATATAAAAACAAGAGACTGTTTGACTACAAACCGCTTTCTGCAGAGGAAGCGACCCGCGGAACGGTTGGTATTCCACGTGTTCTGAACATGTACGAGAATTATCCATTCTGGGCTACGTTCTTCAAAAAGCTCGGCTTTTCCGTTGTACTGTCTCCGCAGTCTACGCGAAAGATTTACGAGCTCGGTATCGACAGTATCCCTAGCGAGTCTGAATGTTATCCTGCAAAACTTGCACATGGACACATTGCATGGCTCCTTCACCAGAACGTGGACTTTATCTTCTATCCGGCTATTCCATACGAAAGAAATGAATTTCCGGATGCAAACAACCACTACAACTGTCCGATTGTTACTTCTTATTCTGAGAATATCAAGAATAACGTGGATGAAATCACAAGTGGTCAGATGCGGTTCTTAAATCCGTTTATGGCTTTTACCAACGAAGAAGTTCTCTCCCAGCAGCTGGTTGCCTGCTTCAAGAAAGAGTTCCATATTTCCGAATCCGAAGTCCGCGATGCGGTCTCCGAAGGCTGGAAAGAATTAGAAGTTACACGCCTTGAGATGCAGAAAAAGGGTGAAGAAATATTAAAATATATGGAAGAAACCGGTCGTCGCGGTATTGTTCTGGCAGGACGCCCATATCATGTGGACCCTGAGATCAACCATGGTATTCCGGAACTGATCAACTCCTACGGTATCTGTGTACTGACAGAAGATTCTATCTCCCACCTTGGCAATCTCGAGCGTCCGCTCATCGTTATGGATCAGTGGATGTATCACAGCCGTCTTTACTCTGCAGCAAACTATGTAAAGACAAGAGATGATTTGGATCTCATCCAGCTAAATTCCTTCGGATGCGGTCTCGATGCCGTAACAACCGACTGCGTCAATGACATTCTGACAGGTTCCGGCAAGATTTACACCTGCCTGAAAATCGATGAAGTAAACAACCTTGGAGCAGCGCGTATCCGTATCCGTTCTCTTCTGTCTGCAATTCGCGTAAAAGAGAAAAAACACGAGAAGCGTGAAATCCATCCGGCAAATTACGAGCGTGTTATTTTTACAGAGGAAATGCGTAAAAACAACTACTCCATCATTTGTCCGCAGATGTCACCAATTCATTTTGATCTGCTCCTTCCTGCATTCCGTGCTGCTGGATACAATCTGGTCATTCCGGATATTCCTGCAAGAGAATGTGTAGATGTAGGATTAAAATACGTAAACAATGACGCATGCTATCCATCCCTTATTGTCATTGGTCAGATCATGAGTGCTGTAATGTCAGGCAAATACGATATGACAAAGACAGCTATCCTGATTTCCCAGACTGGTGGTGGATGCCGTGCAACCAACTACATCGGCTTCATCCGCCGTGCGTTGATCAAAGCCGGTTATCCGGATGTTCCGGTTATCTCCATCAACATGGTCGGACTGGAGAAAAACCCTGGTTTCAAAATTACACCTAGTCTCATTCAGCATGGTCTGTATGCGCTTGAGTTCGGTGATATCTTCATGCGCTGTCTCTATCGCGTTCGTCCATATGAGGCCGTGCCGGGTTCTGCAAACGCATTGCATGAAAAATGGAAGAAACGTGTTATGGAATTTGTTGGAAACACCAAAATTCTTTCTCACCGCAAATTCAAGAAGATGTGCCGTGAGATCATCCGTGACTTTGACAATCTTCCGATGACCGACGAGAAGAAGCCTCGCGTCGGTGTTGTTGGTGAGATTCTTGTCAAATTTCTTCCTGCAGCCAACAATTATATTGTTGACCTGCTCGAATCCGAAGGTGCGGAAGCTGTCGTACCAGATTTGACAGACTTCCTGCTCTACTGCTGTTATAACCAGAACTTTAAGGCAGATTATTTAGGTGCCACACAGAAATCCAAACGCATCAACAATATGCTGATTCATTTCTTTGAGTGGATCCGTAAAGCTGCCAGGGATGAACTTGCAAAGAGTAAACATTTTGAGCCTACTGCTTACATTCAGGATCTCGCAAAGGATGCAGAACACATTGTATCCATCGGCAACCAGACTGGTGAAGGCTGGTTCCTGACCGGCGAGATGTTAGAGCTGATCCACCAGGGTGCTACAAACATCGTCTGCGCACAGCCATTTGCATGTCTGCCAAACCATATTGTAGGTAAGGGTGTGATCAAGGAAATTCGTCATGAATATCCGGGTGCTAATATTGTAGCGATTGATTATGATCCGGGTGCATCTGAGGTAAATCAGCTGAATCGAATTAAATTGATGCTCTCTACTGCACAGAAGAATCTCAAGAAAGAGATAAACAAATAAAGTGTACGTTAAAAGGACTGCCGGAAAACGGCAGTCCTTTTAACGTAAGTCTATACGCGCCTCATCTTTTTATTCTTTACGTAAGTAGTTCCATTTGAAGATTGCACTTCCAATAATGATCAGATATCCCACCAGACTCATCCAATCCGGAATCTGCCCGAAGAACACAAATCCCAGCAATGCAGCAAACAGCACCTGGGTATAATCAAATACTGAAATTTCCTTTGCCGGTGCTTTTGTATATGCCTTGGTTATAAAGATCTGCCCTCCGGCAGCACTGACTCCCGCCATCAGCAGACAAAGAAGCTGCACCGCTTTCATCGGCTGAAATTCTGAGATCAGAAACGGAACTGTACACAGGCAGGAAAATGTCGAAAACACCATGACGATAATCGGTCCACGTTCTCCCTTTTTGCCAAGTTTGCGCACAAATGTATAAGCAATGCCAGCTCCAAGACCGCCAGTTACTCCGATCATTGCATTGACAAACTGCATATTAAATGCCGGTTTTACAACAAACACAGCACCGATAAATGCCACTGCAACACATGCCCATTCTACTTTGTTTGCTTTCTCCTTTAAGATAAAATAAGACATCAGTATTGCAAAAAATGGTGACAGCTTATTTAAAATATTTGCATCTGCAATATTCATGTGATCAACGGCATAAAAGTTGCAGATTAATCCCACCGTGCCACAAAAGCTTCGCATAAGCAAATCCGGCCAGCTGCCTTTCTGTACATGAAATCCTTCTTTTGTACGTGCAAGCATAAATGCAGCCACAAGAACAGCCACTGCATTTCGAAAGAATGCTTTCTCCATGGTAGGCAAATCACCCGACAAACGTACAAAAAAGCTCATCGAGGCAAAGAAAAATCCTGCCAATATGATAAATAAAATTCCCTGTTGTTTCTCTTTCATTATTTCCACTTACTTTCTATCTACAATTCTTTACATATATTTTTTATTTCTAAGCATCAGCGTTCTTTGCTTTCCGTGCGATTCTATGATACTGCGGCCGGATTGTAAGTTCCGGAATCACAGTTCCTTTGGGCTGTTCTAACAGAAAGCGCACTGCCTGTGCAATCTGCTCGCTTTCTAAATAGCATCCTGCTTCTTTTGCACAGGTGAAATCCGCATCCCGATACAAATCCGTATCTGTCATATCTGGATGTATTGTCGTTACCTTAATCCCGTACTTTCGCGCCTCTTCAAAAAGGCTTGCGCCAAAGCTGGTCAGTCCTGCTTTTACTGCACCATATGCACAGCCATGCGGATTATTCTGTTTTGCTGTGATGGAGGAAACATTGATGATATGTCCTCTGTTTTGTTTTAACGTGCGAAGCAGACGATTCGTCAGGATCATCGGCACTTCCAGGTTGGTGCGCACCAATGTCTGAATCTGTTTTACGTTCAATTCTTCATGCAGTCCATAATATCCAACACCGGCCGCATTGACTAAAATATGCAGTTGCGTACTCTTTGCGATCCCTTTTGCCATATCGCACATTCGCTGCGTTTCTAAAAGGTCACAGACCTTTGCATGGAACAAGGGTTGTGTTTCTATATAGGAAGCAACCTCTGCTTTTGAAAAATTACGGCCGAATCCATATACCTCATATCCAAGATTACACAATTCTTTTGCAATGGAAAATCCAATGCCGGAACTTGCTCCCGTTACAATTGCACTCTTTTTCTGTTGCATTATCTTTTTCACTCCCTGTCCAAAAAAATACGATTACGCGGAATACGCTTTTCCAGCTCTTCCACCAGATACTGTTCCATCCGTTCTAACAGAGACCTGGGATACTGATATATGCCGCCTTCATTGACAAACGGGAACTGCACAATCACGGAATCCGGCTCCACACGCCTTATTTTTTTCATGTAATCCTGTGAAATGCGGAATGCACCAACACTCACATCCATCACATCCGAAAAGCGACAACCTTTTTCAACAAATGCCTGATCAAATGCTTCCAACAGATTTCCATAATATTCTTTCCAATTTGGCAGATACAGCATCGGATCAAAACACAGCCGCACAGCAAATCCTCTTTTGACTCCTTCAGCAGCACAGGCAATACGTGCTTTTGCCGACGGTGTCTTTTTCTCACTGGCTGCAATAATTTCCTCTGGAGCTACAGTAAATGCGTAAATAACATTGGATGCTGGTTCACACTGCTCCCACATCTCCATACGCGCACTTTTTGTTCGAATCTCTATTTTCAAATTTCCATGCTTTTTTGCAAAATCTGCCCATGCTGACGCATATCCTGTCAGGGAATCCATCGCCAGAAGATCCGCATCATAGGACACGCACAAATAGATTTCACTCTTTGCCAGCATCTCTTCGAGCTTTTCAAAATAATCTTCAAGATTGACAAATATGACCATATGCCCGGACGGATACATGCCTTTCAGATAACAATAACTGCAATCGAACATGCAGTTCATCATTGTCGAACAGTAATAGAAATGCTCATTTCCAAAATCCTGACAGGGTTTCGCCCCCTCATAAATAAAATGATCTTCTTTCTTAGCAAGAATCAGATTCTGCGCCTGATGCTGCTGGACATATTGTTGTCCTCTCCGGCAAAACACATCTTTATAATGTCCAATGGAAATCACTTGTGCATTTGGAAAATGCGCCAGAATTTTCTGCGTTCTGGGATGTGAAAGAATACGTTCCTCCACATATATATGGGAAAAAGCACTGTTATAACCATTTTGTGCGTAATTCATTGAGTATTCTGCTCCCTTCCCTTTTATCTTTACATGGTAGTTTTTCACTGTCGTAAAACGGCGCAAGCAATGTGTTTACATCTATACCGGCAAGCTTCCAGTATCGCATCAGCTGACGCACGGTAGCTTCCATTGTTTTTGAACAATGCAGATCTTCTGCCAACTGTCTTACACGATCTTCAAAAGCCGTCTCCTGCATAGCCAGCTTCCACTCTTCCTCCTGAATATTCGTCTGTAATTTTTCATCCAAATACGCGGCAATTTCTTCTCCTGCCTGATTCATAATGTTGCAGAAGCGTTTTTGAAATTCCTTCGGATCCTCAGCATGAATATCTCCATGATCTGTGACAGCCTTTAGAAAAAGCATCTGATGCGGTCCATAATAAAAAGCTGCTCCTTGATAGAAAGCTGCCGCCTCCATGTCATAAATACAATCGTCAGCCAAATTCTCCAGCTTTTCCTTTTCTACCGTATGTAGGCAGGCTTCCGCAAACGGATGCTGGTATAACATGTCCGGATAAAATGTACGTGCCGTCAACTCTTCTACAATCTTGTTACACATAAATATACTTCCCACCGCACAATTCTTCACCGCACAACTTCCATAATTCACAATAATATCTTCCGCTTTTGGCGGATACAAAGCCGAAAGTTCTGCTATCGCTACTACCATATTGATTTTACCGACTCCGGTAATTACTACCCGGATATCCTTTTTTTCATTGGAAAACATTTGAAAATGCGTTACTTTAGCATCCTTTTTCAGTTCGAAATATTGTATCAGATATTGCGCTTCTGCATAAAGCGCACAATAAATTGTGATCACCGTTGTTCCTCTTGTTTCTATCTTTTTCAGGTTTCATAACCTGTTCCATCTATCTCTTGAACGTAAGCCCATGCAAAATTTGCTTTCAGCAAATAGGCTGACGCTGCATACCAAATTTTTCATAGAAAACTTGGTACTATCTACAATATATTCTAATTTTTCTCGTTCTGCAAGGAGATATTTATAAGGGTTCCAAGTAATTATTTCTGATTTTTTTGAATATAAAAGAGAGCGAGCCACCGCTTTCGCGATGGCTCGGATTTACACTAGGAGCAAAGTTTCCTTTGCGGAGATAATATTTATAGAAAACGGTTTTAACCGATTTTCCCGATTTTATACAGCTGCGAGAGCTTTGCCAAGCGCCTCACATGCAGCTAATGCATCAGCATCCGGTGCTTCCTGACAGATAACGCCTTCGCCACCGCTGATTGTTGCACCAGCACCACTCATGCGCTCTTCCCAATCACGCATCCACTGGCCATCGCCCCATCCGTAAGAGCCGAACAGACCAATTGTCTTTCCTGAACAGATGCCTTCTACATCTGCAACAAATGGCTCCATCTCAGCTTCTTCCAAGACTTCAGCGCCCATAGCAGGGCATCCTAAAGCAAATGCCTTGCACTCTTTTAAAGCATCTAATGTAGCATCGCCAACATATACAACAGAAACATCTGCACCTGCATCACTTGCACCCTTACCGACTGCCTCTGCCATTGCCTGCGTATTTCCTGACTGTGACCAATAAACCACACATACTTTACTCATTTTCTTTTCCTCCTAAACAGCTATTTCTTTTATACTTTCATCCCGGTAAATTTCAAAGATCAACCGGATTCCAATATCATTTGCCAACAGACGAATCAGTGTTTCTCTTGCTTCGTCATATCGTGTAAAAATGTGTTTCTTTGCTGGAACATCCGCATATACTTTCCAATATCCGGAATACAGATAATTCTTACCGTTATTTTCCATAAAGCCGACCACATCTTCTACCGGATATCCAAGGAGCAGCCCCATCTCATGAGGGAACTGCTTTCCCTGGTTCATATGTACCTGATATTTTTTGCGAAAACTATGTAATACGTTCTCCAAAGAAAAATCCTCGTATCCAAGCTTTCTGAGCAACTGCTGTACTTCCGGCTTAAATATGTAAGCTTCCAGCTTGGCTTTACGATATAAGAGGAAGGCGGTTTTCTTTGTTGTCCGCATAACACAAAAACAGGTAATTCCGGATCCCTGTACAAGATCCATAACCAGGTCTTCGTTTTCAGCTGCAACCATGAGCAGATTTGAAATCTTGATTCCTGTAATCAGTGGGGCACACTGCAATGCAAGCTGAAACTCAACGCTGTCCTGATTCATTGTTCCCATCATGCGAAAAATTTCCTGGCACATAATCCATCTCCTTACATGTGAGTTAGTTATCTCTAACGCATATTAAATATAACTAATTCAGAACATTTTGTCAAGGCTGTTGTTTGAAAAGAATTCTCAATAAACAAGTTCAAAAAGTATAAAAAAGAAGACCCACATACTTTTTGTATGCAGATCTCCTTCGTATTATACACTGATTTTGTACATATTTTTCCGACTGATTGCACCGATATCTTCTAACGTATTGATCATACGATATACTGTGGCTGTACCGATTGACGGGTCCTTTTTGGATGCCCGGTAATAAATCTCTTTACAGCTTGAGCACTCATCTTCAAGAATGATATCCAAAAGCATCAGACGCTGCTTTGTAATTCGGCAGCCGTCCTCTTTCAGCCGCTCGATGATGATTTGTTTTTGTTCCTGCTGTTCTGCTGACATAACTGCCTCCTTTGAATCTTATTTTGTAGCGATTTTTACATTTTCCTCTAATGTTGTACTTTCCTTATAAGGACGAACAAGCATATAGATAAATCCGATAATGATAGCGATTGCTACGATTGTCCAGAATCCAAATGTTGCCGCACCTGTGAATAATCCACCGATCTGGAAGATACATAAAGATACAAGGTATGCAAGACCACACTGGTATCCGATTGCAAACCAGAACCATTTTGCGTTGTTCATCTCACGCTTGATTGCTCCCATTGCTGCGAAGCAAGGTGCACATAAGAGGTTAAATACTAAGTAAGAGTATGCTGCGATTGCAGTCATGTTTGCAGAAAGGTTTGTCCAGATTTCTTCTCCGGCCTCTCCGACTTCTCCATAGTGGAATAGGATACCAAATGTACCTACTACGTTCTCTTTTGCTACTAATCCGGTAACAGCTGCCACTGCAGACTTCCAGTCTCCCCATCCAAGTGGAATGAAAATCCATGAAATGCCTTTACCGATAGCTGCCAAGATACTATAATCGATTTCTTCATCAGAGAGCATACGGAAGGATCCGTCTACAACTCCGAAGTAAGTTGTGAACCATACTACGATGGTAGATAACAAAATGATTGTTCCGGCTTTCTTGATGAAAGACCATCCACGCTCCCACATGCTGCGAAGTACGCTGCCTACAGTTGGAAGATGGTAAGATGGAAGCTCCATAACGAATGGTGCCGGTTCTCCGGAGAACATCTTTGTTTTCTTTAAGATGATACCAGAGCAGATGATTGCTGCGATACCAACAAAATATGCAGACCATGAAACCCATCCTGCGTTATCAAAGAATGCACCTGCGATCAAAGCGATAATTGGAAGCTTTGCTCCACAAGGAATAAATGTGGTTGTCATAATTGTCATACGACGGTCACGTTCGTTTTCAATTGTACGGCTGGCCATAACACCAGGAACACCACATCCTGTACCAATCAGCATAGGAATGAATGATTTTCCTGATAAACCGAATTTACGGAAAATACGGTCCATGATAAAGGCAACACGCGCCATGTATCCGCATCCCTCAAGGAATGCAAGGAAGATGAATAATACAAGCATCTGTGGTACGAAACCAAGTACAGCACCGACACCGGAGATAATACCATCAACGATCAATCCGCTCAGCCATGCAGCACATCCAATGTTGTCAAAGAATGACTGTGCACCAGGAATAATCCACTCACCAAATAAAGTATCATTTGTCCAGTCTGTTAAGAACGCTCCAACGGTTGTTACGGAAACATAGTAAACAACGAACATAATCAATGCAAAAATTGGTAATGCAGCAAAACGGTTTGTTACAATCTTATCGATCTTGTCAGAAGTTGTAAGCTTTTCTTTTCCGGTTGCTTTCTTTACACATTTTCCAATGATAGAAGTGATGTATGTATATCTTTCGTTTGTGATAATACTCTCTGTATCATCATCCATCTTCTCTTCCAATGCATTGATTTCTGCTGATACATCCGGAACAGCTGAAAGCTGATCCGAAATTTTTGAATCACGCTCGATCAATTTGATTGCGAAGAATCTCTTCTGTTCTTCTGCAACTGTGCTTCCAAGCTTATCCTCTACTGTGCTGATACAGTTCTCTACATCAGCCGAAAATGCATGTACACGATTAACTGCTTTCTTCTGCTGTGCTGCAGCTACTGCTTTCTCAGCAGCCTTTGTTACGCCAGTTCCTTTCAAAGCAGAGATTTCAACTACTTCGCATCCTAAAGCATCACCTAATGCTTTGATATTGATCTGGTCACCGTTCTTTGTAACAAGATCCATCATGTTGACGGCCATAATAACAGGGATACCAAGCTCAATAATCTGTGTTGTAAGATAAAGGTTACGCTCAATGTTCGTTCCATCAATGATATTGATGATTGCGTCCGGACGCTCACCGATCAGGTAATTTCTGGCTACCACTTCCTCCAATGTGTATGGAGATAAGGAATAGATACCAGGTAAATCCATGATCACAACATCCTTGTGTCCCTTTAATTTTCCTTCTTTTTTCTCGACTGTTACGCCTGGCCAGTTACCAACATACTGGTTTGCACCGGTCAACGCATTAAACAACGTTGTCTTACCGCAGTTTGGGTTACCTGCGAGTGCAATTTTAATTGACATATGATTTCTCCTTCTATTTGCTATCTTCTTACTGTACTTCGATCATTTGTGAATCCGCTTTTCTTAACGAAAGCTCATAGCCTCTTACGGTTACTTCGACCGGATCGCCAAGAGGTGCGACTTTACGAACGTAAACTTCTACACCCTTTGTAATGCCCATGTCCATGATTCTTCTCTTGACAGCGCCTTCGCCCGTAATCTTCGTTACGGTGACTGTCTGACCGATTTTAGCATCTTTTAAAGTCATGTTTTTACTCCTCTTTTCTTATTAGTATTATATGAAAATGTGATTTGCCAGTTCGCGACCAATGGCTACGCGGGCACCTTTCACATTTACAATCATATTTCCGGCTGCTTCTGAAACAACAGTCACGAGCCCACCAGCTACAAAGCCCAGTTCCTCTAAATGTCTGCGAACCTCATCTTTTCCACCGATTCGTTGAATTGTTACTTCTTTGCCTTTCGGCGACATTGTAAGTGGCATCATACTCTCCTTCTTTCTTGATAAAGTTTTTCACTTCTCACGTTGGTTAGTATACGCTAACGTTTATTAGATGTCAATGTCTTTTTTTCGTTTTTTCCAATTTTTGTTAGTATTTTCTTATTCTTATTAAACATCACTTATCATTATCATTTGTTGCTAACATCTCTTTTTTACAACTGATTTTTCTTATAAAACACTGATTTTTCTTATATAAAACTCATTCGCATTTCTTTAAGAACAAAGCCTGATTTTATTGCACAAACATCCATAAATTGCTATATTATAGAAGATACATATATTCCATTTTGTACGTAAGCGTTTCTTAGTTGAAACGCTTTTCATTTATTTATTATAAGGGGGATATTTTATATGAGTAATCAATTTCAAAAGACAGCAAACCGTGTCACATCGGTAAGTATCATTGGCAATCTTTTGCTCTCTGCATTCAAGTTGATTGCAGGACTGCTTGCCAATTCCGGCGCCATGATCAGTGATGCCGTACATTCCGCATCAGATGTCTTCAGCAGTATCGTTGTCATCATTGGTATCCATGTTTCATCCAAAGAATCCGACAAAGAACATCCATATGGTCATGAGCGACTGGAATGTGTTGCAGCGATCATCCTTGCTGTCATCCTTTTCATCACAGGTATTTCCATAGGTATATCCGCAGTCAAAACAATTGCAAGCGGACATTATGCCGATCTGGCCGTCCCTGGTATCCTTGCTCTCGTGGCTGCTGTAATCTCCATCGCTACAAAAGAAGCGATGTTCTGGTACACCAAAGTTAACGCGACCCGTATAGATTCCGCTGCACTTATGGCAGATGCATGGCACCATCGTTCCGATGCACTCTCCTCTGTCGGCGCTTTAGTCGGTATTGCCGGTGCACGTCTCGGATTTCCGATCTGCGATTCGATTGCCAGCCTTGTCATCTGTGTCTTTATCGTCAAAGCATCCTATGATATTTTCCATGACGCGGTTGATAAAATGGTCGACCATTCCTGTAACGAAGGTGATGAGCAGCTTTTAAGAGACTGTATCTGTGAAGAAGAAGGTGTTCTTCGTATCGACGATCTGCGCACACGTGAGTTTGGCAACAAAATCTATGTCGATGTAGAAATCGCCGCAGATGGTGATCGTCCGTTAAAAGAAACACATGCCATTGCCGAACGTGTCCATGATCATATTGAAAAAAAATTTCCAAAAGTAAAGCATGTTATGGTACATGTTAATCCTTTTGAATAATCCGAATTTCATCCGAATTTTACCTCCGAATTTTATTTTGAAATATATCTTTTCATATTTATTAGTTCATGTTATACTATTAATAAGTGTGAGTAAAATTTTTCTATGCATGGAGGTAATCATATAATGTACGATGTGATAATCATTGGAGCAGGTCCTGGTGGTATTTTTTCTGCCTATGAGCTGATGCAAAAAAATAAAGATTTAAAAATTGCAGTATTTGACGCAGGTCATTCTCTCGAAAAGCGTCATTGTCCAATTGATGGGGATAAAGTAAAGAACTGTATCAAATGTAAAACATGTGCGATCATGAATGGTTTTGGTGGTGCAGGCGCTTTCTCTGATGGAAAATACAATATCACCAACGATTTTGGTGGTACTCTTTATGAATATATCGGACGCAAGCAGGCGATTGATCTCATGGAGTATGTTGACAAGATCAATATGTCTCACGGTGGCGAGGGGACTAAAATGTACTCTACCGCAGGAACCAACTTAAAAAAGCTGTGTCTGCAGAATAAATTAAAACTGTTAGATGCCTCTGTTCGTCATCTCGGAACAGACATCAATTATATTGTTTTGGAGAATCTCTACAATGAAATGAAGGATCATATGGATTTCTTCTTTGATACTCCAATTGAAAAAATTGAAATATTAGATAATGGCGATTACCGCGTCGACACAAAAGACAACAGCTACGACTGTAAGAAATGTGTCATCTCCGTCGGACGAAGTGGAAGTAAATGGATGGAAACTGTCTGCAATGATTTAAATATTCCGACCAAATCCAACCGTGTGGATATTGGTGTACGTGTCGAATTGCCTGCAGTCATCTTCTCTCATTTGACAGATGAGTTGTATGAAAGCAAAATTGTTTACCGCACAGAGAAATTCGAAGATAATGTCCGAACTTTCTGCATGAATCCATATGGTATCGTCGTTAATGAAAATACAAATGGTATTGTAACTGTTAACGGACATAGTTATGAAAGTGCGGATCTGCGCACAGAGAACACCAACTTTGCGCTTCTTGTCGCAAAGCACTTCTCTGAGCCATTCAAGGACAGTAACGGATACGGCGAAAGCATCGCAAGACTTTCCAATATGTTAGGTGGCGGAGTCATCGTACAGCGTTTTGGAGATCTTGTACGCGGACGTCGAAGCAACACTAAGCGAATTGAAGAAGGCCTTGTCACCCCTACCCTCGCAGCTACACCAGGTGATTTAAGCCTTGTTCTTCCAAAACGTATTCTCGACGGAATTATCGAAATGATCTACGCTTTAGACAAGATTGCACCGGGAACAGCAAATGACGATACTCTCCTGTACGGCGTTGAAGTAAAATTCTACAATATGGAAGTAGAAATCGACGAACATTTACAGAGTAAGTATCCGGGTCTTTATATCATCGGCGACGGAAGTGGCGTTACACATTCTCTGTCCCACGCGTCAGCATCCGGTGTATATGTAGCAAGACATATCGCAGAAACAATTTAAATTACACGAAAAAGGAGCCTTTCGGCTCCTTTTCTTTACTTCAAATTGCTTTTTAGTGTAATCGTGCTCTCTCCATTACCGCCACCCGGCTGATAAGGTCCAAAACATACAACGACATTTCCGTCTTTGTTCAGGTAGAATTGAAAATCTTTCATTTTGGTATCTTTCAGAATTTCATCCTGCCCAAGTGTTCCAAGTTCACCATTCTTTTTTTCATATTTTGCAAGAATCTTTTTTCGAATTTTTGTATTGCTTCCAGATACGACATCTGAAATACCTAGCTTCTTTCCTGTTTTCAAATCAAACGTCATACCATCTGTCCAGATATTGGATACGCCACCTGCGAACCAGTAATGATCATAGGAAAAAGATATATAACCCTTTTGATTGTATCTTACCTTACACGTAGATGTCAGTTCATATACTATCTTCCGATTCGCAGCATCATCTTTGCTGTCGGTTTTGACATAATCCCAGAGATTGTCTTTTTCTTTCTGCGACGCTGTGTATCCCGCTTTCAACACCTTATTAATCTTTTTCACAGCCTTTGAAGTTCCAATCAGTGTTGGCATCGTATACGTATACTTGCCTTTGATTTTTCCTGATTTATAACTTTCCGAATAGTCAATCGTCAAATATGATATATTGTTTTGATTATTCCCAGTATAAACTTTCGGCGAAGCCTGCACTTTGCCAGCCGACAGTCCTGTAATTGTCAGTACTGCAGCCAGACATAATGCAAGCACGCTCATCTTTCTTTTCATAATTTTCCTCTTTTCACAGAAAACCTGATACTATTATTTCTGCTCGCGACTTTCGTTACGATACTGAATTGGCGTCATATCAAAACTCTTTTTGAATGTACGGTTAAAATGTTCTACATTCTGATATCCTACAGCATAAGCAATATTCTCAACTGTCATATTTCCGTTTTTCAGAAGGGTCTTCGCACGTTTCATACGAATATGTGCCACGTGCTCTCCAAATGTCTTTCCGGATTTATCCTTAATATACTTGGATACATATGGCTCAGATAAATGGAACTGTTCTGCAACGCTCTCCAATGTAACAGTCTGATAGTTGTTCTGAATATAATTCAGCATAGCAGTCAGACGTTCATCCTGTCCTTCTTCATTCTGCTGGATCTGTGGCAATTTGTTCACTGCTACAACCAGCGCACTGATAGATGCCTTGATGATATCTTCATCCATACCAACACCCCAGTAATTCTTACCATCACAGGTAATTCCCACATATGCGATGGCTTTTGAAGAAGAACCATGAGAAAGTGCATGTTCCTCATAAGTGGACAACTCATAGCTGATGTCAAAGAACTGCTTTAATGTATTGCTGACGGCATCCAGACGACCGTTACCATTTGCATCTACAACCGTTGTCTTTCCTCCAAAATTAATGCTTGCCTCAGCCATAATTCCATCATTCTGTTTAAAATGACATTCTCCAACGGTAAAGTAAGGTATACGGTTCACATAATTTTCCTCAAAAATCTCATATACCCACTGTGGAGAAAGTTCCTTATGTTCCTCATCAGAAACCTGCTTTACGGCATATCCAACTTCCTCTCGCATTGCAACAGGCATAGAAATAGAAAAGTTCTGTTTCAGAATATAACTGATTCCTCCCTTTCCGGACTGGCTGTTGATACGGATAACATCGCTGTCGTAAGTTCTTCCCACATCCATTGGATCAATCGGAAGATATGGAACGGTCCATGTCTTAAGCTGCTTTTCTTCTCTCCATGCCATGCCTTTTGCAATGGCATCCTGATGCGACCCGGAAAATGCAGAGAATACAAGATCTCCGGCATACGGTGCACGATCATTTACCTGCATTCTTGTCAGACGCTCATACTTTTCACGAATCTCTGGCATATTAGCAAAGTCAAGCTTCGGATCGATACCATAGGAGAACATATTCATGGCAAGTGTAATAATATCTACATTACCGGTACGCTCACCATTTCCGAACAATGTACCCTCGATACGGTCAGCACCTGCTAAAAGTCCCAACTCAGCATCGCTGACACCACAGCCTCTGTCGTTATGCGGGTGAAGGCTTAATACTACATTGTCACGGTATTTCAGGTTCTTGCTTACATATTCAATCTGTGTTGCAAATACATGTGGCATAGCTGTCTCAACCGTTGCAGGAATATTGATGATTGCCTTCTGCTTCTCACTTGGCTGCCATACATCAAGAACCGCATTGCAAACCTCAACAGCATATTCTACTTCTGTACCATGAAAACTCTCCGGGCTATACTCAAAAGAAAAATCTCCATCTGTCTCAGATGCCAGTTTCTTTAATAATTCTGCTCCATCTACGGCAAGCTTCTTAATCTGTTCCTTATCTTTCTTAAACACCTGTTCTCTCTGAGCCACAGACGTAGAGTTGTACAGATGAATTACTGCATGTGGTGCACCTTTGACTGCTTCAAATGTCTTTTTAATGATATGTTCTCTGGCCTGTGTCAGTACCTGTACAGTCACATCATCCGGAATCATATCACGCTCAATCAATGTACGCATAAAAATGAACTCTGTCTCAGATGCTGCCGGAAAACCAACTTCGATTTCCTTAAATCCGATATCCACAAGCATCTGGAAGAATTCCAGCTTCTCATCCAGGCTCATTGGCTCAATCAGTGCCTGGTTGCCATCTCTTAAATCTACCGAACACCAGATAGGTGCCTTCTCTATGTAATCTTTCTTTACCCAGTCATACTCACATACTGGTGGAAGGAAATACTGTCTCTCATACTTGTCAAAATTCTTCATAATGTTCCTCTTTTCTAAAATTAAAATATATCAACAACTATGATAGAATTTTATCACAGTTGTTGATATATTCAATGATTAAATTTAAACAATTTAGTTGATTTTTTTTAATATTAAATATTTACATAATCAGTCTCTGTCACTCTAGCGTCTTCTTTCTATGTGATTTTGCTCATAATACTGTTTCTTTTCCTGATACATTGCCTCATCCGCACGGTCAAGATATGTATCCATATCCTCTGGTTCTCTCCAGGATGCCACAATTTTACCGATGCTGATTTCTAATTTTTCTTTCATTGGAGAGTCGTGACAAAGTTCTTCCAATTTCATTCGGATCAATTTTTCATCCACACCACTGCCTTCCACAGTCAGAAATACAAATTCATCTCCGCCATATCGGAATGCAATACTTTGTTCACTCTCTAATGCTGCCAAAGCTCTGCCTGTTGTCTGAATCGCCCAATCACCAGCCTGATGTCCATAAGTGTCATTAATATATTTTAACCGATTAATATCACAGAAAATAAATATGGTATTCCGCTTTTTCGAACAGTTACTATGATAAAACTCCTGTCCAAGATCTTCCATTCCGAAACGGTTATAAATTCCCGTCAATTGGTCAATCCGATACATTTTCTGCAACTTTTGATTCACAATAGCATACTGCTGTCTTTGAATATAATTTTCCATTGCATAGCAGGTTGTCCGGAAAAAAGCCTCTAGCAAACCATTTTCAAATATCTTATCCATACCAACAACCTTACAGTAACCCATCTGATGTTGCTGATAATGAAGTGGCATAAATACCCGAATCTGGCTACTGTCCTGCCCTTCTTTCTTCCGATCAAGTACAAGATGCTGACAGCTTCGATAACTGTGTTCCTTGTGAGAAAGTAAATCTCCCGAAAGTAAAATCTGAACCATTTGTGCCCCATTTTTTTCGAGAAAATCAGCCACCTTGTCCAAAAGCTGATCTAAAGAAACCTGACCGACAATTGATTCTTCCATAGAATCAAATTGCGCACAAATCTGTCGTTCCTGAAACATTTTCATGAACATCTTTTTACGAAAAGCAGCATTATCTTCCGCCTCATGAACATTTTGGCATCCACATGTTCGCCCAATAATAATTTTGTACGGACTATACCTGTGAATAGGATTTGCATATTTTTTTTCCACCATCTCATGTAACAGCTTCACTCCGTCAAAAGCGACTTCTTCCCTTGGTCTCCGAATAGAAGTAATCGTTGGTGAAAAGAGTTCTCCATCATAATAATGATCAAATCCGGTTACTGCAATCTTATTCTGTAAAGGTGTATCCGACAAACCATCAATAATTCCCGCTGCCATTACATCATTTGCACAAACGACCGCCTGTGGAATTTCTTTCTGCTGTTCATAAGCAAGTAACAGATCTGTGGCATACTCCATTCCGTCACTATACTCATAAATCCCATCACGTATCCACTGTGGCATCATGACAAGTCCATGTTTTTCTATATAATCCACGGTCGCATTTTTTCGTAAATCTGCCTCACAGGTATCCGTATAACCACCCAAAAAACCAAAGGTACGAATTCCATGTACTGAAAAAAGATGGTCTACCATATCCTGCATACCATTCCACTGATTCATTGCGGCACTAGACATATATGGGATCAATTCTTCCAAAGTCACACAAGGCCTTCCACTGTCCAGAATCCATTCGATCATTTTATTTTTAATGTCGCCTTCTTTGACTGTAGTGCTCGGAAATATAATGCCATCATACTCTTTTAAATTTGCAAGCTTAAAGAATGAAAATTCTGACTTATCGACACTGTTTCCCGAACCAAGCTTCGCATAACAAGTATATATGTCGATTTCATCTCCAAATTTATTCTGCGCATTAACCAGTCCACCATATAAATAGCGCAGATATTCTTTGTTCCATCCTGTCACAAAAACCGCTATCTTCATATGTAAATCCCCTGCCTTCGAACATCCCTTTAAAGACCTTCATCCTTTTCTTTTATCATACCATAATTTTTACCGTCTTACACTTATTTTTTCTTGATTTTTCTGCGTCTGCGACGTCTTCTCGGCTTCTGTCCGTTCTCTGCACGATACGCCTGGATTGTCTCCCAGATCTTCGTGTAATCACGCTCGAAAAGTTCCTCTGAAAGCTGTAATGCCAGACACTCTTTCGGAACCATTTCTACAATCTTATCTGCCACAAAGCGCTTACTTTTGGCTTTGTAGGCAGGCATCTCATTCAGTTCCTGAATATGGGCCAGTTCCGGTCTCCACAAAATTTCGATTTTGTTCGTCCACTGCATGCCAGTATTTAATTCTGGCTCACGCATCCTGTAAAAATCAATGCCCGTCTCCGTCTGTTCCACGGTTATGATTCCCCAGTGCTCCGGGACATGTTCTGCAATATTGGCTCCATGTTTTGTACCCACAACAACATAATTGTAATCATAATAGAGATCATAATCCTGAATCTGCCGCTCCAGCCGCACATAGGAATCTGCATCGCTTTTGATTTCGATTCCGTACAAAGCATCCGGAACAACCATCACAATATCCGCACGTGACTGTCCCATTACCTGTTCTTCCAAAAATCTTACTTTTCCATATGTCTCTTCCAGGAATTCAAAAAGAGGTTCCCGGATATCTTTATCGTATAACATTATTTCTGCAGTTTTGCATCTGCCTTTGCCTGAAATTTATCATTAAAAACTACAAAGCGCTCATGCTCTCCCTCTCCGATCAGTCCGGCTTCATCAAAAGCTTTCACTGTAAATGTAAGGGCGCGTCCGTCTACTTTTACAAGTTCTGTCTCACATGTAATTTTCATTCCTACCGGAGATGCCGCTACATGTTTTACATTCATAAGAGTTCCTACGGTTCCGCTTCCTTCTTCCAGATAAGGCTGTACGCTCTCCCAGGCAGTCTTTTCCATCAGGGCGATCATGGCAGGTGTCGCAAACACATCCAATGCACCGCTTCCCATTGTCTTAGCTGTATTTTCTTCAGAAACAACCACTTCCTGTGTACCTTTAATGCCTTCTTTTAACATATCGTAATACTCCTTTTTCTAAAATTTACCGCATACTATGGTACCATTTTTTCGGCATGATGTCCACAGTTTATAAACTTTTAAGAAATACAGAAATGCCCTGTTTTTCGGCATTTCCAGTGTTTTTGTTAGCACTCATCTAAAAAGAGTGCTGATTTTCTATTGACTTTTCCAAATGGCAGATATATCATTTTTTGTATCGAATACTTACGAATTAAAACAAAGGAGATGCATATACAATGACAAATAAACATGGTACTTTATCAATTGATAGCGATAATCTGTTTCCTATCATAAAAAAATGGTTATATTCCGACCACGATATCTTCTATCGTGAATTAATTTCCAACGGCTGTGATGCCATTACCAAATTAAAGAAGCTGGATATGATCGGTGAATATACTCTCCCTGCCGATTACAAAGCCAAGATTCAGGTAATCGTAAATCCGGAAGAAAAGACTCTGAAATTCATCGATAACGGTCTTGGAATGACCGCAGAGGAAGTTGAGGAATATATCAATCAGGTTGCTTTTTCCGGCGCAACTGATTTCGTAGAGAAATACAAAGACAAATCTGATGCAGATCAGATTATTGGTCACTTTGGTTTAGGTTTCTATTCTGCATTCATGGTTGCAGACGAAGTTACCATCGATACACTTTCTTATAAAGAAGGTGCGACAGCGGTTCACTGGGCAAGTGACGGTGGCACGGAATTCGATATGTCCGACGGAACAAAAGAAGGTGTAGGTACCGAAATTACTTTGTTCTTAAACGAAGACTGTCTGGAATTTGCCAACGAATACCGTGCGCGTGAAGTAATTGAGAAATACTGCTCTTTCATGCCAACTGAAATTTATCTGAGCAAAGCCAACGCTCCGGAAGAATATGAGACAATTGACAAAGAAGACAAACTGGATACCGATACCGTTGTAGAGGAAATACACGAGGAAGCTAAGACAGAGGAAAAGGAAAACGAGAATGGCGAAAAGGAAGTTGTAGAAGTTTCCCCTGCCAAAGATAAATTAAAAATTGTAAAGCGTCCGGTACCATTGAATGATACACAGCCTCTTTGGACCAAGAGCCCGAGTGAATGTACAGACGAGGATTACAAGGCATTTTACCGCAAAGTATTTATGGATTACAAAGAGCCTCTGTTCTGGATTCATCTGAACATGGATTATCCATTCAACTTAAAGGGTATCCTCTACTTCCCGAAGATCAATACCGAATATGATTCCATCGAAGGAACCATTAAGCTTTATAACAATCAGGTATTTATCGCAGATAACATTAAGGAAGTTATTCCAGAATTTTTAATGCTCTTAAAGGGTGTGATCGATTGTCCGGATCTTCCACTGAACGTTTCCCGTTCCGCTCTGCAGAATGACGGATTCGTAAAAAAGATTTCCGAATACATCACCAAGAAGGTTGCCGACAAACTGATCGGTATGTGCAAGACCGAAAAAGAAGCCTACGAAAAATATTGGGATGACATCAGTCCATTTATCAAATACGGCTGCTTAAAAGATACAAAATTCTGCGATAAGATGAATGATTACATTCTCTTCAAGGATATCAATGATAAGTATCAGACTCTGCCGGAACTCCTCGTTCCAGTAGAAGACGAAAAGAAAGAAACTGATGATTCCAAGGCTGATGATGCTGCAACAGAGGAAAGCAAGACCGACGATGCTGCAGAAGAAAAAGAGCCGGAACGCAGCACAATTTACTATGTAACAGATAAGGTACAGCAGGGTCAGTATATCAAGATGTTCAAAGAACAGAATATGAATGCTGTAATCTTAGACCATAACATCGATACTTCATTCATCACACAGCTTGAGCAGAGAAACGAACATTATCAGTTCAAACGTATCGATGCAGATGTCACAGATGCGTTAAAGAGTGATGATACTGCAGATCTCACCGAAGAGACTACTACACTCTCCGATCTGTTCAAAAAGACTTTGAATAACGATAAGCTTACTGTAAAAGTAGAATCTTTAAAAGATGCAGATGTTGCTTCCATCCTTACCCTTTCCGAGCAGGGAAGACGTATGCAGGATATGATGAAGATGTATGCTGCCGGTGGCATGGGCGGTATGGATCCAAACATGTTTGCAGCAGACCAGACACTTACCCTGAATGCAAACAATGCACTGGTAAAATATCTGTTCGAGAACAAAGACGGCGAGCACGCTTCTATGTTTGCAGAGCAGCTGTATGATCTGGCCATGCTTTCCAACCAGCCATTGTCTGCGGATGCAATGAGTAAGTTTGTAAAGAGAAGTAATGAAATTATGTTGTTACTCACAAAATAAAATGTGTCACAAAAAAATGGACTATGCACTTTAATTGGTGCGTAGTCCATTTTTTGTTTTATGTAATTTCATAATGTAGTTCACAATGATCGCCACAATACTTCCGATTGCAATTCCGGCAAACACATCCGTCGGAAAATGCACGAAGTTATACAGGCGTGAAAATGCGATCAGCGTTGCAACTGCAATTGCTGCTGCCCCCGCCTTTTTGTGATAGAACCATATGGTTACTGCTGCCGTGAAACTATTCATGGAATGCCCGGACGGGAATGAATAATCACTCGGATTCTTGACAAGCAGTGTTACGGTCGAATCGATCCAGCAGGGACGCTGTCTGCAAACGAGGTTCTTTAAGATTCCGTTTCCGATCACCAGTACGACAAGCATGGAAATGATCATCTGTACACCACATCTTCGCGTCTCTTTTTTTATCAGGCAAATGACCGATATGATAATCCACAGGATTCCTGCATTTCCCAAAGCGGATAATCCTACCATGATCGGGTCAAGAACCGGATTATGAATCTGCTGCATAGCGTAAAGCCAGTCAAACTCCCAATTCATCTATCAGTGTCCTTTCGTTTTACTATTCCAGGGTACCATTTATTCAAAGTATCTATCGTAGGTTTCAAAGAAACTGTCTGTTGTAAAGGACTGCATATCATCTAATTTGACCTCATCCCACAAGCTGTCATTTAACTGGAACGATGCGGAATCTACAAATTTCTGATATGCATCTTCGAACTGTTCTTTCTCCCGCTTTGTCCGAATCGTATCTTTGTTCTTTTCGGTTAGTTCTTTTTCCATCTTGTTCAGACACTTAATAAAATAATAGCCTCCATCTACCTTTATCATATCAGAGCATTCATCATTATTAAGATTGAACGCAATATCTTCCACTGCTTTTGGATATTCCCCTCTTGCCACGGTCCGGTCAACCTCACCGGAACAGTTGTAGTCCTGTGCCACAGTGGCGAATTCCGTTCCTTTCTTTAATAAGTCCTGCACTGTGCGCGCTGACTCCTCATCTGTCACAAAAATCTGCTGCACATGAATTACTCTGGCTTCGTCATCGCTCACTTCCTCGTCCACACCTTCCGTCAGTGTCTTATAGAGTTTTTCTGCAAGCGCATAATGTTCATATGCCGTAACAATATCTTTCTCTTTGACATCCATGTAAGACTTTTCTTCATTGGAAAGCGAATCATAATAAGATTCTGCCGCAGATTTTACCAGCTTTTCTTCTTCATCGGTCAGACTCATCTTCTTCTGCTGCGCAATCATATCCATACAGTAGATTCTTGCCAGTTCCTGTAATGTCACATCCTTGACATAATCCTCCAAAGAATCACTGCCGAAATCATATGGTTCTAAATCCATGCCATAAGCACGTCCGTACAGATTCCGGTAATTGCACATATACAGCTTGGCATATTTTAATTCGCATTTGTTATTATTGATCTGAAATACTGTTTTATGGCTGTGCAACTGTATGGTTTCCAATCGAATCTGTGTGTTTCCTACTGTACATCCCCCCAGATTGGATGACAGCAATCCCACAATTGCCAGTACACAAATCGCCTTACTTTTCTTCATATGCCTTCATCTATCCTTCTACGATCAGGAATCTTCCACTCGGAAGTGCAAATACTTCACTAGCCTCAAGGATTTCGTCATCGCTCATTCCTGCGATATCCATTCCTGCCTCATCAAAATAATCTTTAACATCTTTGAGGTTGTCGCATACGACTGCCATACAATCCTCTAAAAAGTTCTCTGCCTCTTCCAATGTATCTGCTACATTCTCTGGAAAAAGCTGCTGCTGATTCTCTAAAAAATAATTTAATACCTCATCATCATATTCATACATAACATCGCCCTCCTGTTTTGATATTTCTTTTATTTTTCAGAACTTGCGAATCGTTCCCTTGTATTCTCATATTATACCTGACAACGGTTTCTCCTACAACCGTAATTTCATGACTAAAAGGGAAAGGTACCATTTCACTCTATCGGTATTCCCAGATGCTGACTCCGAGCTTTTGCAGTTCCTGGTACAAACGCGCCACCGGAAGTCCTACCACATTGTTATAATCGCCACGTATCTCCTTAATATGGATAGCAAAACGCCCCTGTATTCCATAGCTTCCCGCTTTATCCATCGGATCACCGCTTTGAATATAACGGTCAATCTCCTCTTCTTTTAATGGATACATACAGACATCCGTCTTTTCAAAAAAGCAGTGTTCTCCGGTTCGACCTTCTTTATCAATGAACACAAATGTCACACCCGTATAGACACTATGCGTTTTTCCGGATAACATCGTAAGCATCCGCCTGGCATCTTCCTCATCTTTTGGTTTTCCAAGAATCTGATTCTCATAGGCAACTACTGTATCCGCTCCGATCACAAGAATATCCTGTGGGGTTGCAAGATCGGCATGCTGTTCATTATAAATAAGTACTCCGTAAGCTACTTCCTCTGCTTTTTGCCGGGACAATTCCATAACGACCGCCGACGGATCCGTCTCTGTGATTACTTCCTCTCCCTTTGCCGGACAGATTACAAACTCTGCCCCGATCTGTTCTAACAATTCTTTTCGCCGCGGCGATGCCGACGCCAAAATCATCTGACTCATATACGTACTACCTCCTGTAAGTGGAAAGAATAGAGTAAACATTCCTCCGCTTCTTTATGCACCGTTTCATTGGAAAAAACACGGCTTAATGCATCCGCGTACAGGCGCAACTGTGTCTCATAACGCATGACAAGTTCTTCGCCCTTTTTGATGCGGTCTGTTTTATAGTCCAGCAAAATGATATTGTCTTCTTCCATCCAGAACACATCAATGATTCCCTGTACGAGCACATCCTCATGTTGCATAACGAACGGTTTTTCCCGATACAGTTCCCCTTTGCACGCTGCTTTTGCCATACGCATGGCAACCGGGCTTTTTACAAAGCCTTCAATCGTTGCAGGAACAATCAGGTTATAATATTCTTCCATCAGCTCACCGGATGCTTTCATCCGATCCAGCTGTTCTGCCACAAACTGCTGCACTGCTTTTGCATCCGTTTGATCGATTTTGGCCAAAGCCATAAAATCCAGACACTCCATCACACGATGCACTGCCGTTCCACGAAGTGCACCCGGATTCACCAGCGATACGGTAGTCTCTTTTTCGTCCCCTTCTCTGGCAAAATCCGGCACATAAGATTCATGTTCTTCCAGCAGGAATTCCGGCACCTGCGCTTCACCCTCCGTCTGATCGTACTGTAATACCATGGAAGCATGCTTTAATTCCGAAACCGAATATTTGCTTTTGCGTCCCGCCTGGCTTTTATAAGGGTATTCGTAGGAAAACAGTTTCTCATACTTTTGCACATCCTCAAGATTAGCATTCTGTATATGCGCCATAAGCTCCTGATAATCCATCTGCTTTTCTGCAACTTCTTTTACGGTCTCCCAGACAATCTCCCTTGGATCCGTCCATGTAATCGTGTACTTATCCGGATAAGACAGCATTGCCGGCAGTACCCAGTCCAGATAACTGGCAGCGCCCACACGCTCACGATAACCAATCGGTTTCTTCGCAATTGTGTTTCCGGTGTATTTTCCTATCGTCTTTTCCCCGTCCTTAATTACACCTGTGAGGATCAGTTTCTCCTTTGCACGGGTCAGTGCAACATACAGAACACGAAGTTCCTCTCCGAGATTTTCCCTGCGCAGATTGTCTGCGATTGCCGAACGGAAGAGACAGTTTTTCTTTACCTTGGGCTTACCGGAAATCTCACAGATTCCCATACCGAGATCCGGATGCACTACCAGTTTGTCATTGGTATCCATCTGATTAAAATGTTTTGCCATGCCCGATACAAACACAACCGGAAATTCCAGACCTTTACTTTTATGGATTGTCATAATGCGAACAACATCCGCATTCTCTCCGGTCGTATCCGCCTCACCATAATCGATCTCGTATTTCTGCAACTGATCGATATACCGCACAAAATGAAACAGTCCGCGATAACTTGTCTTTTCATAGTCCACCGCCTTTTCAATCAACATCTGCAGATTGGCCCCCCTGCGGTCTCCGGCAGGCATCGCCTGTGCATAATTGCCGTATCCGGTCACCGCCAGGATCTTTTGTATCAGTTCATGAATCGGCAAATCCCGTTCCTGACGCAGGCTGGAATAATTCTCATAGAATTCTGCCAATGGACCTTCCGTGGCTTCCTGCATCTGTTTTAATGCGGCTGCTGCAAACGAAACCGTCGGATCACTGACACGGATCTGGGCCAGTTCTTCCTCATCCAGTCCCACAATTGGAGATTTCAGTACAGCTGCCATCGGAATATCCTGATACGGATTATCCAGGATTCTTAAGTAACTTAATATCGTCTGCACTTCGAGTGCAGAAAAATAGCCGGTAGAAGATTCTACATGTGCCGGGATGTCATGCTCCCCTAACACAGACACAAAATCCGTTCCCCAGTTCTTCAGACTACGAAACAGAATCACGATGTCTCCATATCGTATTGGTCGAAGCTGTCCACTCGCTTTGTCCACGACTTTCTGGTGCTTCATCAGCCATTGGATTTTCGTAGCTACCATGTGCGCTTCCATCTGCTTTTTGTCCAGATTCTCCTGCTCCTTAAGCATGTCATCCGCCTCATCAAGAAGCAGAAGTTCCGCCTGCATATCGGCATTGGCCGGATAGGACGCTCCGCAGTAAAGTGCCGCATCGTCATCATACGTTACACGTCCCAGATCCGGGCTCATGATTTTATAAAAAACGTCATTGCAGAAATCCACAACTTCCTGTCTGCTTCGGAAATTCTGATGCAGATCAATGCGCTGCTGTCTGGCATCCGCTGTCGAAAAAAGCGCATATTTTCCCATAAACAGTTCCGGACGGGCAAGTCGGAAGCGGTAAATGCTCTGTTTGACATCTCCAACCATAAACATGTTGTGACCGCCCTCTTCATGTCTGGAGATTGCCGTCATAATTTCTTCCTGTACCTGGTTACTGTCCTGATACTCATCAATCATGATTTCTTCAAAATGTCTCCGGAATTCCTCTGCCGTATGCCGACACTTTTTTGTCTTATCATCCACAAGAATCTGCAACGCAAAATGCTCAATATCCGAGAAATCCACGATACGCTTTTTACGCTTTCCCGCAGCCATTGCTTTGGCATACAAAATAGAAAGCTCCACCAGTTCTCCGGCAATCGGCTCCAAACGGGTTACCTGCTCTAACAGCAAGTTCAGATTCATGCCAAAATACTTTGTTTTTATCGTTTCAATCTCTTTTTTGATCGCATTGCGCGTTGTCTGAACGGTTTCCTTCTTGATCGGATCCCCTGTAAATTTCCGGATAGCAGACAGATTGCCAAATTTCAGTCCAGTAAAAAAAGTCTGCATCTGCTCATAATCCGCACAGGCATCCACATCTTCCAGCAATTTGATATCCTGCTCAATGGTTGTCGCGTATGCAGACGGACCATCCTCTGCCAATGCCAGATGCATCAGATGTTCCAACTGCATCTTCATATCCGAAACCAGCTGTCTGACATGCGTTACGATTTCCTGTATCATCTGTGTCTGTTGCAGTTCTTCTTTATTTTTCACCTGATACGGTGCAACAAGTCCTTCCATCCATTCCAGCGGCCACGGACTGCTCAGTGAAATATGATAAATCTTACTTACCATATCCCTTACCGCCTGATCACTCCTCTTACCGGCATAAGCATCGATCAGATGCAAAAAGCTTTCCGCCTGATTGGCATACTGTCCCTCAAACACTTCCTGCATAACATCCTGTTCTAAGAGTTTCATTTCCCCCTCATCCGCAATGCGAAAATTCGGGTCTAAATTAATCTCCTCAAAATGATTCCGCACAACAAACAGGCAGAAACTGTCAATCGTTGTAATCATGGCATTGTGTAATAGTGCAGACTGGCGGCGCAGGTGCATATCTTCCGGATACTGCTCGCACTGTGCCTCTATGGCGGCTCCGATTCTCTCCCGCATCTCCGCTGCCGCTGCTTTCGTAAATGTCACAACAAGCAGACGGTCAATATCTACCGGATGCTTCTTATCGGTAATTCTTTGAATGATTCGCTCGACCAGCACGGCCGTCTTTCCCGAACCGGCGGCAGCAGATACGAGAATATCACGGTCACGCAGATCAATTACTTTTTGTTGTTCGGTTGTCCACTTCATGATTTCCTCCTACTCCTGTCTCGCCAGATCCGTTTCCATATGGTCGAATACATCATCCTTTGACAGATTTTCCATGTGACGGTATCCATATCCCGGAATCTTTCCACCGATACCACACACACTGGCATACGGACAGTAATTGCAGCTGCACTCCGTCCCGTTCTGATATGGATTTACACTTACATCGCCCGTATAGATCTGCTGTCCCTGTCTTTTTATTTCCGCTGTGACATACCGCTGGATCAACGCAAATTCGTCCGTGGTTGCCACATGGGAACGTGCCATGGAAATTTCTCCTGACTTCTTTAATTCTACCGGAATTACTTCTGATTTACCTTCAAAATCAGCATCCATGCCACGGTAAATCGTTTCATCAGCATTTACCAGTCCATCCGGGCGAAGTGCCATAAGAAGCGCATGCTCCGCCTCGCTTTCGCTTATGTTTTCCTCTGTTTCAAGTACCGGATCATCGATGTGATAATACAAAATGCCGCCCGGAATAATTTCTTTTTTCGGATGCTTTTTGTCTGCCAGTTCCATCGCGGCATTCATATATACGACCAGCTGCAACTGCAGACCCTGGTAAATTTTGATCAGATCAAATCTGGTGTTGCCTGATTTATAGTCAATGACTTTCACGCAGAGTTTCTGTTCGTCTTCGTATGTGTCCAACCGGTCAATCCGTCCGGTCAGACGCATCTGCACGTCGTTTGCCAGCTGATATTCCAATGCGGCAGATTGTTCCAGCTCAGAAAACCGGATTTCAAAATCCGTCGGCACAAACGCGCCCGCCCGCACCTGCTTTGTCAGTGCCCATACCGTCTGATCAAAAATATCCTTCATGCGCTTTGTCTGATGCATATTCTGTGCAGAATCAGAAAGACTTGCATTTGGATATCCTTCCAAAGCCTCATCCATCGCTTCTGCCGCCATAAGACTTCTCGCTTCATCCGGTACGCCGAACCAGTCATACTCCGATGCCTCTAACTTCCGGCTGTACCTCTCCAAAGCCTCATGGTAAAGATTACCCATGTCCACGCTCTCAAATCCAGCTGTCTCCCGCTCACGAAGCTGCAAGCCATACTGCAGATAATGCGCATAGGCACAGGCTGCAAAACGTTCTAACCGGGTCACACTTCCTTCGAGTCTCCTGCCGTACAGAGCGCGCGCCACCGCCTGACTGATTGGTGTATTTTTATAACAACAGTATGCCGCTGTCAAAAGCCCGGTAATCTTTTCATTTTCCGTCTCATCCGTATCCATGAACCACTTCGCCAGAGCAAACCATGCCTCGTCTTTCTTTCCATGAATCAGATAATCTGCTGCCGCCTCTTTTGTATAGAAATCATCTGCCGCCTCAATCTCCTCATATTCCTTAAGTTCCAGCTTCGGAAAAATTCTTCGTATGACAGCCACAAGATACGAAGGACGCAGCGCTTTTCCTTCCCTGTCAATTCTTGCATAACTCATATACAGCTGCCGAGACGGTTTTGTCAGATTGCGGTACAGATAAAAACGCTGGATAAACGCCTGCTCACGCGCCCCGGGTGCAAGCTCGATATCGCTCTCTAAAAGCATCTCTCTTTCATATTCGGAGATAATGCCGCCGTGATTGCTGCTTTTTGGAATAAGCCCGTCGTTCACACCTACAAAAAACAGAATCTTTACATGATTCAATCGTGTTCGTTCAATATCACCAATCGTGACACTGTCATATCCAGGCGGAATCACTGCAACGGAAGCAGCCGATAATCCTGCATCAAGAACTTCTGTAAACGATTCTGCATCCAAAGGTTCCTGCCCCAGCAGCAGATTATATTTTTCCAAAAGGTGCATGACAATTTCAAAAATCTGTCCGTACTCCTTCGATTTCGTCTGCTCATCTGCTTCCAGGAGTTCCTGCTCTCTCTGCCATAACTGTTTCTCCACATCCAGTCTTACCAGTAACTGGTATAATGCCAGAACGCCATCCGATACGCAGGCATCCTCTCTGGAAAATACTTCATACACAGGTTCTAATATGTCTGCGACATTTTCCCGGATTTCATTGAGCTTTTCAAGATCATACATGGATTTCTGCCGCGGCATGCGAAGCCAGCGCTTGTTCCATGCCCCATGCCCACGGATTCCCGTAGCCACCAGATAATTGTCGCAGGCATCCAGGTCCTCCTGTGTAATCGCACAGAAGCCACACCGCAAAAAGCGCATCATCGCTTCATAGCTGTAATTACCGGTTATAATTTCAAGCGTTGCACGGATAAACTCGATAAACGGATGAAACAGTACTTCCTTTGTGGTATCCATAAAATATGGAATCTCATATTTGGTAAACAATGGATCAATATAACTCTGATATGTCTCAACCGAGCCTGTCACAACCGCGATCTCACGGTAGCGGTATCCCTGCCGTACCAGACGGTTGATTTCCCTTGCAACAAGCGTAAGCTCATCCTTCGGGGTACGCACCGCTGCAAGGTGTATCTCTTCAACTTCTTTGTCCATTTTTTCGTATGGAGTTCGAAAAAGATTCTTTTCAAGAAATGCCAGTGCCGGCGCGTCACAAAATCGTTTTTTGTCACTGTCCGCCAGTACGATCGGTTCTAAAACCGGAATATGTAATCCATCCGCCATTTTGGAAAGTACATGAATGGTCTTCTTCGACATATCGAACAACTCTTCACTTCCCATACTGTGGTAAAAATCTTCTCTGGCATCCATGGTAAGTGTAATAAGAATACGATCTGTCACCTGAAGAAGTTCCTGCATGAGCTGATTCTGCACCGGCGTAAATCCGGTAAATTCATCAAATACCAGAACACTGTCGCTTAAAATTTCAGAGTCTTTTGCCATTGAAGCAAGTACCGACAAAATTTCTTCATCCGTAATATAACTTCCCTGCATAAAAGTCTCAAACGCACGGTACATTACGGAAATATCACGCAGCTTTGCCGAAAGGACCGGAGAAATTTCAGCTTTTTGCGTAATTTTTTCCAGCTGCTCCCAGGTAATGTTGTACTGCATAAATTCTGAGATCAATGATTTGACCTCTCCAATATATCCCATGCGGTTCATATTCGGACGCAAAACAGTCAGATTTTCTTCCTGCTCACTCGCCAGCTTGCGAAGCACAAGATTCTTTCCAGTCTCTTCGAGCACCTGAATATCGGTTCTTCCCATCTCGTCGAATACACGATATGCCAGTCTTTTAAAACTGAGGACATCGATATTCATAATGGCATGATTCGGCGCAAGTTCAACCAGTTTCTGCTGCGTCTGCATCGTAAACTGTTCCGGAACGATCACGAGATAATTTTTCTTCGGATGCTCCCCCGCCTGTGCCACGATCTGGCCGTATACATATTCGGTTTTTCCGCTTCCGGAACTCCCCAATACAAATTGTAACGACATTTTTCTTCTCCTTTATGTCCGCTTTTTCCCGTATTTAATAAATCTGGGCAAAAATAATGGAAACTACTACCGTAAGTAAACCGGATACCGCTATGGAAAGGCTACTCATTGCGCCTTCGATCTCCCCCATCTCCATAGCCTTGGCGGTACCCATCGCATGGGATGCCGAACCGATTCCGATACCTTTCGCAACCGGATCTGTAATATGGAACAATTTGCAGATCGACTCAGCAAACATGTTCCCGATCACACCTGTCACAACGATGACCGCAACGGTAATGGTCACAATACCCCCAAGTTCCTCCGAAAGTCCCATACCGATTGCTGTAGTAATGGACTTTGGTAAAAGTGTAACATACTGTTTATGATCTAACTGGAAAATCAATGCAACCGCAAGCACACATAACGCAGATGTCAGCGCACCAGACAAAATTCCCGCAACAACGGCTTTCCAGTTCTTCTTAAGCGGCTCGATCTGTTCATAAAGCGGCACCGCAAGTGCTACAGTCGCCGGGGTCAGAAAATACGATAAATACTGTGCACCGCTCTCATATACATTATATTTAATATGAAAAGCAAGAAGAAATACGATGATCAACGCGATAGAAATCAAAAGCGGATTAAAGATTGCCAGCTTTAATTTCTTTTTAATTAAGACACCGATTTCATAAGTTATGATACTGATAAATACACCAAAAAATACTGAATTTTCTAAAAAATTGCTCATGACTGTTTCTCAGATTCCTTTCGTTTACTTCTTTGAATAATTCCCTGTGTCACTTTTCCGGAAACTCCCATAACCAAAATGGTAGATGCCACCAGAAGAATCAGAACCGGAATAAGGATAGATTTCAGGTCACCCCAGCTTTCTAACAAACCGACACCTGCGGGAATAAACATCAACGGCATAATCTCAATGAGATACTTTGCCGCTTCTTTTACCTGTGGAAGCTGAATAATGCCAGTCAAAAGTGCTATAAACAGCAACACAAGTCCATAAATGCTTGCCGGAACCTGTATAGGAATCAGGCTGTGCAATACCTCTCCAATAAAAGAGAAAATAAGAATAATTAGTAATTGTCTCAAGTACTTCATTTTTGTCACTCCTCGAAGTAATTTATTTGTGTTTGTTCACACATTTCGCTCACTCTTTTTGAAAGTGTTCCTTTTATTTTAGCATGTTTCCATAAATATTGGTCGCTATTTCGTGTTTTTTACAAAATACAAGAAATCTTATTAAACTTGTATAAATTCATGTCATTTTTTTAACAATCATGATATAATATTACCACATAGGTTGATGTAATCAACCTAATAATCATTGGGGCAGCCGCTTCGGCGGCAGATTGGAGGAGCTATGGCAAGATTTACATTACCACGTGACCTGTATCATGGAAAAGGAGCTTTGGAAGCACTCAAAACATTCGAAGGAAAACGCGCTATTATCTGTGTTGGCGGTGGATCTATGAAACGTTTCGGTTTCCTTGACCGCGCAAAACAGTACCTGGAAGAAGCTGGTATGGAAGTTCAGTTATTTGAAGGTATTGAGCCAGATCCATCGGTTGAGACTGTTATGAAAGGTGCTGCTGCAATGGAAGCATTCCAACCGGACTGGATCGTTGCAATCGGCGGCGGATCTCCGATTGATGCAGCAAAAGCCATGTGGATCAAATACGAATATCCGGATATCACATTTGAAGATATGTGCAAAGTGTTCGGCATTCCGAAACTTCGTCAGAAAGCACACTTCTGCGCAATTTCATCTACATCCGGTACCGCAACGGAAGTGACCGCATTTTCAATCATCACTGATTATGAAAAGGGTATCAAATATCCGATTGCTGACTTTGAGATCACACCGGACGTTGCAATCGTAGATCCCGAACTTGCAGAGACCATGCCACAGAAACTGGTCGCACATACCGGAATGGATGCAATGACCCATGCAATCGAAGCATATGTTTCCACTGCAAATTGTGACTTTACCGATCCTCTCGCACTTCATGCGATCAAGATGATCCAGCGTGATCTGGTCGGTTCTTACAATGGAGATATGGAGAAGCGTGATTCTATGCATAACGCACAGTGTCTTGCCGGTATGGCATTCTCCAACGCATTACTTGGAATCGTTCACTCCATGGCACATAAGACAGGTGCTGCTTTTGCAGACTATGGTGCTCATATTATCCACGGTGCTGCCAATGCGATGTACCTTCCAAAAGTCATCGCCTTTAACGCCAAGGATGAGACAGCAAAGAAACGTTATGGTGAGATTGCAGATTTCATGGGATTAGGCGGAAATTCTCTCGATGAGAAAGTTGACCTGCTGATTGCTTACCTTCGCGGTATGAATGATGAATTGAATATTCCACACTGCATTAAAAACTATGGTCCGGACAGCTATCCGACGGAACATGGATTCGTTCCGGAAGAAGTATTCTTAGATCGACTTCATGATATCGCAGCCAATGCGATCCTTGATGCCTGCACCGGCTCCAATCCAAGACAGCCAAGTCAGGAGGAAATGGAGAAACTGCTGAAGTGCTGCTACTATGACACGGAAGTAGATTTCTAAGTTTATCAGATTTTATCAAGTACATCTTATATAACGAAACGCCTGCTTTATGGAATTTCCACGAAACAGGCGTTTTCTTAATATAAAGGTATTCATTCCTTTTCATCTAATCCTCCCATGGACGAATACGATATGTCACTCCAAGCGAATCACAGATCTGCTGACACTGTTTTTCCTCTTCTTTTGTCAGTGTCGTATCGACGGTTGTAAGCACCACATGTGGTACATACTTTGTTGCTTCTTTTGCAAATGCAAGCATCGCGTCAAAAGATTTCTCACCGAATCTGCTGCGTACCAGTTCATGATAACGCTGTGCATTCGGCGTATTCAGGCTGATCGATACCGTATCAATCAGACCTTTCAATTCCGGTGTCACATCTTTCTCCCAGATGAGATTAGCAAGCCCATTTGTATTGATACGTATTGGCTTATGAAAATGTTCCTTTACATATTTTGCAACGGAAAGAAGCACATCCAGTCGCTCTGTCGGTTCCCCGTATCCACAGAATACAACCTCATCATAAACAGACATATCAAATTTATCTAATTCCGCAATCACTTCTTCGACTTCCGGTTCATGCTCTAACCATAAAGTCGCATCATCTGCTGCTACAGAATCCATCGTCTGTCTTAAACAGAATGTACAGGCGCAGGGACAGCGATTCGTCAGATTCACATAAAGATTATTGTGTACCTGGTATAAAATGTTCATTCCTTTATTCATAGTCGATTTACTCCTTTATTATAAATACTCTCTCAAATTTTCACTATCATACTTATGCCCGCAATGTATAAAGCAGTTCTTCAAAACAGACGCCATCTGTAAGCGGTAAATCCATCTCTACCGACTTTTGAATACATTTCTGGATAAACTTTGATGCCTTTCTTACAGATGCGGTAAATTCCACACCGTTTACTGCATCCGCTGCAACGATTGCTGAGAAAATATCACCGGTTCCTGAACGGGAATTTCCCACTTTATGGGTACGGATCATCTCGTATCCTTTCTCTTTTTCATAACAGAAATTCGATACATAGGTCTTCTGTGGAATTCCCGTAATAACTACCTTTTCCGGTCCAATTGCTGAAATCTTTTCTGCCAGGACAATCAGTTCTCTTGTTGTCCAGCGCTCTTTGTACGGCGTATCGGTCAAAACACATGCTTCCGTCACATTCGGAACTACGATATCCGCGTAACGCACCAGCTCTACTATTTTTTTGCACATTTCATCCGTATAGGTAGGATACGGCTTTCCATAATCTCCCATCACCGGATCAATGATCACAATTGAATCGTTCTCTTTAAACTGCCGGATAAAATCACTTACAATCTGAATTTGTTTTGCAGAACCCAGAAAGCCAGTGCAAATCCCTTTAAACTGCAGATCCAGCCGTTTCCATTCCTGCATATAGGCATCCATATTATCTGTATAATCCGTATAGAAAAAATGTTCATATCCGGTATGATTCGAAAAAATAGAAGTCGGCAACGGACAGCACTGCACTTTCATCATCGAAATAATTGGAAGCTGTACGGCAATGGAGCACCGTCCAAATCCGGTAAAATCATTGATCAGTGCAATTTTCTTCTGATGATTATGATTGTTCATTGTACTCTGTCTTTATCTCCTCGCTGATTTCTTTCAGACAATCGATCAAAATCGGATTAAACTGTCCGCATTCACCGTCTAAGATCATCTGCAGAGCCTTTTCATGCGAAAAAGCTTTCTTATAAACACGTTCACTTACCAAAGCGTCATAAACATCTGCCACAGAAACCACCTGTGCAGAAATTGGAATCTCGTCCGCTTTCAATCCATCCGGATAGCCTTTTCCATCGAATCGCTCGTGGTGCCAGCGACAGATTTCGTGCGCCACTTTGACCATCAGCTCATCCTGATAGTTTTCCAAATGTTCAAGTATTGCTGCACCGATAATCGTATGCGTCTTCATGATTTCAAACTCTTCTTTCGTCAGTTTGCCCGGTTTATTTAAAATCTTCTCATCCACACCTATTTTTCCGATGTCATGAAGAGAAGATGCCGTCGCAATCATGGAAACCATCTGTCCATCCAGCTGATATTGGTCTGTCTTTTGAATCAGACAATCCAAAAGCATCTCGGTCAATTTGTTGATATGAAGTACATGACTTCCGCTCTCTCCATTACGAAATTCAACGATCTGACTTAAAATGCGGATCATCATCTGGTTATTTTTTTCTTTTTCATTGATCTGATCCGTAATAAGAGAAATCAGGCGTCGCTGCTTTGCATATAATTTTATGGTATTTGTCACACGCTGGTAAACAATTTTCGCATCGTATGGACGGTTGATATAGTCAACAGCTCCAAATTCATATGCATGACGAATCGCCGTCTCTGTATGCTCACCCGAAATCATAATGACCGGAATGTCTTCAATCCACTGTCTGCGGTTAATATAAGAAAGCACTTCAAATCCATCCATTCCCGGCATGATAATATCCAGAAGAACAAGTGAGACTTCTCTTCCATGCTGCTCAAGCATCTGTATTCCATGTTCTCCATCTTCTGCCTGAAGAATCTGATACTCTCCCTCTAACATCTGCGCGAGTAAATCTCTGTTGATTTCTGAATCATCTATAATAAGAATCTGTGGTTTCATGCGGTTCGTCTGCTCCAATGGACTGATCTCTCCATCATGATTCACCTTATTTTTCTCGGTAACCACCATATTCTTGTCTGTCTTTGCCTGATACATCAGTTTGTCTGCACGGCTGACCGCACTCTCAATCGATTCATTGCTGGATACGACTCCGCCAATACTAACTGACAACTGTAGTTTTGAATATCCCGGAACACTCGCATGCTGAATAGCATGCTGTACCCGCTGCAGTTTGCGAATCAATATATCTTCATTGACATCCGGCAAAACCAAAATAAATTCATCACCGCCGTAACGTACCAGAATATCTGTTTTACGGATACATTTCTTGATAGCATTCGCAACTGTAACAAGTGCCATATCTCCGGTGAGATGTCCGTAAGTATCGTTATATAGCTTAAAATCATCCACATCGATCAGTGCCACACCGGATGTCTGCATCCGCTTTTTTACATCTTCCTCATAATAGAGGCGGTTATATGCTCCTGTCAAAACATCTTTATACAATTTGTCATTATAAACGGTAAGTTTTTCTACGAGCTTTTCTCTTCCTATGGAATCAACAAAAGTTTCTTCCTCCATACGGTTCAGTAACTCCATAACATACGGCTCTCCATCGATTTCCATATATTTTGCAATTACTTCAAACACTTCATTGTCCAGAAATTCCAGCTTTGTTTTTTGTGTTTTCTCATGCAGTGCTTTTATGGAAATGCAGTTGTCACACAGATGTTGTTTTTTCCAGAAACTGTAGCACTGACATGAAGTATCTACTCCCTCCATGCCGTCTGTTTTCTGTTTTTGTGTTTCCTCTATTTCTTCCCCTTTAAGCAGACGCACAACGGAAAATATTTCTTTGTAAGTGTCGATTTTTTTCTCTGCTTCCTGCATTGTCATCTTCTTTTGTTCCATCTTTATTTCCAATCTTTCGTTTGTCTGAAATGTCTTGCCCTTGCAACTTCTGCACTTAGTGTTCTCTCAATTTGTACAATATTTACCGACTTACTCAAATGTGCATTCATGCCTGCATTCTTTGATGCCTCGCGATCGTCATCAAAAGCATTTGCTGTATTTTCTCCTGATAGGATATTTTCCCGCCTTCCGGTGTAAATTTCACTGCATTCGAGAGAATATTTTCAAGGTCAATAACGCTGATTCTAAAATACGCATCTTTCAGTGACGCAATTACCTTCTCATAATAATTATTTATCTTCTCTTTCATCCCGTGTTTTCCGTGTCAAACTCTTTAGTAACCTAACTACTATATAGTATAAACGTACCAAAACAAAAGGTCAAACGCGTTTCCTATATTTAAGCAAAAAAATTCCGGCAGCTTGCTGTCTGCCGGAACTTTTCATGTTATTCATAAACATGTTTCTTTTTATCCTTGGCTTTCGCCTGTTTTTTCTTTAATGGATGTTTTGGATTTTTGTCTGCCATCTTCATACGCCTCTTTTCTACCGTCATCTGATTGATGGCTTCTATTTATCACTTATTATTGTGACATTTCTTTGTCTGAGTATGTTATAGCACCATCAGTTAGCACTGTCAATGGTAGACTGCTAAATTTATGTGAAGATTTTGTGATCATTGTGTTAATTGTATGCACAATTTATATTTTCATTCAGACAATGTAATACTTGCATATAGCATCTGTTTATTTACCGTTCCTGCACTTCTTTACCACTGAGATGTTCGATTTCTATCTCAAAGAGTTGTGCTGCTTTTCCTGCCCGTGCAATCTCCTCATCCACCATTTGTTCATCCGGATAGTACTTCATTGCAAACTGTTTTAACAATGCAGCAGCCTTCTCTCCAGCTTCAACTAAATGACATCTGCCAAACACAACTGTACTCTGCATAAATGGTGCCCATGTTTCTTCCTTGATGATTTCATTTCCATAAACAGTGAAACACACCTTGTCACAAACTTTTAAAGCATCTACTTTATGTCCTACACGCGCCCCATGAAAATAAATTTTTTGCACATCTTTGTCATAGATGTAGTTGATAGGGATTGCATACGGATAACCATCATCTCCATTTACCGCAAGAACACCGCGTCGGCTATATTGTAAAATATTCTCCGCATCATTTTTATCAAGTTCATTTTTCTTTTTACGAATTGCTCTAAACATAATTCTACTCTCCAATTTAATAATCTTATAATTTACACTTCATTCTGCACTTTGCAGCTCCCATTGTTCCGGTGTTTTTATATCATTTTCTCTCTTCTTCCAACTGATAAAACCATATATATCATAAAAAAAGAAAATACCAAAAATGATCGTTACCGACAAATAACGTGGATTGCTGATCGATGCCAAAACCCAGAGTACAATCAGCACAATATCATTTGCTGCATACCCCATTGCATAATAAGACGATCTAAGCATTGTCAATGATGCCGCAAAGAAACTTGTCGTTACAGATATCGTGCTGAATACTATATTTTGTGTCTTTAATGCTGCCAAAATCATATAAAACAGTGTTGTAACAGCGATTCCACTGACTATTAGTAAAAATATGTGTTTCTTTGTCAGTCTTTGAATTTCAACTTCTTTTCCACTCTCTGACGGATTCTTTATCCATGTTATTGTTGACCATACAGCCATCGGCATCGTCATTCCAAGATATGTCATCATTTCTCCCCAATAACGGAATTGCCACGAAATGATACCATAAAGGATACTGAATATTATCATCAGAATCTGCGACCATACATTTCCTTTTGCTGCAAATATCAGGGATGTAACCCCTATACATGCTGCAACCAGTGTCAGTGGATCAAAACCTTCGGATAAAAAATTTGACATGATAATGATTAATAATGAACCTATCCACACACACCATTCCTTCTTTGTTAAATCTGCAATTGGATTACCCATCTTCTCTTACACTCCTTTTTATTTCTGTAAAAAAAAGCGCCAAAACTTTCTATCTTCTCAGACCTAACGATAGAAATTCTGACGCTTAACTTTCCTACCCGGTGGCAGGAAAGTATCGTAATTTATTTGCTTGTTATTTACATATAACATAAAAGGAAATCATTGTCCAGCATTATCTATATTTACAGACAGCGAAATCACTCGCTGCCTGCACTTCCATTAAACTTATAGCCTACACCCCATACCGTTTGAATATAAACCGGATGGCTCGGATCATCCTCTATCTTTTCCCGGATATGACTGATATGGCTCATTACGATATTGTAATCACCTGCGTATGGTTCATACCAGACCATATCATAAATCTGTTCCTTAGAGAACACCCTGCCAGGATTTTTTGCAAGAAGCTGAAGAATTTCAAATTCGGTATACATCAGTTGAACTTTCTTATCCTTTCTAGTTACTTCTCTATAATCTAAACCTCCTCATCTTTTTCAAAGACTATCAATAATATCTTACTTATTTTTTACCCCGCCTTTTTCCAAAATATCCTTGTATCATTCTCTTATTTCATCTATAATTTCTTCCTTTAAAACTGTTCTTCCCGAAACCAGAACCACCAGAATACAAATCACAATATTTAGTGTAACTACCGATACAAACGGCAGCCAAGAAATAAATCCCGTTGGGTGCAGATACAGGTATACATGAACCATAAAATAATATAATACTTTTTGTACAATCATGTAGAATATCGTTAATACTAAACCAGAGTAAACTCCATACCGAAGTCCTTCCTTTATCAGCATTTTGCAAAATCCTATATCCGTAATTCCCATTGCACGCATAATTCCGAATTCATGTTTTCTTGAAGTTACCAGGTACTGCATACTGTTCATAATATGAAGAATACTAATTCCAAAAAGTACCGCTGCTATTCCATAAAAGAATAACATTTTCTGCATAAGGTACAAATTCTGCGCTTTTATCTGCTGACTATAATCTTTTACAATACATTTAGGAACTCCTGCGGCTAATTTCCCCAATTCTGCAGATATTTTTTCTGCATCCGCACTTTCTTCCACGGAAATACTGACGGTCTGATAACCGGATACTCCAAAATTTTCTTTCATCTGTTCATTTGTCATAATGATATCGACACAATCTTTACCAGAATCACCAATATAAGTATCAACTTTAGCCAACGGACGGCTTGTCAATGCTGCAACTTTCAGTTCCTTCTCCTGATACCAATCATCTTCACCCAAAAATCGCAATGCTTCCGGATCAACAGAAATATCTTTAATTGTCTTAATCTGAAGAAAATCACCCGGGGCAATTTTTATTCCATCATAATTTCCCTGACCATCCATCAAAGTCTTAACAATTACGCTGTTTTCTTTTCTCATCCGTTGCGGATCGACCACTCCTTCCAATAAATAATTGTCCAATTCCTTCAACATTTCATCGTCATACCCGTAAATATTAACTTTCAGCGCATAATCATCATCTCCGGTTTTTGCTGCAACACCATTGTATTTCTTCATCAGTTCCTCATCAGGTTTCCATGTTTCATCATTTGCTGTTTCCGCAAAAAAATCTGTCCATATAAACTTCCCATCGTTTAACGGAACTTCACCTAATAAGTAACGTACAGGATGAATCGCTTTTAAACCTGTGGTATTATTCAATTCCTTTATCATGTTTTCCGGTATAAAATCCGTTAATTTATCTGATGCCTCATAAATCTGTATATCTGATGCAAGTCCATCATCTGCTTTAAAAGTCAGCTCATTGTTTACTTTTGTATTTTCAGTAACATAAGCAGCCCCCAGAAAAATAACACTTCCCATTGACAATGACAGTAAAATTCCAACAAACGTACTTTTCCTTGCATACATAAATTTCTTTGTTAAAATGCCTGTCATATTGCCGTGCCTGATACTGTATATTTTTCTGTCTTTAGAGTGTTTTGCTGTATCTTTGACAAGCATTTGCCGTATTGTCATTTTTTTCATTCGTCTGATCATCATCCAGCAAATCACTAATAGAACAGCAAACAGGAACACTGCGCCATAAATCAGGATGTTCTGATTGATATGAAATTTTCCCGCATCCGGCAAATTGATTGCTGCATTTTCCAGACTTTTACTGTCAATTCCTGTATGATTTATCTGATTCTGGGGAATAAATATCTGTCCCGTTTTTCCGTAAGTAAATGCTGCAAGGAGATTTCCACAAATGACACCTATCGGATAACCGACTATAAATATCATGCACATCTCCGTAAGCAAGATTCCAAACGTAATCTTATCTGACATACCTAGGGTCTGCATCACACTGTACTGAGACATTCTTTTACTGACAGAAATTTGAAATAAACTGTAGATGACAAATGCACTGAATAAAGCAAGTGCTGCCAGAATTACTTTGTCCGTAAGAGTTCCGTTACCATTTAATTGTTCCCAAATATAAGGAAATCCTGCCTCTTTATACTTCAATCCTGTCTTAATTGTTTCTAAAATATCAGCGGGAGCTTCTGCTCCTACATAAGAGGAAAGCCCATTATTGCGGGTAAAATTCCTCACCTTAATTCCAAAGTTATTTGCAAATGCTGTCACTTGTTTGTACACATTTCCGTCTTCTGCAAATTTAAGGTAAAGAAACGTACCGTTCTTTCCATAATCTAATGTACTGTTTACAAAGACCTGCATAAAATCGCCCTGCTGTTTTGGAAGTTTTTCCGGCATTTCTGTCAGAATCCCACTAAGAGTAAATATTTCTCCATCCAAAGCAACCTGTTCTCCTGTTTTTTCCTCAACTCCCAGGTTCTTTAACGTATAGGAATCCATTGCAATTTCATTTTCTTTTTCCGGATATTTCCCTTTTTTCAGCTTTCTGCCCATCATATCCAGATACCCTTTGTCTGCATAAACAAACTGAATATTATATGGTTCCTCAATTGCTTTTCTTACAGTTTCAAGCCCATATTTCTCAACTTCATATCCTTTTCCCTGTAGCTTTTTTATAAATTCCTCTTCCGATGAAAAGTCTCCCCTTGTATTATAATGCCAATCTCCATATTCTAATCGAGCATTCTCCAATGCTGCCATTCTTCCACTTTGAAATAAAGAACCGATTCCCGTAAATAGTGCCGCAGATAAAACCACTCCCATCAAAAGCGCTGCCGCCTGTTTTTTATAATAACGAATATATGCAATTGCTAAACGGATGATATTTTTCATGTTATTCACCGTCCTTCATCACTTTTTCTGGCAGCAACATACCGTCCTCAATATGTAAGATTCTATCACAGCTTTGTGCTAAGGCTTCGTTATGTGTTACCATTAATATGGTCTGACTATATTTTTTACAACTGCTTTTTAATAGGCCCATTACTTCAACTGTAGTGCGGGAATCAAGATTTCCGGTTGGTTCGTCGGCAAGGATCATTGCCGGCTTGTTTGCTAATGCTCTTGCCATGGCTACTCTCTGTTGCTGACCTCCAGACAATTCATTCGGAAAACTTTTTCGTTTTTCCCATAATCCCAGTTCCTTTAACAAATCTTCAATGTACGCATGATCAATATGTTTTCCCTTATCGAAAGTAACCGGCAAAGCAACATTATCATACACATTCAAAACCGGCATTAAACTATAATTTTGAAAAACAAATCCGATATTTCTTCTTCTGAAAATTGTTAATTCTTTTCGTTTCAAAGATGCAATATTATGTTTTCGAATTATAATTTCACCTCTTGTCGGCACATCTAATCCTCCAACAAGATTCAATAACGTGCTTTTTCCGGAACCGGAAGTTCCTACAATTGCTATAAACTCTCCCTGATTCACAGAAAAGCTGACATTTTTCAGTGCCTGAACAGAATTATCTTTTGTTCCGTATACTTTATCAACACCTTTTACCTGCAATACTTCCATGATTTCAGCTCCTTTACTTTTGATACTGTTAGAATAGCAGGCAAATCTTTCATTCAAGTGACAAATGCTGCTCTTAATTCTGACAATTCTGTAAGAAAACCGAGAAACAACTGCCTTTTCCATATACTGACTTCACTGTCATGTATCCTTTCTCTTTTTCCAAAATTAAACGTGATAAATATAAGCCGATTCCGGAGCCTTCCTTCTTCTCCACATCTTTGCTCCTGTAAAAGCGCTTGAAAATATCCGCCAATTCTGTTTCCCGTATTCCAATTCCATTATCTTCTATTTGTATCTCTGTAAATAATTCCATGGGACAGATACGAATATATATTTTGCCAGCCGTTTCTGTATACTTCACGGCATTTTCAAGTATATTAACAAACACCTCTGCTGTCCATTTATCATTATGATATAAAGTACAATCCTCAAATGGCTCCGTAATAATTTCAATATTTTTCTTTTCTGCCTTTTCATATACGGCATTTACGGCACTCAGCAAAGTTTTCCTCAAAGATGACGGAGCGGATTCAAAAATAATAGCGCCCTGTTCCAGCCCTACCATCTTAAACAGAGAGCGAAGAATCCAATCAATTTTCTCCAATTGCAGTTCCATTTTAGATAAAAACATTTTTTTCTGACCAGCAGTTGAGTCTTCCCCTTCCAAAAGTTCCCGGTACATCATTACATTTGCCAATGGTGTTTTTAACTGATGTGACATATTGGAAATCAGTCCTTTCACCTGCTCCTTTTCCATTTCTGCCTGTATCAGTTCATTTTCCATTTTCTCCTGAAGCCTTATCACTTTACTTGCAAGAGCGGATATCTCCCCTTCTTTAATATCCGACACAGTAACAACTTCTCTATTCAGCACTTCATCCAGCATACGGTCAATCGTCTGATACATTTTTCTGTTTCTTAACCAACTATAAATAATTGTATATAGCAGCAGAAATATCAATATCACTATTATGAAGTAAATCATCGTTTTCCCTCTTTCCAAATATATCCCATACCATGAACTGTTTTTATCAATTCCGGATTTTTAGGATCAACCTCAATTTTGGCACGAAGTCTCCTGATATTTACCGATACCGTATTATCATCTACATATTTTCCCTGACTGTCCCAAACGTATGACAAAATCTGTTCTTTTGATAATACCTGGTTTTTATTTTCCACAAAATAGACTAACATCTGGTATTCAATTTTGCTGCATACAATTTCCTGATCATTTCTAAAAACTTTACAACTGTTTTTATCAATCGTTACTCCATTTGAAGATAATCGGACATTCTTTTCTTCCTTTAAGAGAAGTTTTTTTATCCTGGCTTTCAGAACTGCAAGTGAAAATGGTTTCGACATAAAATCATCCATTCCCAATTCCAATGCCTTTACTTCATCCATTTCCGTATCTCTGGCAGTCAGCATCAATATAGGAACCTGCATATGTTCTTTCACTCTTATACATAAATCAAAGCCTGTTCCGTCTGGCAGATTACAGTCCAGCAAAATCAAATCCGGATTTTCTTTCAAAATACTTTTCCAGCCATCTTCCAGTTTCTCTGCTGTCAAAATTTGATACCCTTCTGACTGTAAAGAAAAGCTAATCCCTTCCCGCAAGTCAATGTCATCCTCAATAATTAGAATTGTTTTCATAATATCTGCATCCTTTTGCTTGTAAATTTTTTAATAATTTTTTTGTAACTATTCAGAACCACCCTTATTCAAAGATGAAATTAGGGTGACCTGAGATCGCATTTTTGATTGCTTCGTAAGCATTGTACCCCTGCTTATGTGCCGTACCAACGTAGGACATGATTTTTAGATAATCTCTGGCACCTTCCTCAGTTCGGAAGCATCCGGATACGTCTTTGACCTTTTTCATTTCCAGTAAAAGGTCTATAAATGCAGATGCCCACTTCTGTTCAGGATGATTTTCATCAATCCCCGTTAATTCACGGAGAAGATGAGCACAGCAGACTGCATGCTGAATATCCGGATAATTCCAGTAGGAAGCCCAGCAGTCATGCATGGCAATCCCTTTGAATTCCGGGAGAACACCGCATTGTTCCATGCCCGCATTTCCACGTTTGGGACTGATATCAAGATAGGTGTATTCACAGTTTGAGGCATCATGAACCCACCAGAGTTTTTTATCCACTCTGGTTCCTGTTTCATCGAAATGTCCAAGTGCGGAATCGATCATTTTATTCTTGATCTTACCTATTGTTTCACTCAGACTGTCAGCGCATCTTTTTACCATGCTGCTGATTGTTCCTGTTGCAATCGGAATGTTAAATACTCCGGAAAGGATCTCATGGGTGCGTTTGATGCTGACTGCACCTACGGTATTCAACGCAACAGCTAATGACTGAAGGTTTTCGCCATA